>JACCDG012080479.1_pt1 | contig 115994 bp, 86 predicted proteins | sample 7442471 | NCBI WGS metagenome assembly JACCDG01 (sample SAMN15323444, study PRJNA562643) | freshwater metagenome | isolation source: river surface water | place: USA:Blue River Watershed | collected 2017-08-17
AGCCTCTCATACCGTGCGATGGCCCTACCTGTCAGGCCTGTGACTTTCTCGAACTCGGACAACGACTCATGACGTGGTTCATTCAAACCATGACGATCGTGATTGCACTCATCTTTGCGTGGGGTGGCATGGAAATGGTGATGTCGGGAGGAGATGAAGGAAAGGTACATCATGGCAAGGAAAAGATGACAAACTCCATCGTGGGTTTCATTATCCTTCTCTCTGCATGGCTTGTGGTGGATACGGTACTTAAAACCTTTGTGACCGGAGCAGAACTCGGTGTATGGAATGCAATACAGTGTGTGGATCCGGTTGCACGAACGCAGACATCTACTCCGGGCAGTGTGAGTACGTTGCCGTCGGGGACATTGCCATCTTCTGGGCTCGCTCATTCTGACGCCCGAGCAGTACTTGGTGGTATCAATGTGGTGTCGAGCGGTAATTGTACCGATAGAACGAATAAATCGTGTACCTCACTTGACGGTATACAGCAGCAAGCCCTTACTGAAATCAAATCAGTCATAAGTTCTTGTACGAATTGTAATCTCGAGATTACTGCAGGTACGGAGATTGGACATTCAAATTCGTGCCATACAAATGGTACGTGTGTCGATATTCGCTGTGCGAATGGTTGTAGTTTGGATCAGGTTGCGCAAGTAGACTCTACTGCTAAAGCAAATGGAGCTCGAGTTGTGTATGAGACATTAGATTGTGGTGCACGTGACGCAGCTATTGCTCGAGGCGTACGTGCGTATTGTCAGTCTGATTCCGGATATGGCCATATAACAGGGAACCACTTCTCTTTGTATACTGAATAAATTCTTGTTTGACGCAAGGGATCCAATCCCGTATCATCATTGACGCACGTTGTAACTCATTTATATTTCTTTGGAAAGAGAATGCTGGTCACGCGTGCTAGAGTATAAGAGTATATAAAACAAAATAAGGGCCTATAGTTCAGTGGTAGAATGCTGGTCTCCAAAACCAGCGACCGAGGTTCGAGCCCTCGTGGGCCCGCTCGAGTATAAAAGAAAATACTGACACAAATTGTGTCAGTATTTTCTTTTATAGCTCGTGACCTTCGTCACGAGCGTACTCGAGCGGGAGGCAGAATGATACAGCTTTGCTGTGAATGAGCCGGGGTCGAGAGTGCTTAGGCTTTTCTTGGAAAAGACTTAGCAACTCGTGACCGCAAGGAAGTGTTCTTAAGGTGTTCAGAACTTTGATATACTAATAACTATGAAACAATTTTTAGATTCTCAACGTTCAAATCAAGGGCTACTAAAAATTGCAGGATTTCTCTTTATCATTTCTTTTTTTGGCGGTTATATTCCTTTGGTAGGACTATGGCTATTTAAAATTGCATCATTTTGCTTCCTTTTCTTTATAATTTACGTATTAAAAACTACAACAAGCCCATCTAAAATTTGGAAAATATTTTTGTGGATTATTTTAATTCTGACCTTTACTCCGGTCATCTGGGAAAGCATATATTTTTATACGGGACCAGGTGGTCAGTCAGCCACAGGATTTTTATCAGGTTTTGTAATAATGATAGGATTCCCGCTGTTACTTCTTGGATTAGTCGCTCTTTTTAAATCAGAGAAAAAGTAGGAATATAGATACTCGTATCTCTCAATCCCTCAAGCAGAGTTCTAACATCTTTTCCTATTTACGAAGATCAAACCTTCGTAAATCTCTTGCCCAATTTGACAGGGCGGGGTATTATGCGGTCTGGTTTTTAAGCAATTGCTTCGTTCTTCTCAACATATTACCGGTTAAACCGGAGAAAGACACTGTCATGCAATTTCAGTCGGGGATAATACCTCTTAACGAACTGTACTCTGAGGAATTTGCTTCCTGGCTCCGTCGATTCATGAACACTGGTGCTGTGCCACTTGGGCCTGCGCATCTCCTGTCTCGTCCTAACAGCTTCATGGTTGCACCGTTCACAAATGGCGCACACCTAGTGCTTGCAGACGACAAAGGAGAAATCCGGACATTCTTCAATGCGTGCCCGCATCGACGCAAGACTCTCTATACCATTCCTGATACAAATGGATGGGCACTAAACTCCTTCACTGGTAGGTTGCAAAGCCATATTGTGTGTGGGGGCCATAGCTGGGGATTTACTTCCCGAGGAGAGCAGGCGCAGCATAGTCAAGGATGTTCTGGCTTGACAAGCGCCGGTACTACACGCGACATTGGTGGCCATCTTTGGGTGGGTTATGAATCGGCGCTTGCAAAAGTATCCGAGATATTAACATTGCCACTGATCCGTAAGCACGGAATCAATTTTACGATTCCGATTGGGTATCGTCTCGCGACGGTCAAAATTGATCGTGCAAAGTATCGTCCTTTCACTGGGTTGAAGGTGTTTGGAGATGTGGGCCATGTAGACGACGCGTACCATAACAGGACTCTGAAACGGGTGACAACCGTATCCGGCCTTGAAATTGATCTGAGCTCAGGATCTGGACAGGTGAGTGTGCAGATAGTTCCCTGGAACAGTATTTGCGATTACGCAAGAACAACAACCGAGTGGGCACGATGGCACGCCGGTGTCTCGAAACTGCAACAGGAAAATCCTCATGACCCTGGGTTACACCGGATTGTGTGGATGCAGGATTCGAGAAGTGGTTGGACAGGAGAGCAATTTCCTGGAATGTATGTTGACAGCAGGTTTATGCCGGACCCATCGGGGGTAGGTACTATGAACATTGTTGCCTTCTACTTTCATGAAGACATACTCGCGTTCCGTGATTCAACAAACGATACCGATGAGAATGGCGACATTGTGCATTGGGCCACAAGGGCATACTGGAACCAGCTAGCACCGGAGGATGCGAAACTCTGTGCTGAAGAGGATGAGGGGTGTATCAATTTGCTGAATCATGGTCAAGGAGCATTGACTGATGGAATGTATGAGTCGTATGAGGAAGGAATCAGCCTTCAGTACGAAACATGGCTTGCTCGTCAGTGGAAAATGTACAAAGAAAGACAAGAAGGTCGTTTCAGCTTGTAAATTAGCCACCGCCCACGTACAACCAGCCCTGTCTTCGGATGGGGCTTGTTTTTTATTCTAAAAAATCGCGGACGAGAGTCTCTGCATGCTCTTGAATATTTTCATTAAGCCATACAACTTCTTTACTTTTCTTCAACCATGTCATTTGTCGCTTTGCATATTGCAAACTCTTGAGTTCAATCTGGGTACGCATTTCTTCTTTTGAGACCTTATCTTGCAGATACTCACCTATATAGCGGTACTCAATACCAAGCTCGCCTAAACGCTCGTAAGAGAGTCCATTACTATGGAGCTGTACTACTTCCTCGATCATGCCATGATTAAGCCGAGTGATAAGTCGTTCGTGAATATTCTGCTCCAACGTTTCTTTTGATCTTTGTATACCAATACGGAGAACATTATATAAATCTTCTGTTTCAGTTTTTGGGACAACACCAAGCGTCTCTGCTATCTCAAGCGCACGAATGAGTCGTCGTTTATTTTTGCTATCTATTGTCTTTGCACGCTCTTTGTCTTTCTTCTCTAGTTCAGAAAAGAGTGCCTCTACGGAGTATGCTTCTAGAGTGTTGCGCAGGGTTTCATTTGGTGGAACTTCAGGGGTCGATACGTCACCTAAGAGTGCATCTACATATAAAAACGTACCACCCACAATGATAGGTAGATGCTTTCGATCAAGAATTTCTTCGATTGCTATTCTTCCATCACGCACAAAATCAGTGACGGTATACATTGTATTTGGATCAGCAACGTCTAGAAGATGATGGGGAACACTCTGCATTTCTTCCTTTGTTACTTTCCCGGTACCGATATCGAGTCCTCTGTATACTTGGCGTGAATCAGCAGAAACAACCTCACCATTAAATTTTTGAGCAATTTGAATAGAAAGGGAAGTCTTTCCAGACGCTGTGGGTCCTACGATGGCAATAAGTTTTGGTTTATCAGTCATGCACCTTAATAGAAGTGGGACTCGCATAAAAAGCATTACCACTAAGGCTTACTTGAGTTTTTTGATCAACTGATTGAGTTATATGATTATGAATCTCATTTTTAATGTTTAGTATCTCTGTCTGATGAGTCCTTATATCTTTTTCATGTTTCCTGACATAAAAAAATGAGTATATTGCTATTACTGAAATAATAATTTTAAGTATTACTTGTACTATTTCAAGAAACTCCATTTAATATCAGATTAAATTATTAAAATTTTCACTCACAAAGTGCCGGAGGTGGGACTTGAACCCACAAGCCTTGCGACACACGATTTTGAGTCGTGCGCGTATACCAATTCCGCCACTCCGGCACTTTACGAACGAACAAATTAAAGTATATATTAAAAATTTACTCTAGCCCACCCGTCTTACAGACGCTGTTCAGGTTATATGATAATTCTCATAAATTCAAATTATCGATAACCTCCCAAGACAATTTCCCAAATTGTCTTGGCCTTGCGACACACGATTTTGAGTCGTGCGCGTATACCAATTCCGCCACTCCAGCACAATAGTTCCAAATTTTAATAAGACTTGAATTCTACGAATTCTGTTCAGGTTGTATGATATTTTGTTCAAAATGTCGACAACCTTCTGAGATAGTATCTCATACTATCTCAGCCCTCACGGCTTTTCAGCCACACGATTTTGAGTCGTGGTCGTCTACCATTCCGGCACTCGCCCAATTTCATGAGTCTACCAGATTATATACACTGTGAGAAGCGAAAACATGCAGCTTCGCAAGACCTTTTTGTATATTTTAAGAGAAAATATTCAAAAGGTGTACAGTTCCTGTAAGGAAGGAATCTCTCTATGTTACAATACTTTTTATACAGTTTGGAGCCTTCTTTTACGAAAGAAGTTCCTTTTGTGTTGGTAATTTTTTGAATTTATATATGGCGTACGAAAGTAACTCGATTTTCTGGATTGAAGTAGAAAAAATTGTTCCGAATCCGTTTCAACCACGGCGTGAATTTGATCCGCATAAACTGCAAGAATTGGCAGACTCTATTCGTATGTATGGGATCTTGCAGCCACTTGTGGTGACGCGTCGCGAAATCATGAAAGAACATGGCGCCTTTTCTACTGAGTATGAACTCATTGCGGGTGAACGTCGTCTTCGCGCTTCTAAACTTGCTGGTCTTGAACAGGTCCCTGTTATTATTCGCTCCGGTGAAGAATCGCAGCTTATGAAGCTTGAGCTTGCGATTATTGAGAACTTGCAGCGTGAAGACTTGAATGCGGTTGATCGTGCACTTGCCTTTAAGCAGCTCTCAGAGCAATTTGGTCTCTCTCACGCACAAGTCGCGCAGAAGGTGGGACGGAGTCGTGAATACGTATCAAACTCTATTCGTCTCCTCGGTCTTCCTGAAACAATTTTGAACGCACTTCGGGTGAATGATATTTCTGATGGCCATGCGCGAACACTCCTTATGCTGAACGACCGCCCGACTGAGCAAGATGTAGTATTCCGTGAGATTCTCCTCAAGAAGCTTTCTGTGCGCGAAGTAGAGCGTATTACACGCAAGATTGCACTCGATAAGGTGCGTAAGAAAGACTGGCAGAACTCAGATCCTGAACTTATCGAAATTGAACGGCAATTCACGGAGACGTTTGGTACTCGTGTACAAATTTTAAAAACAGACTTCGGTGGGAAGCTTACAATTGATTACTTTGCAGCTGAAGATTTGCGAAAGTTTCTTGATATGGTCCATAAGGCAGAAACGAGTGTGTACGGAGGTACCGCAACAAAGATGCTTGCACATATTGAGGAGGCTACTCCACTCGTGAGCGTACCTACTGAATCTATACCTACCCCAGACACAATAGGAGGAGGTGGTATGACTGGAGTACATGAAGAGCATGTAGAAGATCCAATGCGCGACGAAGCAGTGTATACCCGTCATGACACATTAAATGTACCCGAGCAGGTATATCCTACACATGAGGGAGAGTCTGACTACCATGAATCAGATGTACTGACAGATATTTTAAACAAAATTGAGAACAATGCTGCTGTAGTACCAAGCCCAATACGCGTAGCATCGCTACCAGTTGATGTACCACCGATACTACCAAGTGTACCAACACCAGAAGTTATTCAGACGCCGCTTGTAGAAAAGAAGGAGGAGGATGATGCAGCACTCTACTCTCTCAAGAACTTCACACTCTAAGAAGAGACAGCATTATCCGTGCGTATGAGTCGGCTGTTGCAGGCTCAATGCTGAACGGATCCTTCGTCGTGCGAGCGAAGTCTTTGCGTAATCAAGCCATTTTTGTGTTGGCTTGTTTGACTTATTTTTAATTATTTCGACGATATCACCATTATTGAGCGCGGTATCAAGTCCAACGAGTTTATTATTCACCTTAGCTCCTGAGGTATGGTCGCCAATGTCTGAATGTATTGCATATGCAAAATCGATTGGAGAGGCACCTACTGGAAGATCAACGACGTCACCTTCTGGGGTAAACACAAAAATTCGGTACGAAAAGAAGTCATCTTGCAGTCCATCAAAAAATTCTTTTGAACCATCGTTACTCTTGTGTGCATCAGCAATTTCTTGAATCCAGTGTGGAATTTTCTCTTTATGATTGCGTTCTTGCATGATGGTTTTTTGGTCGGTAGGACTCGTCTTTTTCTTCCATATAAAAGGTCGGAATAGGGAAGGAACAAGGGATGCAAACCACGACGTCGTACTTGCTGCTTGTTCGGGTTGTCCGAGCTGGACATTCTTGTACATGATATGGGACGCAATACCAAACTCTGCCTCACGATGCATACTCTCTGTACGAATTTGTACTTCAAGGATAGTTCGGTTCGGTGTAATGACGGTTGTATGGAGAGACTGGTATCCATTTGGTTTTGGAAATGCTATGTAGTCCTTTACCCGTTTAGGGAGCGGGCGCCAGAGCTCATGCGTTATGCCGAGCACCTGGTAACATTCCTCGATTGTTGAGACAACAATACGAATAGCAAGAAAATCGTAAATCTTATCCATGTCCCACTCCCTTCGCTTTAGTTTTTGGTAGAGACTATAAGTGCCCTTTGATCGGTATGAAGTATGAAAATTTAGAATCTTACTTTCTGCAAGACGTTTTTTGAGTGCTTTACGAGATTTTTCAAGGTCGGATTCGCTCTTCTTGAAGAGGTGTCGGGTGAGCTCCATTACCTTTTTATATTCCTCGGGATACACGTATGGAAATGCCAGATCCTCGAGTTCTTTTCTGATACGGCCCATGCCGAGCCGATGCGTCACCGGTACATATATTTCAAGTGTTTCTCGTGCAATACGGAGCTGTTTTTCCTTCGGAACAAACTCTAGTGTCTGCATGTTATGAAGCCGGTCAATCAATTTAATGATGAGGACACGAATGTCTTGGCTCGTCGCAACAAAAAGCTTTCGAAGACTTTCATTATGACGGTCACTACCGTAATACCGAACAGATCCAAGTTTAGTTACTCCTTGCACGAGGAAAAAGATTTCGTCGCCAAAGGCTTCTTGCAGCTCAGCAGGGGTAACCTTAGTGTCTTCAATGGTGTCATGGAGGAGTCCTGCTGCGACGGTATGAGATCCCATACCAATCTCTGCAAGCATGCGGGCGACATTAGCGAGATGGTTGAGATAGGGTTCGCCAGAGTATCGGGTATGACCCTCGTGCGCTTTTGCTGCAAATGCATACGCGCGCTCAATAAGGCTAATATCGTCCGGAGTTGGAGATCCTAAGTTTTCAATTATAGTTTGTGCAGATACAGTACTTGCCATATCTCCATTCTACATCAAAACGACAATGGTGTTTAGACAGGTGCGTACAATGAAAGGCTGAGGGTTGTATGAAGACCCTGTTACTTCTTACTGAGTAGTTCCACGGCGTCTTCAATAGTGAATGCCTCAACATCTGCATTGTCTGGAAGCCAGATGCGTGCAAAGCCACGCTTCAAATATTTCCCTGATTTAGACTCAAAGACCTTGATCATCTTCTTTGTCTTAGGATGTAGCCCCACTTCTTTTAAAAGCTTTTCACCGGAACGAGTCTTTTTCGGTTCTTTAAGAATCTCAAGAGCACGCTTAAATGTAATCGTATACGGGCTGTCGTCACCTTTGAGTGAGCGGAAATCGCCAGCATGCCCAATGTACGGTCCGAATCTGCCGGTATTTGCAATCACTGGTTCTTGTGTGTCTGGATGCTCTCCGAGTGTACGCGGAAGAATAAGGTAATGCACAGCGTCTTCGAGGGTAACATCCGCAACACTTTTACCCTTTGGGAGACTGGCACGCTTTGGTGTAGGGGATTTCTTATGCCCCAGGGCACCTTCTCTGCCTTTGGCATTCACCTTGCCCTTCACCTTGAGAGGAGTTGCGCCAAGTTGGACATATGGACCAAATTTACCATTCAGCACATAGATATCCTCACCGGTTTCTGGATGCTTTCCGAGTGGTTCGTCTTCCTTAATCTGTGAGCCGTCAAGCATCCGTGCACCATCGCAGTCAGGATATCGATCACAAGAAAGAAACTTACCACCACGTCCAAGCTTAATCACCATGTCGCTTCCACAGGTCGGGCAAGGGAACTCCTTTGGTCCTGCTCCAAGGTTCGTAATCTTTGCGATATTTTCTTTACCCTCTACGGCTTTATGGAATGGTGTGTAAAAGTCGGTCAGTGTTTTTACATAGGTTCGTGTACCGAGTGCTATTTCATCGAGTTCATTTTCCATTTCACTCGTGAAGTTGTCCCCGATATACTCAGTGAAATGTTCTTCAAGGAACGAGGATACCAAATCCCCGGTATCGGTAGGGAGGAGTGTGCGTCCTTCTTTAAGTACGTACCCACGATCAATAATTGTCTTCATGATAGATGCGTATGTTGACGGCCGTCCAATACCACGTTTTTCAAGTTCTTTAATGAGTCCTGCTTCAGTATAGCGGCTTGGTGGTTGCGTACTTTTTTCTTCTGCAGAAAGTTTCTTAAGTTGCAAACGATCACCAGCAACTAATTTAGGGATCTCAATATCTTCTCCACGCGCCCTCGTGTCGACAATAAGCCATCCGGGGAAAAGTACACGAGATCCGTGTGCGACGAAGTCAGGGATGGTTTCGTTTGCCGCAGTAATGTTTGCAGTAATTTTTGTGCGCTCAATCTTTGCGTCAGACATCTGTGAAGACACCGATCGTTCCCAGATGAGTTGATAGAGTTTCTTTTGATCATCGGTCCCGCCTGCAGAATGTTTGCCAAAATTTGTTGGACGTATTGCTTCATGAGCCTCTTGAGCTGACTTGCTCTTTGTCTTGTATGTGCGCGGCGCAACATATTCTTTGCCATAATCAGCATGAATGAGTGCGATGATTTGCTTTTGCGCCACCGTACTCATATTTGTTGAGTCTGTTCGCATGTACGTAATGAATCCAGCTTCATACAGCTTTTGTGCTGCACCCATGGTCCGAGACGGCGCAAAGCCAAGACGTGTTGATGCTACCTGCTGGAGGGTAGACGTGGTGAAGGGAGGTCGTGGGGTACGCTTTTGCTCTGTTGTACTAATGTTGGTGATTTCCCAATCATGCTTTTCACCAGTACTGACTATGCGATCAGCCTCATTTTTTTCGGTTGGCTCTACCACACACGTGAGAGGGAGACTCGTTTTGTCTTTTGTGCGCGTATCTGCAGTGAGTACAAAATAGTTGTGAGAAATAAACGCTCGAATCTCACGTTCGCGTTCCATAATAATACGCAGTGCTGGTGATTGCACTCGTCCAGCAGAAAGACCGTATCGGACTTTTTTCCAAATAAGACCTGAAAGATCGTACCCTACCAGTCTGTCGAGTACGCGACGTGCTTCCTGTGCTTCTTTTAGGTTGAGATCAATGTCTCGAGGATGCGTCATTGCTTCTTTGACTGCGTTCTCGGTAATCTCATGGAAGACGACACGTTTAAGGTTTTTGTTTGTGTCCTTAATAAGCTCAGCAACATGCCACGCAATTGCTTCACCTTCACGGTCGGGGTCGGTTGCAAGAAGGACGTTACTCGCTCGAGCTGCTTCTTTCCGTAATTCTGAGATTACCTTTTCTTTCCCGACTGAATTGATATATTTGGGGACGAAGCCAGCCTCAATATCAACAGCATCGGTATTGCTTTTAGGGAGATCACGAACGTGACCCACAGATGCGCGCACGGTATAGTCCTTGCCGAGATATTTTTCGATGGTTTTCGCCTTTGAAGGAGATTCAACGATTACAAGTGTATGACCAGACATTTACACATAGATACTAGGGAAGTGCTGTTGTGTCAAATAAGAAGAAATAATGTAGATCGAGTTTTTGTATATAAGTGAAATCAAAAATATTTATGTTGCTCTATAGAAGTGGCCGTTTTGTTCACGAATCTTTCCATCGAGTTCCATGTGCATGAGAAGTTGGATTACCTGCTCTTCTTTGAGTGGAAGCGCACGAATCAAGGTGTCGTGATCTTTTGGTGCTACAAGCAGATTGATCACCATTTGTTCTTCGTCACTATATGTGTGAGATCCAGGTAACGTATGATCATATTCCTCGAGATGGAGTGCATCTAGAATATCTTGAGGAGCTGTCACTGGTGTGGCACCAAGTTTGATAAATTGGTGCACCCCGACGCTATTTGCAGCAAATATATTACCGGGTACGGCAAGTAAATCGCGATTATATTCTGCGGTGAGGCGTGCAGTAATGAGGGTGCCTGACTTTTCACTTGCTTCAATGAGTAAGACAGCGTCTGCAAGACCAACCATGATTCTGTTTCGGCGGGGGAATGACCATATTGTTGCACTGAACGATGGTTCGTATTCACTGAGTAGCCCACCTCCGGAATTAAGTATAGTGTGTGCGAGGCTTAGATTTTGTCGTGGATAGAGTACTTTGTCACTCAGTCCAGAACCAGGAACAGAGAGTGTGTGGAGACCCACATCAAGCGCCGCCTTGTGGGCGAGCGTATCCATGCCGCGTGCGAGACCAGAAATGATTGAAATAGGGTACCCGCGGAGGCCGGCGATAAGATAGTCGACCACCTGTTTACCGTAATCACTATAGTTTCGAGATCCAACGACGGCAAGATGCTTGTGGCCGGATGGCGCACATGCACCACGGAGAAAGAGTTGCTTTGGTGGCTCGGGAATATGCAGAAGTGCTTGAGGCCACTCCTCTTTTGTGAGTGTACTGATAGGAAAATCAGTGTATTCCATCGTATATATAGTGTACCACCAGTATTCTTCGCAGAAATGGCTAGATACGGTATAATCCTCAGATTAAATTATAGAATATGTTAGATATTAAATTCATCCGAGAAAATCTTGAACTTGTCAAACTAGGTGCGCAAAAAAAGCGTATGCAGGTTGATTTTGATGCTCTTGTAGCATTGGATGATACTCGTAAGGAACTCCTGACGTCTGTTGAAACAAAAAAGGCAGAACAAAATGCCGTCTCTCGTGAGGTGGGGAACGCAACAGATCCACTACGACGGACACAGCTCATTGAGGAGATGAAGATATTGAAAGAGGCAATTCAAAAGGAAGAAGAACAACTTAAAGATGTCATGCAAAAATGGATGGAGCTTATGCTCCAGGTACCTAATATTCCAGATATGTCAGTACCTGATGGTAAGGACGATTCTGAAAACTTAGAAATAAAAGTATGGGGTGAAAAGACTGCATTCCCGTTTGTGCCAAAGAGTCACGTCGAAATCATGACTAATCTTGGTATGGTTGATTTCGATCGAGGGACCAAAGTACATGGTTTCCGTGGCTACTATCTTCAAAAGAGTGGCGCGCGACTCTCTTGGGCAATATGGAATTACGCCCAGGCCTTCTTCATGGCAAAAGGATTTGATCCACTGCTTGTACCTGCAATCGTTCGAAAAAGTAACCTCTACGGTACTGGACACTTACCAAACGATGCTGAGGACGTCTATAAAACTCAGGATGAAGATTATTTGATTGGTACCTCGGAGGTTTCAACCATGGGGTACTATGCAGATGATGTGCTCGATCATTCTGAACTTCCCATTAAATGGCTTGCGTTCTCACCATGTTTCAGACGTGAGGCAGGGAGTCATGGTAAGGATACGAAGGGACTCATTCGTGTACACGAATTTTTTAAGCTCGAGCAAGTCATACTCTGTGAAGCGAGTCATGAAGAGTCAGTACGCTGGCATGAATGGATCAATCGAAATACTGAGGAATTTATTGAATCACTTGGCATCCCATACCATACCGTCATTAATTGTGGTGGTGATATTGGGCAAGGTCAGGTTAAAAAGTATGATATTGAACTATGGGTACCACTTGAAGAACGGTATCGTGAAATTAGCTCCGCGTCATACTTCCATGATTTTCAGACGCGACGATTTAATATTCGGTACAAAGACGCGGAAGGAAAATTGCGCTACGCGCACTCACTCAATTGTACGGCAATTCCAACTCCACGAATTCTTGTGTCACTTATTGAAAATTTTCAACAAGCAGATGGTACCGTGAAGCTCCCTCCTGTGTTAGCTCCATATTTCGGATCAGATACGATACAATAGGGAGGTGTTTGCATTTCAAAAAAAGAAAACTCGTGCACGCAAATCTGATGCTGAAAAATCTTTTGCTCGTCACATTCTTTTAGGACTTTTTCGTTTTGTACTAATTGGTCTCATAGCTGTACTGACGTATTACGTCACGAGAGTAAGTTTTTTTACGATTTCAGAGATTGCCGTCCTCGGTGGTGAAACTATTCCGCATGAGGACATTCGTCGCTTAGTTGAAGATGAACTTCGTGGCACCTATTTCCTACTTATTCCGAGAAAATTTGCATACATATACCCGCATGACCGAATCAAAGAGGTTATTGAAGGAAATCCACGTATTCATGATGTGAAAGTGGAGCGACTGTCAGGAACTACACTGCAGGTAACATTTGACGAATATATTCCGAGTGCGCTCAGGTGTACCGATGTTACATCTCAACCGTCGTGTTATTTTTTGACTGATGATGGATATGCCTTTGCAGCTGCACCACGTTTAGAAGGTGGGGCGCTCACGCGACATATTAATGAAGGTGAAACAGAGATCGGTGTAGGGCAAATGCTCCCTCGAGAAGAACTTGCGGCTATCAGAACCTTTCTCACTCGTGCAGAAGATGAACTTGGTCTGCGTATTGTGACTGTGTTGCATAAAAAAAATAAGGATTATGAATTCAGCATTAACGGGGGAGGAGCAATTTATGCAGCGTCTGGCAGGGATCTAGGTCTCACATTTGATAATTTAAAATCAGTGATGCAATCGAAAGAGTTTGAGCATCTCGAACCAGGAAACTTTCAGTATGTAGATGTACGGTTTGAAAACAAAGTGTTTGTCAATGAAAAACCAGTCACCATAAGCACCACTACTGTTGAGACGTCTGAGCTTCCGCTCGAATAGAAAACATGGTATGACAGTGCAATGAATTTTTGGAATACACTCCCAAAGCCGATCATAGTGCTTGCACCACTTGCAAACGTAACGGACGCACCTTTCCGTCGTATGATTGCGAAGTATTCAAAGCATATACGGAAGAACGGTAGTCTTGGTGGTCCTGATGTTATGTGGACTGAGTTTGTCTCAGCTGACGGACTTATGCGTGCAACACCGGAAGGAAAAGCAAAGCTTATGGCAGACCTTATCTACACTGAAGAAGAGCGGCCGATTGTTGCACAACTTTTCTCTTCAAATCCTCAACATATGGAGGCAGCAGCACGACTCTGTGCCGAGCTCGGTTTTGATGGGATCGATATCAATATGGGTTGTCCCGACAAAACTATTGAGAAGCAAGGATGTGGGTCAGCAATGATTAAGAACCCAACGCTTGCAGCTGAAATTATTCGTGCGACAAAACGAGGTGCAGGACAGATCCCTGTATCGGTGAAGACGCGCATTGGATACAATAAAAACGAACTCGATTTGTGGCTGCCTGCACTCCTTGCTGAAAATCCGGCAGTGATCACGATACATGCGCGGACACGAAAAGAAATGTCAAAAGTACCTGCACGTTGGGAGCATGTGCGTGAAGCAGTGCAGATACGAAATACGTTACATAATGAGGTGTGGCAAAAAGAGCATCCCGATCTACGGCCTACATTAATTTTTGGTAATGGAGATGTAGAGAATATTCAGGATGCATATCTACAGGCTGCAGCATTTGGAGCCGATGGAGTCATGCTTGGTAGGGCAATTTTTGGTAATCCGTGGTTATTTAATACTGCACCAGACTTCGAACCACCACAGCTTGAAGAACGATTACGGGTACTGTGCGAACACACAAAGCTTTTCAAAGAATTGCTCCCCTTTAAAAATTTTGCACTGATGAAAAAACATTATAAATCCTATATGCATCACTTTGATGGTGCGAAGGATCTACGGCTTACCCTTATGGAAAAAGATACCCCAGAAGAAGTTGAAGCAGTAGTCGAATCTTTTTTGAAGCAGTATAGAACGCCATAATTTTTCAACACCTGCACACCCTCGCTTCATGCAGATACTCTTATTTCTGGTACAATAAAAGGGATGAGTGAAGTATTACACGCAAACGTATTTTTCTTTATTACAGGAATTGCTGTTATTGTTTTCACTGCACTCCTGTGTGTAGCACTCTTCCATGTGATTAAGGTCTTGAAGTCACTTCGTCGTGTGATGGAGCGTATTGAAGCAGGAACTGAAATTATCGCGGAGGATTTAGAAAATGCGCGTGCATATTTCACAGAAGGCGGATTTATTCGTCGCTTCATCGGATCTCTCATAGGTGGTACGCGTACCACTGACGCAAGTAAGTCCAAAAAGCACGAAAAACGTCGGACAGAGTTAAAAATAAAAGACGAAATATAAATACTATGGCGCAAAAAAAATCAACGAAAGCACTCAGTACAGCAGAGAAGATGGGTATTGGTTTTGGCCTCACCGCAGCAGCAGTCACCGCAGCAGGAGCGTATTTTTTGTACGGAAGTAAGCAGGCATCTCAGAACCGAAAAAAAGTTAAAGGATGGATGCTTAAAGCAAAAGGAGAAGTTCTTGAAGCCCTTGAAAAAGCAGAAGCAATTACTGAGGCTGAATATAAGTCACTTGTTGAGACAGCAAGTGGTGCATACGGAACCGTTAAGAATGCAACCGCAGGAGAGGTAAAAGATTTTAAGAAGGAAATGCAAGAACATTGGGTGAAACTACAAAAGAACAAGGCGATTAAGAAACTTGTAGAAAAGGCACCAGTTGTTAAGAAAGCGATGCCGAAAAAAGCTGCTCCAGCAAAAAAAGTAGCAAAAAAAGCTGTTGCTAAGAAGTAGCCTCTGTACCCAATTGCGCACGGTTGACGTGTTGCGTTAGTGGGGAACACAAAAAGAAAAGCATCGTTAGATGCTTTTCTTTTTGTGTGACCTCAAGGTACTATTGATGATATACGTATGAAGAGATTCTTTCACTATAAAATACTTCTACTCGGACTGCTCTCTATGGGGGTTCTAATCTTTAGCATTGGAACACTTTTTCAAAAAGTTGAAACAAGTGTTGTTCTCGAGAGTACCTTAGCACAATTACCTCCTTTAGGTGATTTAACTACTGATACCTGGGGAGTGTTTGATCCTGATACTGGGCAAGTGCTTGCGGGGAATAATACTGACGTTACTTTGCCAATTGCGTCAGTGACGAAGTTATTCACTGCAGAGGCTGTACTACAAAGTAGTAAGCAAGATGACGTGTTTATGGTCGGTCAGTCTGATATTATGGCGGAAGGAAGAGCGGGGAAATTAGTAGCAGGAAGTAAGGTCACCCCGTACGAATTACTCTACCCACTTCTCGTTGAGTCATCGAATGATGCAGCTGTCGCTATTGAACGGTATCTTGGTGATGAGTTTACGAATACAGTGGACACATTGACGAATGAGCTCAACTTGGAGCATACGGTTATTTTGGAACCATCGGGATTAAGCGCAGAGAATGTGTCTACCGTACATGATCTGTCACTGTTTTATTCATACATGCGTCGTGAGCATCCTCACGTGCTCGATATTACGCAACTTAATATGTATATCAATGAGCATACCGGGTATGTAAATAATAATCCTGCACGCTCACTCTCTAATTTTTCTGGCGGTAAGCAGGGATATACCGAAGCAGCTAAACGCACCTTTGTCGGTAGTTTTAAGCTCCCTCATTCATCGCATGAACTGGGTATCGTTATCTTACAGAGCGATGATCTTCTTCATGATATTAATGCTCTTTTAGCTCACCGTGCTCATTTTGAAACTCAATCTGATATACTAATCCCATGACAGACGCCGTTTCATTTGCTTTATACCGGAAGTACCGACCCGAATCGTTTGATGCGGTTCGTAATCAAGATCATATTGTATCTGTTTTAAAAGGTGCGTTATCGAAAAATATGATACCGCACGCACTCCTTTTTACTGGTGGTCGAGGGACAGGCAAAACAACAGTCGCTCGTATTTTTGCGCATGCGGTCGGGGCTCATGATATTGACATATATGAAATCGACGCTGCTTCAAATCGTGGTATCGATGACATTCGTCAATTAAAAGAAGCGGTACATACCGTACCGTATGAGTCACCATATAAGGTCTATATCATTGATGAGGTCCATATGCTTTCCAAAGATGCATTTAATGCACTCTTAAAAACGCTTGAGGAACCACCACAACATGTCATCTTTATTCTTGCGACAACTGAAAAAGATAAAGTGCTCGATACCATTGTCTCACGCTGTCAGATCTTTGAATTTCGTTCGCCAACACGTGAAGAGCTTCGTGTGCTCATTATGGATATTGCAGCGAGCGAGAATTATACACTTGAATCATCTGCAGCAGACGTAATCGCACTTGCTGCTGATGGATCGTATCGTGACGCGCTTGGTATCACACAGAAGGTAATTATGGCATCTGGTGATACCGTGCTTTCGGCTGACGAAGTAGCTGCTATTGTTGGGGCTCCAAAGAATGTATTGCTTGAGGAAATACTTATTTCTTTCCACACAAAGGAAATCGCACGTGCGCTTACCGCGCTGTCCCAGGCTCGAGAAGCGCATGTCGATAGCAAACTTTTGTATACACTCATACTGGAGCGTATTCGTGCAGTCATTATGCTCCGATACAACCCCGCATTAGCGGATACCATTATGATGCAGTGCAGCGAACCTGAGAAAAAGCTGATTCGTGAGTATGCGGCAGACACAAAATCTCCTATTAATTCTGCACTCCTCACCCGAGCGCTCCGTTTGGGAGAGTTTATTGGTAAGAGTCACATAGCAGAACTGCCACTCGAGTTACTCTGCATTGAGCACGCAACTCAGTAATATTTGGTATGCACGTCTACTTTGTTCGTCATGGCGAAACAGTGCTCAATTCGAAGCATATTCACCAATCACCTAACACACCGCTCTCTCCCAACGGGAGGGAAGGCATTGTGACACTTGCTGAAGCGTTACGGGGTGTTAATCCGAGTATTATTCTCTCAAGCGAGTACACGCGTGCACTTGAATCCGCACGCATTATTGGCTCACGAGTTGGTCTATCACCAATTACGAATGGTCTTTTTTATGAAATCATCCGTCCGTCAAAATTTTTTCTAAAATCTATTTTCTCTCCAGAGACATTTTGGTATGTGTTTCAGTCTATGATGCATCGAAATAAGGCCTCGTGGCGGTATGCTGATGCAGAAAATTTCGTTGAAGTAAGTAATCGAGCAAAAAAAGCACTCCAATACCTCGAATCTCTTCGGGAGAATCATTCTTCAGTCGTTGTTGTGTCGCACACTGTGTTTATTAACATTATGGTTTCATACATGTGTAAAGATCGATTACTCGATATACGTGATCTGTTTTTGACATTCTTTCATATTGAAAAAATGAAGAATGGAGAAGTGATTCATATGGAATATGTTGGTGATGGGAGTACCCACACCTGTAATTGGAGACGTGTTTCATAGCAGGATATCCAGTATTATATGAGCAAAATACCAGTACCAAAAATAGTGAGCACACATACATTTTTTACAAAGAGATCGATAGGATTTGTTGCGTCCGGGTTTGTACTTTGTGTCGTTTTTGTACTGAGTTTCTTCATTTCTCAGACTTTATATTATGTAAAGGAAGAACAGAAAAATATATCTCCGCAAAAGACCTCAATTGATGACATTTTAAGAGAATTTCCAGTTGGTGTGAATCCTACAGAAAAAAAGATCGTTGAAAACCCGTATGTCGACTCTTTTTTCACCACTCATATTGGAGCGCTACCAAATGATTCGAAAACACATACCAGTTGGGTACCAAAGATACTTGGTCGATTAGCCCTTATGGATTGGTATCAAAACCTTGCATCACTCACAAGTAGGATTCTCGTTATTGATCCTGGGGATCGAAAGGAACAGATTGCCGCTAATTTCGGCAAGATTTTGAAATGGTCAGAAAGTGAAAAACAAGAATTTATTGACCGTATTACCGCCACAGCACCAGAAATACCTGAAGGAAAATTTTTCCCTGGGACATACACCGTTCTTAAAAATGCAAAGCCGGAAGAAGTAGCTACCCTCGTGCACGATCGATTTGAATTAGAAGTTATGACGCGGTATGACGCCCGTGTAGAAAATGTTGTACCGATTGCGGAGACGTTAATTATCGCGTCCCTTATAGAACGGGAGGCGTATGATTTTAACGACATGCGGTATATATCAGGAGTGATATGGAATAGATTGTTTATTGATATGCGTCTTCAGATAGATGCGACACTCCAGTATGCTAAAGGAGGTACTGGAAAAGGAAGATGGTGGCCTCAAGTGTTGCCATCTGATAAATATATAGCGTCTGTTTATAATACGTACGCACATGAAGGGCTTCCGCCAGCACCAATATCAAATCCTTCGCTTGATGCCATACTTGCAGCTTTGAATCCACGCATTACCGATTGTCTCTACTATTTTCATGATGCAAATTCTGGATTTCACTGTTCAGTGACCTACGAAGAGCATGTCGCTTTATTAAAAGAATATTACGGACGTGGAAAATAACTTGCTTCCTCATGTTTACCTATCTTGAACAATTACTACTCGCATATGCACATACACTCTCACTTCCTGTGTTTGTCTGTATTGCTTCTTTTGTGGAAGAAGTAGTCGCACCAATTCCATCTCCTACTATTATGATGTTGACCGGATCCTTGGCTAAGGTGCAAGAGTACTCACTCCTTGGTCTCATTCCACTTATACTTCTCGGTACGCTTGGTAAGACACTTGGTGCATTTCTTGTGTATATGATTTCAGACAAGGCGGAAAACCTTGTGATGCATTCCTGGGGCGCATTCTTTGGAGTGTCACGGACGCAAGTAGAAGACCTTGGTAAAAAATTGGGGAATGGATACCGTGATTATATACTCTTGACCATACTCAGAGCGTTACCCTTTATACCGAGTGTGGTCATCTCGGTAGGGTCTGGATTACTCAAGATCCCGTTACGTTTATTTATTGTCACCACCGTTTTGGGTACGATTATTCGTGACGGTATCTATCTCTATGTAGGATATCAAGGCACAGAGTTTCTTGTGGGGATGCTCCGCAAGGCTGACGGTATAGAGTCGTATGTCGAGATTCTAGTACTCACGCTTGTATGCGCGCTTATTGGTTGGCTTTTATATTCAAAGTTTAGAAACGGGAATCTTGAAACATGAAAAAACTCCCCAGAAGGGAGTTTTTTCATGTTTTAATTTACTAGAGTGAAATAGTACCTTTCTCATCAACACCGAGTGATTCTTCTTTCGGTAAGGTTTCTTTGCACGAAGTCTTTACGGTTGATTTAAATGTATCCCATGCCGCTTTCCGCGCTGTCCCTAGATCCTTAGTAGCATCCTTTTTGTCTGTCTTCCAATCTGCCCATGCATCTTTGATAGCTGCTGAACGAGTTGTTTTTTCCGTGATACCCCATGCTGCGATCAAGGCACTTTTACGAGTGTTTAAACTCGATTCTAGATCATCATGGAAACTAGAAAGTGCAGTGACAAGAGCTTCTTCTCGAACGGTTACTGCTGTTTGCATACAGCTCAAATCAACATTCTTTTCTTTCTTAACTTTCTTTGTAGTTACCACTGCGGTTGTTGCTGCATCTGAATTAGCTGAGACCGGGAGAATGCCAGCAAACAAGAATATTGCAAGGCTGATAATAAGCAATGTACGTAATGAAACTGCTGTACTCATAGACATGTATGATTAAATTAGTATGTGAAAAGTATATCACGCACCATTTTATGTATTGATTGAAAATGTGTATGTGATTGTATCGTGTTCTTGTAAACTTTCGCTACGCCTCACGTTTGCTTTTATAGGAACGATATACGTACCTGTTTTTGAATCAGGGAATAGGGAAGTGTTCCAAGTTGTATGATTGATGGTAATTGTAACCGGTAATGAACCCCATCCGCGCTTAAATGCGTTATACGTATCTTTGATATGTAATGAGTCTTTTTTTGGTATGGTGAGGAAATACCATGCCGCTTTTTCACTTGGGTATATCCATAGTTTACCAATACATTTATACTTTTTCTTTGCATACTTTATGTCGTACCGTTTCTTTTCAAAGTCTTCTATATACCCACGAGGAGTAATGTGGAGACCTTCAGCGGCATATTGCTTCATACGCTCTTTCCGGTACTCATCAGTAATCCAAATTCTACCTTTTGCGTATACTATGCGATGAAAGGGGATAGTGGTGATCCCACGAGCATAGGCTTTCCCTAAGATGGAGGTAATACTCTGTGCTGCCATAGGTCCCGCGCCTGCAGCTCGCGCTATTTCTCCATAGGTTGTTACTTTACCTCTGGGAATCGAAAGTGCTATCTGTATCACTCGTTCGCTAAATGTCATGGTCGAAAGTCCACCTACCCGACCGAAACGTTTCTTAATCATAGAATGGGAGATACTTAAAAAATATAAGTATACCAATGAGTAGGGCAAAAATCGATGTAATGAGCACTGCCGCTGCAGCCACATCTTTTGTGTCCCGTGCATAGGGGTGGAATTCAGGTGAGGTAAGGTCCATATCTATTTCAATTGCTGTATTGAATGCTTCTGCAGCAAAAACCATACCCCCTGCTACAAGTAGGAACATCCATTCTGTGTTTGTGATGCCATAAAACACACCACCTACAACAGCGAGCATAAAGATTACTCCATGAATCCATACGTTCGGGGTTGTAGAGAAAAGGAACTTGAGGCCTCGAAATGCGTGTGTAAAGCTTTTCGCTCGACGTACGAGGAAGCGCTCCTCCGTTGTATCTATAGACTCTCTCATAGAGAGCAGTATATCAAATAATTGAGCCGTGCATCACTCTGTAAGTGATTACCCAAATGATTCAATTGAAAACCGGCAGTTCACTGGGTGTTGTGCAGTGATGACCTCGAGGAGACCGTCACAGGCTCTTTTTTGACCGCACGCGTAGACATCTGCATTATTGAAATCGATACCCTCGAGGTGGTCTTGGATGTACCCAATTTTGTAACTCGAATGCTCTCCCGCTTCTGAAATAATATGTCGCACCTCGAGTCGCTTATCCTGCGTTGCCATCTCATCGAAGTACGCTTTGTGGAGTATTTCATCCTCAGAACGACTTCCGGTCATAACAAGAATATGTGTTGCTGTACTACTACGGAGACAATGATCTAAGACTGATTTTACTACCCCGGTTCCCACACCGTACGCGAAGAGATAAATTTTATTTGCTTGGAGTGTGTCCGCGGTATGTACACCCATTGGTCCCATAATATCTACTACCGTGCCAGTCATGTCTTGCTTCCAAAACAGTGGAGAGAGAGTACCTTTTAGGCTTTCACGAATAGAGAGGGAAATAGTATGTTGCTCATTGTCAGAAGAAGATATTGAAAACGCACGACGTGTCTTCACACCATCAACATCCATCATGAGATTTACAAAATTTCCCGCAATAAAGTCTAGTGTCTCTGAAAGAGTGATAGTGACATCTTTTGCAGTCTTTGAGAGATCGACTATTTTTGTAATCGTGCCTTGAACTGTTTTAATTTTCATTTGTATTCAGGTTTATGCATGATAACGGCAGGTGCTTCACGTATTCTTTTCCTGTTTGCTCTATATGCAAGTACGGTGAGTCCAGTGACAATAGTCATCGAAAACAGGACACTTGTATTACTAAACGACAGATATACGTAGAGGGAGCTTGCATAGAAGAAAATATATGACAGTTTCTGTACTGTTTTCCAGAATGAACCGAGTACTCGTTTTGATAGATTATTGGAGGTGAGAAGGAGGAGTATTGCAGAAATATCTGCGAGGTGTGCAAGTAGAGCATAGTTAGTCATTGACCAGTATTCGAGTGTACCAAAGGCACTCATGTAGCCACTCGGGTCCATGATAATTTTCGAAAATATAAATGAGACTACTATAGATGCTGAGAGCACCCCGATCCCTTTTCTGAGAATCACTAAGGGTCGAATCCATTTAACGTTAATGAATATATCCGCAAGTGGTCGTATACACATGACAAAGAATACGGTGATATGTGAAAGATCATACAGGCGTAAGCTTGTCTCCTCACTCATAAGTTGCGGGTAAAATACTATGACGATAGGGAGAATGAGCATAATACCTATTCCGCTAAGGAGTGTAAGATTTTGGATGAATTTAATGCTGTATAAATATGTTTTCATATAGTGTGTGTATGTATTTGACCGGTGTTGGTAATGAGAATGTACGCGTACGTGGTGCTATCGAGTATCTTTTCTGCTTCCTCTCTTTCTAAGCTGATATACACCTTTGCGTATGCTTCTGCGGTACTCCCGTGCATGTTTAGGATGCTCGCGGAGACTATATTTGTTGCAGGATTGTGTGTACCAGTAGCGTCGAGAATATGATGCATACGGGTGCCGTCTCTGTCCCACGCCCGCTTGTATGTTCCGCTTGTCGCGAGACTCATATTGTGGAGTTCTGTCTGTATTTCCGTATCGGTAATGGGGTTGTAGATACTAAATAGGAATTTTTTACCATGTGCATCGAAGCCTTGTGTATGAATATCTCCGCCAATATTAATGATGACACCTACCACGGTTGGGTAGCTATTTTTGATCTTGCGACAGAGCTTCTCTGCGAGAAATCCTTTTAATATTCCGCCAAAATCCAACTGTTGACCCTCTGCTAAGCTGACGAGTCGATCTTGCTTCACAATACCTACTGTTTCAAAATCTATATTGTATGGGGTGTCGATCTCGTCTGTCGTGTTGCTTACAGTAATATCGTCAAAGTTTTTGGTGTACCCGAATCTTCCAATCTGTATAAGTGGATTGAATACACCTCTGGTCTCAAGGAAGAGTCGTTGCGCTTCGAGTAGTACCTCAAAAAAAATTTCTGAAACCTTCATTTCACGAGTGGTATTCAAGACAGATAATTCACTTGTTTCTAAGAATCGTGAGAAGATACGCTCGTAGGTATGTATGGATTGAATCGCCTCTTCCGCAATAGAGGCTGCCATAAGCTCTGATTCCATAATGAGTGCAATAGAAAAATCAGTCCCCATCGCTTTTCCGTTGTATTCGTATTCTTGTACCATTAGGCGAAAGTGTAGTATTCCGAGATGAATAGAAGATGAATGCGCGGTATACTACAGATATGCGACTTCTTTTAGTGGAAGATAACAAAAAACTCTCACAATATATTTGTCAGATGCTTGAAGAGTCTGGGTATTCACTTGATAGCGCCTTTGATGGTGAAACAGGGGAGCGACTTGCCCTGGCGTCTCCGTATGACCTCATTATTCTTGACGGCATGCTCCCCCTAAAGGACGGCATTGATGTCTGTGTCACGCTTCGAGAAAAAGGGAACACAACTCCTATATTGATGCTTACAGCGCGAGGTGAAACAGATGATCGTGTGAAAGGGCTTGATAGTGGGGCGGACGACTATCTCGTGAAGCCATTTGATATGAAAGAGTTACTCGCACGTGTGCGATCACTCTTGCGTCGCCCACACGCCACATTTGTGCAAAAGCTTGTGGTTCAGGACCTTGTGCTTGATGGTACGAGATACGTGATCCAAAAAAATGGTATAGACTTAGCGTTAACATTAAAAGAATATGTCATCCTTGAGTATTTAATGCGTAACGCTGACACAGTAGTGACACGTGAGCAGCTACTTGAACATTGTTGGGACTTCGCCTATAGTGCGTTTAGTAATATCACCGATGTCTATATTCGCCAGATCAGAAAAAAACTCAAAGATACCGATGAAAAATACATTCAAACAATTCGTGGCGTTGGCTACAAACTCACACGTTAGTAGCTTTAAGGGAGCAGTCATTCGTCTCACTGCATTCTATACGCTCGGGGTTTTTTGTATATTGGTTTTATTTAGTACGATTGTGTACAACCTTTTTGCTACAAATATTCAAAATCGCCTAGAGGAAGAAGTAGAACAGGGAGGTATTCACGCGTTTGAGGAAAAGGAAGATACGTTCGAGCATGAACTTATTGAAAATTTGTTTAACATCATTGTGGTGCTCGACGCTGTGTTGCTCGTATTCACCGTGGGCGTCTCGTACGTACTCGCTCGTACCACCCTCGCTCCTCTCCAAGAAGCGTATGCTGCGCAACGCAGGTTTGTTGCTAATGCTGCCCATGAACTACGCACGCCGCTATCGGTACTCAAAGCCGGATCGGGACTCATGCGACAACAGGAACGAACTGTTGCTGATTATCAAGGATTTCTACAGGAATCAGAAGAAGAAATAGATAGACTGATCACTATTTCGAATGATCTACTTTTTCTTGCACAGCACTTTGAACAAAAAAATCAAACAGCTGAATCGTTTTCTATATCTTCTGTATGTGAGTCAGAAGTACAGAAGATACGAGCATATGCTGAAAAATTGTATGTACAAATTTCAGCGGATATTGAGGCATCCGTGAGTGTGTATGGTAACAGTCAGGATATACGGAGATTGACTCAAAATCTTTTAAAAAATGCAGTTGATTATAATCGTCCACAAGGTACAGTCGAGTGCACACTAAAGCAAGTAGACGGCGAAGCAGTGCTTACTATTACTGACACTGGTATCGGTATTGCGCCAAAAGATCTCCCGTTTATTTTTGATCGTTTTTATAAGGCTGACTCCTCGCGAACACAGAAGCAGGTGAGTGGCTCAGGACTTGGTTTGTCTATTGTGCATGAAATCGTTACGGCACATGGAGGGACTATCGGTGTACAGAGCAAAATTGGAGAAGGTACTACGTTTATCGTCCGATTTCCTATACCTGCACGATAGCGTGATCTATTCATCTAATCTTCATTTTCTTCATTTATTGTAGTAATAAGTGTATTACACAATAATTTAGATTAAAATGTCACAATATGTTTGCCTTGAGTGTGGTTGGATTTACGATGAAGCAGTTGGCTTTCCGGAGCGCGGTATCCCTCCCGGCACGACGTGGGAATCTCTCCCCAACACATTTAAATGTGGCGAATGTGAGGTATCAAAAGGGGAAACTCATAAGTGGCAAAAACTAGATTAACGAATATATGAAAAAAGATTTTAGAAATGCATTCATCACTTTCACGCTTGTGGGATTTATGCTCTATGGGAGTTCATTCTTCTATACGAAGAAGATAGAAGCAGAGGAACTTGTACAGCAACAACTCGAAAATGAAGCTGCAAAACTACTGAGTGAAAAGAAGGCGAGGGAAGAGCAACTTCGTCAATTTGAGGAAGCTGAAGCGCAGATGATGGCTGAGAAAGCATTTGAGGAGAATCTTGCTAAACTCGCTGCTGAAGAGGCCGCTCTGCAAAAGCAAGCGGAGGCAGATGCGATTGCACAAGCGAAATCTGCAGAGGAAATTGCAGCACAGAAGGCAAAGCAGCAAGCTGCGTATGCGCAGGCACTACAAGCAGCTGCAGATCTAAAAGCGCAAGAACTCGCGAGGCAGCAAGCGATTGCAGAACAAGCAGCTCTACAAAAGAAAGCTGAGGCAGATGCACTCGCTGCACAAAAGGCAGCAGACGCGAAGGCAGCAGCCCGAAAGAGTAGACAATCACGCGCGAGTTAATTCTGTACTGATAGAGGAATATAAAAACAGTCTGCGTGCGCAGACTGTTTTTGTAATTTAAACAGGTCGGTCCAGTGTAGATTTTTCTAACGTTTCTCAACTATTTTTTTAAGCTCATCTATAACCGCTTTTTCCCAGACTTTCATCGAATACCATTTGATAAGTGGCGTTGCAACTATACGTAACCATGTCTTATGAATAGTAACTTGATAGGTATAGTCAATGAGTGTTCCATCTCGGTGAGTAGAAAGTAGTAACTCCTCATGTCCAGAAGTTCCAAACTGGTAACTATCGTTGTCTGAAATAAAACCTTTTCCTGGAAGGATTTGAGTTTTCATCTTTACTTTAAACATTTTACCGAATGACTTTACTGTTGCTTCCATCTCTAAATTATTCCCATCTCGATTAATGATCTGTACTGACTCTGCAACCTTTGGAAAATATTTTGGTAATTTTTCGAAGTCAGTCATTATTTCTGATACATCTTCGATAGGAGCTTTAATAACCCATTGCTTGTGAAGTATTATTTCTTTCATGTATTAAAAGTATATCGTCAAAGAATAGAAAGTAATACAGTATATGCAGTAGACCTATTCAACCTCCTGTCAACTGCGCAAATACGTTTCAAGTTTATTCAGAGCTATACGGCGCATTGAGGTTTCTTTTTGTTCTTCGGCGTCCATCTCTCCCCACGTCTTCATGTGATCCTTTGGTATGAAAATTGGATCCCAACCGAATCCTTGGTCTCCTTTAGGAGCTGACGCTATTGAACCCAATGCACTCCCTTCAAATACTTGTAGTGTACTGCCGTCGTATAAACCAAACAGGCACTCAGCTAGAGCAGTCCTATCTTGGTATCCGTCGAGTAGCTTGCATAAGCCAGCATTATCAAGTTCGCCAAGAAACCATTTAATCAAGGGGCCTGGCAATCTTCCGAGTGCATTGAACGTAAGAGAGGTGTCCTCAACGAGCACTGTTCCGCCGATTTGTTCAAATGCTTTTTTTGCTTTGTGTTCGATTATTTCATGCAGATCTAAAGATTGGATTTCTGGGAGATCAAGCTTTTTATGCGCAACAGGATACTCTAAATGTCGACCAAGTTGTTCGGCTTTAGCTGCGTTTCCAGTTATGAATGTGAGTGCAATCATGTTGCTAGATAGTATATCGTTTTTAGAGTTTTTGGGTAAACCATGCACAGTTACTTGATTTTTTGTCTATGACTGGTATAGTATATATATCACGACGAAAAGGGTTCCGAACGGTTAATTACCTAAGGAGCCCTTTTCATTTTACTAATCTTTTTTCGTACATCCGGGTTTGATAAATCGGCTATAAATTCTGCACCGAGACTTTTGTATAGTGAGGATGCATATCTTTGTTTTGGGAATAGTATTTTCTTAAATTTATTTTCTTCAATTAGAAAATCTACAAGCATTTTATAATCCCCATCACCTGAAACAAGAATAAGTTTATCAAAAGCTTCTTCCTTATACATACGTTTCATAACAGAGAAAATAATATCTGAATCAACATTACCTTTCTTGGTTCCCAGCATAGCAGAATTATGTTTACGAAATACCAAGATGAAACCTGCAGCTTGAATCTCTTCGTATAAAGATTGATATACCTCGCCATTTTGAACATATCCGAGATAGTAATATGCTCGTTCAACATTATACTTTTCTCTCAAATATACTCTGAAGCGAAATAGATCAACATGCCATTCGGGATCTTTACGGGTTGTGCCCATAAATAAATTTTGCCCGTCGACATAAGCAATATTAGTCATTCAGTAAGTATATCAAATCGAATATGCATTATTTTAAGCAGAAACTAAAACATTCTACTCCCATCCACTGGCTGATCCTAACAGGTAGGTCCTGTGTTGGGGTGTAAGTATTTCAACTAACGAGGCGTATCTTGAGAGCGTTTAAATTCTTTCGTGCATTTTTGTAACGATTAATAAACAATGTGTCTAAATAGGGACTTATTCCTTTACAGGCCTCAGCAATTTGTCGAGCGCCTTCGATATACATAAAGTGTGTTTCCAGACTAAAGTCCACCATTGTACCCTTACCGACAATTTTGACGTTCGATGTTTGATCAGCGAGTTTAACGCGCTTTATACCGCTGCTCGCTTTCATAACACGAACAGCTTGTCTCGCCTTGCGTTCTTTTTGAGATAAAAGAATCCAATCAGGTAAATCAGTAAGATTAGAAACTATGAAGGCCACTTCGCTCCCAAATTTTTCCCTAATCTCCTCAATAGTTATTTGAGTATCCTCAACAGAATCATGGAGCCAAGCGGCGGCTATTTCTTCTTCACTTCCTCCTGACTCTTTAACAAGTTCTGCAACTTCCTCGAGATGAAAAATATAGGGGGTTTTAAAACCGTCATTATGTACCTGACCCTTATGTAATTGAGAGGCTAGTTCTCTAGCTTTTGTAACTAGGTCCATAGATAGTAAACACTACCATATTCTTTAATTTTTGGTTGCTTGGGTACAAGGCTCTCTCGTTACACGAGCAGTACCCGTTCAAGATACTTTTTAAGAAAAAGATATCTCTGAATGGCTTCGAGCCCTTGACGCACAATGTCCCACATTGTGCTTACCCCAGCTTATTCATGTACAAGGGCACGAAACTTACAGTTTCAGTTCAGGTTGTATAACCTTGTACAAGGGCACGAAACTTACAGTTTCAGTTCAGGTTGTATGATCTTGTACAAGGGCTCGGCGTCCAACTCTAATTCACTACGTTCATAAGAGTTACCTGCCCGGACTCACTGGTTCGCTTCATTAGGAAAGAAGCTCACATCGTGAGTCTTTCTCGCCCTTGTACAACAGAATACAAAAATATCCAGCGATAAGCTGGATATTTTTGTATTTGCTGGGGTACAAGGGCTCGAACCTCGATACTCAGGACCAAAACCTGATGTCCTACCATTAGACGATACCCCAAGGATATTTGATTGTATTACTTTGTAGCTTTGAATCCAAGGACTTGAATCTCCTAAGTCTCATTTTGCTTTTCTGATAAGAAAAATGAGACAGACTCAGAAATTATAATCGCTACGCTTATTAATTTCTGGCCACCATTAGACGAATCCTTACAGGATCTGTTCAGGTTGTATGAAATTTTATTCAAAATTTCGACTGACAAGCGAGCAAGGAAGCGAAAGAGTTCATTCTTTCATTTCCGCGCGAGCGAAGTCAGCAAGCTTTGCTTACAACCTTCTGAAATAGTAACTATACTATTTCAGCCCCAATATTCTATTTTTACCTACACATGCTGACTTTTAAAATGGTACGTGACCATTATAGCCCATCATTGTGCCAAAAAATCTAGAAATAGCAAGAGTGGATAAAAAAACGGCGCCTCTCTCGAGAGGTCGCCTGTTTCATACCCGAAGGTGTTGGCACGTTCAGCCGTGCATAGCTGTCGGCTGAACGTGCTGTGGACGCTGTTGCATGGGAACCTGCTGGACACCGAAATCCATGTCAGGCTTCACATTTGGGCTTGAGCTTCGCCGTGTGAATTCACCCCAAACTTTGGGATCGGCAGCAGCAAGCCGACAAAGGTGTTTGATCACACCGCGCCCCTGTTGTGTAAGGACATAGACAGGCCGTTCATTGGAGCCGAGGGCCTGGAACAGTCCCAATTGCACCAACTTCTGCACATCGGTCTTGATGTCAGACATTTGGTATTGCTTGTCGAACCTTCCTTGGACGGCGAGGTCCAGCTGCCGCAGGTCAGACCAATCGGTGAAGATCAGACCTTGTGCCTGCAGAATGCGGAGTTTCCGCTTCAACCCCTCCTCCTCCAAACCCGGCCACAATTGCTGGCCAAAAGGCTCGCGGCGTACTGGAAACGCCAAGTCGTCAATCGAAGAACTTCCCATAGCGTATATCTCCTTGGTTAATGGGACGTAATTTATACCACATAAATTGTGGGGTGTGCAAGAGCTCCTGTGCACTGCGGTTGGATTCTCTAATCTTCGCATGGTAGGCTATGGAAACACTATATATATGGAGAAGCGACCTCAATCAAAAAATAATAAGACTTCATGGGGGAATGAGGCTGAATGGTATAGCGATCACCTTGAACAGGGCGATACCTATCATGCAAAAGTAATCCTACCGAATATACTTCGCCTTATTGCACCAGAGAAAGGTCTTCGTGTGCTTGAAATTGGATGTGGTGAAGGCTTCTTTGCGCGAGAATTAGCGCGGGGTGGAGCTACAGTGGTGGCGTCCGACATTTCGCCTGAACTCATTGAAATTGGAAAAAAGAAGGGAGGTGGGGTTACGTACCATGTCTCAAAGGCGCAAGATTTGTCATGGGTGGAAGAGGGAAGTATGGATGTCGTACTTGCGGTCCTCACACTCCAGAATATGGAAACGATTGATTCTGTTATGAAAGGAGTAGCGCGCGCACTCGCAAAAAATGGGCGATTTATCTTTGTACTCAATCATCCAGTCGTCCGAATTCCAAAGGCATCACATTGGGGATATGATGAGGCGTCAAAAGTCCAGTATCGGAAACTTGATGCATATCTCTCGTCAAAAAAGATTTCTATCGACATGCATCCTGGGAAAAAAGGGAAGCAGTCTCTTACATACTCATTCCATCGTTCACTTCAGGAGTATATGAAGATTCTTCGCGGAGCACACTTTTGTATCACACGTTTAGAGGAATGGATTTCACACCGGACAAGCGAGGCTGGACCACGGGAAAATGCAGAGAATACTGCACGAAAGGAATTCCCGCTTTTTATGATGGTAGAGGCACAGCTTATTGCACCTACAAAGTAGATTTTGACAGAGACAGGTCAACGTATTGAAACAATATTGATCATTTCGTATGCGGTATAATTTCGGTATATGAAAAAAATCCTTAGAGGCGGCGTATGTGCCGGTATGGTACTCCTTAGTGTCCTCGTGTATGGAGTTAGTGTGTCAGTAGTTACAGCGGCGGTGGGAATTAATGCACAGATTCCATTTTATGGCACGCTTCGTGATGCGGGTGGTGCGCTTGTTACCGGAACCTATGATGTGGTGTTTAGAATATATGATGCGCCTACAGCCGGCACGGTGTTATGGACCGGAAATCATACCGGTGCGAATGGTAATGCAGTACTGATTAGTGATGGTGTGTTCCAGGTGATGCTCGGCAGTGGAGCAGGAAACGAGATTACACTCGATTTTAATGATGATACATACTATCTTGGGATTACCATCGGTTCCGATGCCGAGATGTCACCCCGAGAGCGTCTTGGTGCTAGTGGGTATGCGTTCAATGCAAACCTTCTTGATGGGCTCGACGCATCCGCATTTGTTCGAGCGAATCCGGAAGTAACCATAGCTGCAACAACCACTGATTCACTCGTTACTGTATATCAAGGCGGAGGAGGAAAGATTCTCACCTTAGCAAATAGTAGTAATGAAGTATTTACCGTACTTAGGGACGGTAGGGTAGGTATTGGAGATACAGCACCAGTATCGCAACTTTCAGTTGCTGGAGTAGTGACTGCTGCCGGGTTTACTAGTGTTGGTGGTGGAGACTCTACGTTTGACGGTCGCATTCTGGTACAGGGGAATGACTCCGTATTTGACGGTTCGGCGACAATCTTTGGAAACCTCGGCCTTGGTGGGGATCTCAGTGTCTCTGCTGGATCAGGAATTCTGTTTGGTAATGGTGACGGATTAAAACTCTATCAAGATACAACCTCGGAGTTTGGTTTGGCGGGAGTTGATAATCTCTTCCTTGTACCTGGTCCTAATAATACTAGTGGAGGAGGACAGATCAATCTTCTGGTACCCGAAGGTCTCGGTCTCTATGCGAATGCAGGCTTCGATGGATTAGGGAATCGTGAACCGGCACTTATCTTACGAAATGATGGCAATGCCTCCATATCTTCGCAATTATTCCCGGATTCCGTGTTCTCTATTGATTTCACCGGTGGTGTAGAAGTCACGAATGGGGATTTTACTATCGGCGGGGGTAATGCGTATATCGCAGGCGGAGGAGATCCGTTAGAGCCAACCTTAATTGTGGATGGTGAGGGTGGATTACGAATACCAAGCCTTGCTCAGGATGTACAACCTGCTTTTCTTGTATCTGATACGTCGGGAAATATTGGAGCGACCCCATCGCTTATCCTTGATAGCGACGGTGATGTTGTTGTTCAAAATACGAATTTGAGTGTGACTGGCTCGATACAATCCGGTGCAGGGCTGTCTGTCTTAGGTGATGGCATATCAATGATTACGGGTTCATTAAAAATTGGTACAGGAGACCCTGCTGCAGCCCTTGATGTCGATGGAACAGTTCTCTCCACCGGTCTTAGTGTCGACGGGGCAATGCTTGCATCAAGTCTCGAGGTTTCTGGTGAGGTTCTTTCAAATGGACTCAATGTGAACGGAGACATTATATCAACCGGTTTAGAGGTGAATGGAGATATATTTTCGACCGGTCTTAATGTCGACGGAGAGATCCTGTCCACAAGTCTCAATGTGAACGGAGACATTGTATCAACCGGTTTACAGGTGAATGGAGATATATTCTCGACCGGTCTTAATGTCGACGGAGCAGTACTTGCAACAAGTCTCGACGTGGACGGAGGTATACGCTCGTCGAGCTTATCAAATGTAAGTGGTTTGATATATGAGCTTGAGAGCGATCCAGACGGCAACATTACACTTGGTCCCGTATCAAGTTCAGACGAGCGATTAAAGCAGAATATTCAGACATTAGATAATGCGTTGGAGACGATTACAGCACTCCGTGGTGTACGCTACGAATGGAAGGATACGATGCACCTCGGGTCACAACCAGAGATTGGATTTATTGCGCAAGAAGTGCAGACCGTACTTCCTGAAGTGGTACGTACCACTGGCGAGTATCTTTCTATAAATACCAAAAACATCACTGCGGTCATTGTTGAAGCAGTCAAAGAACTCTCACGGAACGTCGATGAATATTTTGAGCGTACTGAGAGACTCGAGGATGAAGTTCGTGCATTGCGAGAAGAAATTGAATTACTCAAATCTGGTCATACTCTTCCTACGTCTCACATAGTGTCTGAATCAGAAACTACGGATACAGCACACAATCTCGAGGGCGAACCTGCTCCAGAAACTGACGTGGTGGATATTGAACCTCAGGAAGAGGTGACAGAAGAAGCGCCGAATGTGTCAGAGGTTGATGTGCTCTCTACGATAGAAACAAACATCACCGAGTAATGGTATTTCATTCTATGCACTATATTGCCGTTAGTATCCTCGTAGCGTCTGTAGCATTTCCAAGTGGGTTTGCTTCTGCTGCACTCACGAGCGATAATTTTAGTCTTACACATACAGTAGTTGGAGGTGCGCAAACAGTGATGAATTCTTCGAATTTCTCGCTTACTCGTGAGCCTGTACCCAATTTGGTCCTAGGGAATAGTGAAGTTTTGACGCCGGTAGTACCGGTGTTGTCAGGGCAGCAAACTGGAAGTATGGGTGTTACCTCAGTGACTGAACTAGTCCTCGAGGATATGCCAGTCATTATCAGTACCCTTCAATCAGCAATAGGTAATACGGATCCCGTCCACAGCAAGAATGCTGTCCTCCGGCCTCAGGATCTGGAAGATAACGAATCTATCGATATACTTTCGAATGATAATAATCGTTCAGCTATTCCTGTTACACAGCTTGATACTGATAATATGGTTGCAACACTCATACACGGTGATTGGGAAGGCTTTGTTTCTGCAGTACAGGACACGTTTGCTACCCGCGGACCCCGAGTAGCGGTGTTGATTATAGTGCTCGGACTTCTTTTTGTAGTGCGCACCTACACACAGTTTGGCAGGAGGCTGTCGCCGTTTTAGAATCTCCTATATACTGATCAACATACTCATAATCTCATTTTACTATGCATATCAAAAAGCTTTTTGATTACTCGGTCCCACTTGTCGCAGCTGCCACTATTGCGGTTATAGGACTTGGTGCAATGTCCGTATACTTAGGGAGGGTAGCGTATGACATAAAACTGTCTGCAGATACCATAGAAGTAACGGGATCAGCACGGCAGGCTGTAGTTGCTGATCAAGCTCGATGGGTTATTAATTTAGAAACAAAGACTGGTATTGGTAATCAGCAAGAGGGATACGAGGTACTTGCTGCAGCTGTATCTAAAATCACTGATTACTTATCGAGAGAAGGATTTGTGAACTTTGAAACGCCGGTGGGTAGCTCATACCCAACATATACCTACCCGCAGTATGGCGAATCGTTTCAAACAGGATACACCGTTTCCCGATCTATTTTTGTACGGGGGGATGATGTGGAAAAACTGAGTGCACTCGCCAACAACATGAATCCGTTGATTGGGACAGGGTACACGGTATCTACAGGAGCTCTTGAACTCACGTACAGTAAACTTGCTGACGTGAGAGTGCAGTTGCTTTCACAAGCTATCAAGGATGCTGAAGAACGCGCAAAAGCGATAGCACAGGACAGTGGAAGAAGCGTTGATACACTCAGGAATGCCTCAAGTGGTGTTGTACAAGTGATTGCAGAAGGAGCAATCGATATGAGTGATTATGGTTCGTATGATACACAAAGTCTCCATAAGGAAGTGATGGTGACGGTGCGCGCTACATTCAGTATTAAATAGCAGAGTTATTGGATATTTTTCCTCTCTGTAAATTCATGTATAATGAGGATTCATTGTATGACTCTCGGAATATGACTCAGATATTGGCTTTTTCGAGCACTTCAATGAAATAACATGAATACACGAAAGTGTAGATTTCCTAGGGAAGTCCACGTGTAATACATTATAAACGTTAATAAACATAAGCATGACAGAATCAGAATTCCCAAAGCAAGTTCCACAGGTGGTCTTTAAGACCCGTGTTCGAGACGAAAGTGTAGAAGGTCCAAATCCGTACCGATGGCAGGACGTGACCACTGATGAAATTTTTAAAGGAAAGAAGATTGTACTCTTCTCACTTCCTGGCGCATTTACGCCTACCTGTTCATCAACACATCTTCCTGGGTATGAAGAAAAGTTTAATGAGTTTAAAGCCCTCGGTGTTGATGAGGTGATTTGTCTCAGTGTGAACGATGCATTCGTTATGTTCCAGTGGGGCAAAGCACAAAATGTCCAGAATATTCGACTCCTCCCTGACGGATCGGGTGAATTTACTCGAAAGATCGGTATGCTCGTGAAGAAAGATAATCTTGGTTTCGGAGAGCGATCATGGCGTTACAGTATGTTTGTCGATAATGGGGAAGTGAAGAAGGTCTTTATTGAACCTGGTTTCAGTAACGATTGTCCAACAGACCCATTTGAAGTAAGTGATGCTGAGACAATGCTCAATTATCTCAAAGAAGCATAAACTAATGTTTAAAAAAACGCCTCGGCACAAGCCGAGGCGTTTTTTTGTGTGTGGTAGAGAGGAAACTAGAGTGACGAGGATTGGGAGTTTGTGTATGCATATGCAAGTTTTGAAGAAAATTCTTCGAGTGAATACACAGGTACTCCTTCAACGATATAGTGGTAATGGTCTTGTATTTCAAATCGTTGAATGCGGATACCTAAGGTGTTTGTGACAGTAAACTGCCTGAAATACACTCCTGTTTCAGTAAAGCCGTATGCGTCCCCATTTTTCTCAACAGTAAATTCTGAAACTTTTGGATGTGCTTCTGTAAACCAGTTTTCGTTATCAAATCTGAATGTTGCAGTCGTGAGCACAGTGTTTGATGCGAATTCGGCAGCACTCACATTAGGAAAAGCACTAATGAGAATTATTCCTATAAGGATTGAGAATATGATTGATTGCATAGTGAGGTATTTAAAAAGCCCCATATATGGGGCTTTTTAAATTGTGAGAGAACATTTCTTTTGATTACTATGTGGGCATTCTACCTATAAAAAGAAGGGTGTCAACAGGTGTTGGCACTATGAATACAAGTAAGTGGAAAACCCATCGACAAAATATCAATCTGTGGTAATATTACTCATAACAAAACAGGAGCCTGAGCTAGTCGGATCAGAAGCACAACGGTTTTGATTATTCAATAAATGATAGATCAATGAAGGGAAAAATCGCTCGTCTTACTGACCGAGGATTTGGTTTCATTACTCCTGACGAAGGAGGTGATAAGGATCTTTTCTTCCATGCGCGTTCACTCGCGGACGGAGTACAATACGATTCACTCAAAGAGGGTGATGTTGTATCATACGACGTTGAGAATGGAGATAAGGGACCTGCAGCTGTGAATGTACAGCTTGCATAAGTAACCAAATACAAAAAACCGCGGACCTTGGTCCGCGGTTTTTTGTGTACAACTCAAGCATTTTACGTTGCGTGTATGTTTAAATATAGAAAGTATTTTTTGATATATGAAAAGAGATAGTATTGTTGCAGAGATAATGAATTATGTCGTATCAGGGTATGTGTACTTTGTCGCATTTACACTCGTTCTCTATATGGTGAGTTCTCTCGTCACGGGTGTCTTTGGTGTTGTAACTGGACTTCTCGACATATCTTCTTCAGCGAAAGTAATTCTCTCTGCGCCAGAACGAACTGCACTCGAGCTTTCACTTCTCCACACCATTGCTTTTACGATTGTACTTGTAAAAGCGTATAAAATTCTTGTAGCCTATGCGCAGTCTCGACATATCAATATCAAGTATTTAGTTGAAATTGCAATTATTGCACCAACAATTGAACTCATTTTTAACATTCGAAGCTACTCCGTAGAGGTAAACATGCTTTTTGCAGGTTTTGCGTTCGCTAACCTCCTTGCGTATCTCTTCTTCTATAAGACAATTAAGCAAGTCAGTCTAGACCATGACAAAGAAGTGCAGGCACTGTGTAAAAAATAGTATCTTAGTGTAAGCCGAGAGTTTTTTGGAAATAGAGAGCTTCCTTTTGTTTGAGTCGATAGAATTCTCCTGATTTGAGTGATCGGAGTTTAAAGTCGAGTACCGCGGTACGTTTGAGTGAGGTAACTTGGTATCCGCATGCGGCACACATTCGTCGCACTTGATGTTTCTTACCTTCAGTGAGGATAAGGGTGAACCCAAATTCATTTCCAGGAAGTGAGGCCGCTTTAGCAGGCTTCGTATGATAGCGTTCAATCACCACTCCTTTTTCAAGGCGGTTAAGGAAGGTTTGAGTCACTCGTTTATCAACGGTTACTTCATATTCACGTTCATGACCCTGTTCAGGACTTAATACACGTTCAGTAATGCGACCATCGTTCGTGAGGATAATGAGACCTTCTGAGTCCTTGTCGAGTCTCCCAATAGGGAAGAGTCCCACAATACTGTGATCTCGCTTTATTCTTGTCTCTATATCCACCTCATCATTCTCCGGTGAATGTGTAATAACACCTCGTGGTTTGTAGTACAGAATGTACTCATAATGAGAGGTGTCGAAGTCTTTGATCTCAACCTTGTCAGTGAGAGTGACCTTCTGGCCCATAACAGCAGGCTTTCCGTTCACAAAAACCCTCTTTTCGTTAATGAGTGTATCTGCTCCTCTCCGTGTAGAAAAACCAGCATGCGCTAGGTATTTGTTAATCCGCATAGGGAAGACCTCCTCGTGTAAAGTTTTAGTAGTCATAGTATTGAAATATTGAGGAATTATGCTATATTTATACAAATATGTCAATGAAGCAGGAATATGAGGTGATTGTTATCGGGGGTGGACCGGGTGGCATGATGGCGGCACTAAGAGCCAAGGAACGCGGTTTACGCGTTTTACTCATAGAAAAAAATGCTGAATTGGGTAAAAAACTCTCAATTACTGGAGGTGGACGATGCAATATCACGAATGCCGAATTCGATATTCGTGCGTTGTTACCGCACTATGGGAGTGCGGAGCCTTTCTTGTACTCCCCATTTACTCAATTTGGCGTTGCAGAAACTATTGCATTCTTTGAAGCGCGACATGTCCCCATTAAAATTGAAGATAGAAAGCGTGCATTTCCTGTGTCAGAAAAAGCGACTGATGTGCGCGATGCTTTGGTTAGATGTCTTATGGAAGAAAAGGTAGATATTCTCCTCAATACGCCTGTAGAGGGGTTCTACATGGAAGACCGTACGGTCGTAGGTGTGATTACGGCAGGAGGTATCATATGCGCACAGTCATTCATTATAGCGAGCGGAGGGAAATCACACGCCGATACAGGTTCTACTGGCGAAGGAATTTCATGGTTAGAAGAAATTGGGCATACGACGCACGCCGCAAATCCCAACCTTGTGCCAGTTGTAGTGAAAGAGTCGTGGGTGCATAAGCTTTCAGGCACTACGCTTCGTGAGGTAAAAATCACCCTACAGGGCACTTCGAGGAAAATCTCTAAAACTGGCAATATTCTGTGCACTCACTTTGGATTTTCTGGACCGACTATTTTAAATATGGCACATACGATTAAAGGTATGCTTGCGGACGGTCCGGTTACTAGTGTGATTGACCTATTTCCTAAAGAAGATGTTGGCTCATTGCGTGAACGGTTTAATGTGCTCTGTGAACAGAATCAAAACAAAAATGTGGTGAATGCACTCAAAGAATGGTTTCCGATTGGAGTGGTGGAAGTAATACTTGCCCATATCCCTGACGCTATACGCACCAGTAAGGTACATTCCCTCATGCGCGAGTATCGTATACGTATTGTTGATCAAATGAAAGCACTACCTGTAACTATTACGGGCACTATGGGTTACGACTGGGCTATTGTTTCAGACGGTGGGGTTGATTTGAAGGAAATAGATACACGGACAATGCAATCTAAAGTACACCATAATCTCTATTGTGTGGGAGATATTCTCCATGTCCAACGTCCTTCGGGCGGCTATTCGCTCCAGTTATGCTGGACTACTGGCTGGGTTGCTGGGAATAGCGTTTTTCGTACGCTATAGTTCCCCTATCTTTAATCTGTGATCCAGATCTTCGTATTCGTCCGTATTAGAGTCCTTGGAGTGGTGTTGTGTAGTATTGCAATTCAGATGGATTCAATTGTAGTGCTTGGTCTTCATCAAAGAAAAAAGGTAGGTTGGTGACTTGGAGTCTGTATTGTGTGTCTGTATTGTGTGTCTGAGGAATAAATACACCGTAGAGTCTGAAGTTTTTACGGCTATTTTTTGATACTTCATACATACCGTTTTTTGTGATGCTGGCATTACTGATTACGATGCCTGCAACCGTTCCCGAAACCTCATTTCCATTTTGATCAAGTATTGTATAGGAAAGTGTCGAACTCGTATGCGTATTACTACGCTCTGCAATCATGGGGAGAGTAATAGCGTGTGTTTTGTTAGAGAATGAATAGTCGATAGTGAATACAATGCCATCAGGAAGTGACTCCGCGCCTTGCGCTGAAGTTGTATACGCTGAAACTAATGCTGGGACACTACAGAATACTCCGAGTACAAACATAAGCGTGCAAGCACGTAATAAAATTGATGTATATGCCATACATGCAAGTATACAACACTTTATATAAGAGTGAATAGAGAGCCACAATAAAACCCCCGAAGGGGTTTTATTAGGATATAGTTTTTGAATTAATTTAGATCATCCTCATCCTCTTCATCATCCTCATCTTCTTCTTCATCCTCATCCTCATCATCTTCATCTTCATCTTCATCCTTGGACTCGTCACTGTTTTTTGCTAATTCGCGTGCGTTTTCTGCAGTTTCGTCAGATTTCTCAGCTTTCGCTAATGCTGCTCCGAAGTCGCGCTCATTTCGAGCTGTAATTGCTTCAGACACAAGTCTTTTTGCATCAGTAAGTAGGGCTTCAGCTTCAGCAGTGTCACCATTTGCCTTGTTTATTTCACGAACAGCCTGAAAGATTGCTTTATTTGCATCTCGAATCGCTTTGGTAGCTTCCTTTAGTGTGACTACATCATCGTCATTTTCATCTTCACCATCCTCATCATCTTCATCATTTTTATCCTTATGAAGTTTGAGTCGTTCACAAAGTGGACCTACACCTGAACCTTTTCCACTAGTGTCACACTTGATACGTACACGGTCTTCAACACGCTTCATCATATCTCCTGTGCCAAGCATTTCCTTGCCGTTGTTGCCTCGTGACCGTTCCTCCATGTATCCTTCAAGAAACGCCTTTGTTTCGTCGTCTACAATCCCTGTCATAGTGAGTTCGTGTCGTTTTTGGAAGCGCATGATCGCTTCTTTGGTCATTGGTCCAAAGTATCCAGTAACTTTTCCTTCAGGATAAATTGTGGAGTCGGTTGCAAGAATTTCCTGAATTCTCTTCACATCGTCGCTTGTTGAACCTTCTTTAAGGCCAGACGCTAGTACTTCCTTGATTTCTCCCTGCAATGCAGCAAATTGCTTTTGCATTTCAGCAAGCTGAGTCATAAGAGCTTGGATCTTAGCAACCGTGGCGTCATTGTTTGTTGTTGTAGTTTCTGCATGTGCAGATGGCGTGAGCATAACCCCAACTAAAAGAAGAGGAATAAAGCTCGCATATAAAAATTTTCGCATTTGATGAATTAATTACAGTACGTTTTTAAATAAGTAAAAGCAGTCCTCGGAAGGTTGCTTGTGTCTTTATAATATACCGGCAGTATATACGTTGGTGGTAGAGCTCTGTGGAGAAAGTCTTTTTCTATACAATACCCTATGGTACAGATTGTTTCCTGATATACTTTATGTATGAAAGAACTCACGCATAGCATTTTTTCAGAATTAAAGAGCCTCCATACACCAATTGATATTCAGGATTTTCTGGATAGTTTAGGATTTAATTATGAAAAAAAAGGTGAAACCTGTATGTCGCCCCTCCGTGTCATGGAAGAGAGAAAGGCTCACTGTATAGAAGGAGCACTGCTCGCTTGTGTATGCCTCATGCTACAGAAAGAGCAGGGACGTATTGTGAATTTAAAAGTAGCAGATACTGATTATGACCACATAATAACCATCTTCAAAAAAAATGGTTATTATGGGGCGATAAGTAAGACAAACCACGTAGTACTCAGGTATCGCGATCCAGTGTACCGCTCGGTGCGCGAGTTAGTCATGTCATACTTTCATGAGTATTACCTTACCTATAACGGCAAAAAGACGCTCCAAGGCTATACCAATCCGATTAACGTACGCCGGTTTGGCACACATTGGATCTTGGAGAAGGAGCACTTGTGGGGTATTGCTGAAAAAGTCTTTGATACACCTATTATTGATATTATCCCTCAAGAAAATAAGCGATATATTCGATCTGCTGATAGTTTTGAACAGAAGATAGCTGCTATTCCGGAATGGAAGTAGATTATTAAAGTAACGTACACACATACAGTATCAACTCATATATGAATCAGAAACCCACAAAAAAAGAACCAGGTGAGCATGTACAGGTACTTGGTATGGTAGGTGTTAATCAAGACGCATTTCCCCTGTATAGCTCACGTCCGCAGGCAGGATTTCCCGCACCAGGTGATGATCAAATAGAAAAAGTCCTTGATATCAATGATTTAGTAGTAAAGCACCCAGCTTCGACATTTTTTGTACGCGTTGAAGGGGATTCGATGATCGGGGCAGGTATTTTTGGGGGAGATGTGCTCGTAGTGGATCGTTCAATGACCCCTCGCGACGGCACCATTGTGGTTGCGGCTGTCTATGGCGAGATGGTGGTAAAAAGACTGAAAGCTATAGGAAACACCCATATGTTGGTATCCGAGAATAGTGCGTATGCACCAATTACTGTGTCAGGGAATGATGATTGCTTTGTATGGGGTGCAGTCATCGGGAGTGTGCGTCAATTTTCTATATAAAATCACACTCACACACGTCGGACGTTGCACATGTGAACGGGGTGAAGGATGTGATTTGGTATACTTGCAGGATGATAGGTTTACTTGATTGTAATAATTTTTTCGTCTCATGCGAGCGTCTCTTTCGCCCTGATTTGGTGCATATGCCGGTATTAGTCCTGTCATCGAATGATGGGTGTGTAGTAGCTCGTTCCCAAGAGGTAAAAGATCTTGGTATTTCCATGGGAATACCATTCTTTGAGATACAGTCTATATGCAAAAAAGAGGGAATCACTGTCTTTTCATCAAATTTTACACTCTACCGTGATATTTCGCGACGCGTGATGCAGGCACTCAAGGCAGAATATGCAGTATATGAGGTCTATTCAATAGATGAAGCATTCTTTGAAGTATCAGACCAAATTACCACCCAAGAACTGTTAGAAATACGCAATCGAATTATACAGAAAACTGGCATCCCAGTATCAATTGGTGTTGCAACGACTAAAACACGGGCAAAAATAGCCAATCGTATCGCAAAAAAAGATCATGGTGTCTGTATTATGGATGATGTTCTGTGGGCGCAGATCATTCCTGATATGTCATGCAGTAGTGTATGGGGTATCGGCAGACAGACCACAAGCACGCTTTCAAAAGCTCATGTCCATACAGTAGCTGACTTTCTAGCGCTCGACCCGGCGTATGTGAAGCAATCTTTTGGTATTGTTGGGGAGCGTCTTCGACTAGAACTCCTTGGCGAACCGGTATACCGTCTACTCGAGGGTCATGCTCATGAGCAACAGAGTTACACAAGTACGCGTTCATTCGGGAAAAGTACCCATGATAAAAGCACACTGTTGAGCGCACTTTCATACCATATAGCGCAGGTAGCACTCAAGCTTCGTAAAGATGGCATGGTTACGAGAGAGGTGCATATCATCATGCATGGAAGCCGCTTTGGCGATTTTTCTCACCGGGAGAGTAGTTTTACCCTCCCATTGTCTCTACCGACGAACAACTCTCTTGTTTTAACGAAAGCAGTTTCACAACTTCTAGATATGCATTTTGATCCGGAGATTCCGTATAAAAAAGCAGGGGTATTGGTGAGTGGCATACAGCCCGAGACCATGAGTACGGGGGATTTGTTTTCGTCAGTGATTCCAAGTAAGGAAGAGAATCTACTTGATCATGTATGCGACGATCTTGGTAAAAAGTTTGGCACCGGTGTCATTCGTATAGGTACATCACTTTACACTCGTTTATGGAAAGAGAAGTCGACGTATGGTTCACCGTCCTATACGACACAGTGGGCTGATATATGCAGAGTTAAAGCCATATAGATCTGTCTCTGACATGTACTTTATACTGTCTTAAACACTATAAAATACAACTATATATCCTATGAGTTATATAAGGGTAAGTTATCAACAGTATACATATAATCTATAGGTCAAAGACGTTATATACTATATAAGGTCGATCGAGGAGTATTAAAGTCACTGGTAGTGACTATAAGTAAAACGGCTGTATCATTTTTTTGGTACGACTTATGTAACTACCTCTCCACAGACTTTCTTCGATTGAAAACTATTATGTATCGAGCATAGTAGGATGTTATTTACAAAAATTTAATACAACAAGTACATGTACGTTTACAAACGACAAGTTACTATGCAACGCGGGATCGCGACCCTACTTGCAATAGCGCTTGTACTCTGGGCAGTAGGTGCACACATGTTCAATGTAGCTGAGGCAGTAAACCTTACCTACGTGAAAAACACCCTCTCAGATTCCGCACCAAGTTCACTATCAAATCATACGATCGAGTTCCTCTCTCCAACAGGAGTAGGAGCTAACGCAACAATCACTGTTGCATTCCCTCTAGGGTTTAACATTTCTACAAGCAGCGTTGCGGTTGGCGACGTTGACCTAGAGATCAACGGAGTTGACGAAACTCTTGTGGCAGGAGCACCAGGAGCAGCACAATGGGGATTTACAATCGTAGGTCAAAATCTTAATCTAGTTTCAGGTTCTGGAGAAAGTCTCCCAGCACTTGCTACAGCAACAATTAAGGTAGGAACAAATGCAAACGGTGGTACAAACCGTGTGACAAATCATTCAACAACGACCTCACACGAATTTACAATTACTGCAGGAGTGGACTCAGGACAAACTCGAGTAGCAATAATCGACAACGTGTTGGTTACTGCAAACGTTGACACAACTCTTACATTCAGAGTATATGGTGTCGCAAACGGCTCAACAGTAAACAGTAGTCCAACAACTACTTCAACCACAACAACAAATACAACACTTCCGTTTGAGACGCTTGCAGTAGGAGTTTCAAAAACTCTTGCACAAGATCTCACCGTAGCAACAAATGCAATTCACGGATATGTAGTAACTGTAGAGCAAGATCAAAATCTTCTCTCATCAACAGGAGCTGACATTGACGGATTCATCAATGGAGCATACACAAATACACCAACAGCGTGGGTCGGACCAACACCTTCAATTTCAGATGAAAATTCATGGGGACACTGGGGTCTTACAACAGACGATAGCACTCTTCTTGGATCAGGTCTCGACTTCGCAGCTAACCAATGGGTAGCAGCAAGTTCAACACCGAGAGCTATCATGGCTCACAACGGACCATCAGATGGTGCAACAGATGATATAGGTGCAGTGCGAGTAGGTTATCAGATTCAGATTTCTGCATTGCAGGAAGCGGGTGATGACTACAACACTACGCTCACTTACATTGCTACACCAACCTTCTAAGCTCTAATACAGAGACAAAATAAAACTCCCAAATGGGAGTTTTATTTTATATCTAAATTTTTTGCAAAAGTTTACTCACTATACACATTTTTTTTCTTAAAAAAAGAAAGATTTAGAAGTGTGGATGATATACTGTGATTTATGATGAAAATTTGGAAGTGTATCCTTTTTGTTTCTTTATTTAGCTTAGTATATACAGGTTCATATACTGCAGATGCACAACAAAATGCTGGCATCACTCTTGTGCCAGCCTCGATAGAAGAAGCTGCTAATCCAGGTGATACGATTACAAAAATTCTTACTATTACGAATGAAAGTATTCAGGACAAAGAGTACTACATATATAAAAGAAATATTAAAGGGGTTGAAGCTGGCGGAGTACCTATCTTTGCGGAAGAGAACGAACAGGTAACTGGGTATGAGCTTTCTGAATGGGTTGAAGTTCCGAGCGAGCCAGTACTCGTTGCAGCAAATAGTTCTTATAATTTACCCCTTTCAATTCGTGTACCTGAGTCAGCTACTCCAGGTAGTCACTTCGGGGGTATCTTTGTGTCTGTAGAGGCGCCAAAGTTTCGACAGGTTGGAGCTGGCGTTGGTTATGAGGTTGCTTCGATTGTGAGCATTCGTATCAGTGGAGATATTCTCGATAGCGCCCGTATTCGTTCCTTTTCAACTGATAAACTCATTTATAGTAGTAAAAAAGATGTACACTTTGCTGCAAAGGTTGAGAATATGGGCAATATCCTTATTCGACCACGAGGTCCAGTTACTATCACTGGCATGTTTGGAACAAAAAGCGAGACCTATATAATGAATGAAACACTTGCTGGTGTATTTCCGGGCTCAGTTCGAGATTTCGAATTTACGTGGGGTGGAGAAGGTTTAGGATTTGGTAAGTATGAGGCAATAGTAGCTCTTGGGTATGACGGAAAAGATGGACAGAAGACGATTGATTCAACATTGGTGTTTTGGGTGTTCCCGGTAAAAGTGATGCTCAGTATACTGGCTGGATTCCTAGTGGTGATTGGAGGAGGGTATTTCCTAACAAAGTATTACATTAACCAAGCAGTCATTAGATCGGCAGGTGGACGAAGAATCACCCCACAAAAATATAGACGACAGGTAGGTGTATCCCGGTTCACATTTGTATTTATCGCACTTCTTGCAGTCGTCGTACTATTCCTCCTCATACTCCTTGTTTCCTTTGCGTAGTCGCATGATACTATAGAGTATATGTATGTAAGTAGGTACCATCGTTTGCTCAGAATCTCGTTAATTGTAGGTGCACTTATACTCGTATTCGATGCAGGACTTTTTTCACCAGTAACAAAGGAATTATCTGATCAAACATACTCATATCTTGCCAGTGTTGGTGCAGGTATGTTTGCAAGTATCCCACCAAATGAAATTAATACACTCACGGCAGAACTGAGTGCGCAACAACGAAATTTGGATGCTCGAGAAGCGGCACTCGAAGAACGTGAAATTGCAGCACGTTCATTCGCAACGGATACACCAGACTATTCACTCTATATCATTAGTACAATACTTTTTATTATTACTGTGCTTCTCGTACTCAATTATGCGATGGATTGGGCAAGAGTAAGACAATATCCTAAAATTGCATATGAAAAGTAAGTGGATTAAAGGATTGGCCACTGTATGTGGAGCGATATTTTTTTCAACACTTGGAATTTTTGCAGCAGACTCTATGCAAGGCATTCGTGGCACCTTCATGAATGTTGCGAATGTCGGTAAGAGTACTGATGTATGTGCTGTTGGTATGGTTCCTGTGAAATCTGGAGATTACATGCTTTGTGTGGATCAGTATGAAGCAAGTCCATCTGAGCAATGCGTACACAAAGTGCTAATGAATGCTCTTCAGAGTGAAGAGAATACCAATACTCCCGAATGTTACGCCCAATCAGCAAAGGATGTAGTACCTTGGAACTATATTTCGCTCCCACAAGCGCAGCGTATGTGTGCAGGTGCAGGGAAACGTCTACCAACTAGTAAGGAATGGTTTGATATTGCACTTGGTACGACACCTGAGGGTTGTACGGTACTATCAAAAAATGTGGATGTGACAGGGAATGAGACTTGTGTCTCGCGCGCCGGTGCATATGATGCAATTGGAAATGTCTGGGAATGGGTTGATGAAAGTGTCGTCAATAGCAGCTTTGACGGAAGAATACTTCCGCTCGAAGGGTATATTACCTCGGTTGATGCAAATGGTGTTGCTATTACCTCCAACAGTAATCCTGATCCAGTGTATGGTAACGATTATTTCTGGTCGAAACCAGAAGGTGTGTTTGGTATGATTCGTGGCGGTTTTTATGCAAGTGGAGATGATTCTGGATTGTATGCAGTAAATGCTTCCGTCCCAACGAGCTTTGTGACGCAAGGTGTAGGATTTCGCTGTGTAGAAGATCTCATATAATTTTTTTGAAGTGGGCTATACTATGTATATATGAAATGGGGAAAGACATTCCTGGTTGTTTTTGCTGCAGTAGTAATTACAGCTCTTGGTATTGATGCTGCTGATACAATTCAAGGGAATGAAGGCACACTTCTTTCACAAGTAATCTCAAGAAAGTCTGATCAGGTATGTCCAGCGGGGATGACAGAAGTTTTTAATATACCCAACATAACCTGTGTTGATATATATGAAGCGTCACCAAATCAAGCCTGTCCAATTCAGAATCCTGAACAAATGGTTGGTACTATTACGAACGTTGACTCACCGGGGTGTGGGGTAGAATCAAAAAAAGACGTATTACCGTGGAGATTTATAACCCGTGATCAAGCGATGCAAATGTGTGCTCGAGTAAGTAAGCGTATTCCCACGAGTGAGGAGTGGTATGCACTGAGTCTTGGTATGAGTGCTGTTGAGGCTTCGTGTAATGTATCGACTAAACAAATCTCGCGTACAGGTGCCCAAAGCTCATGCATTTCTCCTCATGGAGCGTATGACCTTGTTGGAAATGTGTGGGAATGGGTCAGTGACGACGTTATTAATGGTATCTATAAATCAAATCCTGTTCCTGACTCCGGGTACATAGCACAAGTGGATGCAGAGGGTATGCCAACAGTAGTAACAGATTCGCCTGGAGCATTATTTGGTAGTGACTATTTTTGGTCGAAACGTGAAGGCGCATATGGAATTATTCGAGGAGGATATTATGATAGCGGTACTGACGGAGGTATATATACGCTCCATGCGGGTACCGTACCCACGACCGCGAGTATCGGTATCGGCTTTAGGTGTGTGAAGTGAGATACAGAGCGTAGCGACAATATCGAACTTCCGTCTCAGTTTCCTATTCATAATGGAAACTGCTAGACGCCTCCAACAACGGAACGATCCGCATTACCTCAGTTTCCTATTCATAATGGAAACTGCTAGACGCCTCGAACAACGGAACGATCCGCATTACCTCAGTTTCCTATTCCTTACAGGAACTGTCCATCTTACAGATGCCGTTCAGGTTGTATGATTTTTTCTCAAAAATCGACAACCTCCTCAAATAATATATCAATATTGTTTGAGCTCATGTGCTTTTACTCATACTTCATAAAAACCTCAATGAGTCTTGCGAAGCTTCAAGTACCCCAGGGCACCATCTCTGCCTTCGGCATTCACCTTGTATTCGCTTCTCACATAATGGAAACTGCTAGACGCCTCAATTGGTATCGTAGGGGTCCAACCCCTACGATAAACTATATGGTGAGTGGTCATGCACAGTGCTGTCCTTTTTTGCAAAAAAATAGGATTGAGTAAGGTACAATGTATGCATACCATGCAAACGCAGGGATTTTTAGAGTACATTCAAACAAAATCATTGGAGCTCGGGGTATTGCTCGTGTGTGTGTTTTTCCTCATTCCGTTTACTGGTGAAGCAGCCACAATTACTACCTATAGTGATCGACTTTCTAATTCTGCTCCAGGTGAAGCATCGAACCACACAATCAATTTTAAGACGACAGCATCTATACCGGCAGGAAGTTTTATTCGTTTCACTCCAGAACAGAACGCTTTCGAAATCCCTGCAACTAATTTTGATATTGATAACGTCATGTTGTATGTATCTACGGGATCCGAGTATGTACTTCGAGCTGCAACTACAAGTGTGAGTGCAACTGAAGATGGTATTACTATTACACCGGGTACTTCTGGAAATATTGAAATTACCCTTAACTCCACTTTTCCTATAGCTGCAAATTCTGATATTCGACTACTAATAGGTACTCATACTGAAAATGCTACATCGACTGATGTAGGTATAACAAACCCTTCTGCAACCGGTACGTATGACTACCGTATTCAGACAGGAGCACCAGGAAGTTCTGAAGTGAGAGGAAGGTATGCAATCATAGATAAAGTGCTTATCCCGAATGTTGACACACGTGAGTTTGAACCGCCACTTCGTTTTAATGGTGCGCCTACCGGAACAATCTCGGGAACAACACTCGCAGTGGAACTTTCTCTTGAAACAGATGAATTTGCCCGTTGTCGATATAGTCAAGCATCAGGAACGCCATATAACTCAATGGGGAATGAATTTTCACCTAGTTTTCGGGTCGTACACTCAAAGGTAGTAAATGTTGCCACCAGTACTTCCTACTCTTTCTTTGTACGTTGTATAGATGATGAGGGAAATGTGAACACTGATGATTATGAGATCTCGTTCACTGTTCCTGAGTACCCTGAAGGTATACCGGGAGAAGATGGTACTAATGAAGGAAATGGGCAAGGTACCGGTGGTGGAAGCGGGACCGGTTCATCTGGTTCGGGTAGCGGTTCTTCAGGAGGCAGTACCGGCGGAAGTGGAGGAAGTGGTGGGGGAGGAAGTGGTGGAGGAGGTGGAAGTGGTTCAGGCGGAAGTTCTGGTGATACTGGGGAGGGAGGGGGACTTGAAGGGAGCAATAAACCGTATCAGTCGGGAGATGGGCGTGTCATCATCACTGGGTATGCCTTCCCACGAAGCTCGGTAGTTGTACTCGTAGACGGTACTATTGCTGACAATACAACAAGTAATACAAGCGGTGAATTCTCTATAACGCTTGATGCAATTGCGCGTGGCGCGTACACATTTGGTGTCTATGGTGTTGATAAAAATGGTGTCAAATCAAGTACATTTTCAACCACGTTTACAGTGACTGGATCACGCGGATCTACACTTTCTAATATTAATGTGATGCCGTCTATAAAAGTGTCTCCAGACCCGGTAGATCCAGGTACGCCGCTTGTAGCTACGGGGTACGCAATACCAAATGCAACCATAACGATTGAAAATCAAAATGATAAATCGAGTGTTTCACTAAAGAGTTTTACTGCCACATCTGATAATAATGGTTTGTGGTCTGTCACTATCCCAACCGATGGTTTTAGTAAGGGTACCTATAAAGTAAGAGCTAAAGCAAAGCAAGAAGCGGGTATATCTACTAACTTCTCCGGGTACACCTATTACGGAGTAGGTGCTGCTGCTGCAGTGCCTCGTTCTTCTGATTTAAACCGTGACGGAAAAGTTAATCTTACTGACTTCTCTATACTTCTTTTTTGGTGGAACACCGCAGGAGGTAATTCAAACCCACCGGCTGATATTAACGGAGATGGGAGGGTCTCACTTACTGATTTTTCTATTTTGATCTTTAACTGGACGGGATGACCTTAAAATAAGGTGCGCAGCCCCTATATTTTAAGAGTGGCCTAGAAGTTAACGAGCGAAGCGACTATAACTTCTGGTCTGTCATTATTTCTTCAACACAGAAGAAATAATGACCCAGTTAAATGCTATTCATAATGCACTTAGAGACGCCATACTCTAACGCATATATAGATCTAATTTCTAGACACAGCCCCTATATTTTAAGAGTGACCAGAAAATAAGAGGCAGAGCCTCTATATTTTTTGAGTCCTTTTGAAAATTTTATTCCTAATAAATTTTCAGACGAAAGCAATCCAATGCTTACGTACGTAACAATCGAAGCATTTTCAATATATGCTTAAGGCAGAGCCTCTATATTTTCTGAGTCCGTTTGAAAATTTTATTCCTAATAAATTTTCAGACGAAAGCAATCCAATGCTTACGTACGTAACAATCGAAGCGTTGTGTGTACGACAAAGTTTCTATGTGCAACTTCATCTCACATAAATAGTATTAATACTTTCCATCGAGTATTATTTTTTTATCGTTCACATTTGTGTATAACTAATTACAAAAATCGGAATGCAATACCGTATACTATGTACATATGTCCTTTTTGCAAAGACTAAAAGGCAGAGGTGTTCGCACTGAACAACGCTTGCAATCAAGTGAGGAAGAAACTGCGCTCGACAAAATAGTGCAGCTTGATGTTGATGTCTTCCAAACAACTGATCTTATTGTGGTGTACGCGCAAGCAGCAGGAGCAGAACTTTCTGATATTCATGTCTCTATTGAAGGAGATGCTGATGTGGTGCTTATTGAAGGCAAGAGACTTCGACCTACACACCTTGCTTTCCCAAAAAAGAAACCAGATGGAGCATTCTTCACTGAAGAGTGTATTTGGGGAGATTTTTATCGAAGGATCATCCTTCCTGAGAGTGTAGATATCGCTCACGCTGAAGCGAAGGTAAAAAATGGTGTGTTAGTACTCGTACTCCCGTTACTTAAGCCTGAAGAAAAAGAAAAGGTACGCTTGAAAATTAATCGAGTTAAGGGTAAACCCCCTCGATAGTATCCAGAATTATGCACGTTCTTTCAGTACATTACAAAATCAAACAGGTCATCTACATACTCCTACTCTTGGGTGCTTTTTTCCTCAACCCTGGATTATCACTTGCAGCTGATTTGTCGGTGACACCAAGTACAGGCACGTACACCGTTGGTCAATCATTTACGGTCACACTTCAAACCAATCCTCAATCAAAAAGCGTTAATGCTGTAGAGGCGAAGCTCAATTTCGATAATACCAAACTTGCAGTGACCGGTGTTTCTAAAACTGGCTCTGTTTTTTCACTATGGACTACTGAACCAACATTTTCTAATACAGCCGGCACCATTGATTTTGGCGGAGGAAGCCCGACACCTTTTTCTGTACGATCTAATCTAATTACCGTAACCTTCAGAGTACTCGCAGCTGGTTCTGCGAATGTACGTGTCTCTTCTGCCTCTGTACTAGCTGCTGATGGTCTAGGTACTGATGTGTATACAACTCCTGGGAATGCAACATATACGCTCTCAGAAGCAACTACTCCTGAACCGACTCCAACACCTACCCCAGAACCGAATCCTACACCTGCTGAAGATGAAGTTGATAACACGTCACCAGACGCAACTATTACTTTTGGAGATCCTCCACGAGCGCCTGATGCTGGTTCTACAGTATTCCTTGACCCAGAAGTATGGTACGCAACGAAGATTGGTATCTTTACGTGGGAAGTCCCATTTGATGTTGATGTTCTTGCTCTTGATATGTCTACATCTTCCGAGTTTGATCCAACTACTGTGTATGACCCACCTATTGAGCAACTGTCACTTAGTTCAGATTTACTGAAGGATGGCGTTCAGTATCTTACTATGCAGTACAAAAACCAAGTCGGTTGGGGAGGTATACTGCACCGAAAGATTCTCATTGATACCATTCCTCCAGAAAAGTTTGTTGTAAACGTTCGTGCAGGCAATACACCATCAGCGTTCCCATTACTCACGTTTGATGCTACTGATTCGACTTCAGGCATTCAAAAGTATGAACTCAGTATTGCAAATGGAGAACCTATAGAAATTACGCCTGACGAGGCTCGGTTAGGATATCTACTTACCAATCTTGAAGACGGTACATATACAGTTAAGGTAATCGCATTTGACTTCGCAGGTAATCAAACTGAGTCTACGACTGCAGTACTCATTACTGCAGGATGGCATCCACCTCTCGAAGTTGTCGCAACTGGTTCTATTTGGGATATTTTCAAAGGAAAGAATCTTGCAATACTACTTCTTCTTCTCACTATTATTGCTCAATTTGTCTATGCAGCATACGGTAAGAAGCAACATGAGCAAAAAGAACAAAAACTGCGAAAGGAGACTCGAGAGATTCAGGATCAAATGGAAAAGATATTCTCTGCACTTCGAGATGAGATCTATGATCAAATTAACATGATTACGAAGCATGAACGGCTTTCAAAGAAAGAAAAGGAAGCTGTAGAGGGACTCAATCAAGCACTTGAGGTGTCTGAGACACTTATTGAAAAAGAAATTACTGATGTCAGTAAAATACTAAAATAATTCATCCCTCTACGCGAGAAAAATGAACTAAATGTTTCAAATTGGTTTCTCTATCCTAGTAGTACAGAAGTTTGAAGTATGTTAAATATCGCATTCTTACACGCGTGTTTTACCAAGTGTAGAACTTTGGTTGAACTCCAAATACCTCTTTATTATTGTTTAGAATTGAGACGATTACGATAGACAGAAATCATCATTCTAAAATATCACCCAATCCACAGTTATAGCGCATCAAATCTAGGTTTGACGCGCTATAATTGTTATTAGCCCTTACTCTCTCTGAGTGAGCGGCTTGTTTCAGCATGTGATGGATTTTTTCTCGAATAAAACGAGAAGTAGTAAAATAAAATCCATATTTAGAGCGCTAAAATCGAGAGTGCGGCTTTTATCTGTTTCCCGACAAATTCTTACTACCACTCCAGATATTTCTAAGAAATTTGTTTCATTTTGTAATAATGGTATATCAGAGAGTACACGCAGAATCGCACACTTCACTGCCTTCATTTTCTGTGTCATGGTCCTTGTTGTTTACATCCAATTTGTTACAGCAGAAGAGGAGGTAAACTTTAGACCGTCTACAGAATCAATCATTGTTTTTCCATCTTCAATCAGCTCAGAGACTTGGAAGAATGTAGGTACTCTCAATAGTCATGACTTGGAAGAGGGTTCACTATTCCAAGATTTTAATACTAGTAATTCTGCATATCTTGATCTTGATACGGTTACTAATGCTTCGAGTGAAGTTCGCGAGAGCGATGCGAACTCTGACGCATCTGAGTCAGTATCAGAACTTGAATCCGACTCAGAAGAGACGCTCGATGTAAACAGCGATGAATCGTCTCAGGAAGTAGAACAAGAAATACAAGTAGAACAAGAAGACGGTGAAGAAAATCAATCGACCGATGTTTTTGAAACTTCTGATGATTCATCAGGTCAAGAAGAGCAGTCAAATGAAAATATAGACCTCTCCTCAGAGCAAGTAAGTGCGGTATACGATACAAAATCATTTGTTTCGAATTTTGCAAAAGCAGTAGGAGATTTCTTCTACGTGCAAGCACAAACCAGTGAGCCAGTAGGAGCAGCAGATTCTGATGATGTTCACACTGCAAGTGAGCCGGTCGACGAAGTCGGAGGTACTGTCGAAGCTGATACACTTGATTCATCAATGAGTGGAGACGAGAAGGTGGTCGACTCAGTAGAAGAAATAAGCAGTGATACAGAAGGAGAGGGAAGTGTCGAGTCTGCAGTACTTGATTCATCTATGAGTACTAGAGAGACTACTGTTCCTTTCCAAGTAGAAGACACTAACAATGGAGAGGTTGATACCCCTTTAATGAATGAAGAGCTAGAAGAAGAGGTGTCTGAGCGTGAAGAAGGATTGTATGAAATTACACTCAGTGACTTCGGGTTGCCAGGACTTGCTTCTGGACAGTTCATTGATAATTTACAACTCAGACTTTCACTTGCTGGAGAGTACCCGCTGAGCGGAGACGCACCACTCCCTGCTATTGATATCGCGTACTCATTTGGTGATTTTAAAAAGAATGCTGGAAGCATCATCATTGAAGGTGAAACATCAAACGCATTTAATGGCGGGTATTTCCTTGTCCCACTTCCGTCAATTACTGATCCGTCACTCCTTTTAGATCTCACTGTTACTATTTCACTCCGAGGCGATGTAGAGAAATTGAAAGCGCTCTACATTGATTCTGCTTGGCTTGAGGTGGGAACAATTATTTTTGACAAGACACTGCTTGATGATCGACACTCCCTCACTGAAATGCTTAAGCATCTTGACGGCCCTGAGTATATGGATTTCATCAGTGATCGTCTTGATTTTGTGCGGGAAGAGTCACCTCAATTCAATTTACGTTACAATTCTCAAAGGAATGTATTTATTCGATCCCTTCGCAGCCTTTTAGGGAAGGATCTTGCTACAGTCGAAGTGGTCTCCTTTATGCATAATGAAGGTGAAACAATCGAAGTGGTTCCGGAAGTTACCGTCACTCCTGACGGTCTCATCTCAGTCGTTATTTCTGAAGAAGAGCGAGATCAATTTGTGCCAGGGGTATACACTGTAGAATTTCAAATTGATGAAGGTGGGTATATGTCAACTGATTCGTTTGAGTTCCAATGGGGACTCCTCTCTATAAACAGTAATCAGACAACGTATCAAAGTAGTGATGTCGTTGATATTTCAATTGGGGCACTTTCATCGAATGGAAATACATTGTGTGACGCTACTCTCAATTTGTACATTACTGATCCTCTCGGCTTTATCTCCAGCCCTCCAGTGTTATCGTCAGGACTCTGTAATGGAAATAATGTTATTGACGCGCCTGACTACAGTAGCCAATTTGTTGCAGGTAGTGAAGGAACATATGAGATGTACCTCGAACGAGTTGATGAGAGTGGTAATGTACTTTCACACACTAACGAGACTTTTCTCGTCGTAGAGAATCAGCCAATTGGTATTGAACGAAACGGACCGACGCGTATCTACCCACCTTCACCGTATGCGATGGAGCTAACCGTGCATGCGCGCACACGTTCATTCAATGGAGAGCTCGTTGAACGCGTCCCTCGCAACTTTGAAATCTTTAACACAGATGCTGAAATTCGTCCGCAGGAACACTACACCGAACTTGTCTGGAATATATCACTTACGAATGGTTCATCACAAACCTTCTCGTATGAATTTAATGCACCTGACATTTCTCCGTATCTGTACGAACTTGGACCTGCACAACTCGTATCAAGTGAAGTTGAGGTAGGTACAACTACGGTACCGGTAGAGGTGGAAGCGGACCTTGTTCCAACGGAGACTGTCGATTCTTCTTCAGTGCCTGCTGACGATACTACTCCAGCAGATGTTGATGATGCTCCTTCGGTGTCTGATATAGAGACTGCTCCATCAACAGAAGAAACGCTTCCTCCTGAGTCTGCAGTAGTACCCGAACAAGAGGTGAACATAGGTGATGTACCGACAATAATCGAGAATGAACCTTTGCTACCCTCTATTGTGGAAGATCTTTCTGTACCGGAAGTGATACTGACTGAACCAGTTATACCAGACACCACGACCATAGAGGAGCTACCGGTATCAGATCCTGAGCCTGTTATTCAGTCATCATCAATTGTTCCACTAGAGGAAAAATTGTCATATGTATCAGCATTTACGCAAGCTGTAGGTGATTTCCTTTTTGCACAAGCTGAGATTGTTGAGGCAATTACAGAAACAGATACAAATGAGGCAACAGATGTTCCACCAATAGATCCTGAAATTGAAGCAGAGACCGTCTCTACCCCGATAGTATCTAATGTTGTATTTATCGAGCATAGGCAGTGGCAAATTGCTTCAGACGCAACTGGAAATATGCTCCTCTACTGGGATGGTATAAATATTCCTTCAGGATGGACGTGTGTATCATGCCTACCTGGTGATGTCTTTTATCAGCGCTTCATACAGGGTTCTTCGACAGCAGGCATAAATGGAGGATCTGCAACTCATACGCACACTGCAACAGGTGTAGTTTCCGCATCTGCTTCAAGTACCCCTATTAATTCAGGAGGAGGTGGTGCAACAAACGTCCCTACAGTAGGACATGGTCACACGTATACACCTACAATTTCTACAGAAAGTAATCTACCCGCATATCGTGAACTTTCAGTCATTCAGTATAATTCTGCCGGTTCACCACCAGTCATTCCTGCTGGAGCGATTGCATTGTTTGATGCATCTGTACCAACTGGATGGACGCAATATGCAGCCCAGGATGGGCGATATGCTCGCGGCGCAAGCACGAGTACTATTGGAACTACTGCTGGATCACATACCCATTCGCACACATTAACCGGCAACCTTTTAGGGACCGCAAACTTTACCACATCTGCTGCAGGAGATACCCTTGTTAATACAGCATCAGCAGCTCATACACATTCGATAAATTCCACAACTGCAGTAGAAAGCAATGAACCACCTTATCGAGAGGCTGTCTTTGGTAAATTAAACGCAACATCGACTCCAACAGATGCAATGATAGCAATGTGGACTGACGAAGCACCACTCGGATGGGGTATGCTTTCCGGACCTTCTGATCCGTTCCAAAATAGATTTGTGAAAGCAAGTACAACATATGGTGGTCAAGGAGGTGCAGCCACGACAACGCACGCAAATGTGAATGGGATTATATCAGGTGTACCGAGTGGTACTCAGACACGTGACCTCGTAACGATTGATAACACTGTCACAACTGATGCGCATGTACATTCTGTGAATGTGACTACTTTCTCTGCCCCTGTTACACTCCCACCGTATCGAACTGTTGTCTTCGCAAAGCGAGATGTCGGAGGTGCTACACCGAGTGCTCCAACGGTGCACACGCTCTTTGATAATGAAAAAACAGGGACTTCAACACCTTCATTTGAATTTACAGCTGAGGACCCTGACGGGATTGATACTCTTGTGTACCAGTTCCAGTGGGATGATGATATTGACCTTGATACGTCACCCTTGGGAGATAGAGTTTCAGATAATGAAAGTGGGTGTTCACCAAATTGTTTTAGCAACACTGCGTCGTCAACCGATACGCATCCATTTACTGAAAATGAGCGCATGCGCTTTACTATCCAAACCCCGCTCACAACTGGAGGTACCTACTATTGGCGTGTACGAGCAAAAGAAACTATTGGAAATGTATGGAGTAGTTGGACGACTCTGAGGAGTGTTACCTATGAGTCAGGAATTAATCCTTCAACATGGTTCCAAACTGTTGGTGAACAATTCGACGGTGGCACACTCGTAAATATCGCTACCACATCGAGTGATGTACGCCTCACTGCAACAAGTACGATATTACCAACAGTTGTGAGTTGGAATTCTGCAACTTCCGCTGCCGCAGCGTCGCTTATACTCACTAAACCTTCAGAAGTTGAAATTGGTGATTTACTCCTTATATTTGTTGGAAACGATGATAACACTGTAACGGCACAATGGGATAATACTACCCTTAAACCAACAGGTTTTACGCTCATTAATCATGCGGGTAATAACACTCCTGACGCACATACGGCGGCATTTTATCGAATCGCAGACGGCACAGAAGGTGCCACCACGAGTGTCCCAGCTCAATCAGCTGATAATTATTGGGGTTTCTATATCAGGGTAGTCGGGGCAAGTACCACTAATCCAATTAATATTGTTGGCACCGACTATGCAGTAAATAATCAGGCCAGCCATCCTGTGTCGAGTATCACAACTACGCAAAATAATACACTCGCATTTTATCTATTGAGTGCAGACGGAGGCGATAATGATCCATTTTCAATCTCCGGCACAGGATGGTCAGAAAGTTCTGAAATTGAATCTGGTGCGACTGATCTCAATGCCTCTGGTGTATGGGGTACTCGTGCAATGGTTGTTCCTGGAGCGACTGGTCCAGCTACTGTTGGTATGAGTACTACCGATGGTGCTTCCGGATTTCAATTTGCGATTAATCCAGGGTATGCACAAGGTACTATACTTTCACCGGAAATTAATTTTGATGCTGTCCCGGGGCAAACTGACTGGGGAGTGGTTACGTGGGATACAACAGAACCCTTAGGGACTGACACACTTCTACGTGTGTATTATACGAATTCGCTCACCTGTGACACACTCATTCCTGATTCTGCCTTACCCGGAAACAGTGCCGGCTTTGATGTAACTGAATCCGAACTCTTCATCAACACACTTTCAACAACTACGTATGATGGCATTTGTTTGAAGATGAAACTTGATGTAGGAACTGGAACAACCTCTCCAATACTCAATGAGTGGTCAGTTGATTGGGAAGTGCCAAATCAGATACCGTATCAACCTACTCTTGCACTTACTCCAGCATTCGATAATCTCCGTGCTACAACTACTCGTCCAATTCTTGGCGGCTTTGCTGCAAATGATTTTGAAGGGGATAGTATGGAGTTTGAGTTTATAATGAGTACAAGTTCTGATTTAAGCGCTCCACTATTTACGAAACAATCATCTAACTATCCAACTGATGCAGGATGGTCAGCGACTACCTTTACTGCAGGTGCAACAACGACATACACACTCCAACCTGGAAATGAGCTCACTTCCGGTCAGGTATATTGGTGGGCAGTACGTGCTCGTGACCCAGGAGGTACGAATACCTGGAGCGCAACATCAACAGCACGAAGTGTATCTGTTGGCACATTTATTTCAATTCCAGAGTGGGCACAAACCACCGATGCGCAATTTAATCGAAGCTCGTTCACGAATGCGACCACGAGTGGGGATGGGGTAGAAATCGAAACGATAGGGACACCGTCGACAGTCATTGCGACACAGGCCGATTGGCTCCAGCAGTATGCAGGCACCACATATCCTGCTGGTACCGTGAATGCAAGTTATGCAATCTCAGCAGGTACCGACAGAGTTCTTGTTGTCGCTATTGCTTCTACTCGTACAACGGTAGGCACACAATCAGTGAGTGTAACCTATGGAGGACAACCAATGACCTTGGCAGTTGGGGATGCTACAAATGCAACAAATAGAAACCATACGTACCTCTTTTATCTTAATGATGCAGGTATTGCTGCTGCATCAACTGATGATCTTGATGTCACTATAACTGGAGGTACATCGTATTACACCTATGTGTATGCTTCAGTATATACAGGAGTCGACCAGAGCACGGTATTTACAGATACTCGTAATTTCTTTAGTGGCGCAACCGCGAATAACGCAGTTGGACCGTTCTCAGCAGGTCTGACGATTAATGCAGGCGATCAGGCAATTGAAATAATTAACCTTGCTCGTTCAACGGCAGGTGGAGGTGTACGTACCGTTACCGCATGGTCGAATGGTACTTGGCCAGCGCCTTCATCAGTTGCTGCGACGTATATACCTGGAAGTAACTGGGCATTAGGACTCCATATCAATAATAGAAACGTAACTACTGCTAGTACTGAACCATCGCAACATACAGCGAGCGCTGCTGGAACACATGATTCGATGAGTGGTATGAGTCTTAAGGTTGCAGGTACTGGAAGTCAAGGTACCGTTATGTCTGCTGAGATTGATCACGACTCAGTCCCGAATCAAAATTCATGGGGAGAAGTGGTTTGGAATATCTCGGAGCCTGCGGGGTCTGAGTCTCTCCTCCGCCTCTATTATTCGAACGTGAGTGCATGCGATACGATTATTCCCGATGGTGCATTACCTGGAAATAGCAGTGGTTTTGGTGTCACACTAAGCCCACTTGATATCAGTGGACTTGCTACCACTACCTATAATCGCATCTGTCTGCAGATGGAACTACAACAAGATAGTGCAGTCTCGTCACCAGTACTTGAAGATTGGGCTGTACGCTGGGTACTCTCACCACAGTTTATACAGCAAGATTATCGATGGTATACAAATACTGCAACGATTACACCGTCAGATCCGTGGCCACAAGGAGGGATCGATTTTAATGAAAATGATCCTATTGATTCAACTGCATCCATACTGAGTGATGATATTCTCCGCTTACGTATGTCGCTTGTGGGGACAACCACAAACGCTAATATACAGTCCACATTCTTTAATCTGCAGTATGCAGAAGGAGAAACATGTAACGTTGATCTCACGTGGTATGACGTTGGAGATGCGGCAAGTACGACAGCACTCTGGCGAGGATATGAAAATGGTATTGCTACCGACGACTGGTATGACGAGGATTGGTCGCGACGAGTGAAGATTACTATTGATAATGCAGATGTACCGACGAATCTTACCGATTTTCCTGTGTACATCGATCTCTCCGACTTACCAAGCACTTTCTTTGATCTCGTCCAGAGTGATGGTGATGATATACGTGTGACGGAAGCAGATGGTCTGACCGAGCTACCATTCCAAATCAATTCCATTAATACGAGTCTCGATACCGGTGAGTTTCACTTTAAAGCAGATCTTTCATCATCTACAGACTCTGAATTTTATATTTACTACGGTAATCCTTCGGCGACTCCATATGCTGCTTCTGCAACATATGGCTCACAGAATGTGTGGACAAATGGGTATAGTACTCGCTATAGTTTGAATGAAAATCCTGATAATTCTGGACCGCAATTCTTGAATAGTACGAGTACAAGTGGTCACGCAACAAAACGAGCTGGTGGTGGTGGACTCACAAGTTCAAATCTTGTTACGGGAATTATTGGAAACGGTATCAATCATACTTCAGCAAATCATGGCGCGACATTTAATCAATTAAGCTTCAGTGGAACGTTCACTACATCAATGTGGTGGAATGCAAGCGGAGACGGTTTTGCTATTGCTGGTCCAGCTGGAGCATTCGAAAAACTCGGTCCATGGAGTGCTCCAGCAGGCCAAGTCTTCTTACGCACACTCGCAGCCGGCTCTTCAGATACGAGCGCAACGCATCCGACAGATGGAACGTGGACATATGTAGTTGTTACTCGAGATAGTAGCAACAAGGTAGATATGTATCTCAATGGTACCCGTACTCGACTGTATGGCGATGTCGCACAGTCAGGTGCATCCCGTTGGGAAAATTTTGGTGGGGAAACTTCACAAAGTTTTAGAGGAATTCTTGATGAGTTGCGATTTGCAAATGTGCAACGCTCACAAGGTTGGGTGACTACTGAGTACAATAACCAATCAAATCCTTCGGCATTTTATACCGCAGTTGAGGAGTCCATCGGAGCGTATAGCGACGGTGCTGAGCTGACACAGCTTTTACTTACAGACTCTGATGTTCTTGGTACCTATGAAGAGGGAAATCCGACAGCGCCAAATCCGAATGCTATCGTAGTGGGAGACGCTGGGGAGTGGGACTTTGTGCTTCAGAATAATAGTGCAAACCCAGGTTCACAGTACTGCTTCCGTATGGTTAATGCAGATAAGAGTCCATTAGATGACTATACGCGTTTTCCTACGCTCAGAACAAATGCGTCTCCTATTGTTGAAGACCTCTTTGCACCATTTGATAATGAGAAATTAGCAAGTACGTCGCCGTGGTTTGAATTTATTGGATATGATGAAAATGGAGATGAAGTTGATTATCAAATTCAGATTGATAATGACTACGCATTTAGTTCAACCGTGATTGATACGGATTCAGAATCTAATCTTGATGATTTCTTGAATATTGGGACTCCTTCAGACAAAACGCCATTTAACAACTACGCACGTATGCGCTATACCATCCCAACCTCACTCAGTAATGGTGTGACGTACTACTGGCGCGTACGTTCGAAAGATATAAATGGTTCTGCAAGTTATGGTGCATGGTCGACGCCTCAAAGTTTTACCATTGATACCTCACTCACGATCTCGACATGGTTCCAGACAACCGAAGAGCAGTTTGACACTAACGATCATGATGGCACAGACCCAACTGGATCGGATCTTGTTGGATTTGCGGGTGGGTTTACTGTCGCTACCACTACGTCAACCGCTATTAACTTTAGTGATGCAACTATAGGAAATATTTGGGGCGAACTTTCATTTACAGAGACTGGATCTGCAAATGATATTCTCTATCATATAGAGTATGAGGATGATGGAGACTGGTTCCTCATTCCCGATAGCGCACTACCTGGAAACGAGGCTGGTTATGATTCGTCGCCAGTTGATTTAAGCGGAGTTGACGTGTCGGTGTATGACGTGATTCGTATTCGCGCAAACTTTAGAACTGGCACGCCAACACTCCTTGACTGGACACTTTCATGGGGTGAAAGTATCGCTGTTCCAACACACACGAAGCCGTTTGATAATGAAAAGTTTGCGACTACAACCCCGACCTTTAACTTTGTTTCTACTGATCCTGAGGGAGATACTATTGAGTACCAGATATCATGGTCGACCGATTACACGTTTGTGTCTGGAAGCACTACACGTAATTCAAGTACGACCCCAACAGGTTTTACAAACTTAAGTAATGGTGGCGACATCAATCCATTTAACTCTGGAGACACGATAGCGTACAAAGTTCAGTCAGGGGATGCTCTTTCTGCGAGCACTACCTATTGGTGGCGTGTGAGAGCAAAGGATCCATCTGGAAGCGATAATTATTCTTTCTGGTCTGAACCATGGAGTTTCACCACCGCCACATCAGGAGAACCAGTAATTGTATCCACGTGGTTTCAGACCGTAGCAGATCAGTTTAGTAAAGGTACGCTCTCAGGAGTCACCGCGACATCAGGTGTTGTTGAAATTGGTGGCGGAATTGTGGTCGAGAGTGGGTGGACGTCAAATACTGCAATACCGAATTCATCACTCACGCTCACGAAGCCGTCAGGAGTAGAATCAGGGGATCTCCTCCTTATCTTTGTTGGTAATGATGATGCGAGCGCAAATGCACAGTGGAATAACACTACACTCAAACCTTCTGGATTCACGCTTATCAATCATGCAGGTTCAGATGTTCCCGATGCACACGTAGCTGCGTTCTATCGTATCGCGAACGGATCTGAAGGAACAACAATTAATGTTCCTGCACAGGCATCAAATGATTATTGGGGCTTCTATATCAGAGTGACGGGAGCTAGTACGACTGATCCTATCAATGTAGTGGGTGCTGATTACCTTGGCGGAAATTTAACCAGTCATCCAGTGACCGGCATTACCACGACTGAAGACCAAACGCTTGCATTTTATCTCCTCAGTGGTGACGGAGGAGACACGTTTCCATTTACTGTCTCTGGCACAGGATGGAGTGAAAGTGATGAGGAACAAGCAGGTGGAGGAACAGGGAACGCAGCTGGTGCTTGGGGTACCCGCGCTATGCCAACTGCTGGCGCAACAGGTAACGCTACGGTAGGTATAAATACGAGTGATGGTGCATCTGGATTTCAGTTTGCAATTAATCCTGCGACACTAACTTCTGGTACCATACGGTCACAAAGTATAGACTTTGATGATGGCACTGGACCAGGATGGGGTTCACTCTCATGGCGTGATACTGAACCAGGATCGAGTCAGATAGAGTATCAGCTTGAATTTCTCGATGGTGTTGGTGTATGGGGACTCATTCCTGATAGTGCACTTCCTGGAAATGCTGCAGGATTCACTTCCTCCACTGTAGACCTTGAGGCACTTAACCCGACTACGTATAATGAAATTCGAGTTGTAGCGAATCTAATTTGTAGTGGCGCAAACTGTCCGTCGATTAATGATATGACAGTAAAATGGATTGAAGGATTCTCTGTATCTGGTACTGCGCTTGAATATGATGGTCTTTCATCAACAACAGCAGGTACTGTTGCGATTGCGGTGAATGGTGTGCTCCAACCAGGAGCAACAGGTACTATTCTTCCAGACGGTACATGGGAAATAGACAACATACCACTCTTCAGTGGTGACGTTATCACTGTATTTACGAGTGATACAAATGATGTGGACGAAGCGGTTGGGATCACACGGTTTGATGGTACTCCTGACGTAACCGGTATTCGACTACAAAAACGTCACATCACGATTGGTTCGGATGATTTAGCGACAGTATCGAATACCAATATTGGCATGTATGACTTTAGTAATGATGAGGACCTTTTCTTCGATGTAAACGGTGGTTCAGATCTGACACTTTGCGCAGATGTTGCGTGTGGAGATGCAAGCATTAGTATTCTTCCTCGCAACACCTATACACCAGGAACTGGGGCTGACATAACGACTCATGACTTGAGGAATAACGGTACCTTTACACCTGGAAGCAATACTGTTCGGATTACTGGTTCGTGGGACAATAATGCGACTACTTCGATGACGGGCTCGACGGTGATTTTTACAGCCACAACTACTACCGAGTCAATTGATGAAACTGGTGCTACCACTACTGGGTTTAATAATCTTTCCTTTGGTGAAACAAGTGGTTCAGGAGTATGGAATCCATTGTCGCCGCTTACCGTTGGAGGGAATCTCACCGTGTCCTATGGTACGCTTGCGCGCGGAACAACAAGTATTTCTGTAACGGGTAATATAACGACAGGAGCAAGTGGTTTTTGGACTGGCATCGGTACAACTACCGTAAATGGGATCAATCCATCAACATGGACTGACAGTAACGCTGTGAAGCAAAATATTGGAAATGTACTCGTGGATGGATCAGCAAAAATACTGGTTCTTGGCAGTACTGTTGTGATGCAGTCGATGACGATTGGTGCTGATGATACCTTTGACGCCTCAATTACTGGACACACAGCATCTGTGTACCGAGATTGGATCAATAACAATGTCTTTACTGCCCGAACAGGGACTGTTGATTTTATTGCAACAACAACGAATAGAACGATTACGACTGGCGGTAGTGCGTTTTATAATCTCAGTTTCTCTGGCGCAGGAGGTTCATGGTCATTTACTGCGCCAACACTTACGGTCAATAATAATTTCAGTATTGCGACAGGGACTGTGACTATGCCAACAGCAACAACAACAATAGCTGGCTCGTTCTTAAATACAGGTGGTGTCTTTGCTCACAATAATGGTACTGTTGCCATGAGTAGCACTGTGGGTGGTCGCTCGATTACGCAAAGCGGCACAGCATTCCTCAATGCATTCTATAACCTTACCTTCTCAGGTTCCGGCTCGTGGGCATTTACTGAAGCAAATGCAACAACCACGAATACATTCCGTATCCAATCCGGTACAGTCACGTTCCCATCCGGCACACTTACTGTTTCAGGAGATTTTATTACAACAGGAACCGGAGCATTTACACACAACTCAGGAGAGGTTGTCTTTATCGTTCAGAGCTCAAATACGGTTAGTACGAACGGTTCATCATTCAATAATGTGAGAACAAGAGGAGGGATTTCAACTTCATGGTACAACGACCTGTGGACGAAACGTATACCGGTTACCATACAGGCCTCACAAGTGGACGGTGATCTCACTAATTTCCCAGTGTATGTTAATCTCGACGACTTCTCATCAGCATTCTTTAGTACGGTAAAAACAGACGGCAGTGACATTCGTGTGACTCAATCTGACGGCGTAACTGAAGTGCCAATTGAACTCGTCTCTATAGATACAAGTGGTACTGATGGCGAATTGTTTTTCCGTGCAACGACACTCTCTTCAACTACGGACACTACCTTCTACGTGTACTATGGGAATAGTGGTGCAAGTGCATATGCATCAACGTCATCATACGGTGCACGAAATGTGTGGAGTAATAACTACATACTAGTGAGTCACATGGGTGACCTCACAACGAGTACAGTGTTGAATAGTGCGCGTGTAGGAGATGGTATCAAAACTAATACAGCAGGCAGCCCTGTAACAAACAATCCGCTTGAAGTGGGAACTGGGCGCGTTAAAGACGCGCAACTTTTCGATACTGTGCCGATTCAGCACACCGGAAGCTACCTTAATGGACAAACACAGTACAACGTATCGTTGTGGTTCAATGCGGATACGCTCGCTGGTGCAGCACCTCAGGAAACGAATACATACGGATACAGTCTCTACGGGGTTTCAACCGGCGGTGCGTATGATTGGACGTCAGTTGGAGGTACTCCTGCTCCAGACGAGGTGTGCGTGCGTGCGTTTACAACAGTAACTACCTGTAACGTGACTACTGACGCAAATCTTGTAGCTGGAAACTGGTATCACCTCTCCGTTAACGCCGTACGAAACAGTACGCTTACTGCACGCGTAAATGGTGTGACACGTGGTACCTTCACCTCTGGCAATACCGATCCAACAGCGACCTTTACTATTGGCGGTCTCCGCCCGAATCGTGTACCACCTATCTCTTTTGATGGTCGTATTGATGAAGTGCGCGTATCGACAACTACCCGATCTGACGCATGGCGTGATGCTGAATATCGCAATATGGCGACCTCGACCACGTTCTATACTGCAGGTGCGGTGCAGGGTATTCGAGCTCGTACGTTTACAAATACGAACGTCACCATTCTCGGAAATTATGTTTCAGAACTCGGGGGCGATTCAGTATTTCCAACTGGCACGCTTTCAATCGGAGGTTCCTTTGATAATAATGCAATATTTGATGCAAATGGTGGTACTGTCAGATTTGATTCCACAGCAGGAAGTGAGACTGTTGCGCCAGGTACGTCATCCTTTGCAACACTTGAATTTAATAGTGCATCAGGAGACTTCACTATTGCTGAGCATGCCACTGCTACTGTTGCAGTCAACCTGACTCAAGTATCACAGTTCACCGTAGGAAGTGGTCTTACACTCGCTTCAGGAGGCACATTTACTCATGCAGCAAATGGTGGCAATACGACCTGGACAGGGTCTACACTGCGACTCTTTGGTGCAGACAGTACACTCAATAGTAAGAGTCACGGAGGAGATGTGTACGGCACCTTGCTTGTTGCTTCTGATACCGATATTTCTATGTGGAATTCGAGCGCAACTACCTATGCAACCTTTGATACTGCATCAATTTATTCTCAGGATCATGCTGGTGTTGATGGTGATCTGTATATCTACGGACAATATGTCCGAAGTAGTGGTACAGAATACTGGAGTACGAGCAATGACTTTGATGGAACACCCCTTACTGCGTCCACAACCCGTCAGGTTGATGTGCGTTTTGCAAGCGGCACAGTTGTAACAATTAGCACAAGCACACTCAATATTGTTGGAACATCGACCGCGACTACAACAATGGCAAATCAAGGCAGCGGTACATATCTTGTCTCTGTCCTTCGCGGTACAACAACTGCGTCGTACTATAGTTTTGCTAATCTTGGGCTATCCGGACTCAGACTTGCTAGTTCGACCAAAGTCCTCAGTCTCTCAAACGGTGCCTTCACACTCGGAACCGCGTCAGGAACTGCACTCACTGTCTCTTCGACTACTATCAATAATTCCACTTCTTCTCTTCAAATCTATAATGTCACTTTTGCTACAGCAACTGCTATTACTGGACGAAATGTCACTCAAAACGATGGTAATCCGAATCTTTTTTGGTGGTTTAGAAATGCTACCGGTACTATTTCAGGTGAAGCTTTCGATAATGATACTGGAGACCCAGGATCAATTCGTTGGGATGACAGCTCACTCTCAGTCGTCGTGTCGGGAAGAGTGTTTAGTGATGATGGCATAACTGCAATGGGTGCTCCAACGTGCGATGGCTCTTCGCCAAATGTGCGGGTTGTCATCAATGGGGGAGCAACCGCAACTTCTACCTGGTGTTCACCGGTGGATGGAAGTTATGCAATCACGGTAGGGGGCATTGTTGGGGATGTGGTATTGACGACGTATCTCAACACGAATGGAGGTCAGCGTGGAGCAATCATAACGAAGACTCCAACAGGTAATATTTCAAATCATCACATCTATGCAAATCGTGTGATCACGAAGCATCAAGACGTCGTCCCACTTTCAATTCCTGACATGGCGATGTTTGATAGTACTGATGATAGCCTTGACCTTCGTTTCACGGTCGCGACAGGAACTCAGAATACATTGACACTTCTCTCAAACACTGAACTGCGTGTTGCTTCAAGTACATCATTTAATGCGAATGGTGATATTACTGTACGAGGTAATGCGTCGAGTACTGCGTTTGACGGCTCTCTCTATATCGATAAAAATGCAACATTCATTGGGTATGCAACTTCGACATATACCCTCGCCGGTAACTTTAGAATGGACGATGGTGCAACATTTGCGAGTGCATCAACTACCGTCATCATGAATGCGACCACAACAGGAAAGACTATAACCACTGGTGCGATACAAGAAATTACATTTACCAATCTCGAGTTTAACGGTGTTGGTGGCGGATGGAACATAAATGGGGATATTCGAGCAGTACAAGATATCGATGTGGGCACAGGAACAGTTTCAGGGACCGGAGATATAACTGTTTTGAACGGTTCACTTTCAGGAAATGGTCTGCTCTCAATGGGAGGAGGAACCACAACTATCAATACCTCAAATACACTTGGGGGAACTACCGCATGGACGTTTGCAAATCTTGTACTTGGTAATGGAAGTGTTGTAGGTACGACGACACCAGGAAGTACGGCAACAACAACCATTCTTGGGAAATTAACGATCCAAACCGCTCATTATCTTGATGCGGGGAGTGCTCGATTCAACTTCGCAGGTACTGGGAATGTATTTGTTGAAAACGGAACATTCCTCGAAGATACAAGTACCGTACGGTACAGTGGTGCTGGTTCAACAAATGTTCTCTCAACAACCTACTACAACCTTGACCTAAAGGCGCAAGGAGGCTCACCTACCTATACAGGAACAGGGCTTGGTATTATCGTTACTAACGATTTCGTTGTCGGTGGTGCAACCACAACGACGGTCACATTTGACACAAGTGACCCTGCTCTCGATGTGAATGGAAATGTGACCATTGATACCACAGGTACTCTCGTCGGTAGCGGTAGTGGGGCATTCACTGTTGCGGGGAATTGGGACAATAACGGCACCTATACAGGGAGTGGAGGAACGGTGACGTTTGACGGATCTGGTACACCAGTAATTGCTGCGGGCAACTCACCATTCGGAAGTGTCATCATTAATGGTTCCGGATCGTTTTCAGTTTCTGAGCATGCGACTACAACAGGTGCGTTTACGCTCACAAATGCTGGCTCGTTCACTCTTTCAAGTAGTCAGTCACTTGCTGTCGGTGGAGTATTCACAAATGATATTGGTGGAGTGACTACGTGGACCGGATCGACACTCTTCTTTTATGGAGGGGGTAATGCCCAAATTAATGCTTCAACAACGAGTGATGTATACGATGTCTTGCGTATTGCAAGTGGTACACAAATTCGAATGTGGAACAGTAGTGCTACGGCGTATGATGTGTCAGGATCACTCTATTCACAAGACCACGCAAGTATAAATGGAGATCTGTATATCTTTGGAGCCTATACCAAATCATCTGGAACTGACTTCTGGAATTACGGAACTGATTTTGACGGAACAGTAATTACGGGTAGTGAACGAAATGTCGATGTCTATATCGCAGAGAATAGTACGGTGACCTATACCGGAGGAGGTCTCTCAGTACAGGGTGTAGGAAGTGCATCTACCACAATCCAAAATCAAGGAAGTGGTTCGTACGCCTTCCGTATCGGAGGAAATGCATCAACGACATGGTCGTACTATGTACTCGAGGATATGAATGCAGCAGGACTCACATTCAGTGGTACTCCAAATGTTGTCACTCTTTCTTATGGAAATATTACCGTTTCTGAAAATACTGGTTCTGGTATGACTGTTGGGGGCACCGTCCTTACACAGAATCCAGCTAAGACATTTACTAATAATTCATTTGCAACATCAACTGGTATAAGTGGATTTAACGTAACAGCGACTGGTACCGCTGGAAGTTCATGGCGATTTACAAATCATACTGGAACAATTGATGGTGAGGATTTCGATGTTGATCCTTCAGGTAACCCTGGATACCTCGTGTGGGATAATTCATCATCCAGTATTACCGTGTCAGGTACTGTATACAGTGACGAAGGAACAACTCCAATGGGTGCGTCAGTCTGTGATGGCTCGACTCAAAGTATTCACTTGCGTGTTGGTGGACTTACTTCCTATACTGGCTCATGTAATGGCTCTGGAGTCTACTCAATTTCTGGCGTGCTCTACAGTCCAGGCAACTCCCTAGTGGTATATATTGACGGCGAGTCTGAAAAAGCTGCTGTGGTTACAGAAGATCCAGTCTCAAACATATCAGGGCTTGATCTGTATGAAAATCGAGTGATTGTACGACACGAAAGTACCGACTCGCTTTCTATAGCTGATATGTCTGTTTGGGATTCTGACAATGATGCAGATATTCCATTCACTGCTAATCTCGGCAGTCCGGACACACTTACGCTTCCTGCAAATCGCAAGCTGATTGTCTGGACAGAAAAAGAGTTTGAACCTGCTGGGAATGTGACGCTCGCTGGTGGTGGAGGAGGTAGTGCGTACGACGGAACCCTTGAGCTCTACGCAAATGCACTGTTTGATGCTACGGGTAGTGAGACTCACTCTATCGGTGGAAGTCTTCTAGCTGGTAGTGGTGCCACTATTGATGACGAAACATCTACATTTATATTCACCACGTCAGGCGCAGGAAGAACAGTGGATACCAACGATACGAGTTTCTATAATGCTACATTTAATGGTTCAGGAAGTTGGACTGTTACAAATACTGCGCTTGATCTGGGTAATGATTTTACAATTATTCAAGGAGCAGTAACGCTTCCTTCTGGTACGACAACTGTCACTGGATCACTCAGTGTGACGGGTGGATCATTTATTGCAAATGGTGGAACAATGGTCTTCAACTCAGGCAGTGTTGAAACTATTCGTCCACGAAGTTCAAATTTTGGCACTGTCGTCATAAATGGTTCTGGAAGTTATTCACTCCAAGGAGGGTATGCAACAGCAACAGGTGATGTGCGTATTATAGATGGTACGTTTACGAGTGCGACCGGCACCTTAACTGTCGGTAGAAGCTTAATCAATGCGGATGTATTTACTCATGGAAGTGGTGTTGTCCGATTTACAGGAACTTCAACTCATGTCGTTACCACGAATGGATCAGATCTGTACAGTGCAATATTTGCAGGATCAGGTGCGTACAGCTTCACTCATACAAATGTGGCATTACTTGGATCTCTCACCATTCAAAATGGTTCAGTACTCTTTGCTTCAGGCACCATGTCTATAGCGGGGTCACTCCTTAATACTGGTGGAACATTTAATAATGCTTCGGGTACAATACTCTTTAATTCAAGTGATACAGGGGAGATAGTTAATCCGGGCGTCTCACCATTACACAATGTCTCGTTTGCAAGTGCTGGTGGTGGGTGGACAGTAACAAATAATGCAACAACGACTGGAAACTTTACATTAACAAGTGGTACAAACTTCACACTAAGCTCCAGTACGCGTCTCTATGTAAGCGGAGTATTTACGAATCTTATTGGTGGCTCAGCTACCACATGGACGGGAAGTACACTTATTATTAACTCAGGAACTTCATATACTATAAATACAAAGACTGCAGGTGGAGATGTTTATAACATAATTCGTATTGGCTCAAGCACCGCACTACGCGCATGGGATAGTACGGGTACAACCACCATAACTGACAGCGCTAGTTCATTTTACTCACAAGATCATGCAGGAGTGGCGGGTTCTCTCTATATATATGGTAATTACCGACGAACAACCGGCAACGATTACTGGAGCTATGCAACTGACTTTGATGGAGCTGCCCTAGGTGGAAGTTCAAGACAAGTCTTTGTATATATTGCCGGAGGAGCAACAACAACATTCACTGGTGGAACACTTGCAATTGTTGGAGCAAGTGGATTTGATACCACGATTGCAAACCAAGGTAGTGGCACATACGCGTTTACAGTGAGTGGAGGTACATTCAGTGCACTGTACTATAGTTTTGCGAATATGAATGTAGACGGACTCAACTTGAGCGGACTTACTACAGTCAGTTCACTGACGGAAGGTAACTTTATCCTTGCGGTAAATGGTGGTTCTCTCATTACACTCTCGTCTACGACACTTAATTACAATGCAGGACTGTTTGCATCAGGCATGTCATTTGCGACTGCTACTGCAATTACAGGAGCAAACATTGAACTCGTTGGATCAACTCCAAGCGCATGGACACTCACTGGACATACCGGAAATCTTGACGGAGAAGTATACGATATTGACGGAGGAGACGCATGCGGTTCGATACGATGGGATGATAGTGGTTGTGTACTTATCGAACAGTCAGCGTATCGATTCCGAAATGATGATGGTGGGGAAGGAGTACCAAATTCAGAATGGTTTGATCTTGATTGGAGTAAGCGAAAGCGAGTGACGATTACGAATGTCGATCCAGTAGCGTACACCAATATTGCAGCTAAATTCACTGTACCGTATGACAGTGATATGCAAGCTGACTTTGACGACATTAGATTTACCTTGAGTGATGGGGTTACACAAACTGAACATTTCATTGAATCATACACTGCAAGTACTGAAGCGGTAGTCTGGGTTAAGGTGCCAACACTCGCAACCTCGACATCTGAACAAGTGTATATGTATTACGGTGAGGGTACGGTTAGTGATGCGAGTGCTACCACGACATTTAGTTTTATGGATAACTTCGAGGATGGAAATATCTCTGAATACACGGGTGACACTGGTGATTTTAGTGTAGTAGGAAGTAGTGCGTATGAACGGACATACAGACTCGAAGCGTCTGATCCTGACAACTCAAAGACCGATCAAAATATGCGTAATACTAGTGTGACCGTACAGCAAGGACAAACACTCAGATGGTTGCAGTACATTAATACCGTTACTGGATCTGCTGACGAATCGTGTACACACTTTGGTGTGCAGACAGGAGCGACTAGTTATGCGGTCTGTCTTGAACTCTTTGGTGTGGACCGACTTTCAATCTCTGAAAATGCAACGCATCGCGATACAAGCGGTACCGTGCTTGCGTCCACAACAGTGACGTACAGCACAGGTTGGTATGAGGTTGAAGTTGATTGGGATACAGATAATTCTATATTTGTTCGACTCTTAAAGAACGGCAGTCTCATTGCTACAACAACTGCTACTGATAGCAGCTATACTTCGGGTGGTGTTGGATTTACTCTCTGGGGGTACCATGGTGGTTGGGATGTATACTCTGCTCGTCCACTTATGGCAACGGCACCGACTACTACCATCGGGGGTGAACAGGTTCCTGGTGGTGCATCTTGGGCAACAGCACTTAACACTCCAGCTTCTGGCATTAATGTTGGGGAGCTGGCTCGTGTCCGCTTCCTTGTGGAAAATGGAGGAACTCCGGTAGTTGCTCAAAATTACGAAATTGAATTTGCTCCAAAAGGAGCTTCTCCAAGCTGTGAATCTGTAGACTATAACAATTACGTCGAGGTTCCAAATAGTGCAAGTTGTGGGCTAAGTGATATCTGCATGGAAGAATCTCTCAATATTACTGACCTTGAGAGCACCACTGACTTACTCGGTGGATCGGGTGTGTTTGTGAGTGGGCAAGTGGTTGAGGATCCAAGTAATAATACGGGTAGTATTGATGTTAATTCAGCTCAGTACACTGAACTCGAGTATGTCATTTCTCCAACGATCAATGTGACTGATTCAAGCTATTGTTTCCGTGTGTCAAATGAAGGCGCTGATCTTGATGCGTACGGCAGAGTAGCTGAGCTTGGCCTCCGATTTGCTCCAAATGTTACTTCTGCATCTCTTAATGGTGGAGCGGACATAATTCTTATCGGTGGCGCAACTACGACAGTGTATGCAACGGGAACAGTATCTGATCAAAATGGATATAGTGATATTGTGGGAGCAACATCTACTATATTTAGAAGTGGTGTAGGGGAGTCATGTTCACTCGATAATAATAACTGCTATATCTCTGGCAACTCACAGTGTGTGTTTAGTAATTGTGCAGGTGATTCGTGTGATATTACATGTTCGGCTGATATCTATTACCATGCTGACCCAACGGACATTGGTACGTACGGCGGAGAGACTTGGCGTGCGGTTATGTCGGTTATTGATAGTGCGGGACTGGTAGCGTCGGGTACAGCTCCGTCAATTGACCTTATGACTCTTCGATCAATTGCTGTTGATAATGCTATAAATTATGGAGCGCTTGAAGTAAATGCTGATACAGGAACGTATAACGCATCAACTACGATAGAGAATATTGGTAATTCGACACTTGACTTGGATATTGAAGGAACAGATCTTACCGACGGTAACTCATCAGTCATTCCTGTTTCAGGACAGCGATTTGCTACGTCAACCTTTACGTATAGTGCATGTACAGTTTGTAGTACGCTCGACACTAATCCTGTTGACGTTAACCTTAATCTGATTAAGCCTGCAAGTACCACTCCTGCAATTATTGATGAGATATTCTGGGGTATCGCAGTACCATTTGGTGTAGCAGGGAATCCGCACCAAGGTGTAGTCATCTTTACTCCGGTTGCTGATGCACCTTAGTTCTTCTTCTGTTAACAAAGACCTAAGAAAATGTATGGGTGAGTGGTACACTCATAGATATATTGTATGGTCCGTTCACTTTCATCAGTGATGCTTACGCTCTGCGCGCTTGTGTACTACGCACATATTGCGCCTATTGTGCGTGCTGCGGACACAGTACCTCCTGATATTACGAATGTGCAGATTACAAACGTGGCAGAAGATACGGTGACGATTACGTGGGAGACAGATGAGGATGCTGACTCAACGGTAAACTATGGTTTGCAGGAGGATTACGGTATCGTGCGAGTACCGGTACCTGATAAAGTTGCTCACTCAATTACGATAGATAGTCTTGAACCTGGGCGCACCTACTATTTTCGTGTCGTGTCGTCTGATACAGACGGGAACCAAGGAATTTCTGCAAACTATAAAGTAGTAACGGAGGGTGATCCACAAAGTGGTGCTGAAGCAGGCGAGGGTAAGGAGACACAAACCGAAACAAGTCAGACCGTGCAATCTGAATCACAATCGCAGACTGAGTCACAGACTCCAGAAAAAATTATCGAGCAAATTAAACAGATTACCTCTCCAGAAACACTCGAGGAAATTCTCAATGAGACGGTGAAAGCGATACAAGGTATTACTGAAGACCTGACGATTGTCGGTCCCCCTACGGTTATTGCTGAGACAACGAGCGCTATTGTAAAGTGGACCACTGACCGTGAAGCGAGCTCGGAAGTTCTATTTTCTCCATCAGAAACATATGTAGAAGGGCAGTATGCATTTTCTCAAGCAAGTACAGGAGGGTCTGTGACTGAACACGAAGTCCGTATTATCGGTCTAGAACCATATACCGAGTATCACTTTCAAGTTCGATCCAAAGATTCTCTCGGTATTACCGGGGAAAGTCGTGATTATACATTTCGAACAAAAGCATCACTTCCGAACATTAAAAATCTCCATATTGTAAAGGTGGAAGAGAACTCAGCGACATTAGCATGGGACACGACTGTACCCGCTAAGGCACTTATTGAGTATCAAGATCTTACCACTGGTTCACAAAATTCAATTGGTAGACCAACATTAGCTTCCACACATCAGATGCGTATAGCTGACCTTACCCTAGGAACACGGTATGTTGCCTTTGTGATTGCAGAAAATGCCGGTGGCGATAGAGTTAAGAGTAGTCCGATTACATTTGTGACGGTGAAGGATACTGCTCCACCAATCATTAGTAATGTTACAAATGAGTCGACTATATTCCCTGGTGGTGAATCACGTATTCAGACCATTGTTGAATGGATTACCGATGAACCAGCTCACTGTTCAATGACATATCGAGAAGGTATTGCGGGTGGAGTTGATCCTACAGTCATCGATTCACAAGACTCTGGGTATACCATGCAACATGTTGAGGTAATTGTTGAGTTTGCTCCAGCAACGGTATATCAATTTTGGTTAAATTGTAAGGACGAAGCAGGGAATGCAATTAAGTCAGAAAATTACGTGCTCTTCACTCCAATCCAAGAAAAAAATATTATTGATATCATTATTGAAAACTTCCAATCAACATTCGGCTGGGTAAAGAATATTGGAGCATAATCATGTTGCTCTATCCTCAATTTTAAACAGGGAAGAGCAGGGGTTTGGTGTGAGATGTTGTATACTTCACTGTATACATAGTTCCTACGATGCATTGTTCTAGTTTTCTTACATAATATATATGGCAAAACCTCTTATTACCTGTCGTGATCTTGGTATTACGTATAATGTTGGAAAATCTAATGAATTTAAAGCACTTCAAAATGTTAATACAGACATTTATGAGGGAGAGTATGTCATTCTATTCGGTTCTTCTGGTTGTGGAAAATCAACACTGATGTACGCCATACAGGGGTCCCTCCCTCCCGCGGAAGGATCGCTCCTCATTCGAGGGGACGATATTTACGCATATCCTCCACAAGATCGGGTGTATTTTCAACGATACGTGATGGGTATTATATTCCAATCATTTAACTTGATTGGTTCTTTGTCGGTACTCGATAATGTCGCGCTTCCCATGATTTTTTGTGATGCAAACAAAGCAACTCGTGAACGTAGAGCCCAGTCACTTCTTGAGCGATTTGGAGTAGGGCATGTATCTCACAAAATCCCTTCCATGCTTTCAGGAGGACAGCAACAACGTGTATCTGTAGCACGTTCTATGGTGAATGACCCCCAAATTCTCCTTGCGGATGAACCGACTGGTAACCTCGACTCTGTTTCAACGCAGCAGGTAATGGATAAAATTGATGAAATTAACACATTTGATCAACGCACCATTATCATGGTTTCTCATAATGCTGCCCATCTTTCATACGCGCACCGTGTGTATTATTTAAAGGATGGTTTTATTGTCCGTGAGGTTGTTAATCCGCAAAGAAAACAAATTAAGCCTGTAAAAGAAGGGGAGACCATTGTAACTGAGCTTGAACAACTGGCTCGTCTCTTCCCGTATGATTCCGTTGATACACTTCGTGTCAAAAGTCTGACAAACTTCCTCACTCAAGAGTACACATTTGATCAATTAGTGCGACTTGAAAAAGCAGTGCAGCTACTTATTAAAGGTAAAATACACAAAAAGCTCTTTATCGATGCACTCGTAAAGAAATATGATGAAGGCGGGGTGGGGATAGACAGAAAAACTGCACTCAGAATGGCTGACTTATCCGTCACACTTGTGACACAAGCAAACGATGTCCATCGTTTTCGAAGTGACAATGATTCTGATGCGGCATTCTTTTCTCAACATAAGTTTGCTGAACGAGTACGCGAATATCTCCTTGCACGCCACAAGATTCCGCTTACACGATTAATGGAAGCAAATCTTACTACCATGATTGCTGACAGACTCTCAGGCGTGCATGGCGAAAAGGAGTTTTTTGAGAGTCTTATTTTACCAATAAAAGACGGTGGTCTGAACCTCAACGAAGACTTAGGAGAAGATATGTCTCGATATATGGAAAAACTTATTGCGCTCGGGGTGGATGTTAGTTACAAAAATTAATTTGAACGTTATAACCCAGAGAATGGTTGTTCAAGTATTTTTGTTTCATATTTTGATTTTTTTAATTACTATAGAGATATATGCAAGTTGCTGATCTTGCTCGTCTATCGACGAGAATGTTTAAGACAAACCCTCTTCGTACGTGGCTTACTATTCTCGGTATGGGTGTCGGTACAGGCGCTGTTGTTATCCTTGTAGGTCTTGGATTTGGACTTCAACAAATTATTCTTGAGCAGATCGTGTTTGGAGAAACACTCCTCTCTCTAGGTGTGTCCGCGACTGGCGCAAAAAATTTATCAATTACTGATGAGGTAGTACAACAATTTGAGGAAAATGAACATATTTTAGATGTTGCTCCACTTGCTCGGTATCCTGCTCTTATTACCTATAAAGGCCTTACTGGGAACGTGTTCATTCAGGCGGCTGAACCGGCCTACCTTAGATATGCCGGAATAACTGCGTCGGCAGGCACAGTGTTTGTTGAAGAAGATATTGCAAACGGTAACGAAGTTATGCTTTCTCCAGCAGTGCTAAAGCTTTTCGGTATAGAAGATCCAAAGGCATTTGTCGGGCAGGAAGTATCCTTCCGTCTCCTTGTTCCAGCTGAAGATGGTTCGGACAATATTACTGAAATTAATATTGAAAAAAAGTACAGGGTTAAAGGTATTACAAAAGAAGAAGGCGTACTCAATACGCTTATGATGCTTCCTGAACTTCGTACGTATGTAGGTATAGATGTGTACGATAGGGCACAAGTCCGTGTTGATACAAGTGAATTTTTGGGTGTTACCGAAGAGCTCCTTATTAAAGAAGGATATCGAGTGACCGCTCTTTCAAAGACAGTAGAACAGGCGTCGAAGATTTTTCAAGGAATTCAAGTCGTCCTCGCAACCTTTGGTGGCATAGCACTCCTTGTGTCTGCTATCGGAATGTTCAATACCATGACAGTGACGCTCCTTGAACGAACAAAAGAGATTGGTATTATGCGAACAATTGGCGCTTCACCTCGCGATATTAAATTTCTCTTTGTCTCCGAATCAATCATTGTAGGCTTTTTAGGAGGAGTGAGCGGGATAGTGATGGGTGTTTCGTTAGGATTTGTAGTGAATGTAATGCTCAATATTGCAGCAGGCCAGTTTGGAGGTACGTCCGTAAAACTCTTCTCGTTCCCAATTGTATTCCTTATTTTTATTGCAGTGTTTTCAGCTGCGGTGGGGTATCTCACTGGTATTTTTCCTGCTCGGCGTGCCTCACTCCTTAACCCACTTGATGCGATTCGGTATGAATAGTAGTGATGTTTTTGATTGGGGATATCGTTGTATGTACAACATGTGCATAACTATGCAAACTAACAAACATGATGCCGTACAATATGAGTAAACAAGTTCAAAGTAATTATGTCATATAACACAGATCATTTACGTACGGCAGGTAAAATCACTGTGTACACCACGTTTATTGGAGTGGTAGTTTTCGCAATAGTATTTATTTTTAATCTAGGAGAGTCGCACATTAAGGAAGCAACAGCACAAAGTAACGCTACGACCACAGTTACTGTAGTCAACACACCACCGCAATGGACAGCGTCTACAACTGAAGTTGTAGAGTCCTCATCAAACAATCCTACAAATGCAGGAAGTGTTGTGTCCTGGAGTGCAATTGGCACAGACTCTAACGGGGAACGGTACTACCTTCTCATCTGCAGTAACACAAATGCACCGAGCGGAACAAGTAATGGAGCACCTACCTGTAATGGTGGTACTCAGTGGGCAGTTTCTGCTTCAACTACGAGCGGAACACTTGCAACTGCAGCTACAACATCCCTAGATACGTGGTCCGAGGTAAATGTATGGACAGGTTGGATCTGTGACGGTAACACAGGTACACCACGATGTAACGCTGCATACACACAGGGAGAAAATGCAACGAACTCGTCACCATTTGAAATCAATCACCGACCTGACTACAAAGTTATTTGGGACAATTCACCAACACTACCTGGCGCAGTCGTCACATTCACCAGTACCTCTTCTGACAGTGACTCATCCGGTACGCAGGATAGAGTAAAACTTATTGTGTGCGCAACTGCTGGCTTTAGCACATCAACGGATTCATGCTCAGGTACTACTCTTGGTTCAACCACGGTGCCTGCTTCTGCAAACGCTACTGCAACATATACTGTTATAATTCCAACACAAGACCAAAACTATGGCGCATTTGGGTACGTTATTGATCAGCACGGATTTGAAGCTACAACAACACAAGGTACAAACTCAGTACTCAGTGTTGCAAACGCTGCTCCAACAGTGCAGGCGTCTTCTATCTCACTCGTCCAAGCGTCTGGAACCGATATGTACCTCAGTGTCGAGGTTGGTGAGACACCTGGATTCACTCTTGTATTTACCACAAGTGATGACAATAGTTGCGAGAACTCATCAACTACAGACGGATTGTATGAAGTTGTCGATTATGACCTTAGTATTTACAGAAATGGTACAGGCCCTATAACAAGTAGTTCGACTACGTGCCCAATTACAGGACCATATGATCCAAACAGTTGTTATCCAAGTAGCGTTGCTCCAACAGCATGGAACCTCGTCTGTACAGCATCTTCGACAACGTGTACCGGTACAACAGATATGCTTTGGGAGTGTACATTCCCACTATGGTACATAGCAGATCCAACTGATGGAAATCCTGTAACTACCCAATATTCGACTAATGACTGGAGAGCACAGGTACGAGCAATAGACGATGGACAGAATGGGGACCTTATCTCACTTACAGGACCAGTTACAGAGAGTGATACAGGAGTAAATGTAAAAAGTTTCCTTGCATTTGCACTCAATACACTTTCTATCCCATATGGAGCACTCGAGCCAGGTCAGTCAACACCGTTACTTGTAGCAACAACTACAATTGAAGCAACTGGAAATGTTGGACTTGATACCGACGTAATAGGTGAGTCAATGTGTACTACATACACCGGCGCATCACCATGTGCACCATCAGCAACCTCTACAATTCCTGAATCTGAACAAGTATTTGCAACATCAACAGTTTCATATGCTACAGCTTTCGGTCTTGGGAACACGCTATCCTCAACCACTGTTAAAGAGATTGAAATGAACGTTCGAAAATCTAGAGCGACCTCAACAGCAACTTCATCAAACGCATACTGGGGTATAAATGTGCCAGGAACGATTTCCTTTGCTGGAGATTATTATGGAGAAAGCACCTTTACCGCTATAGTTGGAGAATCTGGATTCTGGTAAAATTTAGACTAGTCTCGCATACAGAACCCGTGCTTATACAGCACGGGTTCTTGCGTTTATGTGCTCAGTGCTTGATAATTAACTCGTATTGCGTTCTGTCGTAGTACGCTATGTTCACATGACACATCTTCGCTCATTATGTATAGGGATAGCGATATTTTTTGTATCCACACAAACTGCATTTGCTGGTTTTGGTGTGACACCCCCTTATGTTACTAACGTAAGTCTGACTCGTAATTCAGTATATGAGCAGACTATCTATCTTGTACGCAGCGATCCAACAACTGATTTGAAAGCTACAATAACCATTGATGTTCCAGGTATTAATGATTGGTTTGTTGTGAATGAGGGGATGGAGTTTTTGCTTCCACGTGGTACTCAAAAAGTCCCAATGACCGTCAAAGTTACAGTCCCCGACAAAGCTGACTATAAACAGTACAAAGGTAATATTCGTATAAAGACAGGTGCTGCAGATGATGGAGCGGGCAGTGGCGGGGTGAGTATATCGCTTGGAGCTCAAATTGACGTAGACCTAACTGTCATTGATAAGAAAATTAAAGACTTTAAGGTAAGAAAAATTGGTGTATCTGATCTTAATGAAGGTCATAAAGTTGGTTGGCTTTATTTCCCTGGGAAGATTCGCTTTGAGATGATGATCGAAAATACAGGTAATATCGCAGTTGCACCATCGGATGTTGTGTTTAGAATTTATGACAGGTCAGGAAACGTTCTCCTTGAAGAAGCGCATAAAAAAGGCAAAATTAAAACAGTTGATCCATTCCTTACCGAAACAGTTATTGCTGAGATACCAACAAAACTTCCTGCTGGAAGCTATTTAGCACGGTTTGAAATTAAAAATGGTGATGACATTAAACACTCAGGAGAGGTTAATTTAAGTATCCGACCATTTGGTACATTAGAGGTAGCTGGATTCGGATTCCTAGGACTTTCATTGACGCATAAGCTTTCTGTCATTGTTCCTTCGTTATTCTTCTTCGTAATATGTATTGTGATATTTATTCGCGTTCGTCGAAGACGATAACACCATGTTTTTTTCTTTACAGAAATATGTAACCAGTCTTTTATTCTTGGTTGCTCTGTCCATATCTTTTTTTTCATCAACAACATATGCGCAGACAGTTGTTTCAACGACGACACTCACTATTAGTATTTGTGGAGATTCACTTATTAACGCAGGTGAGGAATGTGATGTTATCGGTGAAACTGGTGCATACAGTACAACAATCATAGGACGTCAGTGTAACGAAGTGTGTCAGTATGGACCGTACTGCGGTGATGGTATTTTGCAAACCTTATATGATGAAGAGTGTGATGATGGCAACAATACTGATGCAGATTTTTGTGCGGCTGACTGCACAGCAGAACAAGCAGACTCAGGGGGTGGATCAAGTGGTGGAGGTGGAAGTTCTGGTGCGGGTGGTAAGAATGAAGAGCTGGGAGATACTCAAATTTCTGTACAAGGAAAAGCGTTTCCAAACGCTACGGTGAATATTCTCATTGACGGTGAATCTGTAGGTACGGTGAGAACAAATAGCCGTGGAGAATTTACCTTTAATGTCGAAGCAGATCCTGGAACAGCATCAGTCAGTTTTTGGGCGAATGATAACTCAGGAACGCGTTCTGCAACGGTCAGTACTACGTTTGATGTGACGCAAGGCGCTGTTACGAACCTCAACGGTATTCTGATTCCACCGACGTTAAAGACTTCAAACACAAATCCAAATCCAGGCGATATTATCACGCTGAGTGGGCAGACAGTCCCAAGTGTTAGTGTTGAAGTTTCAATTGATAACGGGGCAAAAAAATTAAATACTACTTCTGACGCTTCTGGAAATTGGTCAGTATCATTTGATACAAGCACTGTGTCTGCAAGTACACACACGGTTAAGGCCCGCTTCATTACAGGCACAAGCGCACTTAAAAATGAAAGCACATTCGGTAATGCATTGTCTCTCTTTGTTGGTGTTGAGGGTAAAGCAACGAGTAATTCTGATCTTAACCGCGATGGAAAGGTAAATCTGATCGACTTCTCAATTCTTATTTTCTGGTGGGGAACACCTGGAGGCAATTCAAATCCACCAGCAGATATAAATGGTAATGGTCGGGTAGGGCTGGAAGACTTTTCTATCCTTCTGTTCAACTGGACTGGCTAAGACGCTCGTACTCGGTAAATTTCTTTGTCGAAACTGCAGTTTATATTTTATCGTACGCTCAGTACGCCTCAATTAAAAACTTTGTTTCTTCGCGAACTTTACGCAAGTACGCGCGTCTTAGTGAAACTTTGAATAGAATTAGATAATTTTGGAGGGCCTAAAAGTTAAGGAACACCATGACTATAACTTCTGGTCTGTCTATTCTTTCTTTCAAAATGAAAGAAATGATCAAGCCATGAAATTCTATCCTCAATGAATTTTCATACATATTGAACTTACTACTCATAGTAGGGGTCGGACCCCTACGATAGGGGATATAATATTGTCTCTATCTTCGAGTTCAGCTGATGATATGCTCTAGTATGTATCTTTTCTAATCTTTTCAAGATTTTCTACTTCACATATATATTTTTGTCTCATTTTTATACTATCCATAGATTTTTTGTGCATAACTCCCGTAAAAAATTTACAGTGTACGCTACAATACGGGTACGGTTATTGGAGGTATACATTCCATACATGTGAGGAGTGTATGCGGTAAATAGCAGTTTGATGCTATTTCCATTGCTTGCAGCCGAGCTTTGTCCGGTAATCGTAGTATGTTCGATAGTGAACATCAGAGAGGTGGAGACTTTCATGTTTGCAGGGTGCAAATTTATGCTGCAAAGAGCACAGCATGCGCACTACTCATTATTAGAGTCGACATACTCAATTAATACAACGTAAAGCTTATGATTCACACGGCAAGAACCGTGCGAACTCTACAGGCTGTTGCGATGACGGTTGGTATAGCACTATTCCTTTGGAGTACAGGCTTACCAACAATCTTCCTTTTTGCGGAAGCGGCATCAATTACGAGTGCAAGTGATACCTTGTCAAGTTCAGCTCCAGGTGTCGGCTCGAATCATACTATCGCATTTATTTTGCCAAATGGTATGCTTCAAGGCGAAACAATTGAGCTCACTTTTCCTACAGGTGGTACAGAATTCGTCATGGGTTCTGTTGGTGAAGATGATATAGACATTCTTGTTAGTAGCTCGTCATCATCTACTGCTGCAGTTGCAGGAGCAGATACATGGGGAGTTGTCGTTTCAGGAGGCGCTATAACATTTACAACACCAACAAACTCAGGAGTAGCTTCTGGAACTCCAATCGTTATACGTATTGGTACTCATGCAGTTACTTCAGGCACTGGCGTCAATCAAATTACCAATCCAACTGCGACAACCTCGCACGCGATTGAAATTGATGGAACCATGCAAGATTCTGGTCAAGTTCGAATAGCGATCTTAAATGAAGTTAATGTGTTTGCAAGTGTTAATACTTCTCTTACATTTGCAGTCTCTGGTGTAGCATCAGGGCAAGCAGTAAATGGAAGTCCAACAACAACTGCAAGCACAACCTCAAGTACAGCTCTGCCATTCGGTACAATACCTGTCGGAACTTCAAGAACACTCGCGCATGATCTTACTGTTGCGACTAATGCCACAAATGGCTATACCGTAACAGTAGAACAAACAGGTGATCTACAATCAACTACTGGTGCTACAATCGATGGATTCATTGATGGTACATACACTGTTACGCCAACCGCGTGGCAAGGTCCAGCTGGTTTGATTGCAAACCCTGATTCGTACGGTCACTGGGGTCTTACCTCAACTGACGGTACAACTACACGAACTGCAGAATTTGGAGCAGATACGTGGGTATCAGGAAGTACAACACCTGTCGTGATTATGGGGCATACAGGCCCTGCTGATGGTTCTACAAGTGGTATCGGTGCAGCACGCATTGGATATCAACTACAAATCTCAGCATTGCAGGAAGCAAGTGACGACTATACAACGACACTTCGCTATATTGCAACACCGACGTTCTAAGCAACAGACATTCAAGAGTTATGAAAAACCCTATCTCCCACCACGAGGTAGGTTTTTCATTTATAGGGTATTTGGGACTGGGTACAGAGTAGCTTTTTTAATATTTCAGTTGCTATACTGTAAGTACATTTGTATGAAGGTTTTTATTTTTCGAGCTATTATTGTAGTACCGTTTGCTCTTTGTATGTATGTTGGTATTCCAAGTACCCTTCATGCAGCCACATTATATTTTGATCCATCATCAGCTGATGTATATAGAGGTGACAGTATTACGCTTGCTCTCCGCATAGATACAGAAGAAAATGAATGTATTAATACTGTAGAAGCTGTAATCAAGTATGACCCCTCTATACGAGCAGTCGACATCTCGCGTGGTGACTCTATTTTAAACTTGTGGGTTGAACCGCCAGTAATTGATGAAAACAATCATACAATTTCATTTGCAGGTGGTATCCCGGGCGGATATTGTGGACGCATTCCTGGTGATCCGCGGCTGACAAACGTTATTCTTGAAATTGTATTTAGATCTCCTGGCCTCAGTATTGGAGGAGGTAGTAATCCTTCTGCAAGAATATGGATTGATGAAGCCTCGCAAGTTCTCCTCCATGATGGATTTGGGACGAATGCACCAGCTCTTTTTCTTGACTCAACGATTACACTTCTTGACTCTGCAGGTTCTGCTCCAGCAGACGATTGGACTGCGGCAGTACGAGAGGACACAGACTTACCTTCAGATTTTGCGATAACACTTTCTAAAGATGAATATGCATTTAATGGTATGTATTTCATTACCTTTAATTCTGTCGATAAGCAATCAGGTATAGACCATTACGAAGTAATGGAAGAACCGTTCTCAGAATTCAAAACATTTAAATGGGGTAGAGCAGATGCTCCGTGGATTGTAACTGAGAGCCCATATGTACTTATCGATCAAACACTCAATAGTACAATTAGAGTTAAGGCGATAGATAAGGCTGGGAATGAACGCATCGAAGTGTATGTGCCGGATGTTGCGTTGCGCAGTATGTCTCGTGATATGCAAATAACCATAGCGATATCTCTTGGAATAGTTAGTATTCTTGGATCATTGATACTGTACGCAGTTATTCAAAGAAGAAGAAGGATTACCAGTTCAAATCTTGCTACCCATGAAGAAATTTAAGATACATCTCTATTCAGCTCTCGCATGTTTTGCTCTTTGTATGAGTATGAGTAGTGTTGCAGACGCAGCAACGCTCAAAGTAAATCCAAGTACTGGGGTGTACACCGTAGGCTCTCCATTTACTGTTTCTGTACTTCTTAATACTGATGGTGCTGCTGTAAATGCGGCGGATGGTCAACTTTCCTTTAATCCTCGTGAGCTACAGGTAGTAAATGTCACCCGATCAAGCTCCATCTTTAATTTGTGGACAGAAGAACCTACGTTCTCGAATTCTGCAGGGACAATCTCCTTTGGTGGTGGATCACCAACGGGTTATAAGGGTAGTTCTGGAAATATCATATCTGTCGTCTTTAAGGCACTTGGCGCAGGAACCCCCAAGGTCTCTTTCAAGGGAGGATCAGTACTCGCTGCTGATGGTTTGGGTACGAATGTACTCACGGGGATGAGCAGTGCATCTTTCACCATTGCTGCCGCTTCCGAAAGTCCTGCGCCAGAATATATTCCACCACCGAATACTCCGAAGGTTCCCGTGATCACCTCAGCGACTCATCCGAATTCAGACTCATGGTACACCAAAACAACAGCTGAACTTGCATGGAATTTGCCGAGTGATGTCATTGCTATACGCACACTTCTCGATTCAAATCCTGGCTCAGTTCCTTCAGTTGTGTATGATTCACGAATTTCTAATAAGACTATAGATGATTTAGAGGAAGGAGTAACATATTTCCATTTGCAATTCAAGAATAACGAAGGCTGGGGGAAGATCGCACACTACCGACTAGGAGTTGATACAATAGCGCCACTTGGTTTTGGAATTGTAGAGGATCCAGCAAGTCAGGAAGGGAAGCGAACACTCCAGTTTAATTTTGAAGATGTGTCACCGGTCTATGAGTACAAAATTCAGATCGACGGTAAGGAGCCACTGATTTTTAAGGATGAAAAATTAACAAAGCGTTACACACTTGATGTTCTGCCACCGGGACACCATACAGTTATTGTTGAGGCGGTTGATAGTGCAGGTAATTCGTCGGGTGCTACATATTCATTTGATGAAGTAGCATTTGAGAAGCCAATATTTATAGATTTTCCAACGCGCATTAATACAGAGGTTATCCCTGCAATTAAGGGAAAAACGAAGCCAAATGCAAAAATTGCAATAGAAGTTCGAAACGCTGAGCAGAACAGTATCATCGAGACAGTGCATGGAGATGATTCATCTGACCCGTATACTATTCAGGGTGACGCTGATGGTAATTTTACCTATATCCCAGACTCTAAGTTTGTTGAAGGAGTGTACGTGATCACTGCCATTGCAAAAGATTCAAGCGGAAGACTGAGTGAGAAATCAGATGAGATAAAAATTATTGTTGAGGTGCCAGGATATGTAGCTGCTGGTACAACAATAATTAATGCTCTTTCGATTGTGATACCACTTATTTCACTCACATTAGTACTTATTTTTGGTACATGGTTCCTCTGGCATAAGCTACGTGTATGGAAAAGAAAAATTGAAAAGGAAACAATAGAAGCTGAAGAGAGTCTCAAACTTGAATTCAATACTATTATTGGTAATCTGCATGAAAAAATATCAGTACTCAAGGAATCGCGTAAAGGTAAATTGACCTTGGCCGAGTCAGGATTGATTGATCAGATTGAATCTGATATTGCACACGCGCGCACGAGAATTACAAAGGAAATTGAAGATATAGAAGATATTGTTAGTTAATTTCTACAGTATGAACGAATATATGCGGCAGCATTCAGGAATAGCACTACAGCTCGTTCTTTTTGCTTGTGCAATTACGCTGGGAGCTTTTGTGGCTCACATGAATCAGCAAGAGGTTGTAAGAAACCTTTCGCTTGAAATTGAAAGCGCTGAAAAGAAACTGTACGACATAGCAAGTATTACTGATCGAAATGGTGCAGATGATGCAATTTCCGCAATCATTATTGACTGTCCACGACGAGAGGAATATGAGTCACTACTCATCAAATTGGGTACACTTTCAAAGAAAGATTTAGTATCTGTACAAAATTTGAATGAGAGCTGTGGTAGCTTTTTTGCAGAACGTAAGGCACTTATGGTCGCAAAATTAGAGCGGGAATTTGAGAGTTATGAAAGCCTTATTACACTCCTCCGAGCAGTAGATACTGATGTTGCTGCTGATTTTGATCTTGAAACATGGTCACGTATTGTTCTCTTAGAAAAAGAGCGAAGTACACTACTCACTGATCAAAGTAAGATTCAAGAGGACATCATCACGCTTCTTATTTCAGGCGCTACACTTAGAACAAGTCCAGAAGTTGAGCGACTTGCACAAGAAGCACTCGAGATATCTGAATTACTAGGCGTGACCGATCATAAAATTGATGAAAGCAGAAATTCACTAAGCAAATAATTATGTTCAATGTATTGTGGAAAGCTCTTTTTCCGAAATATATCGGGGTTTCATACCATACAGTACGGTATGCGTTTCCACTTGTTATTGTGACTGCACTATTTGCAAGCTTAGCTTCGGTGGTGTCTCAAGATGCATCGTATATAACAATACGTACGAGTTCTGAAGAAGTTACACGCGATCAACAATTTACTATTGATGTAATTGCAACAGTTAACGTTCCAGTTAATGCAGTAGATTTAGTTATTAGCTATCCTGAAGAATTAATGGATATTGAGACTATTGATACCGGAACGTCTGTCATTACGCTATGGACTGAAGAGCCATATGCAAAAGATGGTGCAATCTATTTACGCGGGGGGACTTTTAGAAAAGGATTTCTTGGTGAACATACCATTGCGCGAATTAAAGCACATGCAACTGAGGCAGGGAACGCACGAATCATTCTAAAGGATTCCGAGCTGGTAGCAGGTGATGGGAAAGGTACTAATGTGCCGGTAACTCCATCGAAAGAGCATAATGAGGTTGTGGTGTCTGTGAGTGGTGCAGATGGAATAATTACTGGAGAGGCATCAATTACTATTGTGAGTGACACTGATGGCGATGGGGATGTAGATTTGCGCGATATCTCTAGTTTTATGGCAGCCTGGTTAACAAAAGGTAAACTTTTTGATTTTAACGGTGATGGAAAGATGTCTTTTGTTGATTTTTCGATAATCTTGTCTGATTCCTTTCGTAAATAATCCATAACGCTAGGTACTCTAGTATCGTTAGTGCATGAACATGTTGATATCTTGTGGATATCGCTGGGATTAGTTGTTACTATTATGTATACAGAAGTATTGGGCATTCACGGCACGGTATAGCCTGTTTCTGTACGTAGAGTTATGCGAATGAAATATAAAATGCAGGGGACGCATAAAAGCATGCGAGGTTTTGAGTATCTGGTATACAGTGCTTTTTCATTTGTCTTACTTACCGTACTCGTACTACTCCCTATCGCACCTGTATTTGCGTCTACCGACACCGATACTACGTCCCTGGAAGAATCAACTTCAATAGCTGAAACAGTCGAAGAAGAGAATGAATTACCAAGCGAGATAACGACACAGGATGCAATAGATACGGAAACCGTGGTCATCTCAAGTAGTAATGAACCTACAGAGGTGGTAGGAGAAGCAGATATTGTGTCAGAAGATGAAGCGCTTCCCGAACTCAGTGCTGCGGAGGTCGGAGACCCGGAAAATTTAAACAGTGAGACTGTAGTGCAACCTGTAGGTGAAGAATTGTCTGAGGTACTGCCGGAAGAAGAACCTACAGTCAACACTGATACTACTGATGATTTGACTCAACCCCTTATTGATCAGGAGTTAATTGTTCCAGAACAAGTCGATGGAGATAACACAGATGTTATTGTGCCGGACCTTAACACGACTCCTACTTCAACAACTGCAGCTCCACAAGTTGAAACAATACCTTCAGGCGATACTGACGTGCATCCAGAAAATGAAATGAGTGAGGATAGAGAGGAAGATACAATTGACGAAAGTGTAAGCTCAACTAGTGTCATAATGGTTGATACAAATCGCGTTGATGAGAACCATCTCCTTTTTTCTACTGAAGAATGTACCAAGACAGGAAACGACACATTTTATTGTGCAAAAGTGAAAGAAAGCGCACAGGTTCTATTCATTGACCGAGTATTTGGAGCGCCAGATCAAGATGGTGATACTGAAATTTACATTGAAAAAGAAGGTGAACTTCTCCAAATAACAAAGAATAACTTTGAAGATGACGCACCGTATTTTGATACCATTTCAAATACAATTGTGTACCACCGACTCCTCGATGGTAGGTATCAGGTGATTTCTTATAATATTGAGACAGAAGAAGAAACGCAACTTACCCGTGATAGATACAATAATATGTATCCAAACCAATATGACGATCTAGTTGTGTGGCAGGGATGGGTAGGAAACGACTGGGAAGTATTTTTGTCTCATAACGGTGAAGTTTCTATGCTTACTGATAATACCTACCATGACGTAGCGCCAACAGTGAACGATTCTCATGTAGTCTGGCAAGCCTTCGAAGGTACTACTTGGGTGATGAAAATCTACGATATCCGAAGTAAACAAGTTGAAACTGTTACTGGTGCAGGCGAGTCAATAGAGAATCCTCGATTTGTACTTGTGTACGATTCAAAAACAAAAGAGGGTGATGTTGAAGTTAAAGGGTATGACTTTAAAAGTGGTACAGTGATTGATCTTGGATCTCGACCTACCCCAGTCCCAAGTAATATCCCAGATCCTGATCAGACGGGTGAGGAGCGAGCATTGGTTTCTACAAGTACTCAACCAAAGCTGAAGATTGACGGTGAATCAGACGATGATATTGACTCCGATGATACTGCTTCAACTACCTCGAATTCAGATATTGTTATTCCGCCACTTCATGATACTGCTCCTGACATTCTTGTTACCGACGATCTCGCTTCTCTGGACGGCTCTTTCGATGATGTTGTAGTAACCCAGATTTCAAGTTCTACTCAAGAAGTATCTAGTCATATAGAGGATATTATTGTCACCCCATACACTGAATCAATTCAAGAATCTGACCCACAGCAGGCTATCGCGCCAACACTATAAATAGCGCATAATGGTGACAATGGACGGAGGTTTATTTTTAATACTTTTTAAGAGTAGGAAGTTTATTGCCGCATTTTTAGTAGTGGTTTCTTTACTGAGCAGTACCTATTATGGTTTGTTAAAAAACAATGTTCCTATAGCGGAAGCAGCACAAGCAACAATTGATTCTACTGCATTTCCCACTCCTACATCGCACATACAATCTGGTTCGCAAACAGTATTTGTAAGTGATCAAGTTGGGTATAAATTTTTTGTTGATGCTCCTGGATACTGCGTGTACAGAAAAACCTCAGATGGAGGAGCTACGTGGAGTAGCACAACAACAGTAGATGCTCAGACAGATTGTCTGCAAGTTTCAGTGTGGTATGACAAATGGACACCTGGTTCAGCAAGCACAAGTATTCATATAGCAACACTTGATGGTAGTTCTGATGATATTTGGTACAATCGTCTCGATACAAATGGTGACTCACTTCTACTCGGTACCACACCCGTAAGTATGCTGACTGGTTCGGGACAGGGAGGTACCTCTATTACTGCAGGGGAAAACTTTGTCTCTATTACGCGAGCGACAAACGGCACAATTTATGCAGTATCAAACGACGGTTCGGGTGTAAACGATTCCTTCATACTCGAATGTACTGTCTCATGTAATAATGCAGCACAATGGACAGAAACAACGCCATTGCCGCTTGATGTAGCGAGCGACCAAAATATTCTTGTCCCACTCTCTGCTGGAAATATCATGATTGTACAACGTGATATTTCAGCTAATACAATTCGTTCTCGTGTGTGGAATGATGGCTCAGGAGCATGGGATGTTGGGTGGACGAATATTGATACAACGGCTACTTTTAATACCACGTATGACGTTGGTATGGCTGTCACAATAAGCTCAACTACAGGAAATGTATATCTTGCGTACATAGCAAGAAACACTGCTGTAGGAAACGACGATCAAATTCGAACTGCTCGGTATTCGAGTGGTTCATGGACTCTTACAAAGCAGGTAGTTCGTTATTCGGAGAAGGGTATTACAAACGTTGCTATTGCTCTCGACTCATCCAACGATGATGTGTATGTTGCGTACAGTGCGAGAGTACTTCCTCTTAATCTCCAAACCGCAAATATTTATTGGCGTAAATCAATGGATGGTATGGCAACCTGGAGTTATGAACAGGGACCATTGAATTCAAGCGCAGATGATTTTTATGGTGTTGATCTTAATATTATGAGTGATGAGCGTATATACGCCACATGGTTTGATGATACTGATAATGATATTTTTGGAGAGACACTCGCAGACATTTTTCCGGGAGTACATGTGCGAACGACAGCGGAGGATGAATTGAATAGTGCTGATTCGTATACGCAAGTAACAATAGATGCAACGGTAAATGCAAACGGTACTTCAAATATTGTGGCTGGGTCGCAAACAGTCTTTGTGGATGATCAAACAGGCTATAAATTTTTTAGAGATGCTCCTGGTTACTGCGTGTACAGAAAAACCTCAGATGGAGGAGCTACGTGGAGTTCTACAACCACCGTTGATTCACAGACTGACTGCCACCAAATCACCGTCTGGTATGACCAATGGACACCTGGTTCAGCAAGTTCAAGTATACATATACTAACCGCAGATGCGAGTGCGGATGACTTGTGGTACAACCGACTTACTCCGAGTGGAGATGTGCTTCTTATGGGTTCGACCCCTGTGAGTATGACTACTGGTCAAGGGGGTAGTCTGACTGAAGCAGAAAATTATGTTTCTATCACACGTGGTACAGACGGTACCCTCTACGCAGTTTCAAATGATGGAACAACAGGACCTGATTCATTTATTGTTGAGTGTACAACTGCGTGTAACGTGGCAGGTAACTGGACTGAAACTGGAACAAACCCCCTTGATGCTGCGAGTGATATGAACTTACTTGCACCACTTGCTGGGGGAAGTATCATGCTTATTAATCGTGATATCTCAGCTGATCTTATTCGGTACAAAATTTGGAACAATACTACATGGTCTGCATCGTGGACAACTATTGATGCAAGTGCAACAGAGAATGCAACGTATGACATGGGTATGGCAGTCGTTGTGAGTACGTCAACAAATACTATCTACCTCGCGTATATTGCAGGTAATGCTACGTTGGGAGTTGATGATCGGGTACGAACAGCAATCTATTCAGGTAGTGCATGGACAACAAAAACCAACGTGAGCGCTTCCTCAGTGTTAGGCCTCACAAATGTATCAATTGCACTCGACTCTTCTAATGATGATGTGTATGTTGCGTATACTGCACAAGCCGCGACAGCAACAGCAGCAAGTGCCAATGTATTATGGAAAAAATCTACTGACGACATGGATACTTGGAGTTTTGAGCAAGGACCTGTAAATACAAGTTCTGATGATCTCTATGGTGTAAATTTAAACATACTTCATGGAGAACGACTATTTGTGACCTGGTTTGACAACACTGACGACGATATATATGGAGCGACCTTAGTAAACTTACCTAGTACTGAGGTGGCGACCACTGGTCCACAAGTCGCATCTCTCTATGCGAGTACTACAAATGTGTATATTGGTGGAGTATTTGCACTCTATAATACTGATAGCGCACAATCTCTAGATGTAACCGGTATTTCTATCACTGAAAGCGGATCGATCGATGCGTCCACTGATATTTCTAATGTTAAACTCCTCTATGAGATGGATACTGTTTCACCATTTGATTGTGCTAGTGTCTCATATGATGGGACTGAAAATCAGTTTGGCTCCACTGATCCAAACGGCTTTTCGGGAAGTGATGGTGTGTCATCATTCACTGGTTCGACGATTTCCCTAGACACAAGTACTACCCTTTGTGTCTATACGGTATTTGATGTCAATAATTCAGCACAGAGTAGTTCTACAATAGATATTTCAATAAATAACCCTGCGACTGACATTACGGTATCAGGGAGTACTGCAGGACCAACAACGGAGCAGAATATTACTGGAACTACACTTGTGTATAACGACACACCTACACTCACTCACTATCACTGGAGAAATGATGATGGAGGTGAAGCTACCGCAACCTCTAAAACAGGTGGTGTAGAGGACACGTCGCTTACCTCAATGCGTCAAAGTTCCACCACACGACTCAGACTTCAGGTGTCTAATGAAGGAAGTAGTTCAACACCCGCAATGCAGTATCGACTCGAATATGCATCCAACCCAAGCACGTGTGACGCAGCAACAGGATGGACTGACGTTGGAGCTCTTGGCGGTGATTTTGATATGTCTGATTCAATTCATCTTACCGATGCAACGAATACGACAAATATTGCAACTGGAGTAGGTGGTATGACTGATGCGAATAGTACCTTTTTAACCCCGAACGGGGGAGTGAAGGATACATCATCGCAAACAGGTAGTATTGTGCTTTCCCCGACACAATTCGTTGAACTTGAGTATTCAATTGTTGCATCGACAAGTGCTACAGAGGGAAATACATATTGTTTTCGAGTCACTGATCAAGGAGCATCACTTTTCACCTATGACCAATTACCTAGAGCAAATATCGCTTCTGATGTACTTGTGACAGTTGCTACTTCAACACAGATTGCAACGACCTCAATCCCTGCAACTAACTTCTATGTAGGAAGTGCTTTTGTGATTACAGAAAATACTGGAAGTCGAAATGTGACCAGTATAACGATAGCTGAAAATGGTTCAATTAATGGTCAGACTGACCTTGACAATATCAAGCTCTTCTATGATCTCGATGTGACCAGTCCATACAATTGTGCGAGTGAATCATATAGTGGTAGTGAAAGTCAGTTTGGTGCAACTGACACTGATGGATTTTCGAGTGATAATGGCACCTCTACTTTTAGTGGCTCTGTTACGATCAGTACTACCTCGACTATGTGTTTATACACAGTGCTTGATACTACCGTCTCTGCACTCGATGGAGAAGTTATAGATATTATTATGCCAAATCCTACTGAGGGAATAGTAGTAACTCTTGGTGGATCAGTGAGCCCATCCATTACACGTAATATGAATGGTTCGACGACACTTGTGGGAGCCATTTTGACGCAGATACACTATCACTGGCGTGGAGATACTGCTGTAGAGTCAGGAGTAACAACGCTCACAAATGGTATTGAAGACACGCCAATCATAAATGTTGGACAAACAACTCCTGTAAGACTTCGAATTCAAATATCAAATGAGGGTACGGTTACCTCACAGTCTCGTGCGTATAGACTTGAGTACGGTACTAAAATTTCTTCATGTTCTGCTGTAACTACATGGACTGATGTAGGCGAAGCAGGAGGTGCGTTTGATATGTTTAATTCCGCAAATCTTACGGAAGGAAGTGATACCACAAATATTGCAGTCAGTTCAGGAGGTGTAACTAATGAGAACACTACTTTTCTCACACCGAATAGTGCGGTGAAGGATACCTCTTCTTCAATTGCGAGTACCTCACTCACTTCGACAGAATACCTTGAAGCAGAATTTTCAATACAACAAACAGTGGATGCTGGTTTTGATGTTGCGTATTGTTTTCGACTTGCTTCTACAGCGACTGTATTGAACTCATATCTTGTGTATCCAGAACTGACTACATCACCTGAGCGTGATTTTGAAATTCAACGTGGTACTGTAAACTTTTCAGCAACTTCAACCATTCTCATTGCTGGAGTGAATTACATCGCACCAAGCTCTTCAACAACTGCGTTTGTGCGAATTACAAACTCTCACTATACCGGAGCAGGGGATAGCTCGGCTGGAGGTACACAGGCATCAGACGACGTTACCGCTTATATCTTAAATCCTGGTAATATCACCACTTCCTTTACTATCCAACGTCCAGCAGGTGCACTTGCGACAACGACGAGAGTTTCATGGGAAATTGTCGAATTTATTGGTGAAGCAGGCTCCGATAATGAGATGATTGTGCGTGATCAGCGAATAATTACATATGCAACTACAGGATTTACTGCAACAGGTACAGCGGTCGCAAGTGTGATCGATGATGCAGATGTTGTTGTGTTTATTACCGGTGTAGGGCACCCTGATACAGCTTCTACTAATTACAACTCCATGCAGTCGACATCAGCCTGGCTTGCGTCAAGTAATCAGCCTGTCTTTACACGAGGAGTAACTGGTACGGATGCAACGATAGTGAGTTATGCTGTGGTTGAATTCAAGGGCCCTAATTGGTTTGTGCAGCGTAGTCAACATACCTATAGTGCTGCAGGAACAACAGAAACTGAGTCAATCACAGCCGTTAATAGTCTATCGCGCACTTTTCTTCATACCCAGAAGCGAATTAATACTGGTCTTACTGGTGGAGATGAGTTCGGACATGAAGTATGGCTCTCGAGTATCGGGCAGGTGTCATATTTTCTTCAATCTGGAGCAACAACGCCGTCAGGGCAGACTTCAGTTGCATGGATTATTGAAAATACACAAACATCCTCAGGAGCAATGATAGTTACTCAAATTTCAAATGTTGCTGCAGCAGGTACGCCTGAACCGTCAACACTCAGCTATTCAATCACTAAAACACTTTCTGATATAACGAACACGTCACTATTTATTACTAACAGAACAGCTGATACAAGTACTTCATTCCCGCGACCTATTCTGGGCGCAACAATCGCTTCCACAACCCACTTTGAAATATGGAGAAGTGATACCGGGACTGCAGCAGATTTTAGAGTTGAAATTGTTGAATGGCCAACAGCAGGGCTTGCGTTACGACAAAACGCTTTTGGGTTTTATGTCGATAACAATGCTCTTCTTCCAACTGATCCATGGCCAGCAGGAGCGCAAGATTTAGGAGAGAATGATGTCCTTACTGGGACCGATGAGCCACTTGGTGAAGGTGACCGTATTCGTATTCGAATGTCGATTACGGCGCTCAACGCTACATTACCCGCCGGTACACGCGCATTTGCACTTCAATACGCACCGATGGTTACTACCTGCAGTGCAATTTCCCCTGGATCATGGGCAACTCTTGGGAACACGTCATCAAGTACAATCTGGCGTGGGTATAACGCCACAGGTACTGCTGACGGGACCATACTCTCGGGTGACCCACCTACTCCTGGCGACCTGCTCCTCACCAGTGTGTCAGATGTTGCAGGTACTTTTGAGGAGGAGAATGCAACCGATGTAAATACGTATCAAGTGCTTGAAGGTGAGGATATTGAATATGATTGGATTGTCGAGCAAAATGGTGCTAACGCAGAAACCTATTATTGCTTCCGTATGATTGAAAGTAATGGTAGTCCATTAGACTCATACAGCACAACCTACCCACAAATTCGTACTGCAAGCTTTACACCACGAACTCAAAATTGGCGCTGGTTCACTGATGAACAAAATGAAACACCTACTACGACTCTTGCTGCTGAGAATGTTGCACCAACGGATATTGCAAACGGAGAGATTTTAAAGTTACGTATAACTGTGAAGGAAATTAAAAACATTGCACGTGATGATGTTCGTTTTCGATTGCAGTTTTCAGAACAAAGTAACTTTGCACTTGCGTATGACGTCGTTGCTTCATCAACCTGTACAGGTAGTTCAACATGGTGCTATGCAAATGGAGCAGGAGTAGATAATGCAATCATTTCAAGCACTACGCTATCCGACACGAGTAGTTGTGTTCTTGGTGTGGGTGACGGATGCGGTACACATGCAGAATCAGAATCGATCTTGAGCGGCTTTAGACATGAAAATAACGCAGCTGCGGAATATGAATTTACAATTCAATCAGCAGGACCGCGAGTTAATCGAGTGTATTATTTTAGACTCTTTGACTCAACTCAAGATATTCCCGTATTTAGTAATGATAGTGAATCATACCCATCACTCGCTACCGAGGGCTCATCGCTTGTTTTTACCGTAGGTGGACTCGCATCTTCTACAGTTGTCGAAGGGGTAACACTCGACGTTGATACAACCTCAACTAACATTTCGTTCGGGGAGCTCATTCCAGGTACGTCAGTCGAAGCTGGGTATCGGGTATCAATTGATACAAACGGTACAGAGGGGCATCAGATACTCATGACGATGGCAGGAGATCTTCTTACCTCGGGAGGTGCATCCATAAAGCACGTAACGGGTACAAACCTAGCTCCGCTCGCATGGGATGTTGGTTGTTCGCTATCTGCAACAAGCTGTTTTGGATACCATACAAGTGATGATACACTCCAAGGTAATCCAACACGTTTTTCTGCCATCGATACCTTTGCACGACTCAGCACAACGACCCTCGAAGAGGTCTCGTATAGCTCACAACCTGTTGTTGGTGAAACTACTGATATCGTCTTCAGAATTTTTATTCGAAATTTGCAGGATGCGGGTCAGTATGAAAGTACAATGCGATTTATCTCGGTACCAATGTTTTAAATGAAATTATCTATACTACATCAATTTACAGTTATTCTGTTCGGTCTAGTTTTAAACTGCCTACTTCCTTTTGTGGCGGATGCAGCAATTCAATACAATGTGACTCCTCGAATTATTGATGAAGAACTTGAAGCTCGTGACATCATCTCAAAAATCATTACGATCACGAATACAGGTACCCAGCAAGTTACTGTATATCCAACAGTTAATAATATTTCCCTCACTGATGGAGGAGATATTGAAGCATTTCTTTCACCTGCCGAAAGTGATCGTACACAATCTCTTGCGTCATGGTTAGAAATTAGTCGCCAAGGAATTGATCTTCGCATGGGAGAGACACGGACAATTGATCTCACTATTCGTATTAATCCAGAACCTATGCCTGGTGACTATCATGCACTCATCGGCTTTGGATATGGTAGGAATAGAGATGAGGCAGAGGAGCAGGTGAAAAACGGACTTGCTCCCGGTACACTCGTATCGGTACGTATCGACGAGGAAAAAAATCAAATGCTTCGACTTGCTGGATTTATAGTGGAACGATTTGTCACCAAAAGTGACAATCAAGCCGCTGTGTATACTTTTTTCAACTCAGGTGATGAAACCGTTATCCCTAAGGGAGATATTATTGTGTATGACAATACAGGGAAAGAGGTTGGAGTTGTGCCGGTGAATACGGAGAATGTTTCTATACAGCCTGGTACTGAATATTCATTTAGAGCTGCAATGCCAACAAAGGATCTTTTCGGAAAGTACAAAGCTTTTCTCACTGTTGAGTACGGAACTGAGCAGCTCGCATCAGTGCAAGATACTAGTTTTTTCTATGTGTTTCCACTCCGCACAATGCTGATTATTTTTATGCTCCTCATACTAGCTGCAGGGGTTTTAGCATGGTATGTGCATAAGCGATATTTTGATGATATCGAAGACGATAGTGATCGTTTAACATTTCATATCAAAGAAACACCGAGTGCATCATTTGATCATGACGTAATTTTAAAAAAATGAAACTTTCTTTTGGTATTTGCATCGTGTACACACTCGCTATTTTTTTGTGTGTGTTTATGGGAGAGGTTCAGGCCCAAGAGTCACAAATATTGAGTGTGACACCACCCTTGTTCCAAGTCTCAGCACTGCCAGGAAATGTATGGCAAAGTAGCATCAAAGTGGTGAATGGAAATCCATACCCAATGACTGTGTATGCAGAGGTTGTAAATTTTAAAGCGTATGGAGAGGAAGGACAGGGCAAGTTTATACCTCTTGTTGGTGAAGACCCTGAACACACAACGCTCGGGTCATGGATTAATATCAAAAAAGAACCGTACACGATTAGTCCAGAACAAAGTCTTGAAATCCCTTTTACAATTGAGGTTCCGTTTGACGCTCCGCCAGGAGGTCATTATGCTGCAGTGCTTGTGTCAACACAGCCACCAAGCGAAACAGCAGACACTCCATCCGTTATTACTTCACAGGCAGTAACTTCATTATTTTTTGTTCGCATTGAAGGTGATGTACAAGAATTAGGTACTATTCGAGAGTTCAGAGTGCTCGACCGAGTCATTCCACGCCCAGAAGCGGAATTCTCTCTTCGGTTTGAAAATAAAGGAAATGTACATTTGCAACCACGAGGAGATATAGTGATTCAAAATATGTGGGGAACAGTACGTGGAACTATTCCAGTTAATTACCAAACTAATTTTGGTAACGTACTACCCGAGAGTATCCGTGATTTCACATTTTCATGGAAAAGCGATTTTGAAATTTCTGATATCGGAAGGTACAAAGCGATTGCAACACTCGCATATGGGGATGGGGAGATGAAGAATACGAGTTCCGTTGCGTATTTTTGGATCATTCCTGTACAAGCAACGCTCATTACACTCATAGTGATACTGCTCTTTGTGTATGCAATTGTATGGATGGTAAAAGCATATATACGGAGGATGCTCACCTTAGCTGGTGTGCCTATTACAACCGAAGACAATGAGAATGAAAGCATTGAAGAAACTCAGATGCATTCACAGAAATCAACAAGTAAAACATATACACAGGTATCTGCTCCTCTCAAAAATGGAGTGCTCGACCTTCGAGCACGACTCGACAAGGTTGAAGAAAGATTAGACGTGTTTACTACCGTAGTTCATTTTATTATCGAATACAAACGATTCTTTATTGCCGTACTCATACTTATTACTCTGTTTGTAACTTCAGTCTTATACATTAGTAATGCTACTGATCCTGATAAAGCCTATGAGGTTATAATTGATACAGAGCTCGATTAAATATAGTTTCTAAGTACTGATGTATGTTGTCAAAAAGTACATGATATACTAAAGGTACTGATTACTTGTATAAGAAAAAATATCATGGAACATAAAGGTATTGTTGCAGCAAGTATAGTGTTGGTCTTCATTATTCTCGGTATGTTCGGCTTTGCGTACCTGAAGACAAATGAAATTCAAGAAGGCCCACAAGAAACTCCAGTAGTTGAAGATACTACGTCACCGTATGGATACATTACGCGTATAGATGCAAAGCATTTCTTTGTAGACGGAACACATACAATTGCAGGGCAAATTAACATGCCGACGCCGTGCGACTTATTGAATTGGGATACTCGTGTCATGGAAATGGCACCGGAGCAAGTCATCGTTGATTTTACTGTCGTGAATCATGCTGAATCTTGTACACAAGTAATTACACCGCAACGTTTCAAAGTCTCATTCCAAGCATCTGAAAATGCAAGTATCACCGCAACACTCATGGATAGAAAGGTTGAACTAAATCTTGTTCCTGCAGGTGAAGGTGAAACGCCAGATGATTTTGAACTATTCATAAAGGGATAGATGCGCCAAGATATATGTGGTCACAGATTCAACAGTATAAAAAGACAATTGTGACTATTCTGATTGTTCTTGCTGTTGCTGGTTTTTTAACCTACTCATATACTTCAAAAACAGGCATTTTTTCTGACTTACAGAACGATCTCAAACTGGTTGATACTGATGTCCCGTTCTCGTATACCGACTTAGATGGTAATTCAATTGATTTAGAGCAATTCAAAGGAAAGCCACTCATTATTAATGCGTGGGCTACGTGGATACCATTTTCGCAGACTGAACTTGTACTCATGAATGAGATTCAAAAGAAATATGGCGATACGATAACGGTCATTGCAATGAATAGAATGGAGAATATTGAAGTTATTAAATCGTACCTCAGTGTATTTCAAATTCCACGAGACATACTCTTTATCGCTGATACCACCGACCACTTTTATAAAGTTGTTGGCGGGTATGCTATGCCTGAGACATTGTTTTATACGAGTGATGGTGTACTCACGATGCATACGCGAGGCGTCCTTACCGAGGCAGAGCTCGCTACCTATACAGAGGCAATTATTGAAAAATAAATCTAATGTTAAGGCGTATCGAGGGGCTTAGTGCGAGCGAAAATTGCCTTTTCACTAGACTGTGGTATAGTTTTGAAAGAAAGCTATGATGAAGCGACCAACGAAAATATTCGTGCCGTGAGTAGTCGCTTACGGTAAATGTTGCAAATTTAAGCTTATGTTTCGAGGTATCGGCGTTGTCATAGTGTTGTGGTACATCGCATCACTTTTTACGCAGACTTTCAAAGCTGCGGATCAGGCGCTTGCGACTGCATTTCGTGAATTCGAAACTGCTGTACAACACACTGAATGGTCACCAATACAATAGGCGTCAAGGCTAGAGATTTTCTCTAGCCTTTGTTGTTCTTTTGTCAAAATGAAAATCGGTATACAATATATGATATGAGTTCAACATCACACAAAATACTTGAATATACATTTTTCTTAATCGTTCTCGCAACATCTGGATACTTGGTCTGGAAACTATTTTCACCTTTTGTTGGTGCTATAGCACTTGCAGCAATTATTACCACTATTTGCTATCCGATGTACGAGCGAATTGTGCGACGTATGCCACGGCAAAATAAAACGCTTGGAGCGCTCGCATCTATTGGTGTCGTACTACTCGTTATTGTTGCACCACTCGTGATTATTGCCTCCCTTATACTTCGTGAGGCGCTTTCGATATATGCATTGTTTAATTCTTCAAACCAAGTAGATTTCATAAACACTGTGTCGCAATTTGAGTCCATTGTGCAACGTTTGATCCCGAGTTTCTCAGTTGATATGGCAAGTGTAGTGCAGCAGACTGCCAGCTTTGTGGTTGAGCATCTCATAAGTATTTTTGCTGGCACGGCATCAACACTCTTTTTGTTTTTTATTGCAATGATTGCTTCATATTATTTCTTTAAAGATGGTAAGCAATTTACGAGACATATTGTACAGCTCAGTCCACTTAAAGATATAGATGATGCTCACATTATCAGTCGACTTGCTATCGCAATTAGATCAGTTGCATTGGGCACTGTGTCAGTCGCAATTCTTCAAGGTATTCTCACAGCTATTGGACTAAGTATTTTTGGTTTCGATCGAGCCATTCTGTGGGGGTGTGTAGCTGCAATAGGTGCGCTTGTACCCGGAGTTGGTACAACTATTGTGCTTGTTCCTGCTGTCGGATATCTACTTTATATGGGTTCACACGTCTCAGCACTACTCCTTGGCCTCTGGGCAGCGCTTGCGGTAGGCTTAGTCGATAATATGATTGGTCCGTACATGATGAGTCGCGGGAATAATCTACACCCTTTTTTGATACTACTTTCAGTGTTGGGAGGGATCAGCCTGTTTGGACCCATCGGCTTCATTCTGGGGCCTGTGATTGTCAGTCTCTTCCTTGTGTTGCTTGAGCTCTATCACACACATGTGAAGGAGACTCCATAACAAACGTGCTCCTCGTTTACCCGAACCTACCCTAGGGTACTCATACAGAGAATGTGTATGATAGCTTGCATGTTTTCAGAAGATGGCTATTATAGTTGCTATTAATCTTATATATCATTATGAACCCATTTAACAAGGTTGAGACCATCGGTATTTTTTTAAGTGTTGCAGTTATGGCGCTCGCACTCAGTATTGTGCGCTTTCAAACTGATATCTTTGTTCAGAACGACAGTGTGACTGGAGAAACTCAAGGAGCAGTTGTTGCAATGAGTGATGTCTCAACTAAGGAACAGGGTGATATTGAGCTCAGTGAAGCGCTTACCGAGGCATCGAGTCCTAATGGAACCTTGCTTAAGCTAGTAACTGATGACGTCCGTATTGGTACTGGTGATGCTGTAAAGAAAGGAGATGTACTCACTGTCCATTATATTGGAACAACACAAGACGGAGTACGCTTTGACAGTTCGTACGATCGAGGCGAACCTTTTGTCTTCACCGTAGGTGCTGGTAGCGTTATACGAGGATGGGAGGAAGGACTTATTGGTATGAAAGTTGGAGGACAGCGGATTCTCGTGATTCCAGGCGAGATGGCATACGGTAATCGACAGGTTGGTGTTATACCACCTAATTCACCACTTGTGTTTGCAGTTGAACTTCTAAAAATTAACGAATGAGTACACCTATCTCTTTTGAGATTATAAAAAGTAGTACTAGTACAAAAGCAAGAGCAGGAATCATTCATACACCTCACGGCGATATACTGACTCCTGCTTTTGTTGTTGTGGGCACAAAAGGAACAGTTAAATCATTGAAGTCCGAAGATTTACGTGAGTATGTAGGGAACGAGGTGACACTCGCAAATACGTATCACTTATTTCTTCAACCAGGTGCAGAGATAATCGAAGAAGCAGGCGGTCTTGCGTCTTTTGCAAACATACACACACCAACAATGACTGATTCGGGAGGATTTCAAGTCTTTTCACTTGGAGCAGCTTTTGGGAAAGGTGTAACTAAATTTGCAACCGAGGAGGAGCCGATTGAAAAAGTTGAGGGGCTACACGTATACTCAAAGGATCTGGCACAAAGTCACGGTAAGTTGTGCGTTGTTGATGAGGATGGTGTCACCTTCACCTCACACATAGACGGTAGTATGCATCGATTTACCGCAGAACGGTCTATAGATATTCAGCATAAGATAGGCGCAGATATTATTGTTGCGTTTGATGAATGTACATCTCCTACAGCAGAGTATGCATATCAAAAAGAAGCAATGGAAAGAACGCATCGCTGGGCAAAGCGATCAATTCTTGCACATAAAAGAAATTACAACGCGCTGCAAAAGCAGGGACTCTATGGTGTCGTACAAGGTGGACGTTTTCTTGATCTGCGTAAGGAGAGCGCACACGTACTTGCTGATATGGACTTTGATGGATTTGGCATTGGCGGATCATTCTCAAAAGCAGACCTTGGAGAATCACTCAAAGTTGTGAACGAGATACTTCCTCCTTTAAAACCTCGTCACCTTTTAGGTATTGGTGAACCAGAAGATATTGTTGCTGGAGTTGCTATGGGATGCGATACATTTGATTGTGTGGCACCGACAAGACTTGCTCGTACAGGGACACTCTATGTACATACGAGTGCTGGAACAGGGAAGATTAACATTATGAATTCTAAGTACCAAAAAGATCTTGGTAAACCTGACCCGGGCTGTGATTGTTATGTTTGTACGAACTATACGAGAGCGTACCTCGCTCACTTATTTAGAGCACATGAAATGCTTGCAGCACACCTTGCCTCAATACATAACCTCTATTTCATTGTGAACTATACAAAGAAAATTCGAGAAAACATCATGAAAAATTAAAAAAAACCCCGAACTCGCGCTCGGGGCATTTGGTGCAGCGGTAGCAGAGACCGTTAGGCTTGCGTCCCGAAACAGTGCTGCGCGTATCGGAATGTACAAATAATAGCACACACTATTATTATGTCAACTATCCGTTAAATATGATAAAATCTAGACACTTTATGAAATTTGAGATAGCAACCGACAAAACTCCTGCAGGAGATCAACCAAAAGCAATAGAAAAGCTTGTGAGCGGTGTCCGTTCTGGTATGCGACACCAAACGCTTTTAGGCGTGACTGGTTCAGGAAAGACATTTACGGCCGCGAATGTGATTCAGCAAATTCAAAAGCCAACTCTCGTGATTGCTCACAACAAAACGCTTGCGGCGCAACTCGCTCAAGAGTATCGAGATTTTTTTCCAAATAATGCAGTGCACTATTTCGTGTCCTACTACGACTATTATCAGCCGGAGGCGTATATGCCAACGTCAGATACCTACATAGAAAAAGAAGCAATGATTAATGAAGAAATCGATCGCTTGCGGCACGCATCAACTCAAGCACTTCTCACTCGTGATGATGTCATTATTGTTGCTTCAGTATCCTGCATCTATGGATTAGGTTCCCCAATTGAGTACGAAAAAGTACATAAGAAAATAGAACGAGGTTTCAAGATGGGTCGGGCCGAAGTACTTCGGTTACTAGTATCAATGTACTTTGAACGTACAACTGCCGACCTCACCCCAGGACACTTTCGGGCAGTAGGAAATACCGTTGAAGTAATGCCCACAAATGAACGAGTTATTTACCGGCTTGGATTTGCGAATGATACTGTTTCAAGCATCACAAAAATTGATGCAATTTCAAGAAATATCATCGAAGAAAGTGAAGTCTTCTTTCTCTTTCCTGCAAAACATTTCGTCACCCCTGAGGACGAGAGAAAGCGCGCAATCGTTGATATTAAAGCAGAGCTCGACGCACAACTCAAAGTATTTAAAAAAGAAGAAAAACTCATAGAAGCACAACGATTGAAGCGGAGAACTGATCACGATCTCGCTTTAATTCGTGAGGTTGGTTACTGCAATGGAATTGAAAATTATTCACGTCATTTTGATGGCCGTAGTGTTGGTGAGGCACCTTACACACTCTTGTCATACTTCCCTCATACAAAGGAAGGGAAGCCTGATTTTCTTACTATTATTGATGAGTCGCACGTGACAGTGCCACAGCTTGGGGGGATGTTTGCTGGTGACAGGTCACGAAAAACTACACTTGTTGATCATGGATTTAGATTGCCAAGCGCTATTGATAATCGCCCACTTAACTTTAAAGAATTTGAAGAAAGGATAGGACAATGTATTTACACGTCAGCTACTCCGGGAAAGTATGAGTTAGAAGAAGTGGCGAAGAGCGGAGGTCAGGTAGTTGAACAAATTATCCGACCAACTGGTCTAGTTGATCCACTCATTGATGTGCGTCGAGTCACTGGAGAAGGGGAGTATCAAGGGCAGGTAAAGGATTTTATAGACGAATCAATAAAAGTCATACAAGATGGAGGCAGGGTCCTTGTTACAACACTTACAAAGCAAATGGCAGAAGATCTGTCTGAATTTTTAACAGAACGGGGTGTACGTGCAAAGTATATACATAGTGACATTAAAACAATGGAGCGTATTGAAATACTTACAGATTTCAGACGGGGTATATTTGATTGCTTGGTGGGCGTAAACTTACTTCGAGAAGGACTCGATCTTCCTGAGGTGGTTCTTGTAGCTATCCTTGATGCTGATAAAGAAGGTTTTTTGAGATCTGAAACATCACTTATTCAGACAATTGGTCGTGCTGCACGAAACGTAAATGGGCGCGTTGTGCTCTATGCTGATTTTATAACTAAGTCATTAACATATGCTATCGGTGAAACCACGCGTCGTCGCGAGCGCCAGCTTGCATACAATGCAGTACATGGGATCACTCCAACTACAATTGCAAAAGAGATTAGAGATATTACTGAACAGATGAGAACTGAGCACGAAGAAACAGTCTCGACATTGCTTTCTGTTGATCTTGAGTTATATCGAAAGAATCCAAAAGCTACAATTGCAGAGAAGAAAAATCAGATGGAGGAAGCAGTTGAACGACTTGATTTTGAAACAGCCGCGATTATTCGCGATGAGATTATTGCACTCGAGGCTACCGATAGTAAAAAGAAGAAAGCAAGGAAGCAATCGAAATAGTTATCGACAGAGTAGATACGTATATCCTGTTTTTCCCTATATACTGGATATATATTTATGTCGGATTTACCGCGAGTAAAAACTGTGCGTCATTCAAAAAGGGTGACCCCATCTATACTTGTTTCTCGTGCTCGAAAAAAATTACCGGTCCAGTCTAAAAAGTCAAAAACTAAGGTAGCTTCGGAAGCGAAACTCGGTACTCGTATTACTGTAAAAAGCGAAAAAACAACAAATAAAAAAATTACCATTACCGATAATTCAAGGATTGGAAGCGCGTCAGCATCTACTTCGTCGTATACTGATTTGCAAGAAGTGTCCGGTAGCATCACACCCTCGTATCGATTACCGGTTATACAACCCTCCCAACTATCCCTTGTTGCTCGAACCGCAGGATTGTTTTTTGTCTTCGCGGGAGGATTTTTAACGCTTTCTAATCTGAATAGTGGTCTTGGCATTCTCTCAAGTGCACACATACCTCATACCGCTACACTTGTTACCACATCTATAACTTCTTCGTCTGATTTGAATGAAACTCATAATGAGACCATTTCCACTCCTGATTCAGATTCTATCGATACAACACCGGATGTTCGAGTTGTTACAGAGAGCACCACACTCAAAAATGCTGCACCGGTATCAATTATTGTTCCGTACGCGACTACAGTAAAACTTATTGCATATAACAAATCTACACATACCGATCAAGCTCTTGGTACTGCGCTTCAGGTTGATGGTTCGACCTGGAAATATGTATGGGAGACAAAGAAGTACACAAATGGTGAGTACCGACTTCGCATTGAAGTACAGAATCAGTATGGAAACTATATAGAAGAGAATTCAAATACATACACCATACAAAATGATACGCAGTCAGAATTGTCTTCAGAGCCTCCTCTCACAATTGTGGAGGAAGATGTGGTATCGACAAGTACTGTTTCAGTAACCGAACAGATTGTAACGCTTGCTGTACCCCGAAGTTCTTCTATAAAAGGGATTGTAGACATTACTGTAGAAGCTCTGTCTGCAGAAGAAGTTAAGGTGTATGCCAAGAACACACTCTCTTCGCAAGTGTATTACGTAGGAACTGGAGTACAACAAGACTCAGGAACATGGAATGTGTCTTGGAATTCACGAACAGTGACAAATGGGGACTATGTTGTATATGCGTATGCACGTTTTTCTGATAAGAAAATTGAAAGTTCACGAGTACGTGCAACTGTATCCAATGATCTAGTGACTGTAGTAAGCCCAAATATTGTTCGTATATCTTCAACAACAACTGAAGAAGAAAAAGATACTCCGCTAAAACCCAGTGTACAACTTGAATTTTCAAAAGAGAATCCGCTCACTAATTCTGTCGATGTGTATGTGACGACACAGAATGCGTCGAGAATTGAATTGTTTGCTATTCCTAAAAATGCATTAACACCTTTTTTCCTCGGTTATGCTAAAAAAGTGTCTGAGAATAGTTGGAAATATTCATGGCGTACAAATGAAACACCGAACGGTGAGTACGATGTATACGTGAAGATTACCTCAAGTTTTGGTAGTGTGGACAGTGAGAAGACATCAGTGCGAATCAAAAATGATATACAGACAAGCTACACCACGCTTCAGGAACAAAAAATTGATGTTCTCCATGACATTGGTAAAAGTTTGAGTTACGAAATTGATACTGAATCAACTGATACAAGTGCCGCACCGAAAGAGCAAACAGTGTACGTAAAGCCAGTTCGATACCTTGTTTCTGATTTAGAGATTGATGATGAGGCTGTCCAAAATGAAATCGAAAGTGAGCTTATTACCTATCGAGGATTACTCAATACTGAGCTTAATAATTTAGCTAAAGCTATACGTGTAAATGATACTGAAGCAGCAACAGCGGCACGAGTACGTATAGAAAATATCAGGCAAGAGATATCACAAAGTGTTAGTACACGTGAATATGATGCTGCTGTCATCGATACAGTGACAGCATACGTTGAGAAAGTGACGAATGATCTTGAAGACTTAACATATAAAAATGAATCAGTTCTCAAAGAGCGAATTGGAGATGCAATAACTGTTGATTCTGATAAAGATGGAATTTCAGATTATGACGAAGTACATCTCTATAAAACAAATCCCTTTGCCGCTGACACAGATGGCGATTCATACATTGATGGTGCGGAAATAGCTAAAGGATTTGATCCGCATGACAGCACAAGTGAGACACTTATTGTGTATGAGTCACCAAAGGACACTGGCATTGTTCGTGAAGATCTACTTGCAGTGAGTTCAATCACAACCCTCACACGAGAAACTAATGACAGTGAAGCTTCTCTTCCTATTCAAGCAATTATTTCTGGGAAGGGGCTTCCTAATAGTTTTGTGACACTTTATATTTACAGTACCCCAGTTGTCGTTACTGTGAAAACAGACGAGGACGGTTCATGGATGTATATTTTCGATAAAGATATAGAAGACGGAGATCATGAAGTATACGTTGGTATTACTGATAATGAAGGTCGTGTCGTAGCAAAGAGTAACCCTCTTCCTTTTGTGAAAACAGCGGAAGCATATGCTGAAGCTAGTCCTACAGTCCCTCAAAAAATTGAGGAAGTTGAACCGTCTCTCTTAGAAAAGAACAACTTACTGCTTGTAGCAGCGCTCGCGATTGTCTCTCTTGGTTTGGTTTTAATACTTCTTGGCGTATATATCAGTAAACGACAAATGGTGCCGGTGGTTGCACCTGTATGATTGATTCACTCACATCCTTTTTCCTCACTGGCTTCTTGTATATAAAGAAGCATCCTCAGCTGATTTTGACGATGCTCCTTATTCTTGTGATTCCTGCAGCTTTTCTCCTTAGTGGTCAGCAATTTCTCAAAGTGTCAAAAATGAATCAAGAGACGCTTGAACTTGAACGTTTAGGCATGCTCCACGACATGGTCGCTTCAATGCTTCGCGTCACTGACTTTGATGTCACAGTTGTGGAAGAAGAACTTATTCGCATCGGTCAAGTAAACCCAGATATTGTAGAGTTTCTTATCGTCTATGAGCATAATCAATCAATGACTATTCTTGGATCGAATGTACGAGAATCTGTTGGTGCCCCTGTAGTACATCCTGACGTATTTAGAAAAACTAATATCGATCCTACTCGACCACTGAGTATAACAAGCGCTGAGGATGGTATACGCTACTGGAATAGCTACCAACAAATTGAAGCGGTGAATGGCGATATGTATTACGTGTATATCAAAACCTCTCTTCTGCGGGTGGACAGACTTTTTAGTGAACGTATTACAAACGCATACTACTGGTTATTTGGCATACTCGGGGTTGTGCTACTACTCCTCATACGACACGTCCGTCTTATAGATTATGCATATCTGTATTCAGAAACAAAGAAAGCAAATGAAATGAAAGATTTGTTTACAAACATGATTGCTCACGAACTGCGTGCTCCGCTTACTGCAATGCGAGGGTATGCAAGCATGATTCGTGAAAATCAAGCGAATAGTGGAGAAACGAAAGAACATGCACACCGTATTGAAGACGCTTCCGGTAGATTAATTCTTATTGTGACTGATCTTCTCGATGTTGCTCGAATTCATTCTGGCAAGCTGTCGATTAAAAATGAACGTTTCAATATTCATAAAACGATACATGCAGTAATTGATGCAATGCAAAGCTCTGCAGTAGAAAAGCAGATATCACTCATCAGTGAAATATCTCCACGTGAGGTATATGTGACACTTGATGAAAAACGTCTGCATCAAGCATTAACAAACCTAGTCAGTAATTCAATTAAGTACACGCAGGCTGGTACGATAACTGTAGCACTTGAAGACCGGTCTGACCGAATTGAAATTCGCGTTAAAGATACAGGAATGGGTATGAGTGCAGAGCATCAAAAGGGACTATTTGCACCTTTCTTCAGGATCGAAAATACGGAAACGACAGGTACTGTAGGTACAGGACTCGGTATGTGGATTACCAAACAACTCATTGAGCTTATGAACGGATCAATAGCAGTCGAATCAATCAAAGGAGTGGGTACACATATTGTGGTTACATTGCCAAAAAACAGTTAGTTTTCAGCTGACGCATGTTCCTGTATACTATTTCTCATATAAACCCCTCACAGCATTGTGGGGCTGTATGTAGTTATGAAAGATAAAAAAAACACAAAAACAGAATGGGTCGAACCCAATGATCAAAAAATCATTATTCGTGGAGCACGAACGCACAATTTAAAAAACATTGATGTGACGATTCCGCGTAATAAAATGACTGTCTTTACTGGTCTCTCTGGGAGTGGAAAGTCGTCTCTTGCGTTTGATACTATTTTTGCCGAAGGACAGCGTCGTTACGTAGAATCTCTCTCGTCCTATGCTCGTCAATTTTTAAAACAGATGCAAAAGCCTGACGTTGATGAGATTTCAGGTCTTTCTCCGGCTATCTCGATTGATCAGAAATCTGCATCACGTAACCCACGCTCAACAGTAGCAACAATAACTGAGATATATGACTATCTTCGTATTCTCTATGCTCGTATCGGTCAACCATATTGTTTAGATGTAGATGTACCTATTCAAAAGTTATCACAAGATGAAATTTTGGGTATTATCCAAAAATCTATTGAGGATCGTGAAATTAAAAGACTTAAATCTGATACGAAAAACGTGCTTGGGGTTGAAGTAAGCTCTTCACGCGTTTCTATTTTTGCCCCACTCGTTGTTGGAAGAAAAGGTGAATATTATCAGATGCTGTATGATCTGCTTGGAAAAGGATACGAGGTTGTAAAAATAGATGGTGAAATAAAGCAGCTTCGGGAAAAAATTATCCTCACAAAAACAAAACGACATGATATAGATGTTCTTATTGATGAAATATATGTAAGTGAGTTCAAAAATTCTCCGAAGAATGCAAAAGAACGACTTTCTGAAGCTGTCGAACTTGCCCTACGGGAGTCTAATGGACTGGTAAAAGTTCGTACACCCGATGGGGAAGAACGCATGCTCTCAGCAAAATTTATTTGTCCAACAGACGGTTCTTCTTTTCCTGAAGTTGAACCTAGACTGTTTTCATTTAACTCACCCTATGGAGCGTGTCCTGAATGTAATGGGTTGGGAACGACTGGGATTTTTAACACAGACACCTGTACTTCCTGTAATGGAGCACGCCTGCGCAGTGAAGCATTACGTGTGTATATCGGGGGAGACGGTAAGACTACACTTGGTAAAAATATAGTTGACTTCACCAGTATGACTATTGCTGAAGCTGCGCAATTTATATCTGAATTAAAACTTTCAAAGAAAGATCAAGATATTGCATGGCCAGCACTTCGTGAAATCATTGAGCGTCTTGAGTTTATGATTAACGTGGGAATTGAATATCTTACACTCGATCGTCGGGCGAATACCCTTTCAGGCGGAGAAGCACAGCGTATACGTCTAGCGTCTCAGCTCGGTTCAGGGCTTGTAGGAGCTATGTATGTACTTGATGAACCCACAATAGGACTGCATCAACGTGATAATGACCGATTGATTAAGACCCTTACTAACTTACGCGACTTAGGTAATACCATTATTGTCGTAGAGCATGATGAGGATACAATTTTTGCTGCCGATTACCTTGTAGATATTGGACCTGGTGCTGGTATTCATGGTGGAGAAGTTGTTGTAGCAGATTATCTTGAGAAGCTACTCAACGCTCCAAAAAATACATCGAAATCAATTACGCTCGACTACCTTCGCGGCACAAAAAAAATAGAAGTTCCGACTACACGACGTGAAGGTGAGAAGGGTGCTATCAAAATTCGAGGTGGAAAAGCATTTAATATTAAAAACATGAATGTCGATATTCCACTTGGTCGACTTATTGCAGTAACCGGAGTTTCAGGGAGTGGTAAATCGTCGTTTATGTATGAAATTCTGCATCGCAATCTACAATCTCGACTTGATCGAAAGTACCGCACACCCCACACCTACAATGCAACGAGTGTGACTGGTACAGAATATCTGGGACGCTCTATTCTTATAGACCAGTCACCAATCGGGCGTACACCACGTTCTAATCCTGCAACCTATACCGGTGCATTTACCCATATTCGAGATTTATTTGCTGGTTCAGGTGAGGCTCGTGCGCGCGGCTGGAAACCAGGACGCTTTTCATTCAATGTGAAGGGTGGTCGTTGTGAAGCATGTCAAGGAAATGGTGAGATTGCTGTTGAAATGCACTTCTTACCTACTGTATACGTTACCTGTGATGTGTGTGATGGAAAGCGCTTTACCAAAGAGACACTCGAGGTCTACTACAAAGGTAAAAATATTGATGAAGTCTTGCATATGACCATTGAAGAAGCAGATACATTCTTTATCGATGTACCTGCTATTCATGAGCGCCTAGAGTCGCTTCTTGAAGTTGGTTTGGGATATCTTGAGCTCGGACAGAGTGCGACAACTCTTTCTGGTGGAGAAGCACAGCGTGTTAAAATTGCTTCTGAGCTGTATCGTCCGCATACGCAGAAAACAATTTACTTACTCGACGAACCGACTATTGGTCTTCACTATGAAGATGTAAAAAAGCTTATTGAAATTCTCCAACAGCTTGTAAACAGAGGGAATACCGTTATGGTCATTGAACATAATCTCGATTTAATTAAATGTGCTGATTACATAATTGATATCGGTCCGGAAGGTGGTCAAAAAGGAGGTTCACTCATTGCTAAAGGGACCCCAGAGGAGATTGCAGAAAATGATAAGTCACATACTGGCTACTATCTAAAAAAAATGCTCTCTAAGTAAGTCTAACTATGGTGAGAACAGAGTTGCAAAAAAAGAAAGTACCAAGTGGTCCAGGAGTGTATTTCTTCTTAGGGAAAAGAAAAGAGATTCTCTATATTGGTAAAGCAACTTCACTCGCTCAAAGAGTGAAGAGTTATTTTGATGCTGATATTAAAGAAAAACGGAGTGCTGTCATTGAAAAAATGGTGGTAGAGGCTCAAGGCCTAGAGTGGACAGTCACCGACTCAGTTCTTGAGGCCATGCTTCTTGAAGTAAATCTAATCCGTACACACAAACCAGTTTACAATACTCGTTCGAAAGACGATAAAAGCTACAATCATGTGGTGATTACAAACGATACTTTTCCCCGTGTGCTCGTTATTAGAGGGAAGGATCTCTATGCCGCTCACGATACAGATAATTACGCATATATTTTCGGCCCATTTCCAAGTACTGCTCTCTTCAGAGAAGCGCTTAAAATTGTACGCAAGTTATTTCAATTTTACGACACTGATATCGAGAAGCTTTCCCAGAATAATAAAATGCTGAAGGGCAAAATTGATTTTAATCGTCAGATTGGATTATATCCAGAAAGGTGTACGAAAGCGGAGTATGCAAAAACGATACAGCATATTCGTCTTTTTTTTGAAGGAAAAAAGCAGAAGATTGTCGCTGACTTAGAAAAACGCATGTATGCTCATGCAAAAAAGCAAGAATTTGAAAAAGCTCATATACTTAAAAAAAAGATTTTTGCTCTGAAGCATATCCAGGATGTTTCGCTGATTAAAGATGACGCTCGTGCGTATAGAGATGAAAAAAATTTACGTATCGAAGCATACGATGTTGCGCATATGGCTGGTACAGATATGGTGGGTGTGATGACTGTCGTTATTGGAGGGACACGTGAGCCATCAGAATATAGAAAATTTACCATTAGAGGCTTCGAGGGATCAAACGACCCTCGCGCTCTCGCAGAAATCCTTGAACGCAGGTTTGCGCACATAGAATGGCAATTCCCAGACATTGTTGTCGTTGACGGCAGTACAGCACAAAAAAATGCTGCAACACGAGTTCTTTCAAAACGAGACCTCCTTATACCTATTATTGGGGTAGTTAAAGATGAGAAGCATAATCCAAAACGACTGATCGGAAGTAGTAAGCTTATCAACGTACATAAAGATTCGATATTGCTAGCGAACGCTGAATCACATCGTTTTGCAATCGGTTTTCATAGAAAAGTAAGAAATAAAAAGTTCATTGCTTGAAATATGAGTATATGAGTTATCCATTGCATTTCCACCCCACTCACGGTATAGTACCCGGCACATATGGCAATAACCAAAGGAGCAAAGAAAGCCCACCGATCATCGCTTAAAAAGCGAG
>JACCDG011935860.1_pt1 | contig 114713 bp, 219 predicted proteins | sample 7442471 | NCBI WGS metagenome assembly JACCDG01 (sample SAMN15323444, study PRJNA562643) | freshwater metagenome | isolation source: river surface water | place: USA:Blue River Watershed | collected 2017-08-17
GTAGGTGTTGGAGTGTTAGTTGGGGTTTCTGTTGGAGTGATTGTAGGAGTGTTAGTTGGAGTTTCAGTTGAAGTTATAGTTGGGGTGTTAGTTGGAGTTTCAGTTGAAGTTATAGTTGGGGTGTTAGTTGGAGTTTCAGTTGATGTTATTGTAGGGGTGTTAGTTGGAGTTTCAGTTGATGTTATTGTTGGGGTATTTGTAGGGGTTTCGGTTGATGTTATAGTTGGCGTATTTGTTGGTGTTGGAGTGTTAGTTGGGGTTTCTGTTGGAGTGATTGTAGGAGTGTTAGTTGGAGTTTCAGTTGAAGTTATAGTTGGGGTGTTAGTTGGTGTTTCAGTTTGAGTTAATGTAGGTGTATTAGTAGGGGTTTCAGTTGATGTTATTGTTGGGGTATTTGTTGGTGTTTCAGTTGATGTTATTGTTGGCGTATTTGTTGGTGTTTCAGTTTGAGTTAATGTAGGTGTTTGAGTTGGTGTTGGCGTGTTAGTTGGAGTTTCAGTTGATGTTATTGTAGGGGTATTTGTAGGGGTCTCAGTTGATGTTATAGTTGGCGTGTTAGTTGGAGTTAATGTTGGTGTTTCTGTTTGAGTTATTGTAGGTGTGTTAGTTGGTGTCTCAGTGGAAGTAATGGTTGGTGTGATTGTTGGAGTGTTAGTTGGAGTTTCCGTTGAAGTAATTGTAGGAGTGTTAGTTGGAGTTTCCGTTGAGGTAATTGTTGGAGTGTTAGTTGGTGTTTCAGTTGAAGTGATTGTTGGAGTATTAGTAGGTGTTTCAGTTACCGTAGGTGTTGGAGTGTTAGTAGGAGTTTCAGTTATCGTAGGTGTTGGAGTGTTAGTAGGAGTTTCTGTTGGAGTGTTAGTAGGAGTTTCTGTTGAAGTGATTGTTGGAGTGTTTGTTGGGGTGTTAGTTGGTGTTTCAGTTGGGGTTGGGGTATTAGTCGGAGTGTTAGTTGGTGTTTCAGTTGGTGTTGATGTTACAGTTTCAGTGATTGTAACAGTTGGGGTTGGGGTAGGTGTTTCAGTTGGTGTTAATGTAGGTGTTTCAGTTGGTGTTTCTGTGATAGTAACAGTTGGTGTCGGAGTTTCAGTTGGAGTTAATGTAGGAGTTTCGGTAGGTGTTACTGTAGGAGTTTCAACAGGAGTTGATGTTACAGTTTCGGTTATTGTAATTGTTGGCGTATTAGTTGGTGTTTCAGTAGGTGTCGGTGTGTAAGTAGGTGTTGGTGTAGGTGTTAATGTTGAATTTATTGTTGGTGTTACAGTTGGTGTAGGTGTGTAAGTAGGTGTTGGTGTTGGTGATAATAATACATTACAATTAACTATTTTAAATTTTTCACAATCATGTGAAACAATACGCAAACCAATAGCAGGTGCGGTGTTAAATAATGGGGGTAAATATATTGTTTCTGCAGGTGGAACACCATCTAAAATAGTTGCAACTAAAATACATTGATTTCCAAAAACATCGCATACATATACGTTATAGGGGAATGATAAACCCGTTATGTCACTAATTTGAATGGATGTCATTTGTTTTTATTTATAAATACATTTCAACTTAAATTTTTTATATATTAATACATATAATTAGAATCAAATACCGTTGGATTGGTTGAGTCATAGATTTCTATCCAAGAACCGACTGTACTCCAATTTGTTATTTGTTGGGCAAACACTTTGAATTGGATTGGTGGTGTTGGTGATGTTATTTCAACTTTAGTGTAATATACAGTTTGTTGATATCTATATGCGTCACTTGACAAAGTACTTGTTGAGTGATTTGGAAACTCCCAAGTTGTTGCTGATAATGATGGTATTAATGTGTTAGTGTTACCTGATGCTGGATATGTGTCTAAATTATAACTATTTTCATAACTCCAATATCCACTAACTGTTGATGCGGTTGCGGGTGGTGATACATTTTTTCTAACAAATTCACTATCATAAAAAGGGTATATATATCTAATTCCATTGGTATATGTTCTTTCGGTAAATGTTAAATTGTAGAAACTGTTTACTTGACTAACCATTGTATCAATTCGTTCAGGACAATTTAAATAACAACTAGTACAACCTGTGAAATTGTTTGTAATACTTGGCATGACAAAATCAGCATACCAACCTCCGCTTGTTGTTCCCGTATTAACTACTGTGGTAACGTGTAATTGATAACCAATAAAACTAACATCTGGAGTGTCACAAACGGATGACGATGATACTGAACTATTAGGTAATATTAATTCAACCATTCTAAAATATTCTAACTCGGAGTCGTCATTAATAAACGAACCTCCGTATGTTGAGGTTGATGCGGTTACCGCATTTCTAAGATAGTTAAATGAATAAGTATATCCCGTTAAATCACTAAAATTACTAAAAAATAAACTAAGTTGACCTACTGTCTTAGTTATTTTAATAACATTACCTGTTGTTGACATACAAGCCGACCCAAGACTAGGACCACCCCACGATAATGATGTTGTTCCTGATGTAAATGTTCCGAATGTTCGGGTTAATAGGTTTGTTGTGTTATCGGTTTCAACACTACTCATGGAAATTGGTGAAGTTAGCGCAGCTATATCTGACTGTGTAAAACCTGAATTTTGATTTGTTGAACAACCACTGTAATCCATTTGAATATTATATAATCCACAAGAATCGGGTGTTCCGACATTAATTGAATCTTTTTTTATTTTATATGATTGATTTTGGTAAGTGTCTAAACAATTTTTCTCTGCGGTTGGTTGGCCATAACAACCAAATCTTAGTTTCCAACTTGTATTGTTTTGAGTTTCATTAGGTGTAATTTGTATGATTATAATATCACCATCGTTAACTGTTAATCCTGATAAATTAGTTATTTTTTTAAAACTTGCGGCATTTGTGGTTTTTGGAAAAGAGGTTGGGTTAAAATTGTAACCACCGGCATCATTACCAACACGGATATTTTCAAGAACTAATGGTTCTGAATATGATGCTCCTGAAAATGTTAATTTTAAAGTATCGTAAATAGTGTAACCATAAAATTCCCATATAAATGATTGAGTATTTGCACTTAATTGAAATGCGGTTTGTAATGCTTGTGGTGTTGCTCCAGCACCACTAGTGATGAATTCTTTTTCATGTTCATAATAAGGACCTGAGTATGTTCCGTTATTACAAGTATATGCCGATACGTTAAACGTAAGTGAACAAGCTGTTAAACCTGAAGATAATACTGAACCTGTTCCCGTCCCACCCGTAACTGAAAAATTAACACCATTTAATTCAACATCAGTTATTCTTGAAACATAACTACCAGGTAATAATATTGGTGCACTTGAACCTGTTAATGGATGTTCTGCTGAATATCCGGGAAATTGTGTTCCTTTACCTGATGTAAATGCAACGTTAGTTGAACTATTTGGCCCATACCAAGATACTTTATAATCAGTAATTGAAGGGTCACAAGAACCCGTTAAGTTACCAACATTAATTGTTCCAATTAAGTTATCACTTACGTTGTTAAAACTTAAATTACAAACACTACATGAAATAGTTTCATCAACTGTAAAATCAACATAACAATAATTTGCTTGGTCATAAACTCTGACACTAGTAGTCCCATCAGGCACTTCAAATGTGTATGGACAATTTGCTCCTGTAATATCTGTTTTTGAAACATTTTGTAGAAATGTTCCAAAATTAGTAGATGATATTGGGTTACTATATAACTTTAATGTTGAACCTAAACCTGAGGCTCCAACTGTTATACAAGTTGATACTAAAAATGACATAATTTTATATTTTTTAATTTTATTTTTTACAAGAAAAAGTTTGGGTCAATAACCGGATTTGGTAAAGTACTATCGTATATTTTGTGATAATTGGTTGTTGTATAATTACTTATATCCTGGGCGTAAATCTCATAATTGTAGTTTGGGGCGAATGATGTAACATTAAACGAATAATAAAATACTTGTTGTGAGTAATTTAAACTATTTGGTGGTCCGTTAAATTCATCAATATATCGTTGTTCAGGGAATGGTGAACCTGAAAATGAAGGTATTAATGTTGGGGGTATTGTATTTGAATATGCGGGATAAGTATAAAAGTCATATGTTGGACTTAATTGTAAGTAACCTTGTTCAGTGTCGCTAGTCCTTGATGATTGGGTGTATTTGTTATATTTAATAGTGCCAAACGACATTTTTGGTATATTTTTAGATGTTACAGTGGTTACTGACATTGTTGTTCCTGTGGCAAAATTATTTATTGAGGTAATTTTATTATCCCATATATTAGTTGAACAAACACCTGTGAATATGGTTGGATTATATGTCATTGTTGGGGTTGTTATCTCAACTTGATAAGGGTATGGTCCGGCAACTGTTTGAGTTGTCATAACGGCGTTTGGTGCAAAATCGTAAGAACCTATATAAAAAACACCCCCATCATAACATACTTGTGTGGCACTTGTACCATATACGTAATAATAACGAATATATTGATAATAATTTTCATTTGTGTTTGTTGATGTACTCCAAGATGGGTAGACTGAATTTTTTGCGTTATTAAAACCTGTTTGAAAATTATTAAAATCGGATATATTTGAAAAATTATAAACAATTTTGTTACCTGTTGGGGTTAAACCTGTGAGTTTTTGGTGGGTATAATTACCTGTTGTTGCTGAACACGACACGTCAGGGTATGAAACCCATTGGTCATTATAGGAAATATACGAAGGGTAAAAAGTACCAACTGATAAATTTTGTATTCCGTTTATATTACCTGATAAATTAGTTTGTGACGTAGAATAACCAATTAAATATTTAAAATCAGAGGTATCCCATCCTGTAAGTTGTGATGAACTACAACCTGAAACTTGAAAATTTATACTAAATTCTTGACAGGAGGTTGGTGTGCTTTTGGATAATGATGATTGTATAATTCTATATGGTTTATTTTTATATGTGTTTAAACAGTTTTTTTCATAAGTTATTGAATCTCTACAACTACATTTAAAAACCCAACTTGTGTTGTTTGTTGAGGTGTTTGGTGTTAACTCAATTTTAATACTATCAGTGTTTGTTATAGTTAAACCTGTTAAGGTTATAATTTTTCTAACTGTCTGTCTAGTTGTTGATTTAGGGAATGTTGTTGGAGTGTAAATATTTCCAGGTGAATCGGAACCAACTTTATAATCTTCAAGGATTATTGGTATTGGTCGGGTTGAACCTGTTAATGTTAATCTAAGTATGTCCCATTTTTCATAACCTGTGAATTCAAACACAAAAAAATTAGTACCCGCACTCAATTGAAAGAATGTATTTACAGCGTCAGGAGTTACTAATGGGTTTGTTGCTGAGTATGATTTTTGGTGTTTATAATATTGGTCTAAAGGAACATTTCCATTAGCACAAGTTAAGGAAGTAACATTTACCGTAGTTGAACAAGCCGATAATGTTGGTGAATATACGTGACCTGGTAATCCACTAATTGATGAAAATTTAACGTTATTTAAATTAACATTTGTAATTCTACTAACATAACTTCCGGGAGGTAGAAGTGGAGCATTTTGACCTATTAATGGGTGTGTATTTGAATAAGCGTATTGAGTACCTTTTCCTGAAGTAAAACCTGTTATTGTTAAACTATTTGGCCCTAACCATTCTACACGGAAATCGTCAATACTATTATCACAAGAACCTGTTAGATTACCTATTGATACAGTACCGACTTGATTATCAAGTATGTTGGCAAATCCTAAATTACAAGTATTACAAACGTCAGAACTACAAGTAGGTAAGTCCCAATAACAGTAACTACCTGAATCACGCAATCTAACAGTGACGGTTCCATCAGGTACTGATATTGTACATGGTGAATTAGTGGTTAAACAAGTTTTTGTTACCGTAGTAACAAACGTTCCGTGATTTATATTTGAAACCGGATTACTAAATACGTCAATATTTGGATTAACTAATGTTGCTCCTGTTAAAACTATTGATACTTGAAACGGCATATTTAATTTTTAACTTTATTTTTATTATGATACATCATATGCGTATCCATCTAATCCACATTCACCAGGTATTGGGGTTGGTGTTGGTGTGGTTGTTGGTGTTGGTGTATATGTTGGTGTTATTGTTGGTGTTGGTGTGTTAGTTGGTGTTTGTGTTGAAGTTCTTGTTATTGTTGGTGTTTGTGTTGTAGTTTTTGTTGGTGTATTTGTAAATGTTGGTGTTACGGTTGTTGTTGGTGTTTGACTTGGTGTTCTTGTTGGTGTTGAGGTTCTTGTTGGTGTTTGACTTGGTGTTCTTGTTGGGGTAACACTTCTTGTAGGTGTTTTAGTTGGTGTAACAGATTTTGTTGGTGTAATACTTGGGGTTACTGTTTTTGTAATAGTAGGTGTAGGTGTAGGTGTTGGATATGGTGAACAAGATGAACATCCACCAGCATTAGAAAATCCTAATGGTCCTGTATTTAATTTGATGGTATCACCACCAATTATATCGTAATTAAGACCTACGTAAGATATACATTTAGTTAAACCATTAACATATGCGTTAAACACCATATATTGTGTGATTTCACCACCACTTGGGTTAATTAAAACGTCTGTTGTTGTGAATATGGTATTAGGGTCGTTACAATCACTAAATTCTTTACTAACAGGGCAGTTAACACTTACATTAATTGTGTTAAAGGTAACATCACCTGAAAATGTACAATCTCTATTAACTATAGGTGTTTGTGTTGGTGTAACTGTTGGGGTTGGACTTGGGGTTAATGGAATATCTTCAAGGACTGCATCAACAAGAACTGAGTAACAGAAATTTGTTGGTGTGACAGTTGTTGTCGGTGTGTTAGTGTTTGTAGGTGTTGGTGTGGGTGTTACAAAATTAACAGGTTCACAGTCAAAAAACGAATTAAAGTCTAATATTGAACAATTTACTGTAGGTGTAGGTGTAGGTGTTGGACAAGTTCCTGATGATAAATAAACATTATATAAGTCAGGACATTCTGAATAACACGGTGATTTACCTGATAATAAACAAGTCCCACCTAATGTTGAAGATAAACACCACATTGTTGAGCCTGTGTTATAATACATAAAAAGACCTGACGTTGAACCCGTCCAATATTTTGTTCCATTATAATCACCTGAGATATTATATACACCATTATATGATGGATATCCGGTATTTGATATACAATAACTTGATTGGCAGTTAGTTTCAGGTTTGTCACAATACTCATATTTAACACAAGCATTATCACATATTGAATAGGTATATCCTGATGAACAAGTATATCCTGAATTTGTATAAACATTATCTTCGGTCTGAACAACAGTGTATAATGTTTGACCACTAGATGTGAATTTAACATATGGTTGAATTTGTGAGTATGATGTTAAACCTGTTAGTGTGGTTAAATCGGCATCATAAATTTCACAACCAAATCCCGCATAACCTGATGTATTTAAACCAAAAAGTTCTAAAGTATGGTTACCTGCACCAATAACTACAGGGTATACGTTCCATCTTTCAAAACATTCAAGTTCACCTGAAGGGGTTTCTATTATTGTTTCACCATCTAATTTAAGTCTAAAATAATTATCACCACCAATACCGACCCAATATGTTTTTTCTTCAGTAAATCCTGATAAACATGCCGAAAACCCTAACCAAACATCAAAGGGAGGTGCTGAAGAACCTAGAGATGCCCATCCTGCAACTCTATTTAAAGGACCTCCTGTTACTGAATAATCAGCATTAGCCCAACCGTCATTACCGGTTACTATTGTAAATGTTGGAACACCAAAGAATTCGGAGGTGTCGGCTGTTAATGGTGGTAGATATTGGTAAAAATAACTACCATCTTGTGAATAACCAGCAAAACCTGTATCTAAGACGTTTAATGGGTTTACAGGTGCGGTTGCGGCACTTGTTGTTATTCTATAACATTGGGTTTCGTTATACCCCGACCAACCACTACCTTCACAGGCTGAACAATTATATAGACTCATTATATTATTATGTTAATATTGTATAGTTAATACACCCATTATCATCCTGAACTTTTAGTGTGTAATCTGTTTGAGATTCAAGTAATGACGGTACATTGAATGAATATGGTAGTGTTGAAACAGTATCAATCCATACACAACTTGTCATTGGGTTATCACATAAGTAAACATTATACGGTGATGAACCGGTTATGTTATTTATTGTTACTACTTTGGGCATTTTTTTGTGTTTATATAATAAATATAAAGGGTTGAAAAAACTTGTGAAGATTGATTCGGTGAATATTTATTATTATTTTTTTGTATTATGTCAGATGATAGCGAAATATTAGTGGATTTGTTAAGAGAGGTTCTTGGTGATGAGCATTTACATTACGAATCAAAAGGTCAAATATCTTTTGATTGTCCGGAGTGTGATGATGAAAGACATAAAGGTAATCTTGAGATAAATTATTTCTCACATGTTTATAAATGTTGGTCGTGTGGTGATACAGAAGGAACCCATGGACCTTTAGGTAAATTATTTGACAAATATGGTAATAAGAGTCAAAAGAAAGTTTATAAAGTCCTTCAACCTGAAGAATTTAAACCTAAAGAAGTTAGGAAAGAAAAACTGAGATTACCTAATGAATTTAAATTATTTAAAGAAGTTAGTGAAACCCATCCAATTAGAAGACAAGCGTACACTTATTTAACTAACCGAGGTATTACCAATGAAATCATTGAAAAATATAAAATTGGGTTCTGTTCTAATGGTGAATTTGGGGGTAGGGTGATTGTTCCCTCATATACCGAATCAGGTGAGTTAAACTATTTTATTGCGAGAAGTTGGATACCTAATACGAGAGCAAAATACAAAAATCCTGAAGCTGAGAAAGATAAGATAATCTTCAATGAGAGTTTAATTAATTGGAATCAAGACATATTCTTGGTTGAGGGTGTATTTGACGGTTTCTTTTTACCTAACAGTATTCCTATGTTGGGAAAACATATGTCTGAAAAATTATTTGATACGATATATCAAAGAGCGATGGGTAATATTATAATATCCTTAGATGGTGATGCTTGGTCTAATGCTGTTAAATTATATCACGAACTAAATGGGGGTGGATTGTATGGTAAAATAAAAATATTAAAATTACCTGAAGATAAAGATGTTTGTGATTTAAGAGGTGAAATAAATGATTATTATTATAACATAAAAGATTAATATGAAAGTTAATGTAAAATTAAAAGAATTAAAAAAGTTGGAGATTTCTAGATATGATTGGACACTTAGAAATAGAAATGAATTGATTCGTGAATTTTATGATAATGGTTATGATGTTAATAAAGGTTGTATAAAAATAACTAGTGACTATTATATTATTGATGGTCTTCATAGACATAGAATTTTAAGTGAAATAAATGGAAATGATTTTGAAATTATAGTTAATAAAGTTTTTTATAATCATAAAGTTTACACAAATGTTGTTGTGTTTTTGAGTTATTTATTTTTACCTATCATCGTATTAAAAAATCTTTTGAAAGAATAAACTAAAAAAATGATGATTAATACACATGGATTTAAATGAAATAGCGAAAGACATTAGAGATATCTTAGAAAATCGTAGAAATGAAATTGGGTTAACTTTTGAGGAAGAAACTCACAAATATACAATGAATGATGGGTTAGGGTTTTCTCGTAGTGATTGGCCTTCAGTGTCAAAGGTAATGAAAATATTTTACGATGAGTTTCCTGCCGACGAAATTGCTGAGAAAAAAGCTAAAGGTGACCCGGTTGAAAAAGCTCGTTTATTAAAAGAGTGGGCGGATGCTGGAACATACTCAACTAATATGGGGTCAAGAACTCACTATTTTTTGGAACAAGAAACTATCAAATTGTTTGGTGATTATAAAGATGTACGACAACCAATATTTGAATGTGACTTTGAACAGATATTGAAAAGTGATAGTATGATTACTGCGGGTAAAGACTTCTTATCAATTATGATTGAGAGAGGTGCGGTTTTACTTGATACTGAGATTGTTTTGGGGGACCCCGATTTAGGTTATACAGGTCAGCCCGATAAAGTTTGGATTATAATGAACAAAGAACAAACTGAGTTTGGTTTGGTTATTACCGATTGGAAAACTAATAAACCTAAAAATTTTGAGGTTAGTTTTTTCACTAAACCAATGAAATACCCATTTCAAGCACAACCAAATAACGCATTGGGTCACTATTTCACACAATTACCATTCTATGGTAAGTTAATTTTGAAAATGTTAGAAGGTACGAAGTATGAGAATATTAAACTGTATGGTTGTATCATTGTTTTAATAAAAGAAGATGGTGAATATGAAGAATTTAGGATTCCAAGGGAGGTTCAATCAACAATTTTAAATATGGATATGCAACCATACTTGAGTAAGTTAAGAAAATAAATTATAATTAGATATGAATAATGTTGTAATTAGTCCTACGTGGTATTACACCACAACTTGGGACACAGTTGGTTTAGGAAAAATAAACGTCAAATATATAATAAAATGAAAGTTAGAGTAACTTACGAATATCGTACATATGAGGTGTATGATACAATTGAGATTAATCCTGAAGATTATCCTGAATTAGAAGGTATGTCTGAAGATGAAGCAATTAAATACATTAATGAAAATATCTATGATTTTAAAATCAAAGATTCTAATGAAGAAAGTATTATTGATACTGCAATGTTTGAAAAAGACATTGTGAGAGATAAAGTATTTGATGGTGACCATAAAGTTGTATTAGTTAAAGAAGAAAATTAAAATGGAATTAAATCAACCAAGAATTGACTTAAAAAAACAACCAACCGTTGTTTGTGAAAAATGTGATAGTATCTACTTCAAAGAAGTCACATTGATTAAAAAAGTACCAGCGTTAATGACCGGTAGTAAAGAAGATACATTAGTACCGTTCCCAACGTATCGTTGTGATGATTGTGGTCACGTAAATCCTGACTTCGCATTATTTGATGATGGTAATAAAACTAATTTAGTTCAGTAATGACCCATAAAGAATTTTATATTTGGTTGGATGGGTTTCTAACTAACAGATGTTGGACGGTAATCCGACAGAAAGATATTGAATCAATTAAAGATAAAATGAAAGAAGTTAGAGGTGAGTCTGAAATTGATTGGTCTTCATTAAGAAGTAATAAACAAACATCCCCATTTAATCCGGTTACTATTCCACTTGGGGATAAGGATGATTTAGGTCATCCACCAAAAATAGTAATGTAATATGAAATTAAAAGAATTTGTTGAAATCGCTTTACTTGGTAAAGAAGATAGATTAAACACCTTAACGGGTATTGAAGGTGTTGGTGCCTTATATGGTGTTGAATTGGAAAAATTCAAGAAAATTATTAAAGAATGTGATGAATTTGCTAACTGTGATTCGTTAGATATTTTAACAATGCCGATAGTTAAAGGTGAAAATGATGAAATTTACACAACTGAAACTATTAAATTATCCGATTTAATGGAATTTAAAGGTAGATGTTATTTATTATCGTTATCTTTAACACCTGAAATGTATGACCCAAATCAATTAATTAAACCTGTTAAAAATGGTGCTGCAATAGGTCCTGTTATGTATGACCCAACGACATTTGAACCAAGAAAACATATTTTATTAACTTGGTCACCTGAAATGTCTCAAGATATGGTCGGTATGGATAATGAATCAACATTGAGAAATGATATTCATAAGTTATTGGATGATGTGTTAGATAATCCTGAAGAATATAAAACTAAAGGTACGAGACATGTTTTGGTTAGAGGATTATTTGAGGTTGTTGATAAATATGATGGGTCTGAAGTTGTTAGAAATCATTACAATATTGATTTAACCGCAGGAAAAGATGTTGGTTATTTAGCGTATTATTTAGAACCTACAATGGAAAGACCGGCTGAAATTAGTGTGAATCTAAAACATAAAGTAATCCCATCACATTTGAAAGATAAATTTATTGAAGAGTTGGGGACTGATGTTGCAAAGTTAAATGCTGAAGTAATTGATAAGTTTTTAGATGATAATAACGTACCAAGACCATTTGATAATGATAGGTTAAGGGATATCTTAAAAAAAAATAAAGATGTTGAGGCTAGAATGTGTGAGTTTGAAAAAAATGATAAAAGGATAAAGAATATGATTCGTAAAACCCAAATGAATAGAAACTTATGATTAAAAAGTTAGTACATTTTTCAGACCTACATATTAGGTTATTTAAAGACCACGATTTATACCGTTCAATCTTGAACGATATGTTTGACCGATTCAGAGAAATCAAACCTGATAGAATCGTATTTACAGGTGATTTGGTTCATTCCAAAAACCAAATGACACCTGAGTTAATTGAGTTTGTTGCTGAGACATTAACCGAATGTTCTAAGATTGCGAAAACAATATTAATCATTGGTAACCACGATTTCCTTGAGAATAATATGTCAAGATTGGATGCGTTAACACCTATCATTGATTCATTGAAAAATGAAAATATTGTTTATTTGAAAAATCGTGGAGAATATGAAGATGAAAATGTTGATTGGGTTGTGTTCTCATTGATGGACCATAACATTCCCCCTGATATTGAAAAGACGGGTAGAACTAAAATAGGTTTATTCCACGGACCTGTTCAGGGATTAACAACTGACATCGGATATAAATTTGATAGTGGTTTTGAGTCAGATAAGTTTGCGGGTTGTGATTTAGTTTTATGTGGTGACATCCATAAAAGACAGGTGTTCAACATACCTGGAGGTAAGAAAGCATATATGGTCGGTTCAACTATCCAACAAAATTATGGTGAAACAATAACTAAACACGGATTTGGGATTTATGATGTTGAAAAAGATGAATATAGTTTTGTTGATTTGGATAATCCAAGACCATTTTTATCTTTTAAGTTAAGTTCTTATGATGATATTGAAAACGGAAGTGAAAAATTAGCAAATGCTTAATATCAATTCTAAATATGAAAATGACATCCTACAGTATTGTAAATTAAACAATATTGAGGATGTTAATTTATTTGTAACACAATGTTTCAAACAGGGATTTGATATTAAAAAATATGGGTTTTTGGGAAAAACGGATAATGTTGGTGAAAAAGACTTAATAAAAGAGGTTATCCGTGAAAAACGTGTTGAAGTTCCTGTTGAGATAATTGTTGAGAAAGAAGTGATAAAAGAAGTACCTGTTGAAGTAAAAGTAATTGAATATGTGGATAGAGAAGTTATTAAGGAAGTTCTTGTCGATGTTCCTAAAGAAACCATCGTCACAAGAATAGAATATATTAGTGACAAGACTAATGAAAATGAACTTGTGTTAAAAATACAGGAGTTGGAAGAAAAAATTTTCCATTTAAATGAAGATTTGGAATCTGAAAAACAAAAATTTTCCAATAAAACTCAAGAAATGGAAAATAATTTCCAAGAAGAAATGTCTAAAAAGGATGAAAAATTAGACGAACTTAGACGAAGTTTAGACGAAAGTTTAGACAGACCTCCTGTTGAAATTATTAAAGAAGTTGGGGTTGCGGATAATTCAAAACAAAAAATGTTGGAATCAACATTATTAAATTTAAAAAAAGAATTAACTCAAAAAAATTTGTTAATTGAAGAGTTAACACAAAAAAATAAACTTTTGGAATCTAAAGAAACACCACAAAGTGCGGTGTATCTAAAAGGTTCTAATTTAAATGAAAGAATGTAATATGGAAATTTTTATTTGGATTTTAATGGCCTACGGTATGAGTAATATACTAGTTTATGGGTCAATTTTTGGATGGTTAAGAAATGGTCTTAGAAGTTGGGGTGACAATCCTTTTATGCCACTTCAGTTTGTTGGTGGATTTTTTGCCGATTTATTATCTTGTATGATGTGTACAAGTACTTGGGTTGGTTTTTTTCTTGGGTTAGTCATCTATTCACCAACTAAGATATATTTTGGATGTGATAGTCACGTATCTTGGTTTTTTGATGGTGTCTTTGCATCAGGTTGTGTATGGGCGTTTAATTCAATTATTGAGTGGTTTGAGGAAAATAGACCGGCTAAGTAATTTGACAATATAATTTAAAATTAATATGTTTAATCAAATCTTAATTAATAATAAAAATGGGAAAGAAAACTAAAGAACACAGAAGAAAAGTTGAAAAACGTAATGCACGAATTCAACACGAGAAAAATTTAATGAATAAATTATATCGTGAAGCTATGCAATTCTCAGTTGATGAATTAAAACAAAAATTGGCTAATGCTGAAATGTCAGATGAAAAAATAACTGAAATGACTGATGTTATTGCTGAAGAAGTTGTGGACTCAATGATTAACGAACCAACACAAGAAAACGCTGAGTAATGAGTAATAAAGTTGATTTAACTAAATTTGATAACCCATACGTTCAAGTCGTATGGGAAGATTACGCTGAAAATTTCACACAAGAGAAAATTAAGAGTGTTAAACATTATTTCCAACAAAAGTATTCTACTACGAATATTAATGTTATCACTAAAACTAAAGTTAGTAAGGAAACAACTCACAATGTTGACATTTCATTCAATATCTTAGATAAAAACTATCAGTTAACTTTAGTTGAATCATTTTTAAAATCTAAGTCTAATGAAGGTTACTACGATAAAATCTATGAGTTAGATAACCAAGTGGATAATAAAATGATATTGAACCAAACAGAGGTAACCCCCTTTAAAAAATGGTTCATTAAAAACATTGAGTTTTCCAACTTCTTATCTTACGGTGAGAACCAACGATTAGATTTTGATAAGTGTGATGGTATTTCAGTAGTGGAATCAAACCCACCTAACTTTGGAGGTAAAACGGTACTTAGTGTTGATTTACTATTCTTTTTATTCTTTAACGAAACAACTAAAACTACTAAGGCAGAAGAAATCTTCAATAGATTTACAGACAAGAATAAGGTATCAGTTAAAGGTGAAATTGTTATTGATGGGGATGATTATATCATTGAAAGAAATATTACTCGTAAATTATCAAAGAGTGGTGATTGGACAGTTAAGACAGAATTAGATTTCTTCAAGAAATTGGCTGATGGAAGTTTACAAAACTTTACAGGTGAACAGAGACGTGAAACTGAAGCGTTTATTAAAACTTCCATCGGTACAAAAGAAGATTTCTTAATGACAATCTTAACTACCGCAACAAACCTTGAAGAGTTAATTGATTCTAAACCAACCGCTCGTGGTCAAGTATTATCTCGTTTTATGGGACTTGATTTCCTTAAACGAAAAGAAGAGACTGCGAAAGATTTATATTCAGAGTTTTCTAAGTCAATGATTTCCAATATTTACAATTCAGAATCATTAAAGACTGACATTCAAACGTTTAAGAACAACATTCAAAAAATGTTAGCCGAGAACGCAGAATTTCAAAAAGAACTAATTGATGTTCAGGATAGGATAATTAAAGGTCAAGAATATCGTGATGGATTGATGCAACAAAAACATACCGATATTGATAGGGAGATTAGTCAATTATCACCTGAAAAAGTTAATGGTGAGATTTTACAATTAACAAATCAGAAAAGTGGTGTTGAAAAACAATTAGGTGAATTGAAAGTTGTTGAACCTAGTGAATTTTATCACGAAGATAAACACGATGAGGTTAAAGAAGAATATAATGTTCAATATAAAGAATTAATCCGAGTTCAGACTGAGATTAAATCAATTGAGAAATTACAATCTTCGGTTAGTGGTGGTATTATTTGTGAACACTGTGGTATTGACTTAATGAATGCGTCGATTACTCAATCAAAAATCAATGAGCTTGCCGGTTATATCACGCAAAAAGAGGAAATTGAGGGGTTAATGCAGGTTTTATCAGACAAAGAGAAGGGTTTTGTTAATCTTAAAAAAGAATTTGATGAGTACGAAAAAAACAAACTTATCAAGGAAAAGTATGAGTTGAGTATTGAATCTTATGACCTTAAAATCAAAGGGTTAAACGATAAACTACAAAAATACAATGAGTTACAAGATAAAATTTTGTCTAATGACAAAATAGAAACTCAATTACTTAAAGCTAGTCAAAGATTAACTCAGTTAGAGTCGGAGAAAAACGGAATAACTCGAAATGTTGATAGTAATATATATCAGATAGGAACTTTAGAGATAAAAATATTGGATTATCATAAAAAAATTGAAATAATTAATGAGGAGTCTGAAAAAGAGAAAATCTACAAAATGTATTTGGAGATTTATGGTAAAAACGGTATTTCCAAATTAATTATGAAGACTATGATGCCGTTAATTAATTCTGAATTACAACGATTACTTGAAGATAGTTCTCATTTTAGATTAGAAGTTAGGATTAATGATAAGAATGAGGTTGAGTTTATAATGGTTGATAATAATACTCAGGTTGAGAAAAATATTGCGTCAGGTTCAGGATATGAACGAACTATTGCGTCTTTGGCGTTAAGAGCGGTGTTGAGTAAAATTTGTTCTTTACCTAAACCAAATATTATTGTTTTTGATGAGGTGTTTGGGAAAATATCTAACGATAATTTAGATATGGTTTCAGAGTTCTTTACTAAGATTAAAGAATATTTTGAGAAGATATTTGTCATCACACATAATCCGATGGTTACAAATTGGGCCGATAATGTAGTTAAAGTTAGAAAAGAAGAAAATATTAGTTATGTATCTCAATAATTTGTGAGATTGAGTTTTTTTAGTATCTTTGTTAAAAATAGTAATTATGAAACCTAAGAATTTTAAATACATCCTATTTGTTTTTGCTAAGAGTAAAAACCAAGATGATTTTGTAACCGAAATTGCTGAAGAAATTGCAGTAATAACTAAATCAAAAAATATTAAGTTTTATTACGGACCTGAAGCTTGTGTGTTTACTTTTGACACTGTGGATGACTTTAAAAGTGTTTCAGAATACGTTGATATTATTTTAAGTGAAGGTGAAGTTTCATATTTCTTATTACCGTATAGTTCTGACGAAATGTCTTTTGGATTACCTGAAGATATTTCTAAACATTTATTTACTGACAATTTGTCAGAGGTTAAAAAATTGGACCAAGATTTGGAGAAAAGATTTAAGAAATTGGATGAAGAGTTATTTGAGAAAATGATGGATTTTATGGGTGATGATGATGAGGATGATGATGATATATCAAGATTAATCAAACGAACAAAAACAACTAAAGTTGATGATTATATCTCTGAAAACCAATTCAATTCAATTTTAGATAAAATAAACGATGAAGGTATGTCGTCATTATCAAAAAAAGAGTTAGATTTGTTAAAAAAATATTCAAACCAAGTTAAATAGTAGATATGAAAGAGAAAGGTTCAGTTATTCCGATTAATCAAGATGAGATTCAACTTTATTTAAAGGACATTCGTAAAATTAAGGTGATGACACCTGAAAGAGAGAGAGAACTGTCAGAAATGATTTCTAAAGGAAATTTGTCAGTTAGAGAAATTGAAAGAGTTGAGTCAGAACTTGTTCAAGGTAATTTACGATTTGTAATTACAGTTGCTAAACAATATCAAAATCAAGGTCTACCATTACCTGACTTAATCAATGAAGGTAATTTAGGTCTTTTAAAGGCTATCCGTAATTTTGATTGGTCTAAAAATTTAAGATTCATATCATACGCTGTGTGGTGGGTTAGACAATCTATCTTACAATCATTAAATGATAATGCAAGAACTATCAGACTACCAGTTAATATAGTTCAAGAGTTACATAAAGCGAAACGTCAGATTGAATCTAATGGTGGTAAACTTGAGGATAAGTTTCAAAACCTACCAAGTATTATTGATTTGGATATGAATATTAATGAAGATGGTGATACCTTAGTTGATGTTTTGAAAAATGATGATGCTGAAATGCCTGACGAAGTTTTTAATAGTAAAGATTTATTAAAGACTAAATTAATGTCTCTATTAGATATTTTGGATGATAGAGAGAAAGTAATCATCGGTGATTACTTTGGACTAACGGGAACTTGTAGAACGTTAGAAGATATCGGAGACGATTTTAATTTGACTAAAGAACGTGTTAGACAAATTAAAGAAAAGGCTCTTCGTAAGTTGAGGAATGAAAGTTCAACACTGTTTGATTATATGTAAAAAATAAAAACCTTCTATTTATTATGGTAGAAGGTTTTTTACATTTATATTGATTAAATATTATAATTATGAAAAAAATTGAAGAATTTATTGTTAAACATTATCAAAAATTGGTATTGTTATTATTAGTGATTATCTTGACTAATACTTGTGGTAATCCGAATAAACAACTAACTAAAAAAGTTGAAACGTTATCAAATAAAATTGATTCCTTAGAAATGGTTACGGTAACTAAAAAAGAGTTAACTATTGAAGGTTTAAAAGTTGAAAAAAGATTGATTCAATCAACTGATAGAAGAATTTTAGATGTTAATAGACAATCTGAGATTGATAAAGAATTGGAAACATTGAATAAATAATGAAAAATATTTGGATATGGATTAAGAACAATCCGATTAGGTTTATGTTCTTGGTCCCAATAATTTTAGTTGCGATTATTTCAATATCTCACGTAGTTTCTTGGTATGAATTGGCTAACCCATTTACTTGGGCGGTTTATTTATCAATTGCGATTGAGATTGGTGCTATGACTGCGTTAGTTGCGGTTACAAATAGAATTAAAGGTGGTGTTTGGTTAATGTTCGGATTAGTAACATTTATTCAGATGGTAGGTAACATTTTCTTTTCATATAAAGAAGTTGATACAACAAGTTATTTGTTTAAATCTTGGATAGAGTTAACTGCACCAATTTGGGAAGCTTTAGGTTCTGACTCTACTGATTTAGTTGCTATGAAACGTTGGATTGCGTTTTTAGAGGGTGGTTTATTACCTATCATATCTTTAACATCATTACATTTCTTTGTTAAATTTGATGACGGTAGGAAAGAACTACCTAATCTTGAAGAAACAATAAATGACCAAATAACTGATTCTGTAACTCAAGATGTTGAACCTATGATACATCCTGATGCCATTGAAAACTCAACATATGAGGCGACTAAGATAGTTAGTGAATTTAATGAGGAAACTGGTGAAGTTGAATTACCTGAAGAAGAATTACCAATAGATACTGAAGTTTACATTACCGAAACAACAACATTACCTGTTGTTGAAACATTTGTAACTGAAGAAGAATATCTTGATTTACAAGAGAGTTATTCTACCGTAAATAAACCTGTAAATGAGGTTGTAAATGATACTGTAAATGATACTGTAAATGATACTGTAAATGATACTGTAACTGAGGGAGTAAATGAGGGAGTAAATGAGGGAGTAAATGAGGGAGTAAATGAGGGTGTAAATGAAATTATAGAAGTACAACCTATGGAATTTCCTGATGGTACGGGTATTTTATCATCAATGGATGAAGTTTATAACGAACCAATTATTGAAACCGTTGAAACTATTAACGACGATATTAGAGAAATTTTAGAAGAGGAATTAATTGAAGAAGTTATTGAACAACCAATAGAACACGTCATTAATGTTGATGATATTATTAACGAAGAAACTGAAGAGTTAGTTGAAACTGATGAAAAATCAGATGTTAGACGTTTAAGTTATGTGAAAAAATCATAACACATATTTATAAATACATAAAATGTGGATTGATGGTTAACATAATAGAATACGGAAATTTTAAATCGTTAGGTGAGAATAAAGATAAATCACAAATCATATTAACTCACACTTCAAGATACATTAACGATTATTTACAATCATTAAAATATAGACATAATGGGGATTATAATAAAATCCCCAATTATGTTATTGGTAGAGACGGTAAGGTCCTCCAATTATTAGGTAATGGGGAATATTCTCAAATCTTTAAAAAACCTGAAATAGATACCAAATCAATTATAATATCATTAGAAAATTTAGGGTGGCTTCAAAAAGAACCTTTAACAAATCATTACGTTAATTGGATTGGTGATATTTATAATGGAAAGGTGTTTGAAAGAAAATGGAGGGACTACTATTTTTGGCAACCATATACTGATGAGCAAATGGATTCATTAGTTGATTTGTGTAATAAAATATTTGAAGAAACTTCAGTTCAATTTCAAATTATCGGACATAACACTAAAATAACTAATTTTCATAAATATGAAGGGTTATTAACAAGAAGTAATTATGATGTTTCATTTACTGATGTTAGCCCGGCATTTAATTTTGAAGATTTTATAAAAAAAATAGAAAATGGGTAATTCACACGATGAAATTAAACGATTATTAAAGGCTTCAAGAACTTTATTATCTAATGAGAAAATAAATGAAGACTATGATAATATTAGAGGTAAGTACAATCTTTTTGAACAATCTAATATAACTCAACGATATGATGTTGCAAAATCAATTGAGGATGAGATTGTTGATGATGAAGAGGATGAGTATGAGACTGCTAATAGTAATGACGAGGATGATGAGGAAACATCTGAAGATAAAAAACAAGGGTATCGTATTTCCGGTGGTTTATTAGTATTACACGGAAAAGAACAGACTGATTTAGAATTAACTACAGATGAGAAGACAGCCTTTCAGGAAACAATGGATGAGTTTGTTAATGAAGTCTCTGATTTAGTAGATTTCAACAAATTAAATGTTTTTCAAAAAAACGTTGAGTGGTCAGGAAAAATTATTGATTATGATATTGATTTCTTTTTCAGTATTGGTGAAGAGAACGGTGTTTATATTGATTCTGAAATGGTTAAAGTTGACCCTCAGTTTTTGGAATTTTTGAATAAGTTACAAACGTATTACGAAAAATTTAAATCAAAATGGTCTAAAGTCTTGGCTAACAGAAAACGAACAATTAACTAAACCTTAATAAAAATTGTGATGGAAAACATTCAAAAACAAATAATGGATAAGTTTAGTGAAATAACATCAGGTAAATTACCTGGTATTGAAGGTATGATGGCTTATAACAAAATGAGTAATGAGTTGTCAGAGGATGATGAGGAAACTATTGAATCTAATGAAGGTATGGGTGCGGCGAGTGCCGGTGGATATTCAGCCCCCTTATTTAGTAAGGTTGAAGCTAAAGAAGCTACATCATCATCATCTGTAGGAGCCTATGATGCTCCGGGTTTTGAAGATGTTAAAATGAATGGTAATCATCACCGTGGTTCGGGTAGGTCATATAAGAAAACTCAAATACCTGGTGGTCAATTTGTTGAAGTTAAAAGTAAATGTAAAAAATTCCCATATTGTAATCAAGGTATTGGGGCTATTAAACTATACGGAGGTAAAAAATTGAAAGAGGCAATTTCCAATGTGAGTAAAAAGATGAACATCAGTGAAGATACCATCAGAGAAATTATTGCGTATGAGTATAGAAATTTACTTTCTAAGTAATTTAAAATAAAATCATAATATTTATATAAAAAAATATAAAATGAAAAGACAAGATAAATTAGTATCAAGATTAGTTGATAAAATATTAAATGAGACTATTGAAGGTAGAGCTGAAAAAATAGAATCTCAATTAAAAAATAAAGAAATGAAAGAAACTCATACAGGTTCTAAAATCAAAGGTATCCTTAACAGTATGAAAGGTGAGGTTAACGAACTTGGTGGTATGGACGATGGCCACCCTAAATTGGGACGTAAAAAATTACCTAAACAAATGTCTGACAAAGAGATTGAAGATATTCTTAATCAATTAAGAAACGACGATTATGGTGATACGGACCACGAGGACTACATTGATGAAGTCCCTTCAAGAAAAAAAGGTAATTGGGTTCATCCTCACGATGAAGAATTAGATGAACTTTATGATTCTGAGGAAGGTCAAGACCATTTTGATGATATGGAGTATGATGATTTTGATTTTAAACCAATGAGAGACGTGAAACCTAATATGGATGACTTAGAAGGTGGGACAACACACGGACGTGAATTTATGAAAGATTTTAAGAGAAAAAGTGATTTCATTAGTAAATTAAGACGTGGTTTTAGAGGTGAAGAAAATGAGGAACAATTATACGAAATTGAAATGGAGAAACAACTTTGTGAATGTGGTAGTGGTCTTTATGAAAGTGAATGTAATGAGTGTGGTGGTTCATATGGTATGATGGACGAATCAGATGAAATTGAAACAAATGAAAGTGGTTGTAAAGCGATTAAAGAAGTTGTTAAAAGTCAAGGACACGTTAGTGATTTAGATAAAGAATTAATGGAAAGATATGGATGTAGTTCATTACAAGAATCTTTTGTTCGTAGAGGTTTATTAAAAGAATCTTTAAAAGGTAATCAGAAAAAAATTGATAAAAATAAAAACAACAAAATAGATTCTGAAGATTTTGCAATGTTACGAAAAGGTAAAAAATCAGAAACTAAAGAAAATGCTAAACCTGATTTCTTAGATTTAGACAAAGACGGTAATAGAAAAGAACCTATGAAAACAGCGGCTAAAACGGATAAAAAAGGTAAAAAATCTGAAACAAAAGAAAGTATTCGTGTAACTGAAAGTGAATTGGTATCATTAATTGAAAATATGGTTAGTGAGGAATTAAAAACTATTGGTAACAAACCTAGAGGTTTGGCGGCTTACGAATCGGCACACAAAGGTTCAGGTAAAGAAAACAAAGAATATTTTGAATCTTTAAATAAAAAAATGAAAGATTATTTGAAGGATGGTTCTAAAGGTGATTATGAAGAAAGTCCAAAACATTTTCCAAAAGGAAATGGTGAATTGGCTAAGATGAAGGCTAAGAAGTACACTATGTCAGATGATGGTAAAGAATTCTTAGATGATTTTATGAGACCTGGTATGGAGAATTTAGATTATGATGAAATTCAGCCAAATGAAGATTGGATGGAAAAAACTATTGAAGGTTCATCTGAAACAGGTAATAACCCAAAATGGGGAAATGCTGAAGAAACTGATTTAGGTAAGAAAATTAATAAAAAACGTAAAGAAAATAAGTTTGCAAAAGCAAAAAGACAAGCGTATAATAAATCAGCACAACCTGTGATATCTGATAAAACAGGTGAAGATGACGGTAAAGGATTAGATATTAAGTTAGAGTCTACGGACAAACAAACTAAAGTATTAAATGAGGAATTTGATAAGATTAAAAACTTAATGAATTACGATAGAAAAACTCAATAATTTACTTTATCAAATAAACAATTATAATTTCTCCATAGACGAACTCTATGGAGAATTTTTTTAACTATATAACCAAACCTGTGAAACCTGAAGATGTTGATGTATGGTTTAGAAGTAATAATATCATTCCTGAAAAATTGGAATTGTTTTATGATTTCACAAACTCACTTAACATGTTAATTATTGATACTTATTTAGGTGAAACTATAGGTAATGAGACTAATATAGTTATGACAACTGACGACATTGAAAATCACTTTAAATGGTGTTGGAATAAGACGGTTGAAAACTTTAAAAAAGAAAGTATCACATTCAATGTAACAGGTGAACATTACGAATATTACAATTCGTTTTTTTTAGACACGTTCTACAATCAAAAGAACGATGAGATAAGAAACTCCATTAATGGTTTCTTTGACGATTTATTTGATACTCAAAAACCATTTACTAAATCCGATTTAGATATGATATCATCTATCTATAAAGTATTGGATAAAAATATTAGTAAGTAAAAAAAATCCCCCTACTATTTACATTAACGACTATAAAATTAAATTATAGTATAATAATAAAATTAAACAATTTAATTAAATGGAAACATTAGAACAAATCAAAACTTTAACTGAGGAGTTATCAGTTGACGCAACTAAGTTCTTTAAAGGTAATAACAGTGCGGGTACAAGAGCTAGACAATCGGCTCAAAAATTAAAGTCGTTATTACAATCTTTGAGAGAAGAGATTTTAACTGAAAGAAAAAAAGAAGAGAAGTAATGAGTAATTTAGATACATTATATCTTTTTGTATTTATTTTTTCTATGTTAACTGTATTAAGAACAGTTTTCAGGTTTATAGTTTCCCTATTACAAGAAGTCCCACAAAAAATGGTTCTAAGTAATAGGGAACTTATTTTCCTAGCCATTTCAATATCATATTGTTTAACGTATATAATAAAATTGTAATTATGAGTTTATTTAGTGAATTTTCAACCTTGTTTCCTTATCTACAATCGGTTAGAAAATTAAAAAATTATTTAAGTTTTGACGTACATTTTCCAACTAATTGGAAAATACCTAAGAAGTTTGTTAATGAACAAAAAGTTGTTGAACAAGATTCTAAATTGGATGGTCATAGATTAATATCATTTGTTTCTGAGATAAGTGAAACATCAGTTGCTGAGACAACATCGGACATTCAAAACATTATTAAATATAATTTAGAAAGGGAAGAAAAAGATAGGTTATTTCAAACTAAAGTTAATGAGTTAAAAACTATATTTGAAAAACAAACTTTAAATAAATTAAAGAATTTAGTATTTGATTATAAATCTGAAAGAATAACGTTAGATGACGATGATGACACCGAAGAATCCGTTGACGAGGGAAGAGAAATGGTTGGAGAGGGACAGGACTAAAATGTTTAATGAGTTGGAACGTCAAAAGTTACAACTAATAAATAACATTAAACAACAAACTAAAGAAGATATATTACCAAAAAAACCTGAGAAAAAATCACTATGGAAGAGAATTATAAGAGTATTGATGGGATAATTGAAAAACTAGCGTTGGTTAGTGATGCTGTTGATTCTTTATTTCCGGAAGGAAAAAGTGCGGTGGTGTTTCAATTGAAAAATGAGGACTTTAAAAAGGTTCAAAATAATTTTAGAGAAATTGATAGAAATCACAAACAATTTAAAATTGATATTTCAGGTGTTGAATTTATTTTTTTGGAGGAAACGTCGTTGACTGACGAAACAGATATTGTTTCGGATAACCAAGATTAGATAACATATCGTATAGATATTTTCGTTGAGGGGTGGATGAATCTTTAATAAAGATACAGTCCATCCTTTTTTCATTTATATATTTCTTAGATAGATTATCAATAAATCTTGATGAATCAGATTCGGTTTTAAATGTGAATAAATTGGTTTTCTCATCTAATTGAACTATGATTTTATTATTCAATTTTGATACCATTTTTAAACCAACACTTTTTAAATATTTTTTAATGAATTTATCAGTATTAATCTTATCTTTAGTTGAATAATCAATAAATTCTTCATCAATATTATAAGGGTTTAGTTTTATCATTGAATAATCATCATCTTCAACTTCTATTTTATTTTGACGGCCAAATTCATCTTTAACATACATAATATCATTTTTGTTTTTAGGTCCTAATAAACCTAACTCAAACTTACAATGATGACCGTTTTCATATTCTCTATTGAAAATTACCTCATCACTAATTGATAAAAGATTATTATAAAATTTTTGAGCTCTATCAAATGTCTTAAATTTCTTGATAATTTTCTTTTTTACTTTATTTTTAAATAATACAATAATGTAGTCCATATATAATAAATAATTTTATAATTAAATAAGTAAATGAGTCAAGATAATTATTACAACGTACTTGGGGTCCAAGAAAATGCCGACCAAGAAACAATTAAAAAGGCGTATAGAGCAATGGCTAAAAAACACCATCCCGATAAAGGTGGTAATGATGAGACCTTTAAAAAAGTATCTGAAGCTTATGATGTCTTAGGGGATGAAAACAAACGAAAACAATACGACAATCAAAAAAACAATCCATTTGGTAATATGGGTGGTGGAGGATTCAATCCATTTGGTGATATGTTCAATATGTTTAATGGACAACAAAAAAGACGAGGAGCGCCTGAAAAGGTTATTGATATTATGGTAACAGTTTTAGAATCATACCTTGGGTCTGACAAACATATAACATATCCAAGAAAACACGGTTGTGGGGATTGTAATAATAGTGGTGGTGAACGACAACATTGTAATGTTTGTAATGGGTCTGGAGTTATAATACAACGAATGGGTAATGGTATGTTTGTTCAAATGGTCCAATCACAATGTAATAATTGTGGTGGTAAAGGGTATAATTTAATTAAAGCTTGTCATACTTGTCAAGGACATGGAACTGTTGAAAAGTTAGAAACAATAAGTATTAAATTACCTCACGGTATTGATGATGGACAATTTATCAGAGTCCAAGGTAAGGGGGATTTCCATAATGGTATTTATGGTAATTTAGTTATAAGAAGTAGAGTTACTCCGATTAATAATTTTGAGAAGTTTGGTGATGATTTAATCTATAACAAATATTTTACGATGGATGAATTAAAAGAGGATTCGTTTATAATCCCACATCCAAATGGTGATTTATCTGTTAAGTTCCCACCGGTATTTGATAGTTCAGTACCGTTAAGAGTGAAATCAAAAGGGTTCAATGGGGGTGAATTATATATTAAACAATTTGTTAAATTCACACGTTAAATTAACGTGTGAATAACGAATAAATGTCTCTGACAACTGATAGTAAACCGTAAAATGTTAAAAAAAGTGTTGCAAAACCAAAAAATAAAATTTTTACATTGGATTTTGTTAAACCTTTTTTACCACAAGTTTTACAAGGTTTTTTAGTTGGTTCATTTGAATCACTAAATTGAAATGAGTCAGGATAAACTTTTTCTAATTCAGGTTGATATACTTCTTGATTTTCCATATTTTTGTGTATTATAGTTATAAACATAAATAGTTTTTAAATAAATTTAAATAATAAAATAAAAAAATATGTTATCTTATATTGGTGGTAAAAGTAAAATAGGTAAATGGATAGTCCCTTTCATACCTAAAGACATTGAAACATATGTTGAACCGTTTAGTGGTATGTATTGGGTTTTCTTCAATATGGACTTGAAAGAGTATCCTAACCTAAAGAAAGTTGTTTATAACGACTTTAATCCACTAAATTATAATCTATTTAAGTGTGTTCAGAACCCTCAAGAGTTATTGAAAGCTATTAACTCAATTGAATGTCAACAATTTGGGGTTGAGGTAACACCACCACACTTAAAAGAACAGTTTATCAGCTTTCAGGCTGAAATATTTAAAGAAGGTTTCAGCGTAACACCTGGTGATTATGAGGTTGCGGCTAAGTATGTTTATATTTTGACACAGGTATTCTCAGGTTCAAAACCTGAAACCTCATCATATATTGACTTGAAAGGAAAATATAAATCAAAATATCTTACATTCAGAGATAAGTTGAGTAAACCTGATTGGGTGGACCATTTTGTTAAAATTACACATGTTGAGAATATGGACTTTGCTGATGTGATAACTAAGTATGACGGGGAAAAAAGTTATTTCTATACTGACCCACCATATTGGAAGACTGAGAATTACTATTCAAATCACGACTTTGATAGAAATGACCACGAGAGGTTAGCAAATACTTTAAAAAGTATTCAAGGTAAATTTTCATTATCATACTATGATTTTGAATTATTATCTGAGTGGTTTCCAAAAAATGAGTATATTTGGGAAAGTAAACTATTCGCCAAAGCGGCCGCAGCTAAAAAAGGTAAGTCACAAAATATGGGTGAAGAGTTATTAATTATGAATTATTAATTATTTTTGAATTTGGTAATATTTATAGATAAAAAATAAAGTATGAAAATAACATCAGTTTTAAGAAACATATTATTAGAAGATTCAAGGTTTGAAAATTTATACACTAAATTTGTTGAACCTCAACCGTCTAAGGACCCGTCTAAACCAAGTAAGCCAAAACTTAAATTTGATACATTAAAACAATTTATATTCGCAGACCCTACGTCAAAGATGCCTGAGAACGTTGATGCTGAAGGTTTATCGTTAGCAGATATTAGAAGTTTAGGTAATAAATTTAAGGTTGGTGCTTATACACAATGGTTATTAAAGAATTTCTTTAAACCAACATTCCAAGGTGACCAAGCAAATATTGACCCTTCAAGTCCTCAATACAAAGAACTTGTAAAAGAATTTAGACGTTTATACATCGAGGATTTATTTAAAATGAACGATGTTATTGCTAAGTTTGAAAGAGCTAAAGCGTTAATTCCTGCAAACCAAAGAGACATTAACTCATATACTCCTGAAACATTAACTCAGTTAATTCTTAATTTACCTGAAGATATTAAAGAAAGAATCAAAACTAAGGATGTTAAATCTCAGGCTAGACAAGAGAGAAAAGGAAATAGATTTGCCCATCCAGGTGCTGAAATAATGAAAGAAGGTACTAACTATACTTTAATTAAAATTGAAGGAACAGGATTACCTCAACAAGAGGCGGCACAATGGTATGGTGGTTTCTACGATTGGGAAAATGGTGAATCACATTGGTGTACTTCACCCCCAAAGTCAAACTACTTTATGACTTACGCATCGTCAGGTCCATTATATGTTATTATGGCTAACGATGATAAAGGATTGGTTGGTGCTAGAACAGGATTGCCACAAGAAAGATACCAAATCAACTTCCCTAAAAACCAATTTATGGATAGAATGGACCATAGATTTGATGTTATTGAGAAGTTTAACGGTGACTTTGCTGAGTTCAAAGAGATACTTAAACCTGAATTTGCTAAAGGATTTGTTATTCCAAATAGTGATGAGGTTGAAATTACTTTCCCTGGTAGTTCGGCAGGATTGTTTATCGCATTGTACGGGGCTGATGATTTAATTAAATCATTACCTAAAACGATAAAACAATTACACGTAACTAACACATCTAATACACCTGTTTATCTTGATTTACAAGCTGTTAGTCAATTCACAGAATTAGATACGTTATTATTACAAAATGTGGTTAAAGAAATTCCTGAGTCAATCGGTAATCTAAGAAACTTAGATATCTTGTCATTGACTGATAATAAAGATTTAAGAACATTACCTGAGTCAATCCTTAATTTGGAGAACTTAACATTCTTAGTGTTAACAGGTAGTGGTGTTCAATTATCAGGAGAAATGGCTGAAGCGTTTATGGAAACGGCTGACGGGGTTTATTCACGATTTTAAATAAATTACTTATGAAAAATTTGGATGTTGATTTATACATCACACAGTTCAGAGGTTTTTTTGAGAAAAACCCTAATGAATTAATGACTTTAATTGGTGATGTTTTGGCTGAGGATTTTTTTAAACGTGTTGAAGAACAATGTTATAAAAATCTTGAGAAAGGTGATGAAGTTTCAGTAACAAGACAACAACTAATTGATATTGTTGTTGACCTTAAATCTGATGAGTCTGAGAAAGATTTCAAGAATTCAATCACAAAAGTATTTGAACATACTAAATTTGGTGACATATGTCTTAACTAATTATAACCCCCATATCTTGGGGGTTTTTTTTTGAAAAAAAAATTGGTGGGGGCTTGTGGAATTAGAATTTATATCTATCTTTGATAAACCAAAACGACAGAGATATGAGAAACACAGTTATGACATTAGACCAAGTAAAAGAAGTAGCACCTTCAGTATTCGCAACTTCAGCATCCCCAAAAGTATCTAACAGATACACATTCGTTCCAACTATGGACATCGTGGAGAACTTCCAAAGAGAGGGGTGGGAGATTGCGAGTGTTAAACAAACAGGAAAAGGTGTATACGGATTACACGAAATCAAGTTCCGTAACGGTGAATTACCTAAAGTAGGTGACACATTGGTTGAGGCGATAGTTTCAAACTCACACAATGGTATGGCAACTTTAAATATCAAGGCTGGTTTACACAGATTGGTATGTGCTAACGGGTTGACTGTCCCAACAAATATCTCTGACGCATTCAGAGTAAGACACACAGGGTTCGAGTTAGACGATGTTAAACGTTTGACTGAGGACTTCTCAAAAAGATTACCAATCATCGAAGGTTCTGTTAACCGAATGATGGAACGAGAGTTGACAACTGACGAGAAACTTGACTTCGTTAGAAAATCGGCTGAGGTTCGTTGGAAAACAGGTTCAATTCCTACAACTTTGGACTACGAAGAAATCTTGAATCCATTGAGAGATGAGGACAACGGAGATTCACTTTGGCAAGTATTCAATGTGGTTCAAGAGAAATGGGTAAGAGGTGGTATCCAATACAAATCTAACTCAGGTCGTAAAACTCAAATTAGAACTTTGAACGACATCTTAAACACTAACCGAATCAATACAAAACTTTGGGAGTTGGCTGAGGAAATGTTTTAATAGAACGGGGGTGAAAATCCCCCTTTTTTTTATATCTTTACACTATGGAAAAAATATACGAACATATAGTTACGACATACAACACTGATTTCTATAAGAATTCTAATTCGTTAGAACCTATAAAAGTTTCAGGTAAGGGTTTATTTGGTGATGATGATGATTGGTCTTATACCGCTAAGAGTATTGGAACTAAGAAACATCCTCATTTTGAATTTGACAGTACTAAAGGTTCGTTGAAGGATGTGGAATCATTTACTGAAAATTATGGTAACCCATTGTGTGGTGTTCAAATGTCAAGACGAATACTATGTGTGGAAAGAACTGATGAGAAAGTGGCTATTAAATTATTTTTCTATACAAGACTTAGAAAACCTGGTAAGCCTTATTTCGTAAAATCAACTGTATTACATTTTATAACTTACAATTATAAAACAAACTCATTATACACAGGTTCATTAACTGATTACCATTTAAAGAGAAAATGTAGAAAAAGTTTGAGAAGAGTTTCGTTGGCTGAAGATGTTATTGAACAATTCAAAGAGAAAATAAAAGGTTTCTTTAATACATCATTTGTTGGTGGTGGTGTTGTTATGGAAACGTTTGATACGTCAATCCCTATTAAGAAATTTGTTGATGCTATTCCTGATGTAAAAGAGTTTGACTCAGACCCTAAATACACGTTGTATAAACACTTTTTAACTTCAGGTGGGGTGAAACTACCTAACAATTGGAAAGGACTCATTGAAGTGTATCCACAACCTAAAAAAATACATTATAAAAAGGTTGGATTTAAGTATGTTGATGCTTTTATGTTGGTTCAAAATATTAAGGGTGATAAACTAAAAAGAGTGTTGCACAAGGTTGATACTTTTAATGTTACGACATTAAAATTTACGTTTACATTATTTGGTAACGACTTTATGTTATCATTACCTGATAATGATTTACAACTTATTTTAGACTGTGATGTTGTTACACATACTAGTTTTACTGCGGAAGATTACGGGTTAACAAAAAGTGAATTAAAAAACATTTTCTGTGTATTTAAAGAGGTGTGCAAGGGTAATATTGATTTTACAACATTACTGGACCATTTTAATTTTAAAAGTAGATTATTAAAATTTCAACCTGTTAAATGGAAATCAAAAACTTTAAATGACTTTATTGATGAACACGATGAATGGTCTAAACTTATATCAAGTTATACTACAGGTATTACCACAAGAATATATGGTCAACAATTTATTGGTTTGGTGGAAAAACCAATTATGTTTAATGGTGAAGTTTATTATCCAAAAGTTTTAACAAATACTGATGAATATAATAACGAATCAAACGTTCAAACTAACTGTGTTAGAACTTATGTTGATAGACCTGATTGTTTTATTATCTCACTTAGAAAAGGTGGTTTAAATAGTCTTGAGAGATTAACAATTGAATTTGCATTAACAGTTGTTAATGATGATTTGAAAATTAAAAGAGTTCAAACTAAAGCAAAAAGAAATAGTCAACCTGATATTAGTTGGTCAGATGTTTTAGATAAGTTAGATGAAAGAGTCAATAATTTACATAAACAAAAACTATTCACATTACCTGAGAAAATTGTTGAATATAAATTGGGTTTAGGTACTAGAACTAATGCAATTATTTACAACCTTGGGGATTATTCTACCATTATATGGGAAGATAAAATTGAGAAAATTAAGTTACATCAGGAAAGATTTAACTTTCAACACGATTTTGATGATTTACCGTTATAAAAATTAATTATGATACCAAAACATTGTATAAGATTATTTGAGGCAAAATATGAAACATACCCGTCATATACTAAGGTGTTGATGAATATGGATGTATTTAAAAAATTGGTAAACAGAAGTGAATTACTTTGGTGTAGTCACTCAATTAGAGATAATGAGGATAATATTATTGCGTCTTTACATTCTTTTCACGAATCGGGTATTTATATTTACTTGGACACTGAACAACAGGGTTCAATTTATGAAAATGTGGTTTACTTTATGTTTGAAATCAGACAAAAACATATAGTGGACTTTACAATAAACCAAATAAAAAAAATGAATAAAAATGGAAATTAGTAGTGCTGAATTACAAGAAAAAATTAACAAAGGTGAAAAATTAGTGGTTGATTTTTGGGCCGAATGGTGTGGACCATGTAGAATGCAAAAACCAATCTTTGAACAAGTTAGTAAAAGTGCAATTGAGAACAACTCAGAGGTGTCTTATTACACATTCAATGTTGAATCAGATAAAACGTTTGCGTCATCATTAGGTATTAGAAGTATTCCTACTATTAAATCATTCGCAAATGGTAGTGAAGTTACAACTAGAGTTGGTGTTATGGATGAAACACAGTTAAAAACAATTGAAACATTATTGATAAATGGATAAGTTATTGATTTTATATACAATGGATGGGTGTCCATTCTGTACTATGATGAAAGACAAATTAAATGAATCTAACATTATATTTCACGAAAGAGATATTGATGTTCATAAAGATGAGTATGATTTATTTGTTGAGATAACAGAAAACGAATATGTTCCGGCTTTTATGATTATTGAGTCTGATGAACAAAAACAACCAATATCTTCATTATATGCTCCTGACAGAGATTTCAACGACTTAGATGAAGGTATTGAAATTATTAAAAATAAATTATTGTTATAAAAAAACCCCCATTAATTGGGGGTTTTGTTTTAAAAGATAATACAGTTATTTATTTGGTCTTTAAACAACCAGGGTTTAGGACCGAAAGGGTTATTAATATCTTCAGTGAAGTTATAGGTTGACAATGTATGTTTGAATGATTCTAAATTAAAATCAAACACATCTAACACCATTGATTTAATTACCTCATCGTTATACATTGAGTTTGCTTTAATCTCAATCATAAAATCTTCATCTTCATCTATTCTTGTTGAAATTTTAAATGACATTTTTTTAGAGTTAATTGATGTCATAATATTGTGTGCGATATATTCGGAATAGTAATAATGTAGACGACCCATATTTAAACTGTAACCATATGGGAATTCTGATGTTATTGTGATTGGAGGGTAAATAAAGTTGGGGACTTCATCAATATCGTCATTTGATAAATTGATTTCATAAATTAAGTCATTTGTAATTGATAGTGAATTATCTAATCCTGCGTGTTGGATTAAGAAATTGGTGTATGTGGGTCTTGATGTGTTATAGAAGGTGAACCAATAATCATCCTGTTTCTTTGGATTAACGTCGTATTCAACTAAATCAATAAGGTTTAAGTCTTTATACCCTAACAGTTCTAAAACATTAGGATTTTGATTTAAGAAGGTTTCTTTAATGTGATTAAGGTCTAATGGTTTTTCATAGGATGTGTAACCATTAACAATAATAAATTTACCACTATCAGAGATTTCAATTACAGAATCATAGTCACCTAATTTATTAATTTCGGTTAGGATATGGTCAGCGAATTTGTTAACTATACCTCTATTTCTTGTTGGATTAATGTATTTCATATTAAAATATTTTACATAATTAATATTCAATTAATTTTAGACTCTAAATAGTTAAACAAAAAATGGGAGTCAGTTGACCCCCATTTTCATAGAATATCTTTACACCTTACCTTTTTGTATAGTATTTTTCAACCACTTTTTTGATAGATTCTTGAATCGTTTGATTCTGAGGTTGGCCACCTTGTTGAGGTTGAGGTTGAGCCCCTTGTTGTGGTTGTGGTGCTTGATTTCCACCGTTTTTACATCCGCATCCCATTGTATTTTTTTGTTTTAAAGTTTATTCATCAATAAATATCTAACAAACAACTTAATTGTAAATAATTAGATAGTTATTATTATAATTTATTGATATTTATGAGTATGAGAAAAATTAGGATAACTGAAAGCGGGTTGAAACAGTTAATAATGAGGATTGTTGAACAAGTTGAAGAAACTCAAGATAATATAGTTAAGATACTTGCTAGTGATTTTTTAAAAATCTTTAGATATACGAATAGTGTTGATGCTATTTTAAATACAAAAAAATATAAAGATAGTAAAGTTGTTATTGTTGGTGATTTAAAATTCCCTAATAATGATAAAGTTAAAACTTTAGGTAGATTACACGGTGTTGAAGGTGGATTAGACGTTAGTAGTTTACCTAATTTAACTTCACTTGGTGAGTTGAAATTTGTTAAAGGTCGTTTGACTATTTCAGGTACTAAAGTTAGTTCTATTGATGGTATTGAAGTTGATGGGTATATTAGTGATTACAATACACCTATTGAAACTAGACGATTGAGAAAAGAATTTCAAGAAACATTAGATGATGCTAATGAAAGACGTGAAAATGGTGAATGGGATGATATTGACGGTAATGAAGAGGCGGCTAAAGCACATGCGTTATTAGAATTTATTGACAATAATGATGGAGGTGTCAATATTATTGATGATGAAGTTAAAGAAGAATTATCTAATCTAAAACAACGTTTAGAACTTTTGAATGACCAGTATAATGAAACTGATGATGATGAAACAGTTGATTCTTTAACTCAAGAAATTGATGAAGTTCAAGAAAGAATTGATGAAATTGAATCTGAGTACTATGATGTATATGATGTGTTTCCAACTCGTTATGGGCACTATGGTGACATGAGTGTCTTTAATTTTAGAGGTCAGGGTAGATTAGGTAATTTATACGAGTTTGCCGTTGGTACTACAGATGAAGCCGATAACGCATTAAAAGAATATTACAAAAATTTTATTGATGATGCTGGTTTAGAAGGTATTAATCAATATATTATTGAAAATAATATTGATGGTGATAGAGTTGCTGATGAATTTGAGGATTATTATGATGAAGAGGTTAGAGATAATTTAGACGTTTATTTTAATTTGGATGACCTTGAGTTATCACGAGAACAAGAGAGTAGAAAAAGTGATTTAGAAAGTTATATTGAAGAATTGAATGAATATATTGAAGAACAAAACAGTATTCAATCATCATTAAATGATGAGATTGAAGACCCTCAAGAATATAGTGATAGATACGACGAGATTCAAGAATTAATAGATGACGCTGAAAGACGACGTGACGATGCTCAAGAAGAGATTGATGAAATGAGAGGTGAAGTAACTGATGATATGATTCAAAGTGAGGTTGAAGATAAATTATATCAAATTAGACGTGACCCATATGATTTCTTAAAAGATATGGGTTATGACCAAAAGACAATTCTGAATTTTGTTGATTTGGATGGTGTTATTGAGGATTTGTATCAAGGTGGTGACTATGGTGATTTAAATAGTTACGATAATAGTTATGATGAAATTAAAATTGGTGGTGACTATTATGTTGTAATGAGAATTAATTAAAGATTGATTAAGTAATACCCAACTATTATTATTAAATAAAAAAATATATGACTAAGAGTAGGAAGAATGATTTCATAATGGACACCGATTGGTTGTTTCAGGGAATCATTGATGCGGAGCAAAAACAATACATTCTATTAGATTATTTTCAAAAATTGAATAAGGATTTTGATGAAATGAAAATATATCCAATGTTTATTGAGTTGTCATTACATTTGGGTAATATGCAAACATTACTAACCCAAAACAAAATATTATATACTGAAAAGAAATTCACAACACCTGATGATGAATTACTTTTATCTGATTTAAAATTAAAAGAGATACCGGTCTTAACTGATGAAGAAGTTGATGAGTATCACAAAATTTTAAAACACTTCCAACCACAAATTCACGACTACTTTAATTTTGCAAAATCTTTATGGACAATTGTTTATGATTCTGTAACACTTAAAGTTGTAAAGAATGTTGAGAACATTGATAAGAAGATTGGGTTTTTCTATATTAAATACAACGACAAGAATTACGTGTGGAGGTATGACAAGAAACGTGGTTATAAGTCACAACCTGAAGGTAGAACTGAATTAAAATTAATATATAAAACTGAAGATGACTTTGATATAACTGAAGTAATTTCAACTAACTCAAAGACATACGAAAAGAATAAAGAATCGGAAAGTCCGATTTTTGAAGTTGTGTGTGATAATATATTTCCATTGAAAGAAACTGTTATTCCAATTGTTAAAAGAAAAATTTTGGCGTATATTAGCCAAACAAAGAAAGAGAAAAAATTAATAATGATTGATTAATGAGTTTTCACAAAAGATATATTAATATGGATACAACACAAGAGTATTTAAACCGAGGGGATTTGGACGAACTATATAACGCTGACGCATATTTCTTCAACGATGAAGAAAGTTATGAAGTTTATAGGATGTATTTAGAGGAGTTAACTGAAAAAGAAATCAAATTAAAACTAAATAACAATGGATAATACGGTTAAATTATTACAGTCAAAACTTAGAAGACCAATACACATTACATATATCTCAGAACATATCCTGAGAAAAGATATGAATGAAACGCGAACACTAATCAACAAACTTATGGAAGAAGGTTATGTGTTTGAGAGTGAAACATCAAAAGATTATTTTTACATAAAACCAAATGAGTAAAGAACACGTAAACCATCCAACACATTATGGGGGTGAAAACAATCCCTATGAAGCAATCAAAGTTATTGATGCTTGGGATTTAGGGTTTTCATTGGGGAATACTGTGAAGTATATCTCAAGAGCCGGTAAGAAAGAATCTGATAAAGAATTACAAGACCTTAAAAAAGCAATGTGGTATCTTCAACACCATATTGAAAATTTAGAAAAAAAACAAGCCACGGAGTATTCAAAATAAAATGGTCTGAACTTATATTTATTAATAAAAATAAATTTTAAGTTCAGATTATTTTTAGATGGCTAATCAAAAAGTCCCTCAATTACCGGTATTATCCGCAGTCACAGGTGAAGATTTATTCTACGTTGTTGATGTTAGTGATACTACGGATGACCCCACCGGTAGTTCGAAACAAATCACAAGAGACGAGATATTAAAAAATGTAAACGCAATTGACTTTGATGTTACTGCAACTACCACATCCCAAGTTGGTAGTATAAAATGGGATGCGGGTACAGGTACATTGAATGTTGGTGTTGGTGATGAAGGCGGAACATTAATTGACTTACAAGTAGGTCAAGAAGAACTTGTTAGAGTATATAATTCTGAAGCAACAACCTTGGTTAGAGGTGAAATTGTTTATGTATTTGGTTCTCAGGGTAATAGACCTTCAGTTAAAAGAGCAATTGCAACAGGTGATGGTTATTCTGTAACCACATTAGGTATGGTAACTTCAGATATTACTTCAGGTTCTGAAGGTTATGTTACGACATTTGGTATTATCAGTAATTTAAATACTTCATCACTAACAGGAGGAACTGCGATTTGGTTATCACCAACAGTTGCCGGTGGTTATACTGAAACAAAACCACAAGCACCATATCACACAGTATTAATAGGTTATGTAGTTAGAGTTAGTTCAACCGTTGGTTCAGTTTTCATTAACATTTCAAACGGTTGGGAAATTGATGAATTGCACGATGTTAGAATTAGTGGTGCGACAGATGGTGATTTATTAGTTCGTTCAACTTATAGTGGGTCACCTGTATGGGTTAATACTAAAACATTAAATGGTGATTATAAAATCAATGGTGGTTTAACCGCGACAACAATATCTGCAACAACATATCAGAATTTACCTGTAGACCCCAATTTTTATGTAACCGCGTTTACATATTCTAATAATACATTGACGATAAAACAAACAGGTCAAACTGATTTGAGTGTTATTATTAATACTGTTACAGGTTGGACGGTTAATGGTAACTTAACGGTTACGGGTAATACTAGTGTCCAATCAATGACAGGTACATCAGGAACTTTTTCAGGTTCAGGACAAAATGTTTTAACTGTTATTGGTAGTGGTAACTCAACATCATCACCAATATTTGTTGTTCGTGGTTCTCAAGGTGAGTTATTCAGTGTGACGGATTCATTGGTAGGGTCACTATATGTTGTTAGTGATATCTCAGGATTACCTGTCCTTGAGGTGTTCTCAGATAATACTATTTTAATGGGTAACTATCTGGCACCATCTTTAAATACAACAACAAAATTAACATTAACTGCGGGAACTAATACTGTTTATTCAATACCAACAAGTGGATATACAGGAGGGTTTTTTGATTACACAGTTATTAGTAGTGGTGCGACAGGGGCTAGAGCTGGAACTATAATGTCAATTTGGAGTGGTACTACCGCACAATATACTGATGTATCAACAAACGATATTGGTGATACGAGTGGTATAACATTTTCAGTTGCGGTTTCAGGTGGTAATGCGGTCCTTAGTACTTCCGCAACAACTGCCGGATGGACATTAAAAACAATAGTAAGGAGTATTTGATATGGGGTTACAATATTCACCTAAAATAGTAACCAATGGTCTTGTAATGTATTTGGATGCTGCAAACAATAGGTCATTTGTTAACGGTTCTTCAGTTTGGAATGATTTAAGTAGAACGGGTGTTATTGGTGCGTTAACCAACGGACCAACCTACAATTCAAATAATGGTGGTAGTATAGTATTTGATGGGTTTGATGACTACATTGATTGTGGTGTTACAAGTATACCACTACCAACAAACATAACGTTATCTAGTTGGATTTATCGGTCATCAACTTCAGGTTATAAAAATATAATGGTTAAAGAAGGGACAAGTAGTGTTGATTTAGATTATGGGTTAACTACTTCACCTAATGGTAACTTATATTTTTGGTTTCATAATGGGTCTTATAAAATTCACGAATCAACAACTAACTCAATAAATTCAATTAACACTTGGTATAATGTTGTTGCGGTATTAGATGATACTAATAACACTGTTAAAATGTATGTTAATGGTGTGGAAATATATAATCAACCTGAATCAACTTCATTATTATCGCACGCTAATAGTAAATTATTTGTTGGATGGAGAAATTCATTAGTTTCAGGTCAGTCATTTGGTGGACGGATAAGCCAAGCTCAAATATATAATAGAGCATTAACATCAATAGAAGTATTACAAAATTTTAACACATTAAAATCAAGATATAATTTATAATATGGAAACACAATTAAACGATTACGAAGATAGAAATTTTATGATATTTAACGTGTCTGAATTATCTAATATTGATTTTAGTCAAGTATTGGAAACATCAATAGATACTGTTAGAAAATCAATTGATAGTGCAAAAACATTTGTTAAGTGGGATGGTAATATTATACCGTCTTCAGTTGACTCTTTAACGACTAAAGAAGGTCCTTACACTTATACTGAAATGATAACAATTTTAAATGGTCCTGAATGGACTTCAGACGAGCCGATATAAAATCATATGAGTACAGTTAATAGAACAACTATAAATGATAAATTAATGTTATACATTGACCCTGCAAACCCAAATTCATATGTGGGTAGTGGTAGTGGTTGTACCGATTTATCTCGTAGTAAAATATTTAAAATGTCATTAGTTAATGGTACGTCTTATAGTACTAGTAATAATGGAGTTTTTACTTTTGATGGTATTGATGATATTGTTGAGTCTGACGTTACTATGAATGGTAGATTAGGTCAAGAAATGTCATTTGATGTGTGGTTTAGAAGAACTCAAGATATGAATTCGTTTAATATGGTCTTTAGTAGTGGACCACTCCCTTATATTGCATTTAGGGGTGTTGGGGCTAGTGTAAACACAAACAAATTTTTATTTTCATATTTTACTAGAATAAGTGGAGCTAATACTCAACGTACTTTATATTCAACAAATACATACAGTGATAATATTTGGTATAATGTTGTATGTACCCTATCTCAAAATATAACTACTCAAGTTTCCGAATCTAAAATATATATTAATGGTGTATTAGATACTACATTAACTAATAGTAGTTCAGTTGATGAAGTACTTCAACCTACTTCATCAAGTTTAAGACTAGGGAATTATACCTCTGTGTCATATCCTTTTAAAGGTAATATTGGTCCATTTAAAATGTATAATAAATTATTGTCGGCAGATGAGGTGTTAAACAATTATAATATAATAAAATCTAGATTTGGTTTATGATATTTCATAATATCAATCTATTTATATAGAAAAATAAATAAATTAATCCTGGATAGGGAAAGGACTTAATTATGTCAAATGAATTTAATATAAAGAATGGATTTATATCCAATTCTGATTCTAGAGTAATAGGCGGATTTACCGCAACAACAATATCCGCTTCAACATATCAAAATTTACCAACAGATATTAGAGTAACAGGTGGTACGTATAGTAATGGTACTGCAACGTTTACAAATAATACAGGTGGAACATTTAGTGTTTCAGGGTTTAGTACGATTAGTGCTAGTAATTATGTTGTCCAAGGTAGGCTTAACGCTGACCAATCAATACCAACTAATAGTGATACAACAATACAATTTATTGATGATTTTGACCCACAAAATTGGTGGAATGCGTCAACATATAGATTTACACCAACAATCGCAGGTTATTATCTTATTGATGTAGGTGTTTGGTGGTCGGCTTTTACAACAACAACAGGACAATGTAATATACAGGCTAGAAAGAATGGTAATACTTTTATGATATTACAAACACCACAACACACAGATAGTGGTAATAGTGTTACAGGGACGAAATTGGTTTATATGGATGGTGTTACTGATTATATTGAATTTACCGCATACCATAATAATGGTACTAATCTTAATCTTCAATATGGTAGTGCTAATGGTCAAGGAACTTGGTTCTCAGCGTTTTTATTAGATGTTGGTATCTCATCATTATTTTCAGGTGGTACTATAAACTCAGCAACATTCTTCAATAACGGTTTAAGTGCCAATACATTTTCAATCACAACAACACCAACAAATAATGATTCACCAACACAAGTAATTACGAGAAATGAAACTACAGGTCAACTTGAAAGTACTTCACCACAATCACCAAGTTTATTTAATTACGGATTGGCTAATGCCATAATGACAGGAACTTTTTTAACATAAAAATAAATAAAAAAATAATATAAAATGGCGAATACATCATTAAACACACAACCAATTTATACGGCATCTGCAGATACCCAATGGATTGGGGGTGCGGCAACCGCAAACACAACTAAAGATTTAACATCAGGAACTGCTTATTTGGCGTTCACCGCGTCAGCAACAGGAGGAGGGTATGTTCAAAGATTAAGATTAAGACCGTTAGGTACTAACGTTGCATCATTGGCAAGAATATTCATAAACAATGGTGATGTAACGGGAACTACTGCAAATAATATTCTTTGGGATGAGGTTACATTACCGGCAACAACAAACTCTGAAACATCCGCTTTACCTACTTATGAAATTCCATTAAATTTTGCATTACCTCCGGGTTACAGAATATTTGTAACAATCGCAACAGGGGTTGCCGCGGGATTCGCGATAACAGTTATTGGAGGTAAATACGCTTAACTATGTATGAATATTATTTATGTGAATTTGAATACGGGTATGTAGGACAATTCTACCAAGAAGTTTCTAATGGACAAGTTGTAAGATATACTGACTTAGATGGAAACACTATAATTATAGAAGGTGCTTACGGATATAAATTATTGGATGTTAATCCTCAAAAACCTAGTTGGGGTTTATAATATATGATTGATACTTTTAATATAAATGACAATAGTTTAAGGAATCAAGTTTTTTATGCTAATGGTTCTAATGGTTGGCAGGTTTGGAATAAACCACCGAATTGTAATTTAATAAATTTCTTTTTATTAGGTGGTGGTGCTGGTGGTCAAGGTGGAAACATCAATGCCGCCTCAACACGAAATGGTGGTGCTGGTGGTGGTTCATCATCAGTTACTTATGTGACATTTCCCGCTTTTGCAGTTCCTGATACTTTATACATATTAGTTGGTTCAGGAGGAAACGGTGGAACTTCAGGAGGTGGTCAAGGTAGTGCGGGAACACTTAGTTATGTTTGTACAATACCTGACACCTCATCAGTATTTAATATTTTAATGAGAAGTGGTTCAGCCGCTGCGGGTGCGACAGTAACGACTACCGCAGGTGCTGCAATAACGGCTGCGGATATTTTATTAGCCGAAGCCGCGTTTGTTTCATCTTATGCGGGACAGACAGGTGGTGCGGGTGGTGTATCAAGTGGTGCGGCGACTAACGTTACCCCAACAGGAATAATGGTTACTGCGGGTGCGGGTGGTGCTGGATGTAGTTCAGTTGGAACACTTGGAACTTCTGCGGGTATTTTGGGTATATTAGATTTCCCCACTATATCAGGTGGTACGAATACCGCATCGGCAGGTGCGACTGCTAACCCAGGAAATCACGGATTCTCAACAAGAAAAAACTTTATTGGACCAAACTTTAAATACCCTATGTTTTTCACAGGAGGTGCTGGCGGTGGAGCCGCGTCTAACGCAACAGGTGTTGGAGGTAGAGGTGGTGACGGTCAGTACGGTTGTGGTGGTGGAGGAGGTGGTGCCGGTGGTAACACAACTGCAGGAGTTGGAGGTAGAGGTGGTGATGGATTAGTAATAATAACAGTTAGTTAATTTATGATAGATACTTTTAATATATCAGATGGTAGTCCTCAGAGACAAATATTTTATGCTACAGGACCGAACACCTTTCAAACTTGGAATAAACCTTCTAACTGTAAATTCGTTTACTTCGTATTAATCGGAGGAGGTGCTGGAGGTGGAAGTGGTCAAGGTGGTACTGCTGGAACGGCTCGTAGAGGTGGTGGTTCAGGTGGTTCAGGTGGTGTGACTAAAGGTATGTTTCCGGCATCAGTAATTCCTGATACATTATATATCCAAGTAGGTTCAGGTGGTTCTGCGGGTGTTGGTGGTACAACAAATACTAGTGGTGGTGGTGGTGGATTGACTTATGTTATGGTAAGACCTGATACAAGTGAAACCGCACAAAATATTGTTTTACAAAGTGGTGCTTCAGGTCCTGGCGGTGGAGGTTCAGGTTCAAGTGGAGGTGCTTTAGGTTCTGCGGGAACTGTATGGGCTTTCACTAATAACATATTTTATAAATTAGGTTTAGTAGATACTTACGTAGGTCAAGCTGGTGTTGCGGGATTAACAACTACAACACCGAATACTGTGACTTCAGGTGGGATTCTTTGTTCAGGTGGTGCGGGTGCAGGTCAGAACAGTGCGGCATCATTAGTTGGTGGTGCGGTAATCGGTGGAGGATTTGTCCCAACTATGTCAGGAGGAACTGCAGGTGGAGCTTCAAACGGTGGTGGTGGTAGTGGAGGATATATGACATTTAATCCAAACACACTTGGATATTCAACAGAACCCCTAATATTTTTAGGTGGTGCCGGTGGTGGTTCATCAAACTCAGCGACAGGTGGTGACGGAGGTAGTGGTGCTTACGGTTGTGGTGGAGGTGGTGGTGGTGCTGGTGTTACTAACTCAGGTGGTAATGGTGGTAAAGGTGGTGATGGATTAGTAATAATAACATATTGGTGATAAAACAATGATAGACGTATTTAATTTACCTAATAAAGAGGCTTACACTAAAGTGTTTACTGTAAACTCAAATGGTGCAACAGGATGGGAGAGTTGGAATAAACCATCAAACATAACCTATGTCCATATATTTTGTATGGGTTCAGGTGCTGGTGGTGGTGGTGGACGTGGTAGTGGATTAAACTCAGCCACAGGAGGTGGTGGAGGTGGAAGTGCCGGATATTCCGTTGGGTTATTTCCCGCAGCGTTATTACCTGATACATTATTTGTTCAAGTTGGTAGAGGAGGGTCAAGTGGTACTGCAGGTGTAGGTGGTAATGGTGGTACAGGTGGTTCAGGTGAACATTCTTATGTGTCAGTTATTCCATCAACAGGTACTACTGCGGTTTTAATGAAAAATGGTGATGCGGCTCCAACAGGAGGTGGGGGTGGTCAAGGTTCAGTTCAAGGGGTTGCTGGAACTGCAGGAACAACTTGGACTTATTTTACTACTTTTATATTTCCCCAATTAGGTCAGATATCACGATTTGCAGGCCAAGGGGGTGGTATTGGAGGTTCAACAGGTGGTAGTGCAGGTGGTAGTATTACTATTACAGGTATTAACACAGGTGGTGCTGGGGGTGGTGGTGCAAGTTCTGCAGGTACATCAGGAAACGGTGGTGGTATTACCGGTGTTGGTATTATACCAAGTATTGTTGCGGGAACTCAAGGTTCTGCAACTGTTATTGACGGATATGGTGGGTATGGTATGAATACTTTAGTTAACGATTCGCATAACGATAGCCCTTTATTTTTTACAGGAGGTTCAGGTGGTGGTGCTTCAGGAACAACTGCGGGTAGAGCCGGTGGTGATGGTGGTGATGGTGCTTACGGTTCAGGTGGAGCTGGCGGTGGTGGTGGATACAACGGTAACGGTGGTCTAGGTGGAAAAGGTGGTGACGGTGTAGTTATAATTACTTGTTGGTAGTTGACATATCAACTTACAAAATCTATTATTAAGTATGGAAAATTATATTGGAAAAATTATAAACGGTAGTTGTATTGATGTTATGTCAGAGATGCCAATAAACTCGGTTGATTTGATTGTGACATCACCCCCATACGGAGTTGGTATCGCTTATGATGTTCACGATGACGATATGTATATTGAAGAATATTTAAAATTCACAAAGGAGTGGTTAACTCAAGCCTATCAAATATTAAAGGATGATGGTAGGATTGCTATCAACATACCTTACGAGATAAATAGACAAGACAAAGGTGGTAGAATATTCTTTTGTTCTGAAGTTTATCAGGTGATGAAAAGAATAGGATTCAAGTTTTTTGGTATTGTTGACCTTGAGGAAGATTCACCACATAGGAGTAAAACAACGGCTTGGGGTAGTTGGATGTCCCCTTCAAGTCCTTACATTTATAATCCAAAAGAGTGTGTTATATTAGCATACAAACACAAACATATTAAAACAGTTAAGGGAGAACCACAATGGAAAGGTGTTCCAACTGAGATTGAACAAGAAGATGGAACAGTTAAGAAAAAAGTCGTCTATGATGAGACGGATAAGAAAGAGTTTATGGAATTGGTTTTTGGCCAGTGGAAATATTTTGCAGATACTAAATCGTTAACTAAAGCGACGTTCTCAATGGATATCCCAACTAAAGCAATTAAAATATTATCATATAAAAATGATGTGGTATTGGACCCATTCGCAGGTTCAGGAACAAGTTTAGTTGCTGCTGAAATATTAGATAGAAGATGGGTGGGTATTGAATTATCTCCTAATTACACTGAGATTGCGAGGAATAGAGTTCAAGGATTCGTAGACCAAAAAAAACAACAAGAGTTTGAATTTGAAAAGGGGGAATAATAAATCCCCTTTTTTTTGTTTTCATAATATTTATAATAAAAAATGTTATGGAGAGAATTATCGTTACTCAGGATAATTTTAAAAATATTGTAAATGAAATTTACAGAGAAGAACAAATCAATATTGTAAATGAAAAATGGAATTCATTAAGTGAATCCGAACAAAAATTTGCTGTTGAGTTTTTAAAAGTGATATATCCTGAAAAATCTAAATTAATAAATGAAGCCACAGGTTGGAATACCTTTTTTGATTTTGTAGGGATTGTTGACCCTACTGGTATGGTTGACTTTTTTAACGGTCTTAGTTATTGGAAACAAGGTGATAAATTGTTTGCGATTTTATCTTGGGTGTCGGTATTACCGGTGTTAGGTGATTTAATTGCTAAACCTGTTATTGGTTTATTAAAAGTTGGTGGAAGTGGTGTTAAAGCGTTTAGAGCTGCAACACTTACGGGTGATGCTATTAAAGTGGCTGATGCCGCGGGTAAATCAGGTGGTGTGGTTGCTAAGTTTGTTGAGAAATCACCAAGTTGGGGTTCTAAGTTATTAGGATTATTAAATAAAGCCGGAACTAAATATCCAGCAATTAAACGATTAATTGGTTTGGTTGAAGAGTATGTTAAAGTTTTTGTTAATGCCGGTAAAGAAATGAAAACAGGTTCTAAATTATTTGGTAAAGCGTTAGGTAATACGGAAAAAGAAACATTGAAAAATACATTTAGAGGTTTCAGAGATTACGGTGGATTTAAAAATAAATATTTTAAATACATTTTGAGTAAAGATGTTGGATTATGGAAAAAGTTTGCGGCAGGTATGCCTCATTTATTAGGTGGTAATCCGGCTACAAGGTCATTAATGAGAAGGTCTAAATGGTATTTAGGTCTTTTAGATACGTTAGGTCTTGTGGATTCTAAAACAACACCTGATGAGATTTTAAGAAAATATCCTGAACAAATTGAAGAATATAACCAAACTGAAATGGCTCAAAAAAATTGGTCAGAAGATTTTGGTAGTGGTGGTAATGAAGAAAACATTGAACCTACTAAAGATGAAACTACAAAATTGTCAAATTCGTTTGATGTAAATCCAATAGATAGTTTAATAAAATCAGTATTTAGTTTTAAATAAAAATGAAAATAAAATTAACGGAATCAAAATACAATAATATCATTAAACGAATTATAGTTGAATCGGGTATAAGGGATATTAATAAAATTGCTGACAGATATAAAAAAGCTAAAATTTATTTTCATCAGGATTTAGATGGTGTAACTACCGCTATTGCAATGAAAGAATATTTGGCTCAATACGGAATTGAAACTGTTGATTGTGAGGTTATACAGTATGGTGATAAAGAATGGTCAATAAAAAAACCTGAAGGTAGTGGTGATGTTATGCCAGTATTAGTGGATTTTGCTCACGGAAAACCAATGTTCGTTATCCATACTGACCACCACGATACTCAAGCGGGTGTTGAAAAAGGAACGTCAACAAACTTTAGAGCGTCACGTTCTAATGTTGAAACAATATCACAATCAATATCACCAAAAGAATTATTCCCCAATGAAGATTTATTGTTAATATCAACAGTTGATTCGGCTAACTTTGCACCAAATGATATAACAGTTGATGAGGTAAATAATTACATCTTCAATTTGGATAAAGAAAAATCAGTACCAAAAAATAAAATGGCACTTGGTTTGGTGATTAATAAGTTATTATTGGCGTTTAAGAACAAACCTGGATTCTTAGAAGAGTTAGTGATGGAATCAACCCCGTCTTTAATGAATATCTTAACTAACATTAAGAGAATTATGAAAGAGAAAGGGTTTGCATCTACTGATATATTACAAAAGAATAGAGATACTTACGTACAATCAATGAAAGACCATCCAAACGTTAAAATCGTTGGTAATATCATAGTTCAATATGGTGGTGGTAATATGATGAAACCGGGTTCTTATGATAGATACACACCATTTAAGAATAATCCTGAGGCTGACTTTTTAGTAATTGCTTGGCCGTTAGGTTTAGTACAAGCATCTTGTAACCCTTTTAAAAAAGAAAGAGCGTTGAAAGGTGTTAATTTAGGTGAAATTAAAGATGAGGTGTTAAGTAAATGGGAATCTCAATTAAAACAAAAGGAAGTACCATTATCAACTATTAAATGGGTTTCGGAGAATAAATTAAATCCTGAATCTGTCGGATTTACATTTAGAGATTTTGAAGCATTGTATGGTGAAAAATTTGGTAAGATTAATAATGGTCCTGAATTACTTAATATTATTGGTGATGTTATGAAAAGACCTTATGATAATTTAAGCGACAAACAAAAGTCTTTATTAGAAAAAGTTACGGTTAGTGCTTGGGATATTATTGACGCTAATAGTGGTGGTCATAAATGTATTACTAATATATCAGGACTTAGTTATTTAGGTAGAGGACCTCAAAAATCTTTTGGTGGTGGAAGTTATCAAAAAAGTGAAGAAGATTCACCATCTGTTAAATTCACCAAAATGATTCAGAATGAATTTGTAAGAGTATTACAACAAAAAATACAGGAAGGTTAAAATTCTATTCGGTCGTCAAGTTTAATTCCTAAACGTTTGCACGTACCACCTTTAACTTCTAAAATCATATCACCTTCACCACAATAGTTTCCACAATCTTTTGATTTACAAGGGGGACAATTGTGGTGGATGTTTGATATACAACCATCTTTAATGAAGATAATATCTAAAGGTATTATACAGTTTTTCATCCAAAAACAATGGTCAGTATCATCCATTAAGAATAACATACCTTGGTTATCAGACGTGAATTTTTTTCCCATCATACCATTTGATTTATCCTTGGGGGTAATCATTGTTTTAACAACAAACCTATTATTATTAATTTTAATCTTCATATTAATAAATATTGTGAGGTTAAATAAAAATAACTATATTTGTTACTATGAAATCAAAAACGAACATAGTCAATAAGAAAGTCAAGTTTGAATATTTTTTCATTGAGACATTTATCGTGGGAATTCAACTACAGGGTTCTGAGGTTAAATCTATTAGTGAGTCTAAAGTATCAATGACTGACACCTATTGTTATTTTAAGAATGGTGAGTTATATGTTAAGGGTTTAAATATTGCAAGTAACAATGTGTCTTACAGTCACGAACCGATGAGGGAACGTAAGTTGTTAATGAAGAAAAAAGAATTACGTAAACTTGAAAACGAATTAATCAATGGATTAACTATTGTACCGTATAGATTATACCGTAACGAGACCGGATTGATTAAGATGGAGATTGTATTGGCGAAAGGTAAGAAGTTATGGGATAAAAGAGATTCAATTAAAGAAAGAGATATTAATAGAGATTTAAAACGAGGTTTATGACAAAGATATTAAAAGGTAAGATAGTTCACCAAGATGGTGAATTAATGGTTCAACATTCACCAAAAAAAATATTTGGTGAGTTAAGAGGTAGTAGAGTTGAAAAAGTGTTTTACAGTTATGATATTCTTGACCCCTTCACCGAACAAGATTTAAAAGTTGATGATGAGGTTGAATTTGTTTTTGAATATTATATTGCTAACGAAGGTTCATTTAAATTTTGTGAGATTGTAAAAAAATAGTATATTTGATAAAAATAAAGAACGATGAAAACAATAGAGATAACACAACAAGAGATTTTGATGGCGACTAGACCAAATGTATATCGTAATAAGAAAAAATATTACAGAAAAACTAAGCACAAGAACTCGGAAATTTAGTATATTTGTTGAACATTTAAAATTTACAATATGGTTATTAATAGTTTTCATACAATTAAAGTTGAACACGAAAAATTCGGAGTTGTTTTAAACGAAACATTCATTGATGCTACACAGTTCAAACTATTTCTTAAAGCAATCCACGGATGTTTGGTTACAAAAGAAGATTTAACGTTCTTCAACGGTGTTGACTTCTTAGTACACGTCCCTTATAAACATTTAGTTGATTCTATAATCAATACAGGTAAGACCGAGTATACCTCATCTGACCACGTTAAAAGTAAAATTGAAGCTTTAGTTACAAAATGATTAGATTATTTATCATATTATTAGTGGTGTTGGGGGTGAGTTCTTGTTATAAAGAAAACCCCCAACCAAAAGAGTCAAAACCTATTATAGTATATCCGTATGTTACGGACACAGTAACAGATTCAATCCCAACATTGAAAGGTCAAACTTGGATTTTAACGGGGATAAGGATTGGGGGGATAGGAAATCCTACTACAACCTATGATACTTTAAAATTCGTCACCAATACCGTGTATAAATATAATGGAAACTCATCAGGGTATTCATTATATTACACAGGTGGTGGGTTTAACTTATCAATAAAGGGAACACCTTGGGGTTATTTGAGTGGGACAATCTATGAATATAATTTAAAGAATGGAGATATTCAGGGGTTAAAATTTATTGATATAACACCTGGTTCATCTAATCAAACAAATTATTATATTTGGATGAAGAAAATATAATTGACAAGTCAAAAAAAAATAAGTATAGTTGTTTAACAAATAAAAAGTATAAGTTATGAAATGAAATGGTTGAATTTAAGTAGTAATGGTTGGTTGGTACTGGCTTCTACAATAATCTACATGAGTGTTCTCACGATGATGTTTGAATATGTTATTAGTCGAGAGTTTCCCGTGTTCTTACAATTAATATCTGTGTTTTTTGCATTGTTTTACACGGTATTCCAATTAAAAACAATTGCCAAATATGTTATAAATTTATTTAATTTTAAAGAAAAAGAAGAAGAAGTATGATTACAATTATTTTATTAGTAGTGAGTTTGATTATCGCAGGTGTGATGATTTTTAAAGGTGTCTCAAATGACGATACAGTGGGTTTAAGAAATGGTATTATCGTCGGTGTGTTAGGTATCATCATTTCATTAGTCCAACCATTTTCAACTGAAAGAGTTGATACGGGTAATGTTGGTATCAAAGTTAATTTAACAGGTGATGCTCGTGGTGTGTCAAAATATGAATACAAAACAGGTTGGGTTGTTTATAACACTTGGACTGAAACAATGTATGAGTTTCCCGTATTCCAACAACACATTGAGTATGGTGACCAAATGGTTATCACTAAGGGTGGATTTACAACAACAATTAATCCAACGTTTAACTATAAATTAAAATCTAATACAGTTGGGGATATGTTCCAAAACTTGAGATTACCGATTAAAGAGGTTGAACAAGGATGGTTGAAAAACGCAATCGTTGGAGCGGTGAATGACGTAGCAAATACTTGGTCTGTCGATAGTATCTTTAACCACCGTGAAAACTTCGAATCTAATATCGTTGTCGAATGTAATAAACGATTGATTAAATGGTTTGACGTATCTCAGTTAAGAACTAACATCACACCTCCTGAGGCGTTACAAGAATCAATTATCGCTAAAACAAGAGCTATCCAACAAGCTGAAGCGTCTAAACAACAGGCAATCGCTGCACAGGCTGATGGACAACGTAAAGTTGCGGTTGCAAAGGCTGACTCCGCAGAGACTGTCATCAACGCATCCGCTAAGGCAAGAGCGATGGAACTAACACAACAAAAATTAACACCTTTGTATGTTGAATATAAGAAAATTGAAAAATGGGATGGTCAATTACCTTCAACAGTTGCGGGTGGTACAGGTACATTCTTGAACATCAAATAATGATAACACAATGGTAACGACAATGATGTCGTTACCATAATTAAAAAAAATTCAATGGTTGATGTTGTCTAATTAATATTTTGTTTATATTTGTATATATAAAACAAACGGATATGGATTCACAGACATTAGCAACATTAGCAATCGTAGGATTTGGAGGGTATATGATTTTCAAATTTTGGAAGACAATATTAAAAATGTTAATAGGTTTATTATGTTTTTGTGTTGTGTATACTTACTTATCATTAAAGAAATATTTTGACGGTTCAAATGAAGGTAAACACAAAATAGAACAAGTGGTGGCTGAAACTGTCAAACAATCAACACCTGTTGGTTATAACGAATAGCGTTTCTCTGTGTCGTATAACAGAGTGGTGGATGTGCCTTTGCGGCCCCAAAGGGAGACTTCGGTCTCCCTTTTTTTATTTAATGATATTTATAAATAAAAACGGTTATGGCTAGTATTATTATAAATGAAAAACAATTAGAAAGATTAATTGGTAAAGTGAAAACTAATATCAATGAAGGTGGTAATCACGATAACAGTCGTTATATGTTCTTTAGTAATTTGGAACAAATGAAAAGACAATGTGAAATGTTATTGGATATGGATGACTCAACAATTAATGAGATATTAGAAAATGGTCACGATTGGGCTCAGGACCACATTGCTGAAGCAAAAAACAATATGGACCAGGTGTTTGATTTCTTAATGAATGAAACAAAAGGTGAGGGTGAAGACGATGAGGATTATGATGATGAGGAAGACTATGAAGAAATGGATGATGATGATATTGAGTTCGGTGACGATTTTTAGTTAATAAAAATTTGATAGTGTAAAACCTTTATCTTATTTTTGGATAAAGGTTTTTTTATGGAATATGTTCAACTTATAAGTAATCAGGTTTTTAGAGACCATAGAGGTGTGTTCGCACCATTAGCGTTAAAATATGATGGTAACATCAGAGATATTTTGAAGAAAGATTGGTTACAATCAAACATTAGTGTTAACCCCACACAATACACACTGAGAGGATTGCATTTTCAAATTGGGGAGTTCGCTCAGGCCAAACTAATTAAAGTGATTACAGGTAGTATAATTGACTTTGTGGTTGATATTAGAAAGGAATCTCCTGAGTATATGAAACTACATATGTTTAATATGAAATCTAATGATGAATTAATTGTTCCTAGAGGTTATGCACACGGATTCGTAACGATGGGTTATGATACAGTTGTTCAATATTTGGTTGATAATGTTTATTCGCCTGAAAATGAAGGTATATTATCTTATAAAGACGTACCAGGATTAGAGACCCAAATTAGAAAAGCTTGTAAAAATAGTGACGTAATAATACACGATAAAGATTTAATAACTAAAAACATATAATAAACAATAAAAAATAAAACAAATGGAAATTATCTCGCAATTAAATGACTTGTTACAAAATAATGGTTCTCAAACTGTTGATAAAGAGAAGGTATTAAACTCAGTAACACTATTGGCTGAACACAGAGAATTATTAAAACAAATGGTTAGAAACACACCTAATGATATGGATTTGGGTAAAACGGTTAGAAGTTTATATAATTCCATGAATGATGATAAAGAGATTTAAAAATAATTTACCTAACACTATTATTGGTATGAGTTTTGAACAAGCAAAAATGACTTGTTTAAGTGAAGGTTATATTTTGTCATTTAATAATACAGATAAAATTGACTTAACATATCTTGTTACTGTGGTTGAAATGAGTCCTGATGGTAAAATATTGAATGCAAAATATGGTAAATAAGTTAGACCTATATATTTATTAATAAAACTTAATAAGATGGATAAAATTTTAACTAAAAAACAAATATTAAATAAAAAAATATTTGAACAAGAAGAAGATAATGATGATGTAAAAGTTGACGATAACGATGGTGGTAAAGAAACAGGTTCTTTCACTACATTAGTTTCGGGATTATTACATTCAAGAACTCAAATTCATATTTATCATTTACAAACTAAATCGTTTGCGGTTCATAAAGCCTTGAATGATTATTATGATGGTGTTGTTGATATCTTTGACGGTTTGGTTGAATCTTATCAAGGTAAACACGGAATCATTGAGAATTATAAATGTGACGGTTACGATAACTATTCAAGTGTTAATAGTGTAATTGAATATTTACAGAAATTAGATAAAACAATTGAGAGTTCAAGAAAATCGGTTAAGGAAAGTTTCATCCAAAATCAGATTGATACCGCACAAGAATTAATTTATTCAACTATTTATAAATTGAAATTCTTGGAATAATAAGCTTTTCATAGTATTTAATTTTTACCCCAATTTTAAAAAGTTGGGGTTTTTTTATATCTTTGTTTTATGGATGAGAAAGGTAGACATAAGTTAGCTGAATTACTTGTTGATAAGACAAAGTTGGTCGTAAATTACGAAGGACTTAACTTCATTCAATTCAAGATTGAATATCCATTTTTAAGGGGTGATGTGAATAGGGATTATTATTTAAAACTTCAGTTGGAAGAATATTCTTGGAATTTTGGAATGCCTGCAGGTTATCACTTAATTACTTATTTAGAAACTTTATTCAGAATTAAAGATGAGTCAATAATAAATGAGATTCGTGATTTATTCTTGGATATTTTTGAAGAAAGAATTAAAAATTTACGAGAATATCTATTGACACCTTAAAATAAATTCCATATGATTATAGAGTAAATTAAATGAAAGTAATATGACAATCAAACAAGCGTTAAAAGAAAAGAATAGATTGATTAAAGCAATCGAGGATGAGTTTAAAAAAGTGTACTCATACAACTCAATTGATGAGGGTAATGTTAGACCTTACTCAACAGTTGATGCTTTGTCTAACATAATGACATTGGAAGAAGGTTTAATCGACCTTAAAACAAAAATCCATAGAGCGAACATTGGAGTTTACGACAAAATCTTTAGATTGTCAGAATTGAAATCTTTGGCTAAGAAACTTAACCAAATTGATTGTAGTGAAGGTAAAGTATCTGATAGATACTCAAGAACGGAACCTTCAATCAAAACTGCGGAACTATCAATTGTTGAGAGAGACGTGAGAGTTAAATCAATTGAAGAAGAAATTGAGAGATTGCAAGAAGAGTTGGATACTCACAACGCAACGACATCAATATAATCGGACTTGTTGTTGACTAACAAATATATTACTATTAGACATTCAGTGATGTTCGATGTTTGTGAATGTGATGCCGACTCAAAGTTCAACTATCAAAAATATTCAAAGTTCAACCATTAAACTTTAAAACTCATCTAACCTGGTATTTGTTTTTCGACACAATAAGATTATATCTCCCCCATCTTTTTTTAAAGGTGGGGTTTTTTATTGATTAAAATTATTATATTTGAAGGATAATATATTTATAGATATGGAAAACGAACAATACATACAGATTTTCAATAAAGTAAATAAGAGAAAAAGTATTCACGGAATTAACTTTGAATTGATACGTATATTATCTGCGAAGGAGGCTAATGCGGTTAATGAAGTTTTAGTATTCAATATCATAAACAATAATGATTTATCATACACTAAAATAACATTAGAACAACTATTATTGGACCAAATTGAAAAATTCAATAGGTTGTTTAGTTTAGGGACATTTGGTATGACAGAAAATGTTATGATTCTTGATGCTAAAGAAATTCATATTGGTAGTGGTGATAATTTAAAAACTGAAATAACTAACACATTAAAAAAGACTAAAGAATTAAAATCAGGGTCTTATACCGATTCTGAGACCGGTGAAAAAGTTTATGATTTAATCCATATAAAACCAAAAAGATGGGGTGTTGATATTGAAGGTGACTTTATACAAATAATCAATTACGTTGAACCAATTGATATGTATCAGGTTAAAAAAAATGATAATGAGATTGTTGGGAAGTTAAATATTAAGGATGAACTACCTTGGTCTTATAATGAGTCATTTAATGGTTCTTATGAAGAGCACGAATTAAATTATCTTGAAATGGATGATGTTTTTGAAAATTATCCATTGGTAATGGATGGTGAGTGGCAAGCTTGTTATGTTGTAACGGAATTTTTAAACATATAAAAAAACCCCCAATTAATTTTGGGGGTTTTTAGTTATTTGATATCTGTTGATTCTAATAATGTGTAACTGAATTTGTTACCGTGAATTTTAGCAGCTTTTTTACAGATTGACATAAACACATCAAAGTCTTTTACTCTTTTGAATACCTGACATCCTTCAGACCAATTTTCAACCCAAGTTGAATCAGTACCAGCTTTGTGGATGTTAATACCGAACATACCTTTATCCTTTAAAGTTTCTTCAAAAATTAAATCTTTGTTAGCATCTCTCCAAACCTCAACCATGTTTAATCTTTGACAAAGAGCGTCATATTTTCCCTGATGTTTATCAACCGCCCAAGTTGTACGATATTGATTAGGTACTAATCTTGCAACTCCTTTTTTATTGTGAAATTGTTGAACACCTTTTTTACCTGGGTCAGTTGTTGCGTTCCAACAATAGAATTGCCAAACACCTTTCTCATCTTTAAATGAAATTGTGATATGGTCATCAAATACGTTAGTTACCTTTTTAGCAACTGATGGTGAATTGTTTCTAACACCAACGATATTGACATCGTAAGATTTATTTGTGTCATCGTTAAACCACTTATATCCTTTTGATTTAAGTGCTGATTCAATCTGTTCTCTTGTATAAGACATAATTAAATTTTTTTTTGTTTATTTTAATTATAAATATGTGGTCAGGTATATTTATTGGTTTAAAACCCCTCGAACTAATGAATGAAATTATAGACGACTTCGACAACGATTTTGGAGACCACAGTACAACTAGTTTTTAGTTGTTATACTATATGAGTGATGTTATTGGTAAAATGATAAAAAAGATTGTGGATAAGCAATTAGACACTGTGCCTATTAATTACGATAAAATCATCAAAGATTTAAAAAAATTAAAGAAAGAATTAAAGAGTGGTATGGTTATTGATAGTGTTATAGAAAAAACATTATGATACACAATACAGAAGCCATCGTTCAAATTACACTGTCATCAGTTCTAACATTATTAGTTATCACTCATTTAGTGATTAGTAAAGTGAAGGGGAATTAAATTGGTTTAACACCACGATAATTTATACCCCAATCATCAAATGAACCATCTAAATTCTCTTTATCTAATTCTTCACCACCATATAAATCTATAGCTCCGTCATATTCTAATTCCTTAAATAGATTAACTGCGTCTGAACTATCACCATACGATTCAACTTTTCCCATGTAGTCAGTTCTAGTTACTACAGTTTCAACAACCCAGTATGGTACTGAATAAGTATTGAATTGAGGTTCAATTAAATTGTCGTAATCTTCGTTTTCTAAACTATCATTGTTCAATTTAATAAAATTAACAATATATGATGTGTCAACTCTTAAATCATCAGATTTGATACCAAATAATTTAAGTAATTTACTAACTTGATTTAAGATATCACCATATTCAATATAATCAAATTCCTCATCTACGATATGTTCAAGTAAATCTGTCGTTTTATAAAATCGTTTTACAATCGTGTGTCTTAATTTTTCAGGTTGTTCTCCTAATCTCATAATGTTAAATTTATATGTATAAATAGTTGAGTTGTTTAATAAATTTAGTTACTTTTATTCAAAAGAAAAATATATGCAAACATTAGTATTTAACACAACAACAAAGACTGCGAAACTTTATGAAGGTATTGCGGAAAAAACTGACTTAATTGCTCATTACACTGACGTACCAACCGTTAAGATTCTTGACGAGGGGTATTACCAAGTAATGCAAAGAGATGCAATGGAGAAACAACTACCGGTATTAAGAGTACCAATCGCTAACACTAATATGTTAATCAAAGAGTAATGAAATCTATAGGCCAAATCTTCCGAAATAACAGAAACTTACTTGATGAACCTGAAGTTCAGGAACTTGTTGAGTATGCTCAAGAATTGGAAGGTTTGGTAATGGATAAAAAGATTGAAGATAATTACGATAAGGAAACTATCTTATTAGGAATCATAAGAGACATCTATTCAAGTTGTAAAGACACATTGGAACAAGATGAGTTACACGAAAGATTCCCAAGTGTTGTTGACCCTATCGGTGATTATAAAGAAAGTCTAATTAACTTAAAAAGGTTTATCTCTGATATGTGTAGAGAAAATAGAATTAATTTATGAAGAAACGAGTTTATTTGGTTGATATTGACGGAACCATTTGTGATGATATCAAGAATGAAGAAAGTCATTTATATCCCGACGCTAAAGTATATGAAGGTGCTTTAGAAGAATTGAATAAGTTATACGATGAAGGTAATATAATTACATTCTTTACTGCTAGAGAAAGTAAAGACCGTGAGGTAACTGAAAAATGGCTGAACGATAATGGTTTTAAATACCACGGATTAATAACTGACAAACCAAGAATCCAAGGTAAGTCAGAATATGTTTGGATTGATAACATTCCAATCAGGGGGATTACTTATAAAGGACAATGGTCCCCAATAATTGAGAAACAATTATTCTGTGATGAGGTGAAATCAATGTTGATGTTTAAGAAATGAAAAAGGGGTCGAAAACGACCCCTTTGTTTATTTTAACGGTACAACTGATACTTGAATTTTACCCACTTTGTGATTAGCCAACTTACCAAATGATTTTTTACTTAAATCAATTCGGTTAGACTTTTTGTTCCCCATTCTATCTGTAACTTCAACAGTGTCTGTTTTGTTATTTGATAGATTAGTAACAACTAATTTAGTGTGTAAAGGTAAATTGTTGTACGCTGCGGTCGAGTGTTCCCTATGTACTTTAGGGTGACCTGATGTGTCATACCAAGTTGCGGTATGCACATTCGGAATTACATTTCTTGTAGTAAATGTAAATGAACTAAATGTAAGACCTAATAATAATACTAATACTGTCTTCATAGGTTATAAATATAGTATTAATATTATTAAAAGGAAATAGTTCTAGTAACCTCTCACAACTATATAAAAACATTTACCGTCATTATATACACCAAAACCAACTTTAGTTATTTCTTTATCAAGTAAGAAATCCATATGTGCTTTAGAAATAACAAATGAGTCAAAAACACATTCTGAAACTAATTTATTTAAATCACCATCAGTTGGTTTTATATTATCTAAGAACACCATAGGGAACATAGATATACATTCAAAATAATAATCCCCATTAAAATCGTCGTGTTTAAAATCCGTTACGAGTTTTTTAGAATATTTTTGAGCGGTTAATGATAGGTCTAAATCTTCATTAACTTTAGGTGAAGCATAATCAGTTCTGAACTCATTAAATGATTTCAATAGGTGTGTATTTACTAATGACATATTTATAACTCTACTGATAGAATCTGTCTTTAAATAATTAAAATATTTTGAATTATCAATAGGTACGAATGTTAGTTTATCACCATTACAGATACTTAGTTTCCATACTTTAGAATGAAGTTTATAAGGTCCTTGAGACCAAACTGATAATGAAACCAAGATAGATAATATTAAAGTTATTGTTTTCATAGGACTAATCTTTTAAAGGGTTTCTACAAATATAATTAAAATATGTCACATCTTGATATTTATTTTCTTATTTAGATAGATTGATATATTTATTAAAAAAAAGAATAATGATGAAAAAAATGGTTATTAGTGAATCTGAAAAAAAACATATATTAAAACTTTATGGTGTTCCGTTGAATGAACAACAAAAACCAACAGAGACTCAACAAGAGGAAGTTACGACTAAAACTGTTATGAATATTAATACTAATGTTACATTTCCCGCTGGTTTTTATAACCAATCTTATTTAGAGAATAGTGAAATAACAACTAAAATACAGGAAGTTATTGACTATTTGGCAAAAAATAATGTAGCACCAACTACTCAAACATATGTTGTAAATTTAGTTATTTCTTCGGGGGAATCTAGAATACCAAATACCGATAAAGAAAACGGTAATGTGAAGGTTGACCCAGGGTTTTTAGCTCAACAAAGAAGTAATACTATTGTTAATTATGTTAGTTCCTTATTAAAAGGTAAAGTTGATGTTAAACCAACTATTAATCCCCCTAAAATTGGTGAAACAAAATGGGTTGAACAACCTTTTTGTCCTGCCAATAGATTATCAAGTACTGATACCCAAGGTTATGCTTGTACAGCTAGCAATTTTAATACCGGAAATGGTTCTGTGAATTGGTCAAATGGTAAAAACACGACATATAAAGATATATTTGACCAATATAAAAAAGAACAATTTGTTAGTGTTAGTATTGTGGTTAATCAAATACTAAGAACACCACCTGTTACTATGCCGGTTGTTGACCCAGGTTGTTTAACAGGTATGATTATTGAACTTAATTATACTAATCTTGCGATTAAACATGTATGTAATAGCTCGGTGTATCAACTTTATATCAAAGGTGATAAAGGTCAACCGTTACAATTGTTAAGAAATGATGGTGCATCTTATGCTAGTTTAAATAATAATAGAGAAGGTATTGATAGTAGTATTAAGCATATGAAAGAAATGGAAAAAAAATCTAATATTGACCATACTAAAAACTTAGAAATTGCTAACAAATTGATACCGTATGATAATAATCCTGAAGATAATGGTGGGGCGAGATATAATAAATTTGTTGTTGGTAAAGATATTGTTAGTAAATTAGTTGCTGAAAAATCTAGTAAATTTAGTATTATTGCTAAATGTATAAATCCGGCTCAATACAAAGACAAAGTATGGGGAATGGGTTGTCATAAAGGTGCTGGTGATATTGTTATTACGACAGGTGTTGGTTCTAAAAATGGTAAAACTGAAACTCACAAATATGTGGCATCAACACCTACAGGTGAAAATAAATCAGCAACATTAATAACGGTTGATTCTTGTGGTAAACAAGTAAAATTATAATATTATGAGAAACTTATTGGCCGAACAAATTAGTAAGATGCAATCAATGATGGGCATTCAAGATGACCTATTAGTTGAAGCGTCAAAATTAAAAATATTAACCGATAAAGAAGGGTTAGACCAAGAGGAGGCGACATTATTAGATAGATTATGTGGTGGTCTATCGGTTTGGATGTTAGGACGTATTAAAAATTATTTACATGAGGTCGAATTAAGAAATTATAGTGCTGAAGGTGTTGATATAAATAAAATCATCGTGGATGAAATTAATGCTAGAGGTTATGTTAGTAGATATCGTCAGGATATTACCGGAATTATGGATTGGATACGTGTTGGTTTGGATGGTAATGTAAAACCATTTAAAAACTTACGTTTAGACGATTTAGTGAAAAAAAGTAAGGAATGGCACAATTCATTAGGTTTAGGTGAGGGAGAAATTAGTTATAAAGAAGTACATCCTATCATAAAAGATTTCCGTGATGAAAATGGTAATGGATTCTATTGGGCTGATTTGGAAACAAAAAATTCACCTGAAGAATGTGATAGAATGGGTCACTGTGGTCGTTCAAGTTATGGTTACCTGTATTCATTGAGAGAGACAAAACCAATTAATGATAAATACAAAATTAATAAGAGTCATCTAACTGCGGCAATCGGTACTGATGGTATTATGTATCAGTTAAAAGGTCCTAAGAACTCTAAACCAAAAGAAGAGTTCCATAGTTATATTTTACCGTTATTCTATGTGTTAGGTGGTGAAGGTGAAGAAGATGATTACTTAGTTCGAGGATTCGGAACCGAATATGCGTCACAACAGGATTTTAAGTTAACAGATTTACCTGATGAGGTTATTAGAAACTTATATCAAAATAGACCTGAATTATTTGAAGGTAGAAGTATGCAAAGAAAATTGGTTGATATGGGTATTATTGAAAAGGGGAGTGTTGATTATAACATAACACTTGATTTGGACCCCGATGATATTGGTAGATATGTTGATGGTGATTATGTTTATAGACGATATAAGAAAAAGGTGACATCACCTGCGGGTCAAGAATATGAAAGAACTGTTGAGGTAACAATGTTTGGAATGATATTGGCTGGTGATACTTGGGATATATATTATAATGATAGTAATGATTGGCAATCTTCGTTAAGATATCACGTTGATGATGAAAATGAAAAAGTAATCCGTTCAATATTATTTCAATATGCTATGAGAGAGAATGATGAAATAACAATGGAGGATTTAAATGAAATGGATACTGAGTCCTTAATTGAGGAATATGATGATAATTATTATGTTCGAAGTGCCATCAATAATGCAACTTCTAATGCTGAAGCGAGTGATTATAGTGATTATTTATATGGGTTATTAAAAGATGCCTTACAAGAATATGGGACAATTGAAAAAATGGATGACTCAGGTGTTATATTACACGTAAACGTTGAACCATATTTTAATGAAATAAGTGATGATTATTTAGACGAATATATGGAAAGATGTGATGATGACATTAAATGTGTATTTGAAGAAATGGCATCTGAAGGTGATATTGATAGACCAAAATGGGACCCTGATGATAGATGGTATCCTAGTGTTAACGATGATAACTTTAATGATATGTTATCCGACTATCTCGGTGATGCTAAAAGTGATTATGGAATTAAATAAAAAAATCAATAAAAAAATGAAACCCCAATTAAAAGTTGGGGTTTTTTGTTTATATTTGTAGAAACGATAAGAGATATGGAAAGATTTTCAATGAGAGAAGTGTTAAAACACACACACGGTGAAGCTGAGAAGAACGTTAAAACTGCGAAGTCAACAAAAAGGGCTGAGAAGAAAGGTGACGGAAAATATGTCGTTAAAATAGTGGATGGTGTTAAATATATGGTTTTAAAATAAGAGATATGAATATAGTTAGTAAAACATTAATGGTTGATATTGAGAACGATATTACATTAGAGAACGGGTCTATTTCTATGACAATAATACATCAAGCGTATATTAATCAAAGTGATGTTGATATTGAGTTAGCGGATTATTCTAACGTTAAATTTTTAGGTAAGGAAATCACATTCTCTAAGTTAAAAGAAACTTTAAACAATATTGACATCGACTTAGGTTTGTTAGTTGATGAAAAATGTAAAGAATTATTCACCGATGAAGATAGAGAATATTTACAATCTTTATATTCAAGTATTAAATCACCATATACGAAATAAGATGACATTTGAAAACTTTTTTAATATAATTGATTGTTACAAGAGAGGGTCTGAAATGATATCAGACCTTCACGACTTGGGGTTTGATTTAATGGAGGGTAGATATCAATTATCCAATATTCTATTTGAACAATTACAGAACTCAATTCGTTTTGTTTATGGTGATGAGGGATTGGATTGGGTGGAATGGTTCATCTTTGAAAATGGTTACGGTGATAAAGGTATGGAGGCGTGGCACGAAAGTGAATTAATCTGTCAATCATATGAGGAGTTATTTCAATATTTGGAAAAAAATCATAAGTTATGTACACATTAAAAAGAGGTGACGGTTTGGTTAAACGGTCCGAAGATGTCAGGTGGATTGAGTTTGATGGGTATGGTAGGGGAAAAGAATTACACGAAACACCAAAGGTTGGACTTGGTTTAATTATGTCCCCATTCAATATGTTTTTTACTTGGCAAACAACAGAAGTTACAGAACTATTGGAAGTTTCGGAAAATTGTGTTAAATTTAGAACTAAGAATAGTGATTACGAATTAATTAAGGGAAACGATGACTTGGATAAATCCTGATGCTTGGTTCAAGAATTTTGATAACAAGCCAATTAACATTAACATAGATACTAAACTTAAAACATATGATGAGTATCTTAAAGATAACTTCTTCTATAAGTTTGGTGAGTTATTTAGAACTTTGGTTGGGACTAAATTTATGTGCTATGAAGGTGATGAATTAGTTACTAAAACAATTAAAGAAATTAAGTTCAATCCTGATATAGTTGTAGACGAGAAACGTAAAAAATATGTTGAGGATAAAAATAAGTTTGTGGCAATGCACGAGTTACCAATACCAAACGATTACACAGGATATAAAATATTTGTTTTTGTGATAAGTGAAGACGATGTACAATACAACTTCAATGAAATATATTTAAAACCTGAAAAATGAGAAGAGTTAATATACCTATTAAATCAGCAATGGTTATATTTCCTGAAATGGAAGATTTAGGAAACATGCCTCGTAAGAAAAAGAAAAAGATGAAAAAAGAGTTTTCAAAACTCTTCGTTAAAAAATTAACAGAATGGATTGAAAATGGAAAACAATAATGTTGACACCTTATTAGAACGATTAATTGAAGATGCTAAGAAATACACTTCAGGTGCTGAAGCGGCTTTAGACCATATTAATATGGGGTTCGTTCATTTGTATAGACACTTAAACGGGAATGATAGACATAATCTATTATCCGATTTAGAAGAATTTAACTCACGATTAAAAAATTTTTTGGTAGATGAAGGAAATAATGTTTAAATTTGGGATAGGTATAATTTTTATAACGTATTGTTTATTTATACACAACGTTATAAAAAATTCAAGGTATGGAATTAATGAAAGGAAATTAACTGATACTTTATTTACCTTATTATTAATTGAAATGTTCGTAGTGGGACTTTCACAACTTTTATTAAAATAGAGATATGGCGGCAATAACATTGGAAACGATTAAGATTGGTAGAGTGACTTACGAGGTTAAGTCAGGGGATTATATATTATATAATGGTAGTTGTTATCAATTTGTTACTGGTGATAAAAGAACATTGAAACAACAAGGTTGGACATCTTATTCATCATTAGTGATGCCGGCAACATTAGTGAAGAAAATCCCATTCATTAGAATGACAAAAGTTAGTTTTAATTTGGATGGGATGGATTTGGTTAAATGGTATTTCTAAATAAAAGGATTACCTGATTCTTTTAAGTTGATAAACACATTTTCAATACGGACACATTCTTGTCTGAACTTAGATGCAATCTCAGGGGGTAATTGAAACCATTCAGTTCCCCCTTCTAAAATATATTTTGAATAATCCCTTTTCATTGTGGATTCGATTCGTTGGTAATATTCTGACTTGTAAGTTCTGAGTAAAACTAATTCGTGGGGGTTTGAAGTTTGATGGGTTTTCAATCTGAGTTTGGGGTCATTCTTGGATATACCTATTTTATATCGTTCAGGTTCAGAACCCCATTCAACAATTAAATAAACGAAACCATAGTTCATATGGTTTTAAATTTAATTTAAAGAAATTTTAAGTAAATTATTTATTAGGTCTAACGAAATATACGTTATTTACATCAACATCAACGTCACCTCTAAAATCAATCATTTCACCGGTGTCATTATCTTTCATATGTGTGAAGAATTTATATTTTTCAGGTAAATACCTATGATATCTTTTAAATAATTTTTTCACTTTAAAATAATCCTCACTACACGGATGTTCTTCAAAAGTATAAAAAGTATAATCTAATGGATTACAAAAACTATAACCTTTATGTAAAAATGGGTAATCGTCAAAATGTTTAGTTAGTGGGATATTATAGAATTTACAAACTTTATCAGCGTCAACAATTAAGTCCAAAGATAATATTGTAACATATATGTTTGGATTATCATCCACAAATCTATACCCAATGATAAATGGATATCGGTTACTTACTGACTTGATAATCATATCAAGACCTTTAAGTTCTAATTCGCTAGGTTTGTCTCTAAATGTAGAATAATCAGCCATATTGATAAATACTTTTGTTTTCCAAAAATAAACATTATATTTGTCCTATGGAAAATTATTATTTATCAGACGAACAAATGTCAGAATACCTAAACTCAATTGGTGGGTTGGAAAATGGGTTTTATACTGATAAAGGTCCAATACTTGACCCAGGTTTCTTCTGTGTAAGTAATGGATGGTTTGGATTGATTAAGTCATTGATAGATGATTTAATTGAATTGGGGTGGGACAAACAAACCTGTCAAGTTAAAGAGAAATTTGGTGGGTTAAGATTTTATATTAATGCTGGTAGTGATGAAATACACGAAAGGATAATTCAAGCTGAAAAAGAAAGTTATAAGGTTTGTGAAAAATGTGGGGAAGATGGTGAAATACGAACCGATATTGGATGGTATTCTACATTATGTGATACTCATTATAAGAAAAGTAAAAATAGTAGAACAAGAGTTAGTTTTGACTATGACGGAACGTTAGCATTACCATCTGTAGAAGAGTTTGCGAAAGAATTGGTTGATGAAGGGTATGAGGTTTGGGTTGTCACTTCAAGAGTAAGTGATGAAGATTCGGTAGTTCGTCCTTGGAAATCCCCTAATTGGAATGACGATTTGTTTGAGAGTTGTGAAAGAATTGGGATTCCAAAGAGTAGAGTAAAATTTACCGCATTTGCTGATAAGATTACATTCTTAGAAGGTATGGGGTTTGCATTTCACTTGGATGATGATTTATATGAGTTGACTGCGATAATGGAATCTAAAGACAAATGTCAACCATTAAATGTTGGTCATAGTGATTGGAAACAAAATTGTTTAGAAGTTTTAAAAAAATAATATATGAAAAAAAACAGACGTAGAGCGGTACACGCTGAATTAGTTAGAGAAAGTAAAGATAACCCTGGTTACTTCAGGTATAACATTACAATTAGAGAAAAAGATGGTATGGAACATGTAGTACCTGCGTATGGTAAAGATATGCAAGATGCTATTGAAAGATTGTTATGGAATGAACGTGTTGATAAAGTAACAAAACCAAAATTTGTTATTGCAAGTTTCGCAGGTTTATTGTTAGGTGTTGTTGCCCTATCAGGTATGTTAGGTGTGATATATAATAACCCATTATGGATTGTCGGTGGTGTTGGTCTTTGTGGTATTACATTATCATTAACTTCATTAATAAGTTCTTACTTAAATAAAAAGTAATATGAGTGAATTTATTTTACCTAATTACACTGAATGTAAGTGTAGTGAAGGTCCAAAATCAGGTGGTGTTGATTTAGGTGAGTTTATCGTTAGATGGGAATATAATGGAGACGGTCAAATACTATTATCATTAAATAATGATAATGATAAACTAATTCAAAGTATTGAACATACGAAATCAAAGGTCAAATGAGAGAAAAAATAATTGAACTGTATGGTGATGATGAACTTTTGTTGGCAGATGGATTTGATGATGCTATCATTGGATTTGACGAACAAGGTTGGAGAGTAATATATTCTGTTAGAAAATGTATTGATATCTTGATGAAAGATATGGATGAACTTGAGGCAATAGAATATTTTGCTTATAATGTATCAGGAGCATATGTTGGTGAAAAAACACCAATATGGTGTTATGATTTAGGTTTAACTGAAAATATATAAAAAAATGATAGTATTAGATTTAAGAAATGATATTGAACAATTATCAAGTAGATTAAGACATAAGGTTAGTCAGTTCCCTGACGGACAACAATCAATTGATATTATAGTATCAGACCCGACAGATTTTTATGATATGTCAATGAATATCAAAGAAGGGGTTGAGATTAGAAGTAGAATGAATTCATTCAAAGACGTTGAGTTAATAGTTTGTGCTAATCAAGCGTTAAAAAACTTGGGTGTTAAAAAAATTGAACTGTATGTTCCGTATTTCTTAGGTGCAAGAAGTGACCGTAAGTTTTCGATTGGTAGTGTAAATTATATTAAAGATGTTATCGCACCAATCATTAACCTACAAGGGTTTGATAAAGTGACTGTGGTTGACCCCCATTCAGATGTGTTAGAGGCTTGTCTTCAAAACTATAATAAGAAAAGTAACCTTGATTTGGTTAGGATGTCATTACAAAAATATTGGATGATGACAGGTCAAATTATTAGTGATATGTCTAAGGTTGTTTATGTATCACCTGATGCCGGAGCGTTGAAGAAAGTATATTCAGTTGATAAGTCATTTAAATCAAATCAGGATGTTGTGGTATGTTCTAAGTATCGAGACGTAGATGGTAAATTATCTAAAACATTAGTACCATTAACTGATGATATTTTGGATAAAGATTTATTCATTATAGACGATATTTGTGATGGTGGGGGAACATTCCTTAATATTGCTAAAGCGATAAAGGAGAATGAAAATTTCACAGGTAGGATTTATTTGGTTGTTAGTCACGGTATTTTCTCAAGAGGGTTTGATGATTTGAAAAACTCATTCGAACACATATTCACAACTAACTCAATTAGTAATGAAGAAGTGGAAAATTTTGTTACAAGATTTGACGTATTCAAATAATTTAATTAATATTGTACTATGAAAGAAGTCAAAACATTTGAGTTGATTCACGGTAGTGATAAAGCAACGACAATCAAAACAATTAATGAAGTGTTAGAATCGTTTGGACTTACAATCCACACCCTTGAAATTGGGGATGAGAAAACAACCTATTCAATTGAAGTACTACAATAAACCAAAAACGGACTGATATAAACTTTACATTTATATCCATATATTTATATAGTAAAATATAGTATGGAAATAATAGTTAAAAAAGTTTGTGCCAATTGTAAAATTGAAAAAGAAATAACCGAATTCTCAAAAGATAAAAGTCAAAAAGACGGATATACCTATAGTTGTAAATTATGTAGGAATCAACGTTATAATAAATGGGCTAATGAAAATAAAGATAAAGTTCGTGAAAAGAATAATAAATCTTGGGAACGTAGGAAAGAATATTACCAAAGTGATAGAGGTGTTGAGTCATCAAGAAAGACACATTTAAAAAGAAAGTATAATATGACATTAGAGGAGTACAATGTTATGTTAGAAAATCAAAATGGTGTGTGTAAAATATGTGGTGAACCTGAACGTAGTTCTAGAAATAATTTTTTAGCGGTTGACCATTGTCACGAAACAAATAAAATTAGAGCATTGTTATGTACTAACTGTAACAGAAGTGTTGGATTATTGAAAGAAAATGTTGAAACATTAAATAATATGATTGAATATCTTAAATACCATAAAAATATAAACTAAAAATAAATAAATAAATTATGATTAATGCGTTTTTATTAACTGATGGATACAAAACATCGCATCACGAGCAATACCCAAAAGGTACTACATTAGTGTATTCAAACTTCACACCAAGAAGTAACAAATATGCACCGAAAGGATGTGACCAATTAGTTTCATTTGGACAACAAATGATGGTAAAAAACATTCACTCTTTCTTCCAAGAAGGGTTTTTCAATCAACCGAAAGAAACTGTGTGTCGTGAGATTAAGAATGAGTTATCAATGTACTTAGGAACTGAGTATGATACAAAACACATCGAAAACTTACACGATTTAGGTTACCTACCAATCACAGTTAAAGCAATCACTGAAGGGACATTAGTTCCAATTAAAGTTCCTGTATTAACAGTGTACAACACATTACCTGATTTCTATTGGTTACCTAACTTCTTAGAGACAATTATCTCAAACTTGTTATGGAAACCTATGACATCGGCAACAATCGCTTACACATACAAAAAAGTATTAACTAAGTGGGCTGAGAAAACAGACAAAGATAATGTTGGATTTGTATTATGGCAAGGTCACGACTTCTCAATGAGAGGATTGGATTCACCTGACGCAACAATCACATCAGGATTAGGTCACTTAACATCATTCAATGGAACTGACTCATTACCAGCAATCTACGGAGCGAGAAAGTTCTACAATGAAACAGGATTTGTTGGAGGTTCAGTACCGGCAACAGAACACTCAGTAATGTGTGCGGGTGGTAAAGAAGATGAAATCGACACATTCCGAAGATTGTTGGAGACATATCCAAAAGGAATCTTGTCTGTAGTGTCTGATACTTGGGACTTGTGGAAAGTATGTACCGAACACGTAGTGACATTGAAAGATGAAATTATGAATCGTGACGGTAAATTAGTAATCCGTCCTGACTCAGGAAACCCTGTTCATATCTTATGTGGTTACAGTGGAACTCACGGTGATAAATATGTTGACCCAACAACACCTGAAGGTAAAGGTGTTATTGAATTACTTTGGGATGTATTTGGTGGAACAATCAACGAACAAGGTTATAAAGTTCTTGACCCCCACATCGGAGCTATCTATGGTGACTCAATCACTATTGACAGAGCAGATGAAATCTGTGAAAGATTGGAGGAGAAAGGATTCGCATCAACAAACGTAGTATTAGGTATCGGTTCATTCACATACCAATACAATACAAGAGACACTTTTGGTTTCGCGATGAAAGCAACTTATGTTGAGGTTAATGGTGAAGGAAGAGAAATCTTCAAAGACCCAATCACTGACGACGGAACTAAGAAATCCGCAACAGGATTGTTATGTGTGACTGACGCATTCGGTGAGTATCAATTAACTGATAAAGTTGATTGGGACACAGAAAAACGAGGTGAGTTAAAAACTATCTACAAAGATGGTGAATTCTTTAACGAAACCACTTTGACTGAAATTAGAAGTCGATTAACACAATTGGCAACTCAAACAGTTTAATTTCTAAACCCCCATTGATAATTTGGGGGTTTTTTTATATTTTTACATTATGGAAAAAGTATTTTTTATTAAGACAAATCTAACGTTGGAAGAAAATGATAGAATAACTTCTGAATTTGATGATGATACGAGAGGTTTAGTTGAAGAAACTAGTAAACATTTAGTTAGTATTGATGAGGTAGGACCTGATGGTTTTATTACTAGTTATATAATTGGAACTGATAAAGATATTGAATTGATTAGAAATATATCCGAAAAATACAATATTGAAGTTAATGTTACCGATATTACAACTGACTTTATTAATGGTGATATTGATATTGATGATAGAGAATTTGTTGAATATAGAAAAAGTAAAATTAAATGAGTATTGCAATTTATGTTGATTTAGATGAGGTTTATGACCAAATGGATTCTTGGGATAAAAAGTCTATGTTGGGTTATTTACGTGACGATGGTTACTTAACTGATGTAACAGGGGTTAATGATGGAGTATCTATCACAATTCCAATTGATTCATCATTTGGCCAAGAAGAACATTTAAGATTAGTTTCAAAATTAGGTGGATTATATTTTCGTATTAGTGATGAAGATATGGAAATAATTCGTAATATTGTAAAAAAGTATTAGAGATATGAAACCAAAAAAATTTGATTACAAAGTAAAAGACCGTAAGTCAATCAGTGCTAACCTAATTGATTTTTGTTATTTAAATAAACCTGATTCATTTATTGAAGTGACTGAATGGTCGAATGGTGATGGTTTTGATATTACAATCAATGATAAGATTACATCATTCACAAGAGGTGAGTTGGATGCTATTAAAGCGTTAGTTAAAAAAATAGATAAATTATGAGAAAAATATTATTAGGGTTGGTATTAGGTCTTGGATTAATTTCCTGTACTGAAAACTCAAGAGTTAAACATTTTGGTGGGTCCGGAGATATCCATTTACCTACAGGTCAAAAATTAGTAAACGTAACTTGGAAAGAAAATCAAATTTGGTATTTGAGTCGTCCAATGAAAAAAGACGAAGATGCTGATATCTACAGATTTCAAGAAGAATCAGGTTGGGGTGTGGTTGAAGGAACTTATTATATTCACGAACATAAATAAAAACGATGAAAAAAGTTATTTTAATACCCTTTTTATTTTATGGGTACGCAATTGTTGCTTGGATAGTTAACATTGTAAAATTATTAAACTGTGATTTCGCAGGTCCTGTATGGAAAGAGGAAATTATTCACGGTATTGGTTTAATACCTGGTGTATCAATGATTACTTGTTGGTTTTAAAAATTATACTTGATGAACTTATACGAACAATACCTAACAACTAAATCTTCAAAGTCAATGGAAGATAGGATTGAGATAATGAATGAAATCATTAGACAACATCCTAAGTTAATGGATTACATTGAAACCAAGATTGATTCCTGTTATGGTACTCACATTGTTTACTTGGTTTATATGAAGGTTAATGGTGTTGATATGTTAAAGATAGGTTACACAAAGAATTCTGTTGATGGTAGATTCGCAGAGCATAGATATGCTGGTAGAGATAGTTTGGAGATTGTTGAAAAACTCAGAGAAGATACTCTACAAGCAAAAGGTGCGATTGAATTTGAGAAGAAGTTAAAAGAACGGTTCAAAGACTTTAAAGTAACAACAGAATTAACACTACCGGGTAAAGGTGAATTCTACGACATAATCTTCTTAGATGAAATGACACGGATTTATGATGAAGAATATCCCAACTATATAAATGTTATCGGTTTGAAATCCCCTAATTAAAGTTAGGGGATATTTATTTATATGAAAATATTAATTACCGAAAATAATTTAAAGACAGCGATATTCAAATACTTTGACTTGATGAAAGGAAAAGGTAAAGAACCGTCAGTTAATAAAACTCTTCCTAAGTTATTTCAAATAGATGAATATATTTTATTTGGTTATCTAATTGATTATTTGGGTGGTGAGACAAAGGCTATTGAATTAACTAGGTCTAAGTTAAAACAATTACCTGATAGAATTAAAATCATTGATTCTCAATTTAATGGTGAACTTTATTTTAGTATAACAGATGTTGCCCGTGAAATACCTGAATATGAGGACCATTTACCTGTTGAAGTTGATTGTTATGGTGATGTATATGGTGTTGATGTTTGGAATGATGATAATGAAGAATATGATTATGTTGAAAAAATATCAATATCTGATTTTTACGGTCAAGAAGATATGACAGGTAGTTGGGAGATTAAGGATATTTTTGTTGGTGATATTAATAGTCAATTATTTGAAATGGTTAGTAGATATACTGGAATACCACTAAATGTTACATTCATAGCGTTTATAGACGGATAAAGAAAACCCCCAACATTACATTGGGGGTTTTTTATTTATAGTTTAGCGATAACTATATTGTTGAATTTGTATTGGGGTGTTCCTTCAGTTTCTAAGATATCAATTCGGTTCACATATCTTTTATTCATAGTATCGGTTACTTTATATACACCTGATTTTTTACCGGCATTACTGATGATAACCTCATCACCGTAATCAAATGGACCACCCCATCTTTTCAATAAGTTACGACTCATCGCAATCCATTTATGTTGACTTGCTTTTCTTGGGTTGATTTTATACATACCAGCAGTTACCAATGGGTCTTTATCACATTGTTTAATCACAGGGTAATACATTGTAGCTGTTAGGTGTTTTAAAATCTGTTTTGCTTTACGTAAAGTTTTATATTCCATTGTTACCTCAACAGATTTTGGTTTTTCAACTTTAACAATATTAGTTGTTCTGTTTTTTTCATTTAATTCCTTGGCTAAGTTCATCATATAGACTACATAGGAATGGTAATACATACCTAACACCAAAATTACTGCCGATTTAAAAAGTTCTTTAACATTCATAGTATTTAAGTTTAGTGGTTACGAATACGAAGATAGTTAATATTTAAAATTTGGGGGTCTTTTAATTGTCAAAATAAATTACTATAATTAGAGATATGAGTAGAGTTAATTTAATTGCGTCAACAGGTTTAATCTTCAATGAAGATAAGTCAATGGTATTAGGTGTGTCACGTAAAGATGACAAAACAAAGTTTGGATTACCAGGTGGTAAAGTTGATGAAGGTGAAACAATGTATGAAGCATTGGTTAGAGAGTTGAAAGAAGAAACAGGATTGGATGTGTTAAACGCAGTACCTATCTATTTTAGAGAGGATGGTGTATACGTGACCGTGGTTTATTTAATTACTGACTTTACAGGTGAAATATCAACTGAAGAAGAAGGTATTGTTAAATGGGTTACATTTGAAGAATTGAAACACGGTGCGTTCTCAGAATATAATACAATGTTGGAAGAACATTTAAAATTTATAAATTTCATATAAATTTTAACTCAAGTGTTGTGGATTAACAAAAGATAGTTATATTTGTAGTGTGTGAGTCACACAGGTTGAGGCTGAAACAATCTCAACTACGAAACGGATGGGAAGACGATTTAGATACAAGTCCGTTTCACTTTTTAAACCCACAAAGTAAGTTGATTTCTACCCACTCTAAAAGGATTATCAGGACTCTCTCTAAATACGGTTAAAACTAACATTTCCCATTTAAAATCACCTTTTTGTTTTGCAATAATAGGACACGCCATTTCCCACTCATTTGATTTAATAACAAATTTAGACGCATTTACTATTTCTTGAGATGCTATTTTTTCTGAGATTTTACTTTTACTAATGTTTAAGAATTCTAAAAGTTCTGAATTACTAATCGGTGAATCATTGTAACCTTCAATACCTGTTCGTGTGAATCGGTCAGTTGCGTGATTAGTTTTTTTAATGTCGAAATCAATAAAAATTTCAATGTTACTAGTTACACTTCCAATGTATTTCTCTAAAATTAAATTATGTAATTCCTGAAGTAATTTCATATTAATAAATATAAAGTTTTTTGATAAATAAAAATTTATCATTAATTTTATAAATAAAAAGATATGACAATAAATGTTATTGCAAAGTTTGATTTAAATTCTTCTTTGTATGAAGCCAAACAAAGATGTTTTTGGTTTATTGATGGTTTAGGTAAACACGGATTAACAGTTGAATTATTTAGTCAGATGTCAACCGAGACAATTTGTGAATTATATAATGTTGATATAAATTATTTTAGATTAAATACTAACGATTATGAATAAACATAGAATTAATATTATTAGTAAACAGAATAGTAAACTAATACATAAGAACAACATTGATAGTTGTTTGGAACATTTATCAATAGCCCATTTTCATTTATCAAAACATTTAAAAGGTAGAAATGATATGGGTTTATTAACTAATATCCTGAACTCATCATATGAGATAAAAAAACATTTTAAGAAATAGATGGATAGAAAAGTTGGGTTTACATGTTCCTGTTTTGATTTATTTCATGCGGGACATATAATGATGTTAAAAGAGGCGAAAAGTGTTTGTGATTATTTAATTGTTGGGTTACAGAGCGACCCAACATTAGATAGACCTGAGAAAAATAAACCCGTCCAAAGTATTGTTGAACGATTCATACAATTAGAAGCCTGTAGGTATGTTGATGAGATTGTTGTTTACGCAACCGAAAAAGATTTAATGGATGTTCTATTATCCTACCCAATTAATATTAGAATTGTGGGTGAAGAATACTCTGAAGTTAATTTCACAGGTAAAGATTTATCTCATATTCAAATTTATTATAACAAAAGAAGACATTCATTTTCAACAACTGAGTTACGTAAAAGAGTAATTATGTTGGATAAATAATTTGTTTATCATATTTATTAATATGAATGAAAAAGTAACACAATTAATAGATAAAGTCGGAATTTTCAAAACCATTAAATTAATGGGTGGTTATGATAATTTTAATAAATTATTTCCTGATTATTTTAGTGATAAAGAACATAAAGCTCTTTTAATTAGCGGTATTGTGAATCATTTTGAACCTGATGGTTTTATTTATTTTTACGAACTAAATGTTGATGAAATTAAAATTTGGGAAGAAGAAATTGAAGATGGACATACTATAGAAGAGTATATTGACTCTGTTGGTGATGAAAGTGTGGGTGTAAAAGTTTGGCAATTTGATGAGGAGGGAGAAATGTATGATGAAGAACGTGATTCTTACTATATTAAATTAACTCGGTTAAAAGATGTATGGTTAAACAAAGTATTTGAGTTACTGGTTAGTTATTATTTGTAATATGGACAAGAAAGAGTTACTTAGAAAAAGAATAGATGAAAAAGGGTTATATAATGTTAGTAAATTAACTAGAATACCTCCATTAAAATTAATTGAGATTTGTGATTACCCAATTAACACACCGACAGTAATATACGAAATTCTTTACAGTTACTTTATGACTATTACTGATTTACCTGGAGGTAGTATCTATTATAAGGAATATTCAATAAGTTATAGTAATTTTGACGGTTTATTGACTTGGAATAATGGGTTATTTGTTGATAGTAATGGAGGTGGAATTTCATTTGAAATTTATGCAACACCATTTTATGATGGGGAACCTGTAGTACCGATTGCTATTAGTAATGTTTGGGTTGATAATATTGATGGTGATGATGTTATGGATGTTAGTGATGAGATTGATAATTTAGACGACTATTATTCGGTATATCCTGTTGATTATAAAAAATTAGATAGTGGTGAAAAAATTATGGATTGGTTTAAAAATGTTTATTTACCAAAGACATATCAAGAAATACGGAAATTAACTGATAAATTACGTAAAGAAAATGATTTGTAAATAATGTGAAAGGATAATTAGAATTATCCTTTTTTTTTGCTTATTATTGTGGTATGAAAAAGAAAATAGTAGTATTCACAGGTGCTGGTGTATCAAGAGAGAGTGGGATTTTAACATTCCGTGATTCGGTTGATGGATTATGGGAGAATCATAACATTGATGATGTCTGCACACCTTCAGGTTGGAAGAAAGACCGTGAGAAAGTTTTGAATTTTTATAACGATAGACGAAGACAATTACCATCGGTTGAACCTAACTCAGCCCACACAGGTTTGGTTAAGTTAGAAGATAAATATGATGTAACTATCGTGACTCAGAATGTTGATGACCTACACGAAAGAGCGGGTTCATCTAAAATATTACATTTACACGGTGAATTGACAAAGGCTCGTGGAACCTTATCAAGTAAAGAAAGTATTGTTGATATTGGATATGATGATATTAACATTGGGGATAAATGTCCTAATGGGTCACAACTAAGACCCCACATTGTATGGTTCGAAGAATACCCCTTCAATGTTGAGAAAAGTTACGACGCAATGATTGAGGCGGATGTCTTAATTATTATCGGAACTAGTTTGATGATTGGTTATACTCTGAATTTATTATCAAGTGTTAGTAATGATTGTAAGATTTACTACATTGACCCCCAACCAAGTAGGTATTTAGACCATACTAAAGATGTTACATACATTGAGAAACCTGCAACAGAAGGTGTTGAATTAATTTTAAATGAATTGTTATGAGTATTAGTTTAGTTGCGGTGTTAACCATCGTATTAAGTCATTGGGTTTTTGATTTCATATTTCAAGCTGAGGAATGGGCGAACAACAAAAGTAAGAACATTGGTGCGTTGTTAAGTCATACTATAACTTATTCAGGGTTATGGGTTATTCCGATGTGTTTATTATTCGGATTTAACAATCCCCACCAAGAAGTGAAGGACTTGGTTAATGATACAATGGTGTTTGTGTTTATAACATTTATTTGTCATACGATAACTGATTTCTTTACAAGTAAATGGGTGAGTAGAAAGTTTGAGAGAAAAGAATATGGTTCCCCAATTCCAAATACAGGTGGGTTTACAGTTATTGGATTTGACCAAGTACTACATTACTTCCAATTATTTTTAACCTATTATTTTTTAACACGATGAGTCAAAAATTACCTGATAGTTACGTTCCCGATAGATATACAAAAACATATCCAACAGAGATTGGTTCACAACCATTCGTACCTGATAGTATTGATTTGTTTAAGTTAGATAAAACACAAAACTTAAAACATCACTACGTCAAAAAATTTGAGGAAATTAAATCTGAGTATGAAAAGTTGATGAACGAAATTCAGGTTAATGAAAGGATTTATAAATCCAACTATAATTTTGTCCCTGTTGTTGGCTATTCTTATTACCTGTATTATGATGGGAATAAAGAATTCCTTTCAATTATATCACCTAAAGAATGGAACAATAGATATGACTTTCTTGGTGAATATGTTTTACAGTCAGACGGTAGATGGTTAGAAATATTTTAAATTAATTGTTATGGAAAGAAACATACCTAATATGAAAAACCAATTACTATTCTTTATGGATGGTAAAAACGGTAGAGAGGAAGACCGAACACCTGAAAAATACGAAGAACATATGATTAATCTTGAGAAGAAGATTGAGAAAGATATGATTGAGGTTTTATTTAAAATGGGGATTCATGCAACAGTTAAAACTGATAGATATTCATTACCATATCAGTTCCAAGTTAAAACAACACAAAATGGTGAATCATATTTGAATGGGGCGTTTGAATCTGTTAAATTATATCGTGCAGTGTTAAGTAATTTGGTTGAAATGGATGTTTATAAAATTAGATTTTATATATTTGCTGAGGTGGAAGACAGTTTCCCTATGGGTAGAGTTAATTACTATTTCAATTATTATATTCACTAATATGAGTGTTGCTATTATTAAATCAAGATATGTTGAAAAACATAATGAAATTTTTATATTCCACGTTGGTTTTAAACACTATGATTTAGGTGTTCAAATTCATAGTTGGGGTGTGAGATTTATGTTTATTTGGTGGCATGTTTGTATACATTTAAAATAAAAATAATGATATGAATACAGATGATTTAGAAAACAAAAAATGGTTTGAAATGGGATATCACGACCAATGTATGGAATTCCCATTACTTGAGACAGTTTGGGGAACCGAAGGGTATGATATGAAATTTAGAGGACCATACCGACAAGGACAAATAAGTGCTTATGCTGATGGGTTGGCTAACAAACCTGATTTTTTTATTGAACATTAATTATGGAAAACATTAAAAAAATATTAAAAGAAATTAGTGTTAGTTTGGATAAAGTCCCCTATGATTACGGTGACTATTCTGACATTGGTAATGAGATAGGAATTGTTTTGGGTAAAACAATAACTAAAGATGAATTGGAAGATTTTTTAACAGGGTTGAGACACGGAATATCATTATCCGATGGAACACATCCTTAAATTTTAATAATAATATGGGAAAGAGAAGTATTTGGAAAGAATTAAAGTTACGCATTGGTGCGGTGGCTTTCGGTATATTCATTTGGTCTATTGAAATGACTGATGAAGAATATTTTGATGCTATTTACGAACAAGAAAAAAGGTTAAAAGAAAAGACCGATGAGCAAGAGGACTAATATATCATTTGAAAGAATTAATGAGGGTAAATATACAGTTATTAACCCCCAAGACATTGCGGAAACAAATAAACATATTAAAAAAGAAATGACACCAATCATTCGAGAGTTTGAAAGGAAACAATTTGAATCTTGGTTACAATCGGGTAAAAATATAAAGTTATGAGATACACTAGAGAAAACATATTGAATTTAAGAAAACAATTAATTAAATATTGTTCAGAAACTAATCTTCGTGATATTGAATTTCTCACTGAGAAATTAATTGACTATCCTACTATGGTAGAAGTTGTTACTGATTTAGGTGAAGTACCTAACGGGTATATTAAGACAGAATATATATCAACAGGTCACGGAGCTTTCGGAGAACCTGAAGGTTATTCTACACGTAGAATTTGTGGTAGTGAAGACTTAAATAACTATAGGATTATGGTCTTTTTAGATTCGGAAGGTGTTCCGGTATTTGCCAGTAATAGAAACATTGAAAATTTAATTGATATTGCTAAAGAGGCTCATTCAAATAGTTTTACGATATGAACAAGGAAGTTAAACTTTGGAAGAAACAAGAGAAACGGATTGTTAAACTTTTGTATAAGAAAGGGTTTTTAACGGATTTCAAAGTTGAGGATTTATATTGGGCCGAATTCCGTTGGTTAAGACGTAAAAAATATAAAAGTAAACGAGGGTATAAATACCCAATGTATTTACCTGAAGTTCATTTTGGAACAACTGATTATTGGGGTGAAGGTAATGAACATTCACTTGTGGATTCTATATTAGATACTTTGTTTTGGGAAAATGTTGACCCTGAAAAGTGGGATGAGACATCGGGTGAATGGCCGGAATCAACTTTTTCTAATTTAACTAGACCCCAATTTATTAAATACTTGAGTGGGTTACCCACAAAAATAAACGATAATAAGATTAGGAAAATCTTAAACCTAAGTAACAATTATGAATGATTGGAAAGATGAAATAGAATTACCTTCAGATGATGAGTATTCAAAGTTTATGGATAAAATTACCGGTGAAGAGGGGTTTGTGGTTGAATCTAGAAAAACATTGGATAAATACATCGGCCGTGAAGTCAGAGAAGTTCTGAAGGATATTCAAGATGAAATGAATGTTGTTTTAAATAACTATTTGAAGGACACACCAATGTATAAAACTGATTTCCCAATTGAATTTGAACACGAAGTAGGCAAGTTTGAAATTAATTCTGATGGTAAAACTTATTTTTACCCAAAAAAAGGAGTTCAACAAATTGAGGTGAACATAACAATTAATAAAACAAGTGATTTATGATAGCAAGTAGATGCGATAAATGTAATATGTATGGTACTTGTATGTGTTACCTTAATGATGATATGGTTCCATATAGTACTACGTGTTCTTGTAATCCATTAAATGGAGGTTCAGGTATATGTGGTTGTGTTATGGCGAACACAATGGTTCCTAATCCAAAGAAATATGGAACACCTAAAATCAATACACCATATCAACCATTTATGACTCAAACAAAATTTAATAATAATATGACAACAAATGTAATTAAACCACCACAATCAATAAACCAATTTAAAGATACTATTAGAGTGTTTTTGGGTGGGTCAATAGAAATGGGTGTTGCTGAAGATTGGCAAACAGAAATTGCTAACCGAGTTAATGAGGTTGTTGATAATTGGAGAGTAACCTTTATTAATCCAAGACGAGAATCTTGGGATTCTAGTTGGGAACAATCAATTGAGAATCCCCAATTTTACCAACAAGTTAATTGGGAATTAAATGGTTTAGATAAGTCAGATATTATCGTAATGAATTTCTTACCTGACACTAAATCACCGATATCTTTATTGGAGTTGGGGTTATATGCGTCAAGTGGTAAGATGTTGGTATGTTGTCCTGAAGGGTTTTGGAGAAAGGGTAATGTTGATATTGTTTGTGAGAAATATAATGTTAGGGTGTTTGACAATATAAAAGATTTAACCGATAATTTAATAAAAATTATTAGATATGACAAGTAGAGATTTTGCGTTTTGGTTACAGGGATATTTTGAAGTGGCGAACCCAATTAAAATTGGTGAAGAAGAAACACAATTAATTAAAAAACATTTGAATCTAGTATTCAAACACGAGATTGACCCAAGTATGGGGGATGATAAACATCAACAAGTGTTAAATGAAATACATTCACCATCAGGTGGTAAAATAAATTTCCCTAGTATTAATCCTGACAAAGAGTTATTGAGATGTTAATTTATCAATTGATATTAATCTATTTTGGATTATTGGTCATTGAACTTGTTTTTGATATAAACATGAGATTGATTTCATTTTTATTAATGATAAGTTCATCACTTGTTTGTATTAGTTATTTCAGTTATGGTTTTATATTGGCGGGTGTGATTTGGTTAATTATGAGTTTATTTGAATTACTTTCATTTATTAATGCTGAAGAATAAAATAATTTACTATATTTGTTGAAAGGAAATCTGAGAGCGTAATGAGGAGCGGTTCCAAATCCTGTAAAGGTTGACTTAGTGTGGGTTCGATTCCCACCTCAGATTCTAAAAGTTCTTTGAAATATTAATATCCTACTTCAGAAGTAAACAGGTCTGTGATTATACCACAACCAAGAGTGGTTTGTTTATGGAGAAGATGTTATAACAATATACTTGAAATAGACATAAATCTCATAAGGTAATTTGAGTGGTTGAAATAAATAGTTGAGGTACGGAGGATAGGGGTTTGGGCCTATCTATAACATTCACAACTTGGGGTGTTAGGATAAATTATTGTGTTGTTCCCTTGAGAAAGGAGATGAGTAAATGTGGATAGTTGAGTTGCCACCAACACAGAGGAGTTCTCTACCTCACCTGCTAAATCAAAACACATTAAAGTAGGGAGTAAGTGGGCTTCCTAGTTCAGGAAAAACAGATTGACCCAAAGGCATGGGTTGAGGACAAGATGTGACAGAATTCTTCACATACAATCTGAACAGGTTGCTTCCTGTTATTTATAGTCAGGTGGCGGAATTGGTAGACGCTACATTGTATGTAAGTAGAGGGGACATAAATGCTTCACATACAATATATCCCATACAGGTTCGAGCCCTGTCCTGACTACATTGTGTTCCGCTTAACCTCTCCCAGATATTTAGATGCTGGTGTAAGAGCGGTTCTCCCCCATAATGAATTCTAAGTTGGGGATGTTGATAAACCTAATAAGATATCAACTTTTTTCTTTGAAATATTAAATGGTTATATGGCTCTTTATACAAGTGGCGTATTGAATTGGAAATCTAAGTGTACCGCATTTGAGTATATTCGCCTAAGTAACAAGTCAGGTGGCGGAATTGGTTAGACGCTACAGTGGGGTGATACCACTCTTTTAAAAACAACGTAAGTCCCTATGGTGAGGTACAAGTCATAGGGTGTAGGTTCGAATCCTACCCTGGCGACAATAAAGTGATGAAAGAAGTATAATAAATTGGTGTAAGACCCGTCAGCTACTGAGAGAGTAGTCATAGTAAGGGATTTGAGTATGGTTGGCACGTCATCATTTTATAAATTTAGTCAGGTAGCACATTGGAGATGCACGGTAAGGCGACCCCTTATGTGGATACGCAGGTTCGAATCCTGTCCTGGCTACTAAACAGTTTAGGAAACTGCTCTACTCCGTCCTGAGCAAGAATGTAAAATGAACTGATTTGTCAACAGGAATGATTACATATGGACAAGATACCGCCTGAGCTTGACATCTAGGTGATGAAGGTATTATAGAGAGGTGAATGAGGTCTATTCCTCTCAAATTTAGTCAGGTGGCGAGAGGAACACGCCCCGAAAGTGGAGAGTAACAATGCCAACGGGACTCACGGAGATACTGCGTCCACTGCTGATGGTATCTATCACAGGTTCGAATCCTGTTCTGGCTACGAGGAGACTGTTACTAATTCATAGACCTTATGTGACGACGGTATCATAGAATTAGAATTTAGTCAGGTGATGTAATTGGTAAACGTGTACACGATTGGAGTGTAATTTTACAGGTTCGAGTCCTGTCCTGACTACTGACAATAATAACTCTGGGGTCAGGGTTTTGTTGGCACTGAAAGGTGTGTGTTTTCAACGGTTCGAGTCCGAGTCAGGTGGCGGAATGGAGTGGGGTGTCCTTGCTCGTTGGTAGACGCACATATCCATACAGGGATGACGCAGTACTGTATTACTGTGTCTTACAAGTTCGAATCTTGTCCTGACTACAAAAAAAACGAAAGTATTGTTTAATTAAATAAAAAAACATATCTTTGAAATGTGAATATAGATGGGTAGCTCAGAGGTCAGAGCGGGTACATTGATTTGTATTATGCGTCATTGGTTCGAATCCAATCCTATCTACTAACTTAAAATAAAATAAAATGGAAACTTTACATCCTGCAGCACAAGTAACAACTATTATATGTATTACAATTGGAGTATGTTTTTTTATATATTACGTTTTATATAAAGGGTTATTATAAAAAATAGTCAGGTGGCGGAATTGGTAGACGCATAAGACGAGTAAAGTGGTAACTGCATCCTATGAACGGTATATAGGAGAGCCTTGAAGCCGAATGTTACCTTGTGGGTTCAAGTCCCACCCTGATTACGTGGCTCAATGATGATAAGAGCGAGGGGGACCTATCTGAAAGAATGGTATGGCTGCGACCGAGTAAATGATTCATCACAATTAACTACTGAACTGAATGCAGACAGTAACATAACAATAGATGCTACCAATCCTTGAGGGTTCAGCCTCATACTCCAATATTAGAGGGTATGGTGCAAAGAACCCAAGATAGTTAGGGGGAACGGAATTGGGGTAATGGGGTGATAACGAGTCGAGCGACTGACATAAAAGGCCGAACCATTATCTATGTTGCTTAAAGTCAGGTTTAATCATATGGTCGACAATATGAGGTCTGTGGTAAGATGAGTGAAGGATGACTCTATTTGATTCCGAATCTCAGTCCACCTGAATTGGATTTAGTAGTAACGCGGAGTAGTGTAAGTGGTAACATATTGGAGGTTAGTATCTGATGATGTAGGTTCGAATCCTATCCCGCAACAAATAAAATAAATTATGGAAAATCCGAGTGATGATAAACCGTTTATAATATATTTGGATATTGACGGTGTGTTGGTTTCTTATTTAAAATTAAGGGACTTTGATGATGATGGACATCACTCATTCGTTCCCAAAGCGGTTGAAACATTAAATTCAATTATTTCAATGTTCGATGCTCATATTTGTGTCGTTTCAACTTGGGGTAGAAGTTATCGTTATAGTGATAAGATTAATGAATTCAAAGATTTTTTAATTAGTCGTGGTATAATTGTTAATGGTCTAACTATTGGTGATTGTGATGATAGAGCTGGGTATGTTTTAAAGATGAAATTAGAAGGTTACAGACGATTTCTTATCATTGATGATGAAGCATTAGAATATTACAAAAGAGGTGATGAAATCGGATATAATAGGATTCTTTATTCAAATCCTTGGAGGTGTCTTGATGAGTTTGATTTGGTTGGTGTGTCACGTAACTTTAATCGTATAAATGGAAATGAATATCCTGAAATTTTAATTAATTAAATATATGCCATACATTTATGTTAAGAACAAAAAAGGAAAGGTAACATCATTCTACACTAAAGATAAATCAATTAAACTTGGTAATATCTTTATGGGTAAAGATGGTGGTGAAGTAATACGAGTTAAATTAACAAAAAGGGATGACTAAAGAATTTAATATTGGTAAATTAAATATCATATTTGTGTTCAAACATAAATGGGAAAAAGAACAACAAAGAATATATTCTGAATTTAATACCAAACAGTTGGGTTTATTTTGGAGAAAAGATATGGTTGTTGGTAGAAGGAAGAAAGGTAAAGCAATGTTTGATTCTGATAATTTAGTTCCATCATATTTGTTTGGAATTAATTTGATTGTTTGTAAATTTTGGTTAAATTTGGATATTAATTCATTAAATATAAAGATATGAGTATGACTAAAGGGTTGATATTGAATTACGGACAAGCAATGAAATTAGCAGCTATTGAGGATAAAATTGAGTTATATGTTAGACTTAATTATCCTGATAAATCTTATGGTACACCTAACAATATTTTGGGTAAAGCTGGTCACGAGTTTTCTAAAACAACTTGGGGTAAACTTATTAAATTAGCAAAGAACGATGAGGGACTACAATCATTCGTTAATGAATTCAATGTTGAATTATTAAAAGTTAAAGAATCGTTAAAATAAATTATATGGAACTACAATTAGAATTTGGTGATTATTATTTGGTTGATAAAAATGATAACACAATAGCAACTACTGATAAGATAATGCTCAAAGTTGATGGTTCTATTAGAAGACTATCAAAAGAAAACTGTGATGAGGTTTATGGTGGTGATGTTGAGATTGTAACGCATGTTGATTTAGCAGCAACACCAACTGATTCAAGAAACCCTGATGCTTATTTAGGTACTGACACAGGAATACCATTTTTAGATGAAAATGGTTGTGTAATCTTAATAAAGAAATAAGATGACGAAGAAAGAGTTAGTTGAGATATTAAGTCAGTATGATGATGATATGTTGGTATTAATACCGGGTTATGAAAACGGTTTTAACTTAACAGGGTATGTCACATCAACACACGTTATGAAAAAACCTAAACCTATGTGGTGGGATGGTGAATTTAACGTTTCAAATGATTCACAATTAACACCCAATGGTATTTTGTTACACCCAATAGAAAGACAATGAAAACATTAAAATTACTTTGGAATTCATTAGGTATTGTTCAAACAATAAACATAATAATTAGACATAAGAATCTTATATTATTATTATTATCACCATTATTGGTTGCATACATACCAGTGTATATATTCTTAATATTGACTAGTTTTATCTTATGGAAAATACCCGATACAATACCGATACCCTTTGTTGGTAATTCAATGTTTGATAGAGTTTTAATTATACTTGGTGTGATATTGGTTTTTTTAGATATAATTGACAGTAAAAGTAAAAGATAATGAAAAATATTGCTGAAATGTTCGAAGGACCTGCACATAATTTAGTTTGGAAAAATAGATTCAACGAAATAATTGATGAGGTTTATCAGAAATATGATGAACTATTTGATTCGTATTACCCCCCATTTAGTGCTCCATATCCAAAAAGATTAACCAAAGAAGAATTGGTTGAGGAAATAAAGAATGGTGGTAAAGTTATCCAAGAATATGAATTGGGTGTTAAGATTGTTGAACGAGTGTTGAGTATTGAAGAAAGGTTGGACCTGGCATCTAAAACATATTCGGTATTTGACCCATTTGATTTTTATGAAGTTTCTCATAAAGAAATTGATGAGTTATATCCCGTACCATCCAAGATTATTATAATAGAATATAAAAACGAAACTGTTAGTTATTATGAATGAAGAATTAGTTTATAGGTATGTTAAAATACCTGTCAGTGATAAAAAGATGAGTAAGTTTTTATACGCTCTCTTTATGGTTAGGGGTCAAATAAATTCTATTGACCATTTGGGTCTTGAGAAGTACGATAGAAAACAAAATAGTGGTAATATGGTTGATGTGGTTATTGGTATTAAAGAAAGTAAAATATCAGAATTTGAAACATTGGCTGAGGTTAAGTTAAAAACAAGTCACGAATTCCAAGGAACAATGACGTTAAATTAATATTATGAGTAAAGAATTTGATATAAGTCCTGTAATTATTACAGCGGTTGATTTAATGAAAAAAGTTAATGAAGGGTTAGAGGTAGAATTCTTAGGTGGAATGAGAAGAGCTGCTATTGGTAAGGATGCTAATGGTTTAATATCACCTCTAGGTATATCAACTAAAATGACATTCTTTGGAATTGAAAAACAAGTATTCCTAGGGTATCAGTTGTGTGAAGATATGTTAAATCCTATAGGACATTTAGTAGCTGAGGATTATATAATGGGTATCTTCAAAGATGACTTTATGAATAAATTTAAAGACTTTGATTTTACTTACGGACCAGACGATAATAAAGAATAGTTATGAGTAAAGATGAAATATATAAATCCCTAATAGAGATTGAAAAATCGTGTGAATATAGGGAATTTGTTGATGGTGTTGTAGAAAACCTAATTGACACTAATTTATTTTATAATAGAGTTAAAGGTTTAATGTTACTTTTAAAACAAATCAAAGATGAGTAAAGAAGAAATACAACATTGGATTGATAGATGGAAAACTTTAAAACCATCACCTAAAAGAGATATGGTAATAAAAATTTGGAGTGGATTATTAATAACAAAACAAAGATGAGTAAACGAGTTTATAAAACGTGGGAAGATATCTATCCACTAACATTAATTAATTTAAGGTTTAAGGGTTATGTTGCATTTATGGCTGAGGAAGATGCTAGTTTTGTACAAGAGGTAAATAATGAAGAGGTTTCATACCGACTTGAAGAATGGTTAGAAGAAAATGTTAGTCCGTGTCCTTATTCTGTTGGTGAAACTATTATGGACACTATGAATAATCTATTGGAAAAGTTAAATAAAGATGAGTAAAGAACATAATATAAAAGATATTAAATATGGGTTGATGGTTATTGACCCAACTCAAGAAGGTGAAATGATGGATATCTTACACTTTGTTGGATATTGGGAAGAACCAACAATAGTTGATGCGACTAATTTAAGAAAGGAATTAATGAGTGATGAAGAATTTGGTTTAACTGAGATTGCTCACCGTCTTGATATTTTACCCGCACCTGATTATATTGTTAAAGAGTTTTTTAAATAAAAAATTAAATATTATGAAAGTTAAGACAATTTACAAAGTATGGTTCTATGCGTTTGCAGCATTAGCATCATTTTATTTAGCATACCATCATTGGAAACACGGAAATGGTGATGCGGGAATCGCTTGGTTAATCTGTGCAGGTGCTCAAGCAGGTTGTGCGGGTGTTTATTACGAGATTAAACAATATCAAGATAAGTTTGGGGAAATTGATGATGAGTAGATTTGAATGGTGGAGAAAGTTTAGAGGAGGGACTTGGTATTATAATAGATATTGGACCGACTTAGGACGAACTTGTATATTTTGGTGGAGTAGAACCGAACTACCAAGAACAGGTGGTAATTTATGTACATTAAAAGATGAAACATACATAAAATGAAAATTAATAGGGTTGATGTTTATAACAAGTGTTCAGGCCACTGTGCCTATTGTGGTAAAGAAATTACCATAAAAGAAATGCAGATAGACCATATCAAACCACTATATCGTAATGATAAAGTTGAAACACTTGTTGTTTGGGGTGTTGAACGAGGAACTGACGATATGGATAATTTAAATCCATCTTGTGTTAGATGTAATAAATGGAAATCAACTTTTTCTTTAGAAATGTTTAGAGAAGTGGTTCAAAATTCCATAAACAGATTGGAACGTGACACACCTAACTTTAGATTAGCAAAAGATTATGGTCTATTGAATGTGACAGAAAATAAAGTTATATTTTATTTTGAGAAACATTTTAATGATGAGTAGATATAGAATTAGAATTGATGAGTTATATAATGGTGAGAAACGATATGTTGCTCAAGTTATGAAAATGAAAATTGCTGGTGGTTGGGTTAAAAGAACAATATTTGTTTGGGAAAACATTAATAATATTATACACACAACTGAAGAAAGTGCGTTGAGTGCTATTAATAGAGAAAAAGAGTTTGAATCCCAAAGATTAAATAATAGTGTTAAATCAACAACATTTAAAATGGTTGAATGATGGAAAAACAAGAGATTAAAAAATGTGTTGGTGAAATCATTGATGAATTATGTGATAGAAATGGATTCGATAATTGGTGGTATAACCTTGATGATGAGATTGAAAAAGAAATCACTGACAAATTAGAAGAAATAGTTGAAAGACGATTTAATAAAATAAGATAGTATGGTAATAGTTGAATTTTACACCTACACCGACGATACAAGCGGTTTAGATGAACTTGGTAATAACATTGTTGACCGATTCAAACAGGATTATCCTGACGCAACCTCAGAGGTTAATTATAACGAAGATGAGGAGTTGTTTAGTATCAATATAAATATTGAGGGTGATGACATCAAAATGATTGATACATTACTATGTGAAGAGATATGTCACGAACATGAACTTTTTGTTTCCGTAACAGATAACAAAAGTACTATGAGTTATTACTTCGATGAAGATGATGAGTGGATATTCAAAAATTTTAGATAGTATGAGTGAAGATAAAACAAATTGGGAGCATATTAGATTTCCTATAGTTAAAAACATAGATGAAAGAACTCTTGCTGATTCAATAGAAGGAATACCGACGGAGGATATGCCAAGAAGAATGGCGGAAATGTTTCAATCAGTACATAATCACGCTTTAGAAACAATAAACAAAGAACTAAACGAAATACGAGGTGTTGAAGGTAAAGAAGATAGGGTAAAATATCTTGAAGAACTTTTAACCGCGTGGTCATAAAAATAATGAATTATGGGACAAGTTTTAAGAGAAACGTGGGGTGTATACTCAGGTAGAGTATTTGAAGCCAAAGACAATATGGTGATTGAAACAAGAACAGGTGAAAACTCTGTTAGTTTGTCAGCACCAAGTGATTTCATAGATAGTATGTTGAAACACTACGTTAATGAAGAAGTGAAAGTCACTATTGATGTTAAAATAGAAAAGTTGTAATATGGAAATAAATTTTGATGTTAATCTTATTGGTAAGATTAGTTTTAGACCGTCATATCATAATGACACATATAAATGGAGAAACGAAACAATAACTCGAAAGTATAAAAAGTTTCTATGGTTTAAATGGGAGAATGGTTTAAAAATTGAACCTGAAGGATTCTATGAACGTAGACATTGTTATTACGATTATGGTGATAGTGATGTGCTTTGGTCATTAGTTCCTGAAGATTATTTAATTAAGTGTGGTTATATCATTAAAGATATGAGTATTGTCGGTGGAACCCAATTTAAAAAAGTTTGGGTTAAATCCTACGTTGAAGTTAATTTAGGTTATAAATCAACCTTCAGTAGAAGTTTTGACACAGACCAAGAGGCCAAAGATTGGATTCAAAAATTAAAAGAAATGTCAGGTAAAACCTTTGAGGTATATGAATATCAATAAGTATATAGATTGGGGTGAGATTTGGGAGAATGAGGTTTGTCTTGAAACCTCATTGGATTGTATGGAAGATGATAATAAAGTTAATTCAATTGAGGTCATAAAATCATTTATCAAAGATAGTGAGGTTGAATTATTACCTGATGAATGTTATTATCAAAATCCTTTCTTAATATTCTGTTTCGGTGAAACTGGTGGTCAAAATGAAAGTGATACCCAAGGTTGGTCACGAGATTATAGGTTTGTTGTTGATGATGACTTCATTATCGTTGACGCATCCTACGAACAAGGATAAATATTATAATATTTCTAAATATAATAATATTTATTGTTATGAATCTTAAACAGAACATTATCAGAATTATTAATGAAGAAGTTGATAATAAAAAATCCAAACTTATTAAATATATTGATAGGTTTGGATTAATTGCTGCGTCTAAATTATTAGGTGGTTATCAAAATCTAAGACAAACTCTAAGAGGTACTGAATATCTTAATAGAGATAATATGGTTAAAACTATTCAAGATTATTTTAAACAACCAAATAGTAGAAATTATTTGGGTTTAAATCAAGCTTTAGGTTTAGAACATATTACATTGGAAAAAAGTGATAATCATTTAATAACATTAAGTGGTTTATTTAAAAATGGATATGATATCATTGTTTATGAAAAGGATGATTTTGGTGATTATGAAGAAGTACATGAAACAACTATAGGTTATGAGAATGTTGATTTTAAAAAAGAAAAATTATTAAAAACTATTCATCTATATGAATTAATTGATGCTATAATGGAAAGATATGAGAATGACAATAAAAGATAATATACGTAGAATATTAAAGGAGGAAACTTCAATACAAACCAAATTAAAAAATAAGATTGATAGTATTGGTATTCGTAATGTTATTAAATTAATAGGTCTTGACACTATTGTTAAAACTTTGGACCTTGATTTAAATGATGTTGATACTCAATTAATGTTGGTTAAAAACTTTATTTATCACACCAAAGTTGAAGACATTGAACTTTCTTTTTTAGAAGTGAAGAATTCTGCATCAGGTGGGAAAATAATTAAAGTTTATTTTACTACTGAATCTAATGCTTCAAATATAACTTCTTGGTATGTTCATAATTTGTGTGATGAGTTAGATAAATTGTTTCCATTTAGAGTTAAACCTTCTTGGTCACCTGTTTTTGGTTCACGTAACTCTAAAGTGTTTTTAGATTCTGAGGTTATTAAAGATGATGAAGAGTCAGTATTAAATGAAAATGATGAGTTGACCAATCGTATCTTAGATAAAATTAGTCAATTCGGAATGGAGTCATTATCCAAATCTGAGAAACAATATTTAGATAACAAATCACAAGATGTTGTTGATGATGAATTGGAAGATATCGTGAGTATTGATTCAGGTTATGAGTTTAACGATGTCATTGATGAGGTTGATGTTAAATTTATTTACGAAGGGACTGAAGAATGGGATGATGACCCGTTAGAATATAAACATATGGGTGAATTCATTTATGGTGATGAAAGTTTTTCTACAACACTATATACTGATGATGATTTAAACGTTCATTCATTTGATATACACGATGGTGAAGATTATATCCAAGTTAATGATGAATTGGAAGATAAAGTACTCGAATTTTTTGAAAAAGTTGGGGACAAACTTAAACAAAATATGATATGAAATCACTGATTAGGAAAATATTAAAGGAGGAAGCCAAAAAGATTACAGGTCAAGAACTTATTGAACTGTTCAATAGACAACTTGAAAAACGAGGTAATTTAAATTTCCACGGTTTAATTTTAAAACCAAAATACAATGGTAAGTCAATAATTTTTGATGTTGATAATCCTAATGATTTATCATATAGTCGGCCGGCAATTGAAAATTATATTGATAAACTGTTCAATAAGTTTATTAGGTTATTTAAACAAACTAGATTCACATTACAAGTTAGAGCGGAGGATATTTTGAAGGTGAATACTGGACGGTATTATCTTAATAAAAAGGATTATGACACAATTAAAGAAAAGATTCTTAATGTTAAAAATTTTAGAGTAAGTTTAAATGGTTTTGATTTATTAGGTGATGTTAAATTCGGAGATTCTAATATATTTAGGATTGATGTTGATAGTGGTTATGAGCTTAACCTAACTATAGAGACCAAATTAACTAATTTCAAAGTAGATTATAAAAATAATGTTAGAGATATTGATGAAACTGAGTTAGGTGAGATTTTAAACAATGAAAGTAATGGTCTAAAATATGTTGATTATTTACGTGATGAATTATTTGACGATGTGTTAATGTATATTTGGAATATAAAAACATTAGTTGACCAAAATAGTATGTCGTTAGATACTCATTTTGTATAACAATAATTAAAAATAAAATGTGAGGGATAATGAAAGTTATCCCTTTTTTTATTATATTTGTAAAAAAAGAAATTATGGGAACAGAAAATTTATTTATCGTTGGTTATGGTTTATCGGGTGGATTCGGTGGAATTCAAAATTATGTTGTAATTGAAGCATCATCTGAGAGTGACGCTGAGGACCAAGCAAGACTTATGTCAGTTGAAGAATATGAGAGTTATGCTGGTAGTAATGGACTTAGAGACATCCAAGATATTATGGATGAAGATGAGGTTGATGAGGATGAAGCATATGAAATCTATGACCAAGAAATGGACAGTTGGTTAGATTATGAGGCGGAACCATTCACGAAAGAAAGATTGGATGAGTTAAATGAAGAAGGTTATAATGTAGAAAATCGTTTCACAGAAATTACAGATAAGTTATGATAGTTTTAGGTATAATATTAGGGGTTGTTGGTTGTTTTATTGGGGGTTTAATTTTAGGACATTTATATTCAGTTTCAAAAACCAAAAAAGAAATTAAAGATTGGCAAGTTGGTGACTCTGTTTTTTTGAGAAAAGAAGATAAGTTATTTAAATTATTGGGTTGGACACTTAATCACGTTTATGTTCAAGTTGATGGTATCACACATAAAATTGATATGGATAATGTAGGTCATAATAAATCCGCAATATGGAGACGTAATTATAATGAATGTAAATCGGTGATGAAAACTGAACCAGGATTTAAACCTGGATTACAACCTATTAGTGATAAATCAACAGTTTGTGATGGTAAAGTTATTGAACTAATGTCGGAAATTGAATGTCAAGTTTATCTTAAACAAGCACTTGAATCTGAGGACTTTGAAACAGCTGCAAAAATTAGAGAACAATTGAATAAATATAGATAATAAAAAAAAAGTTATGAAAATTAATTACAACTCAACATCGTCAAAACTATATAGATGGTTTTATGACACACACCGAATGCCTAAAACACTTTGTCCTTATTTTTGGAAACTTGTTTTTGCTTGGGTATTAACAATTATACTTTCACCATTGTTGTTACCAACTTGGATTACTAGAAAAGTAACGAATGGTTTTGATGAAAATGTTCCAATAGGACCTTATGCTTTAATGGGACTTTTAATATATAGTGCTATCTTTGCAGTAATCGGAATCGGTGTTTTCATATCTTCTTATTGGATAATATATTATCAAAAAACATTAGGTTATTCATTATATCTTACAGGAGGTGTTGTAACCTTTATTGGGTCGATAGGTTCAATTACTTGGGGTGTTATGAACCTTAGAGACAGAATTAGAGACAGACGAACTAAACGGACTATATGGGATGATAATATTGGTGATTATGTACCGAACCCAAATTATAAAGAACCTAAACCAAGTATATTAGTTGAATTCATTAAAGCGAAGTACCATAAGTATTGTCCTAAAATTGATTGGGAAAACTAAATAATAGTTGGTGTTTATTACTGATTTTTTATTATATTTGATTTATGGAAACGACAGATAAAAACGGAAGAGATATCAAAGTAGGTGATTATGTTAAGGTTATTAACAGAATTACAGGTTCAGTTGAAGATTCAGGTAAGATTTCCAAAATAGATGGAAGACAAGTTCATCTTGGTGTTGGTACTAATATTATCGGGATGGAAGTTAGTAATGTATATTTAAGTGACCAAGTAGTTAAACAATATTAGATATGAAGAAATACAATTTAATAGTTCTTGCGGGATATACCCATTGGACAGTTGCGGTATTTGCAACCAAATTTCATACTACAACAAATAGCAGTACAAGTTCAGGGTTTTACTCATTTTATGATGAGAACACACTTGTGGCTTGTTACCCAATTGAAAAAACAATAATTTCAAGTATTGAAGAGGTTGAAGATTAATATTAAAAAATATGAGTAGTGCTGAAGGAAGGACATTTGTATTGTCCGCAGAACAAATGGAAAAATTCAAAGAATGGAAAAAAGATAAAGTGTTACCCCAAACAACAATAGGAGGTGCATACACAATCTGTTTCACACCAACAGGTATTGGGGATTTTGTTGAAGTTAAATGTGTTGATGGGACAAAATTAGATTTAACAGAATACGATTTATTATAATTCTTTTATTATCTTTACAGAAAATAAAGAACGATGGATAACGAAAACTTGATTGGGTTTATTAGAAAGTTAAATAACATTTTAGATGATAAATCAAAAATTGAGGAGATAATTTCGTTATTCCCCAAATCAATTATAATGCCGATGTTTTATAAAGGTGATACGGCAACATTACTTGATGGTAATGTAGTTACCGTAACAGATATCGGATGGAAAAATGGTGAATATATTTACTATTTTGAGGATGAAGAGGGGGATGAGGTTTACACATATGAATCAGAATTTAAATTTTAATAACTATGAACATTGACAACTTAAACATCCACGAACTTGTTAAATTAAGAAACGAAATTCAATCTCGTATTTACGATTATAGTGATGAGTATTTGTACATATGTTCTGTTCGTTCATACGGTAGAGTGTGGGAAGAAAAACCAAAAAATTTGTATGAATTACAAGAACTTTGTGATAATTACACAGGTGATGATGGTATTGTTGATGTATATACTAACAACCCAAATTTAAAGTTCCCTGAAATGGAATACCATAATTGGGCTGGTAGTACTAAATTTATCAAATCTGAATATGATTATAGAGAATGGTCTAAATTCAAAAGAATAGAAAATACAATCAAATCTACAATCCAAGAACTTAAAGAGTGGGATGAAAGAGAAGATTTACCATTCAATATGAGACCTAGTTTTAAACCTTTTTATACTCAAGAGGATTTGGATAAGTTAATTCAAGAATTTGAGAATACTAAATGGGATTTTGTTAAACCTGTAAGTTTCGATGAATTATGAATAAGGTTATAGTGTATGTAATTTTTTGTATTATGTTAATACCAATCACTTTATCACAAAGTAGATTGAAACGTGGTCCTGATTTACATCACAACTTACATCTATATAGAGTTGTGGAGATTCCTATTAAAGATGTTGATGGGAATATTTCTCATTTTGTTTCTTGGATGTGGGATGACCTAATACCGTATAAAGAACAAAACTATCTACTTAATCTTGAAACCCAAAAAGAACAAGTTGGTGTTGGTAGTTTTATTAGCCCAACATATGATTCATTAAAGTTGAACTTTGAAGGTGCGATGAAGTCCTGTCCAACAGGATGGAGTTTACCCACAATTGAAGATTGGGACACTTTAATAAACATTTTGGACTACAACCAAAGGTTATCATTCCTAAACCAAACAAAGGGTTATAAAGGGTTTAAAATTGATACACTAAATGGTGAAATTATAAAAACTTCTACCTATATTAGTGGAGGGTTTTATTGGTCCTCAAGTAACTCAGGTGAAAAGGCTTGGGGGATTGAATTTGATGAGATATATAATATTAATAAAGGTAAAGCCGACTTGGCTGATTTCCTATCTGTTAGATGTATAAAAAAAGAAAATGAAAACGATTAATTATCACGGTAGAGAGTTCCAATACGAAATTTTTTCGGATTGTAATGAATATGACGGGCTAACATACGAGACAGAGTTTTATGAAGGAACTGAAATGGTTACTAAACGAAAATATTGGTTATTCGGTCCTAAAATTACGGTTGAACAACCAAAGTTAATCTTTAAACTCTATATTGATATTGAGGATGAAACATATACTAAACAAGATATTAGAGATAAGATTCGAAGAAAGGTTGAATTGTTGAATAGAAAATTAGAAATTGAAAAAGGTGAAATAATATGAGAAAACTATTATTGGTCGGATTGGTCGGATTACTATCCTGTAATTGCAACCAAAAAGAATGGAGATTTAAAAAAGGGGATTTGGTAGAACAAAAACTTGTTAAAGGGTTATTAGTCGTTCAAGATACAATAACTAAAAATAATGAACAATGTTATAAATTAATTAGTGGTACTGGTAAACACCGAGTAATTGAAGAGTACAAGTTGTATAAAGTAGAACTTAGTGAAATTCATTAATATGGGAAAAGTAGAAATTGGGGATAAATACATTGTTCCTGTAGGTACTCAACTTTGGTTTGTTAATTTACAACAATCGTATATTACGACTAGAGAATATGTTGTTGAAGTTACACATACAATTTGGAATAGTGACACTTGTTTTTTCGGTGATTTATATGAAGTAACGTTTAGATTATTAATACCTGGGTTATTGAAAGTTATTCACGGAGAAGTATCAACAAGTTTGGATAAACTTGAACCATTAGGTGATATATTAGAACCTAAATTTCTTGATATCAAATACGATAACGAATAATTAAAATGAATACAATTTATTTTCAACCACCTGATATTAAACCACAATATTGTGAGGTGGGGATGATACACGAATCAGACCCTGAACATATTTGGTACTTAAATGAGCCCTGTAAAATATTAATCAGTGACGTTAAAATCATACCGACTGAGAATGTTACGTATGATAAAAAAACAAAATTATATATCGTTAAATAATAAAATAAAATGGGTAGTAAAGAAACAAAAAACGAAGGTCAAAAAGCATACCACGAAGCGAGAGCGTTAGGTCATACAAAATCTGATGCTAGAATGATTAGAGATAATTGGAAATCATCATCAAGTTCATCAAGTGATGATTATAACAGTGGTGGTTGGGGTTGGTATACACCGTCAAATAGTTATGATAGAGAAACTGAACTAAATAGAAGTTATTATGAATCATTAGATAGAAGTCATCCTGATTATAGAGATTTAGATTAAATATTATGGGACAAACAACTGAAGAACATCGTAAAAACTATAACGAAAAGAAATACCACATTCAATGTTTAGTTCCCGTTAATATGGGCGAATTTGATAGAGTTACTAGTAAATTTATAACTGATGATGTGATTTATCTTAAATGGATTAGATGGACAGGTTATAGAACAGGAAGACAAGCTCTTGATGCTATTAGAGATTTACGCAAACAAAATATGAAGAGTTGGGGATATCCTTGGAAATTTAGAATTAAAATTGTTAAATAATTATGAAGATTAATATAGATGGGAATGATTTATTAAAACATTTATCATTTTGGCATAATAAAACTGATGATGAGTGTATTGAATTGGCAACCAATGAGTATGGTCTTGATGCTGAACAAGCGTTGTTGAATATGTTAGAACGAGATTTCTGTACGGATATAAATAATAATGTTGTTGAAGAATTAAAGAATTGGACGAATGAGTAATTTCGGAATGATTTCGGAATGATTTCGGAAAGAAAATTTAATATTGGGGGATAATGAAAGTTATCCCTTTTTTTATTATATTTGTTGAAACGATACGATATATGAAATTCCAAGCTCTTAAAGTAAAAACTCCTGAAGAAATATTAATATCTGATATTGAATATTTAAAAGTTGTATTTGAACGAATGATTTCGCTTGAGTCTAAAAATGATATTTACCGAGAAATCGTTGAAAAACAAGATGAACTTATTAAACTTTTGTTAGATAAAAAAATATAATTATGGATGATGTTATTGAAGAAATTGTAAATGGTATTAATGATTTACAAATTGATTGTCCCGATTGTAAATATATGTCGGACGATGAACAATATACCTGTACAACTTGCTGGTGTGAGGGAGGTAACGGTAGAATAAATGTTGTTCAATGGATTAAAGAAAACCCAAAACATTTTAATTTATGAAAAACATACATATAATACCAACTGATGAATCATTAAAAAAACGTGGTGATTTAGTTCAAGATAAATTTGGTGCTATACATATTTTCACAATTAATGATGGTGAAGAATATGGTAAAACAACAACCAAATTACACATCTACATCACATCTAATGAAGAAATTAATGAAGGTGATTGGGTTTTAACACCAACTAATGATGTTATACAATGGGCGAAAGTATTTAGACCAATTGGTGAAAAAATCATCTTTACAACACACCCAACTTTAATTAGATATGGTGTTCAAAAAATACCAATTGTGTTCTTGGAATGGTTCGTTAAGAACCCAAGTTGTGAGTTTGTTGAGGTTGAACGTAAACATCCTGTGATGATTGGAACACCTAATAGATTGGAGGGTAACTATGATTATAGATGTTATAAATGTGGGGTTGTTGAAAATATGATTGGGTCTAAATGTGATACAATATGTTATAAATGTTTAGTATATAAAATTGTCATACCTGAAGAACCTAAACAAGATGAAACAGGAAAGTATTTTGCGGATAATGCTGACGTGATTATTACTATGGAAAGACCTATTGTTAATAGATATTCGGAAGATGAGGTTAGAGAATTAATTATTAAAGCATTAACTCACGATGATTATATGTTTTGTGGGTCATTGGTAACTAAGGATAATGAAATAAGAACCGCAAACTTCAACATTTGGTTTGAAGAATATAAAAAGAAATAAGATGAAAGTTAAAATATTGAAATCATCTATGCCAACATTTTGGTATCGTAATAGAATTGGTGAAGAGTTATCAGTTGATTATAATTTAGATAGTGTGGGTAACCCATTTATTAGTTCCCTAACGCAACATTATATTAGAAGTTGTGATTCAGTTATCACCGAACTACCTGAAGAATTCTGTGTTAAACGATGCAATGTTAAAGAAAAGTGGTGTAAATACATTAAATGGTTGGATAAAACTTATGGTTTGGAGTTCCCCACTTATGGATGGGATTATTATGGTAAAATTAAAGGGTATGGTGGGTCTCCTAGATATTCGTCATTCGGAACCGAAATCCACATTGATGATATGATTAGACATATTGATTATATGGAATCACAATTAACAATTAATATGGAAAAACAAAAATTATCAAGACAAGGACTTAAAGAAATACATTCAGTTGCTTGTCCTAATTGGAAAGATGTCTTAGAACACTATGGTTCTAGAAACCCATTAGAAAACTATATTGAATTAACACAAGAAGAAGTTAATAAAATGTTTGAAGTATCTACCAAAGAACAATTACCAATTGTATCTAAACATCTTAAACAAGATGATGGTAGCGTTGATGTTACTAAATTTATAGTTGAGGGAAAAGGAATTCTTGATGATAATAAATTTTCTTATATCATAAGAGATAGAGAAATGGGTAAATACCGAAAGAAATCATTCTTATTATCTCAGTGGTATGATTGGGAAATAAAAGAAGATGAATTAGGTTTTTTATGTTTAATACCAACTAAAAAGAAATAAGATGAAGTGGATATCAGTTGATGATGAAACAATACAACCCCCATTTAATAAGCGTTTATTAATTATGGATGACTTCAGGTATTGTAATTATTTTTTCGGTCGGTTAATTAGGATTGAGATAACTGCTGAGGGTAGAGAAATGATTTGGGATATACATAATTGTCCAAGTAAAGATGATATGAGAATAAAATATTGGTGTGAGATAACCAATCCTGAATTATAATTTGTATATTTGTTGAAACAATAACAGATATGGTAGAACACTTTGTAACATACAACCAAGCATTAGCTTTAAAAGAATTGGGGTTTAATGAGCCTTGTTTAGGTGGTTGGGATAAACCTGGGGATTGGTGGTGGCATCCTGATTCAGATATTACTATTGATGGACCACTCAAATCACAAGTCTTCAAGTGGTTTTGGGTATATTTTCACTTATCACACAATATATTTGATTGGTTAGATGATTTTGAAATAACTATCACAGAATGGAGTTTATGTGAAGATAGGATTGTTTATGAATATCCAAGATTTGATACTTATGAACAAGCTGAATCTGCGTGTATAGACAAACTTATTGAAATCATTAAAGAAAAGAAATTATGAAAAGAATATTTCAAGTAACTATACTAATTGTATCATTATTTATTTTGATTAATAACTATCAAGATGGGATAGATGTTAATTATCCTTTAGAACAATTAGCAATAACAATTATGTTGTTAGGTATTTGCTATCTGATGTATAAAGTTATAGGAGTAAAAATCATTAAAAAAAATAAATTATGAAAAACATATTCATCCTTCCAACAGACAAACCAAGTAGGTTAGCTTTTGATACAGATGACAATTTTTATTTACTATGTGAAGAACCAGTGTTTTTTAAACACCAAGAACTAGTTGAAAATAGAAGTATTTACATCACATCTTCAGAAGAGATTAAAGAAGGTGTAAACCAATGGTATTTAGACAAGTTTTTAAATAAACCAATGAATTCAGGTGGTGCTCAATATGGTGAAAAACAAAATATAATCATTCTCACAACAGACCCAACTCTAATTGCTGATGGTGTTCAGAGTATTGATGATGAGTTCTTAGAATGGTTTGTTAAAAATCCTACTTGTGAGTTTGTAGAGGTTAATAAAAAACTTGTAGAATTCCCCCTAACATTTAAGATGATGTACAAAATCATCATTCCACAAGAAGAACCTAAACAAGAATTTCTACTTTTTGATAAAGAAAGAGCTAATACAATAACTAGTGAAGGTCAAAAAACAGTTAGAGAATTACAGAATACCATTCAACAAGAAACATTAGAAGAAGCTGCTGAAAATTATTCTAAAGGTTGGGGTGAAAATGACGATGAAAAATCTTTCATATCAGGTGGTAAATGGATGCAGAAAAGAATGTTTTCAAAGGAAGAAGTTAGACAGATTGCTGAATGGTCATTTCATTTTTACAAAACAAATGAGTTTGATGATTCTGAATTAGAAGAAGAATGGTATAAGTTATTAGAAGAAAGATTTAACAAAAAATAGTATGAAAACAACAAGTAAAATAATACTAGGAAGTGAAATTGAAGACTTTGACATTAAGAAAGGTAGTTTATATGTTAAAATAAATTCAAATGTTATTGTAATGGCTTCGCAAGAAAGTGGGAAATCTAATCAATTTTGTGGAATGATAGTATCAGGTAACTTAGATGGATGGGGTTTTGGACATTATTGTACAGTTTGGTATAAAGAAGAGTTTAAACCATTTGAAGGTATTATTCAAATAGAACAAAGTGATAAGAAATAATTCTCAACCCCAATGATTAGTTGGGGTTTTTTTATTATATTTGAAGAAACATACAATGGATTATGAAATACACTGATAAATATAAAATTGGGGTTATTAAACAATTTGAAAAAGAACTCAATAAATGTGAGATTATTTATAACCCTAATACAAAAGGGATTTGGTTTATTAACAGAGAAACCAAATATTGGTACTTAGAATATAAAATAGAAACTAACTATCTATGGTGGAGATATGAATACTTTAATCGTATTAAAAAGTTATTGGCAATGACTAATGAGGTTTTTGATGAAATAATCTCTGAGTGGGTGGAAAACATCCTAAATTGTAAGGTACTCACAACAGTAGAAAAAGATTTCTCTAAGTCTTCGTTGGTGGAAAACATCCTAAATTGTAAGGTACTCACAACAACAGGTTTTGAAAGGCCGACTGTAGGGTGGGTGGAAGAGACACTAAATTGTAAGGTACTCTCAACATTTATAGGTTGTTTAATCTCAGAAAATGTGGTGGAAGAGACACTAAATTGTAAGGTAATCTCAACCAATGAAAGAAACAGAGAATTATGCCATTCGGTGGAAGACACCCTAAATTGTAAGGTACACGCAACTGATTACAGTATTGATGGTGAAGCGTACTCGGTGAAAGACACCCTAAATTGTAAGGTACTCTCAACTTCAAAAGGTGATGGTTTAAAAAATTATTTGGCGGAAGAAACCCTAAATTGTAAGGTAATCTCAACTGAGGGTTTGTTGATTCAAAATTTATTACAGGTGGAAGAAACCCTAAATTGTAAGGTAATCTCAACTCGTGGTGATGAATTTGACGATTTGGTAAAGGTGGAAGAGACCCTAAATTGTAAGGTACTCACAACTGCTTCAGCTACTGATAGTGATGGAAGTGTGGTGGAAGAGACCCTAAATTGTAAGGTACTCACAACACGACGCATCTTACATTCAATGAAAGAATTGGCGGAAGAGACCCTAAAATGTAAGGTACTCTCAACAAATTATTATGATAACCAATTAACCAAAGGGGTTGAAGAGACCCTAAATTGTAAGGTAAATAAGGTAGATTGGGGGTTATCACAACACTTAAATATTGAAGACACCCTAAACATTAAGGTAGATTCAACTTATTTTGGTGAAAATGAGAATCGTGGATGGGTGGAAGATACTCTAAATTGTAAGGTAGTTTCAACTATGCCTAATGAATATGGAAGAAATCAAAGGGTGGAAGAGACACTAAATTGTAAGGTAGATTCAATACACTCTTCAACATATAGTAAACCAATCTCGGTGGAAGAGACCCTAAATTGTAAGGTACTCTCAACGGAATTTTTAAATGGGACACGAAATAGAGTGGTGCATGAGACCCTAAATATTAAGGTAGATTCAACGTGGTCCCTATTAGATGACTGCGAAGATGAGGTGGAAGATACATTAAATTAAACGAGGGTAAAACTTACCCTTATAATATGAACGAGAGTAATAAATACATCTGAAATTATGACACAGGACGACGCAAACAAATTAAACAGAGAACAAGCGATGGAAGTGGGAAGACAACTAGCATTCCCATTATATACAGGTTCAGGATTTCCTAATACAGGATTAACCAAAAGAGAATATATTGCAACACAATTGATGACACAATTAATTGCTGAAAATGACACGTTATCATCCGCAGCGGCTAAAGCCGTTCAAGCAACCGAATTATTATTAATTGAATTAAATAAAAAACAATGATAGTAGTGAATTTTATAATAGGATTAGCGATAGTTGCAGCAATAGTAGGTATATTATATGGCGTAGGGTTATTAAGTCTTAAAATATCCGATGAATACGATGAAAGTCCTGATTTTATTGAGATAATAGTTCACGGACTTATAGGGTTAGCGTTGATTGGTATTTTGTTACTCGTATCACTTCTCATCTACCTATTAGGTGAATATGTTGTCAATAAATTATATTAATATATAGAAATGAGAAAATTATTATTAACTTTGGTTATAGGTCTGACAATCGGTAGTTGTACTGAACCTAATGTAGATAGAAAATATACGGGGATTAGATATGGTGATGGTGATGAATTAGAAGAAATTGTTATTGATGGTTGCCAATATATTGGTCAGTTTGGTGGTTTTAATACTGATTGGGGAACACATAAAGGAACCTGTAATAACCCAATCCATAAAGAAAATAAAGTAACAGTAGTAGATACTGTAGAATATAAATTAATAAGAGAATAAAATGATTACACTAACAACTATCACTATATTATATTCAATCTTCGGATTGATGAAGTTTAAAAAATTATATGGACATTATACCATATTTGATGAAGATATGAAAGCGTGGACCTTTCTATTAGCAATGTCAATCATATATTCTAGTATAATGGGAATCATATTAATAGTAAAATACTTACCTTAATTATAAAAAACAATGGAAGAAATTACATTAAGTCAAAAAATGAACGCAATCTTCAATTCAAGCATATCTGTCGTATTCCAAAATAAAATTAGACGCAAAGACGGTGAATGGGATACAAGAATTACTTGGACACACGTAGGATTACCTGGTAACAATGTTATTAAATCTTGTGAATGGTGGGGTTTTGAAACAATGGATGAAGCCGCAGATGACTGTTTAAATTATATCGTAATTAATAATTTATGATTTAAAAAATTAAATATGGATTATAGTAAAAATTTACAGGCATTAAAAGATTTTCTTAACTCACCCGAAGGTGAAGAAAGTATGAAAAGATTTTCCGAAAAACTGAAAGCCGATGAAGAAAGAAAGGAAAGATACATTCAGTATATTCACGACAATTATAGAGATAGGTTAGATGAGGTAATTCAAAAGTTGATAGATAAATATGATTCAAGTGAGTATATTAGTCGAGAACATAGTTTAGGGTATGAACCAAGGGAAACACTTCTTTGGGTTATGTCAACTTATGCTAATAAATACGGAACAGAGTTTACTGAGGAAGAATTCAATAAGTATTGTGGAATGTTTACAGGTTCAATGTATTATTTAGATAATTGGGTGTTTGAAATAATTCACGGTCAAGGAAGTGCATTACTTGTTTACAAAAAAGAAAACTTAAAAGATGAGAGAATATAAACATCCTGATTTTGACCACACCTTTATGATAAAAGATATTGGTCCATTTGAAATTGAGATTGATGGTGTTAGAGTTAATAGAAGTGAATGTGATTGGATGGTTAAAATTGCCAATCATACTGATTATCACAACGTAGGTTTAGAAGAAGTTACAATGAATGATTTAATTAAACCATTTTTACAAACAATATTAAATTTAAAGAATTAATATATGAATCAATATGAAGAAAATTACACATCACTAAGAGATTTAAATGAAGGTGATGAATTTATTGATAAATCCAATCATGTTGGTGTGTATTTAAAATCACTTGGTGATGATAGACATTTGTTGAAATCAATGAGAACAGGTAATGAATATGAAGTACCTCACGGTAGATTCCCTGTGTTTAAAATAATAAAGAAATGAAAACAGAACAATTGATATCTCTTAAAGAACAATTGAAAGCGGTGGAACAACATTTAAAATGGTGTAAGGATAATAATAAACCTAGACAACAGTTAGAAGTACATATCAAAGTGATTAATGATATTAAAGAAGAAATTAATAACCTAAAACAAAAATAAATATGGGAGTAATGATGCCAATAGGAGGTAGAGGACAAATAATGTACATACCTGACGGAAATGATGGACCAACAGGACCTTGGACTATGCAAGAAACAAAAGTAACAATAGCAATTTGTATTGTACTTTTTATAGTTTCTTTAATTTCAATTATTATTGAATGGCAAGTTGCCAAAAAAAGAATAAGTCTTAAAGATTATCTTTACGAGGTTCTTACTTGTGGAATGTCAATTAATTTTTATTCAAAATACGATGTTTCAGTGTTTACGGCTCTTACTACTCTGTGTTTCTATATTGTTTTTGTATGTATGGCAATAGGATTAGGAGTTTATGGATTAATCCAAATTTTATAATAAAATTATTATGGGGGAAGGATTATTAATTTTAGTTGGGATTAGTTATTGGGTTATCATTTTGTTAATGTTACCTGATATTATAGAACACAATGATTATAGACCATTATATTTTATGATACCATTAACTATTGTTGTTAGTTACATTTTCTATGTTGGATTCACAGGAACATCAAACCCAGGTTGTGTTACTTGGCACGCAGTTGGAACTAATGCTAGGTTAGTTGGTGATAACAGTTACTATGGTGGTAGATGGAGAAATAATGAACATTGGGAACACGATTTAAGTTATGTACCTGAAGATTGTGATTGTGTGACATATCATTGGTTCTGGGGTGATGAAAATAATTTCACTCAAGATAGTGTCATCAAAGGACAATTCAAAGGACCAACGGTTAAACCGAATAAACTTATTGTTGAAGAAGAACAAGAAGAAGATGAAGAGGATGATGATGATTTCTTCGAAGGTGATGAATTTTTTAATTAAATTTATATGAAACAATAAAAGATTATGATTTGGTTATTTAAAGTTAATGAGGTCTTTTGGAATGATACACCAAAAATTAATGATTACTACACATTTGAGACTGACGATATTGATTTTGACATTACAAAATATGATATATCATTATATTTTGCTATAGCCAATTACTACATACTAAACGATTCTAATGATGAAGAAATATATTCGTTGAGGTTAATATATAGTAGTGGGAATCCGATGAGAGTGTTATTATCAAAAGATGATGAGGTTTATAATATAATTAGAGAATTTCATAGTAATAAATCAAAACATATTAAAGAAATATAATGAAAAAAGCAAGAAAAAGTTTTGGTGAAGATTATGATTGCCAAAAAGAATGGCCTGAAGATTGTGGTGTCCAATGTGGTGATAGAGGTGTAGTACTTTCAACAAATGGGAGTTATTATACCGCATTCTTCGAAGCATTCCCCAAGAATCCGAGTTGTTTCTTGAGAGGTGAAGGTAGTTCAATAGAAGATGCTGAAGAAAAATGTTGGGAAAAGTATCTTAAAGTTATCTCCTGTAACCACGAAATGGAACGAAGAGACCGTAGAGACGGTTATGGATATTGTAAATATTGTTCATACTCATCTATGGTGTTTGAACCGTTAGATAAGTGTTGTAAGTGTGGAATACCAACAAGATATTCTGTGGATTATAAAGGAAACCATTACTGTAAAAAACACAATAGAGTTAAACCTAAAGACCCAAACAGTGGGGGGATTTTTGATGATTCAAAACGTAGAATACCGCGTAAAAGAAAAAAGTTCCTTAAATACGCTGTAACGAACAAATTCCGACAAGATGGTATAAAGGGTAAGGTTTATCTTGAAATGTCTCCTATGGGGTCAAGAATCTTTAAATGCGGGGGTTTTACATTGAGAATACTGTTCCGAAAACAAGAAATTGGTTTAATTCAAGAATATGGTAAAAAAATTGGGGGGTAATGAAAGTTATCCCTTTTTTTATTATATTTGTTGAACTATGAAGGGAAAAGTGGAATATATATGGACGACGATGAGTTCCGAGGAGATTTGGGACGCAATTCCGAGGGATGAGGTTGAGTTGAAAGTAGTAATCAAACCCTCCTTTCCAACATACAGATGGGGTAAGTTGACCACAAAAACCGCAAGCAACGACAAAGTGTCAATTGAGAAGGTCATTGCGGTTATGAAAGACAAAGGTGTAAATGTACGAAAGAGAATTTGTCACGATACGACCAACAAATATAAAGGTAGAGGATTTGGTACTTTTTATAAAATTGAGATAAGGACTGTAAAAACAAAATTAATATGAAAGAAAGTAAAGAACTATTAGAATCTTTAATCGGAATGACTGAAGATAACGGTTTAAAATTATGTAAAGAAAATGATTATGATTTTAGGGTTGTAAGACAAGATTCTAATAATTATGCAATCACTATGGATTTACGATTTAATAGAATAAACCTGGAGATTGATAATGGTATTATAACTAAATGTGATATCGGTTAATAATAATATTGGGGATAATGAAAGTTATCCCTTTTTTTATTATATTTGTGGAAACGATAAACATTATGGAAAGTAAAGGTCATTTTTGTTATGGATGTGATGAGTTTTTTCACGACTCAAATCCTACAGTTACAACTCACAAAGGTTGTAAGGGTAAAAAGAGTTTAGGGATATGTGTTGATAGTAAAGAATTCGGTGAATATCATCCATATAATTTAGAAGATAAAACTAAATGGGAATTAATTCAAATTATACAAAAACTCTCAAAACAAAATTAATATGAAAGTTGCAGGATGTGTTTTTCAAAACCGTAATATAACAATAAACACGGAAAACGAATTTGAAGCCGTTTATAAAGGGAAACGTATTTACATAACCACTGACCACGGCTTTGGGGAACCTAAATACAACCACTTAAAAAGATTTTTAATTGATGTGATTGACATTAAAACAGGTATGTATGATGTCCAAACATATCAAGATTGTCATTCAGTTAGAGACGCAATCATTCAAGCATTAAATGGTGATATGTTAGTTAAATAATATAAATATGGAAGATAATAAAGATAAAGGAATTGTTTGGGTGCCTTATACAATCAAAACTGTAAGTACATCAATAAACGGTGAAACAGTGTGGTATGCAAATAAATGGAAGAATTTACTTTTGAAGATAAAACATTTCTTCATTAAACCAAAGTATTTGAAGAACACACATATCTACAAAAATAAACCTGTAAATCCTTCCTTCTATAGAAAGATAAAGATTGATGGGGATAAATAAAAAGACATATGAAAAAAAGTAAATTGGATAAACTTCACGATTTCTTATTATATGATGTATTGTTATTATGGCCCGTTTGGTTTTTATTAATATACTTTATAGGTAATATAATCATACATGGGTTTTAATTAACCATAACGATACTCAGATATATGTAGTTTTTAACATAAAATTTAATAAAATGGAAGAAGATAAAAATTTAGAACAAAACGATATAGTTAGTTGTCCAAAGTGTAATAGTTCTTGGATTGGGGATATTGGTTATGACAATTGTGAGTGTTGGATGTGTGGAAATGTGTTTAAGTTGAAATCTAAGACAGGTTTGGAAGACAATTAACTATAACGTCCGATGATACATAAATTATATTATAAACCAAGTATTAATGGAAATAAATCAAATCTCATTGAGATAATGGAAGGTGATACGGTAAAAGTAGATGGGAAAGGAGATAAACTCTATAAAGTAATTCATCTATATAATTCAGATTTAAGACCACTTCTGTTTTATCGTTGTGGTATTAGAGATTTGGATACTTTTATGGAAGGTTATGATTCTATATTTGGTGGTGAACTTATTTTTGTGGATAGAGAATTTTATGACCCTGACCATTTTTAATTGAATATAACGGTTGAAGATATAAGTAGTGTGGTGAAGGACCGCCACCGTTGTTAAGTGTGTAAGCAATCCCAAATGTAAGCCACCGTTGTTAAGTGTGTAAGCAAACAGCCACATTATTTATATCTTTTGTTATAAAATCGTTTTAATGTTGTTTATCATTTGTTATAACCAGTTTATTTAAAAATATTATTTATGAAGTATCATTTTAACAATATAGAAGAAGCTATCAGAGTATTAAAATTAGGTGAGAACATCCCTAAAAATTTTAAAAACTTTACACCACATACCGTTATATTAGTAAGACAAACACCATTCGCAAATATAATTGGAACACCTCTTCCTAGATTAGGGGTATTATCGTCAGACGGTAATTCAATACTATATGGTGGAATAATGTACAAATATGGTGTTGATAAAAATAATGTTGGGTTCTTAGGTGATATTATAGCAACAGAAAATGAATTAAATAAAGTTTTAGATTTAACCTCACATACAATTTTAGTAAACAGATACTTAGTTGACGGTGAATAGTTACAAGGATGATTGGTTATAACGTCCGATGATAAACAATCGTTTTAATGTTGTTTATCATTTGTTATGTGTAGTTTATCAAACTTAAAATTAAATTGAAATATGGAACAAAATGAAATGATGGATATTCATAAAATAATTATGAGAACATTAAAGGTAGTACCTAAAGCGTGGGATATGAACCACCAACACTTCAACTCAGATTGTCATATGGAACTAACTGATAAAACATATGAATTGGTTGGTCATAGATTCAATACTGACATAGAGGGTGGTAAGAAGATTGTTGATAATTATTTTATGATTACAGGAGGTCAAATATAAATTACACATAACGGTCACAGATATATTCAGTTGAATACAAACTTAAAATTGAAAAACAAATGATAAAATTTATTAAAAACTTATTTAAAAGACAAAAACAATTGAATATATCTGTTGTTAGACGTAGTTATCAAGATGTCGAAAAATGGTGTGATGAAAATGGGTATTACATAGGAACATATTGGTTTCCTAATAGATAATTACGTCTAACTATAATATATACGTAATAACCACTAACTAACTATAAACCAACCAAATAATACCACCAAAACACAGATTATTACAAAATTCATAAATAAATAACGTATTAAATAATATTGGGGAACATATTTATTAGTATGAATCTACAAGAACATATCAGAAAAATAATTAAAGAAGAAACCGAACATTTATCAACACAAGATAAATTAAAAAAAATGGTTTTAAAAATAGGATGGAAAAAAGCTGCTCAGAGGTTAGGTAGTTTTGATAATCTATATCGTTTATGTTTAAATAACGACTACAATGAATTCTTAAACATATACAATAACTTAGACGTTTCTCAAAGTAAAAAAGACCCTGATTTGACATTATTTCGTTTAGAAAACGGAAAAGAGGTATTAATTTACAATAGAAAAACTAAAGAAGTTCACTTCAATTTTAATCCTATTTGGTCATTTTTTACTAAAGGAATTGGTCTTAATTACGAAGAAACTCAGAATATTATTTATAAGTGGTTGGGTGAGGTCTACAATTTGAAGGAAATTGTACATAAAAAAAATATGACATTCATTGGTTTTTAACGTATTGGATGAGGTCTATAAAATAAAAACGAGGGGATAATGAAAGTTATCCCTTTTTTTATTATATTTGTTCAATACTTAAAAACGGGGATTATGAAAGGGTTTATAAAATTAACAACTATTGCGGATAGCGAAATTAGAATCAAAATTGACCATATCGGACATTATTATGATTCTAACACCAATAAACAAACGGTTGTCGGAGTGACAACTCATAACAATGGTGGATTCAAGGTGAAACAAACCGCAGAAGAAATTGACGAACTAATTAGAACTAATCAATAATGAGCCACGATAAAATAAAAGATACCGTTAATAAATACGGAATCATCACAACCCTAAAACTATTCGGGGGAAACAAAGATATCATAAAACAAGCATATATTGATAACCCTGAATCATACTTAGATTATCTAATTGGTAATATTATCACAAGGTATGGTAGTATTAACTTCACAGATAATATCCAATTTATGTATGGTAATACAACTATATTCCTATGCAAAAAATATGAATATGAACTATCAAACGAGGGGAAAATAATCGTAGATGATTTTATATGGAACTTCTTTTTCCTACATATTATGGATTATAATAACGAACAAACCAGAACAATAATCAAGTCGTGGTTAGAAAAACATATCCCATCAACAAAACACTTAACACCAATATCCAAATCACACGAATATTATCAATCTAATATCTCAGTAAAAACTTCAAATTATGTGATATGAAACAAGAACACTCAGATAGAATCAAAAAAATGGTGACCGATATCGGAATTAGAAGAACTCTAAAACTATTCGGGAACAATAAAGATTTTATAAGAAAAGTATATATGGATAATCCTGAATCTTATCTTGATAATCTAAAACATAAACCCTATGTATATAAAGCAGCCGACAGAACACTGTTTAGAGTGACAAGAGATAAAAACTACCATTTAGCTAAAAACTACAATTTCGCTTGGGTTGATTTGGGGAGTAGCCATCTTATCATTAATAATCATACAACTGATTATAAGTTCTACAATTCCATTATGGAATTAGATACAAGTCAAACATGTGAATTAATCAAACGGTGGTTAGATAAACACTATGACCTTATTACTATTATTAAAAACCTAAAACCAATACCTGATACCATATGAAACAACAACATATAGATAGAATTAAAAAATTGGTGAATGACAAAGGTATAATTCACAGCATAAACGTATTCGGGGGGAATAAAGATATTATTAGAAAAACATATATAGATAATCCAATATCTTATATGGATTTTTTTATAAACAACTTAGAACATACACAGAATTCTCACACATATTCGTTGTGGTATAACTATAAAACAGAAATATTCACATACTTCAAAGATACTCCTGATGTAATTTATGTGAACGATTTTATATGGAACTATTTCTATAAATCAATTATGCAATTTGATGATACTAAAATAGAATTATTATTACTCCAATGGTTATATAAACACTACCCATCACTAAGTATGACAAGATTAAAAGTTTTGACTGACTATGAAATTATCCAAAGGAAATGGAAACACGCAGGTCTCCATACCGAAACTATATATTATGATAGGGAAAATGATAGATTAACCAATGAAAGAACCAATTAATTGGATATTTATTAATATGAACCTACAAGAACAAATAAATAGAATACAATCAATGATGGGGGTTATTAATGAAAATCTATCAAATAGAATATCCGATTATTTAATTGACGGTAAGTACCTATATCATTATACTTTAACTGATAATTTAGAAAGTATAATGGATGAAGGATTAATCCCTAAAAGACACCCCAATTCTTTTTATGAAGAAGGAACGGAAGGTATTTTTTTAACAACATCCCCAAGTTTATACAATGCTAATTTACCACAAAGTTTAATGGATGTTATGGATGAATATTATGAAGATGAAGATTCATATGATGAAAAACCAATTGTGAGGTTAACAATAGATGTTACAAACCTAAATTATGATTTATTTGATGTAGACGATGATTATAAAATGAATTTGTATGGGTGGAATAAGTCAGAAAATGATGAAGATAAAATAATAGAAAGTTTAGATTTATGGAAATCTATTAGTTATAAAGGAATTATTAGTCCAGAATTAATAAAAAATATTGATTTTAATTATAAACCATAATGAACCTACAAGAACAAATCAGAAGAATATTAAAAGAAGAAATTTCATCAGAGGTGAAGTATTTGATATACATATACTTTTGTGATTATGAAGACCGTAGATTCAGAGAGTTTGTATCCAAGTTTGAGAATATGGATATTGATTTTTGGGTTAAACCTGGCAAAGGACATCATAGAGGTTTTGCAATCCAATCAATACTAAATACTCATAGTAAAAAACGTGCATTAGATATCGCAAATAAAATATATGACGACTTTAACCAAGATATCTTAATCGTTCTATCAAAACAAAAAGTAACCAATGTAGAACCAATCGGTATGAATAATGATAAAGTATTTATTAAACCCGGCAGATACTTTGATAAATTGGTGGATAAGAAAGAAATAGGAATATATATGTTGTAAAATATATATACGATTACACTATTCATTCCTAACTCCCGTTCCGTTACCACTCCACTACGTTATCCATTCATACTATAATCCTATATATATTTTTCCCCGTTCATTATATCAACCTGTTCATTGTCACTGAACACTCCATTCGACTGAACACTTCCCCCCATTCTTATTATCCCCCATTATATGACGTGACAACGATGAGGTAATCTTATACAGGTTTCCCCACTAAAGAATGGATTTAAGAACACTTCACTTACGTGAAGATATATGATATCCATTTATTAACGAAACCTCTTCTAATGGTTTTATTTTAAGTTATATTTCTCATCCCCTCTTCTTGGGGTAAACCCCATATACTTTAGGGATGTATAATAACTTATTCTACTAAACCATATTGTGATTATTATACAAGTCACTATATATTGGGGGTCTCTATTCCTACCACTTTTTACCACTGACGTTCCCGTTGAAGTACTATTATAACGTCCTAAAGGACTGTCCCCCGGCTATACACCATAACTATCTTTTTTCGCTGGGATATACATATACCTAATAAATTACCTCTAACACTATCATCAGGGGTAATAAATTGGTCCTGACACTATCAACAACTAAACTTCTAGTGTTAATTTTCTATGAATGTGGGAACAAGTGAGAACTCAAAACCCCGTCAAGCGTGGGGTAAAGGATTATCCCCATCGTAAAGCACGACTGACATTCTGACAAAATCAAGTTTTTTAACATAAAAAGTTATTAACAATTCCCCCCTGACACACTGTCAGGTCCATTCCCCTCTAAAAAGTTATCAACATTAATAGTGTTCATAACTATATTTTACTGTACCTGAATAAAGTTATCAACAAGACAACTTGACATACTATGGTGGGGGATTATATTTATGACTATGGAAATACTAAATGACTTTAACACAGAGATTGTAAATGAATCCCCATTATATAGAGTGGTATATACATTAGACAATTACTCAGGGACCTGTACATATACAGAAACATCCCCACAATCTAAACTTCAATCAGGAAACATATATCTATTAACCCATTCAGACATGGGGGATGTAATAGAGTATATACATAAGAAAACCCCACTGACATCTAAAGACTTCAATGAGGTTCAAATGGGAATCAGGACTCACTCCCTGACTCAATTAATCAATTTCTTTACTCTACCTTAGAACAGGTCATCATCACTAACACCTACAACGTGTCTCCTCCACCACATTACAAACCTGTGGTCTTCAGGAAGTCTCTCAACGATTGACTCTATCAGGATGAATATGAAGGGGGTGATAATCATTATAACCCCCAAGACTATTAATAATACTTTCATACAATAAAGATAATCATTTATAGTGGGGGAATCAATTATAATCCGTATATTAGCATTGTTACTTACGGGAGTAGTTAAGACGGGCGGACTAATCAATTAGTGTGGGGGGTTCTAAGGGAACCTGCTATTAACCCCCAAGTCAAACAAAAGTATAAGGCAGGTTGGAGTCTACTCGCTTCTCATCTTTCAGAGTAGTCGTCTAAGGTGTAACCCCCAAACCTGTCATACAAAGATACTAATTATTATCATACCACTCACTACATTCCCCCACCTTAGTTATTAACATCTTATCAACTGACACTGTGTCACCCCCAAGAAGTTATCAACATCCCCACTGTTAATAAACCAAGACTGTCACCCTGTCATGTTCATAACTTCATTTGGATATGTCATAGGTTTGACTTCACCTTAATAGATGAGTTCTAAGACAGGGGGGAGTTATATAATGTCCCCACTCATATGGGGGGAGATGTACCCCCTACACCCCCCATTACCCCCTATACAC
>JACCDG010356253.1_pt1 | contig 114685 bp, 151 predicted proteins | sample 7442471 | NCBI WGS metagenome assembly JACCDG01 (sample SAMN15323444, study PRJNA562643) | freshwater metagenome | isolation source: river surface water | place: USA:Blue River Watershed | collected 2017-08-17
AGTGGTGGCACTACCACAATTGACGCGCGTAGTGTTGTTACGTGGAGTCAGGGGCAAGCCGGCGTCCTAATTGCGGATGGCACTATGGCAAATCAGCCGCGTTTTGTGGTTCCATCCGGCTATCAGGTCGAACTATGCCAAGTCATGGTAACGCTAGGTAAACCCGGCATTGATGATACTACCCTACAAATTACTATTACGAATGATGCGGGCGGCACTACGCCAACGCCAGGAAGTCCTGCCTCAACTTTAACGGTGCCGTCAGGGACCGCCAATATGTTGTGGACCGCACTACATGGCACTACGCTCAACTCGATGCAGCACGTCCAAACGCGCGTGGATGTGGCGGGCACTAACGCCGAATCCTTAAGTATTCAATTCTGGGGAAAGACGACCGCTTGTGGCTAATCCTTATACTGGCATTATTACATCTGCCCTCAAAACCAGCTTTAATAACGCGATTGATGCCCTATTAGAGAATACGGCTTGTACGGTAGCTTGCACGCTAGTTTATGGCGGTCAAAAGTTTGAAAATTGTACGAACTGCACGGGCGGAATTTATGTGCCGGGCGGACCAATTCCTTTTCCTAATGGGAAGATTTGCCCACTATGTCAGGGCACCTCTCGTCGTGAAGTAGAGATTACGGAGACCGTCTACTTAATGCCCATTTTTGACAATAAGAAGTGGCGCACGTCAGCTATTAAGGTCTCCGCCAAATATCCGTATGAAGTGTGCGAAACTATGTCGCATTTAACACTGATGCCAAAACTAAAAGCCGCCAAACACATCATTATTGATAGTACTAACGCGGGTTATAACCGCAACGTTTTTAAAAGAGTTGGTAATCCCGAACCGTGCGGATTTGGCGATATGCGCTATATTCTTACGGCATGGGAACTAATTTAAGGCTAACACAATGCGCTTATTCTCTAATTTTTCCGAAAACAAAATACGGCGAAAAGTTGAGGAGAATTTACGCGCCAATTATCGGCGATCTTATCCCGCGATTAAGAGGGCGATTAAGCGGCTTGTGGAAGAAGCTATTCGGAACGCTTTTAACGATAATCAGACCGTCCAAGATTTACGCGGGGCAACTGATTTAGTCGCCCAATTAGGTTTGACCGACAACCTACAAAAGGTGGCGGCAATTCGTGATGCTTTAATAAAAGGGCTCAATATTAGTGTTAGTGCAGATAAGGGCTTACTCCGTATTCGCTTAGAAGTTGGTCAAAAAGATTTTTCCGACATTCTTGGTTTGCCCGCCGCCTATCAAGAGTGGACGGATGCTACCGGTACCACCGAAAAAGGTCCACCCTTACCATGGTTAGAATGGCTCTTATTAGAGGGCGATCAACCCATTATTACTAACTCATATTTTTCAAAATCTCAAGGTACGGGGCGTACGGGTTTGCCGGGCACTATGGCAGAAAATCGTGGCGGGAAAAAGGGGTGGCGTGTACCACCGGCGTACTCCGGTATTGCTTCGGCAAATTTTATTACCGATATTTTCAAAAAAGTACAAGCGGAGGTGAGTAAGAAATTATGGGCAACTGTCCGTCCTGTTCTGACCCGAACCTCCTAAAATTTAACCGCGTTAGTCATTACGGTAAATCGAACGTTATCCGGCGATTGGAGTATGGGCTCAAATTCTTTTATGAGTGGGCTCTACTTAGTATTGGGGCATGGACGGATATTGATCTTGACCAGTTGACGGCAACTAGCGGTAATGCCTCCACTTTAAGAATGGGTAGTGGGTGGGGTTATACGCCGGGCACTGTTTGGGAGGGCTTTCGCCATAACTGGGTTTATGAGACGGGCGTAAATTATATCGATTATACGGGAGGGACACATTCCCCCCAAGCCCCCCTTGTTTATGTGGATTCCGTTTTACAGTCTTCCGGCTACTCAATTAATTATCCGCTCGGGCAGGTCATTTTTAATTCGCCCCTAACCTCTTCTAATGTGGTAAAAGCCGCCTTCTCTTTTAAGAATGTGCAAACTTATATCTCTTATGATGTGCCGTGGTATCAAGAATTGCAGCGACTGAGTTGGGATGTAGACGCTATGTTTACATATACTGACAAAGGCGATTGGTCAGTAGGACCTAATCATCGCGTACAAATGCCCGCCATCATTATTAGTGCTATTGGTAATGGGACCACTAAGCCCTATGCATTAGGCGGCAATATGATCTATCGTAAGCAAGAGGTTATGTTTAACGTTTTTGCCGAAGATAAGGGGCTGCGCGACAACCTGGTTGATCTTATCGCCTTAGAGGGTGACCGCTGCATCCAACTTATTGATGTGGACGAGGCTGCCGCCGATCAGAATTTAACGCTTAACGCGAACGGTGCCGTTATCGGCTTAATGTACCCTAATATTCTAAGTTCGTATTGTTGGGGAACTGCCCGCTCCTCTAATGCGCGTATTACGGGCATGAACTCATATAGTTGTGGACTACATGAGGGGGTTGTAAAAATAGATTATGAAATATTATTTAGTAGAATTGCCTAATTTGGTGTAATAAATAAAGAGGAGATATTATAATGGCTGGTGTTAATTCATGTGGTGGCATTAAGTGGCCAACGCAACAATTTGGTATCAAGAATGCTGCCGGAGCATCCGACTACGCATTTACATGTGCTCATCAAGTGAGTGGCGTGCAGGCAGTCGGTATTAATGCCAATTTTAATTTGGAGCCGGTCTTCCAACTCACTCAATCTGAAATTTATGAGCTTAACGAGGGTTTGCCGCAGATCGAGGTAACTGTCAATAGAGTATTAGATGGGTCATGCCCAACTTATCTGATGGCTTCTACGGATGCGCCTAATCCCACTCTATTCGGTCGTACTCCGTGTTTTAGTATTTTAGGTTTAGCTATTTTCCCATGTACTTTAAGCAGCACTAGTGGTACGCCAAATGCCGTCGTTGGTATTTCGGGCGCGCAAGTTAGCTCAGTTGGTTTTACTTTTGGTGTCGATGGTCCTTCTACTGAAGACGTTACTTTCGTTGCCAACAACATGATTTGGTCTAATCCTTCTGGTCACCCTGGCTATGTTGGTCAAACATTGAGTAGCTCTTTTACAAGTGATGCGGCAACATTAGCGTTTCCAGGCTGTAATGCTACCAACGATAAAGTGCCTCGTCCGAGCGTGGCGTTTCGCGAAGATATTTTATTCACTCATGATAGTGGGGCAGGGCTCGACCTAAATGGGATGGTCGCAGATCCTGATTGTACCATTTTACCTCCTGATATTTATGGTATTACGTCAAGTGGAACCAATCAATCGCAAGTCCCTATTCAATCGATTTCGATGAGCGTTGATCTAAATCGCGAAGAAATTTATGTGCTTGGTTTGCGCGGTCCACGTAACCGAACCATTACTTTGCCGGTCCAGGTCAATACTAATATCGACGTTACTTCTGATACTGATCATTTCGTATCCGCAATCGAGGCTGGTATTATTTCAGTTTCTGGAACTTGTTCGGCAGCGCGGAACTTAATTAATCGTACTATTAGAGTGGCAACTTGCGAAGGTTTGCGAGTGTATACCGGCGTTCGTAATAAGTTGTTAAGTGTTAGTCGTACTGGTGGTGACACGGGCGGTGGTAACGTTACTACGACCTATAGTTTCCAAACCTTTAATACGTTTGTGGTTATGCACGAGAATGATATCAATCCATCAGGTTCCACTTGGTGGTCTAATCGTTCAACATATTTAACTAATACGTAAGAAACCCCTTGAAAGACTTAGTGGCAAAGATTTTAAGCCCCACTCGCCCGTATAAAGTACGCGGGCGGGTGTTCTGGGTTTGTCAAAAAATTCCGTATGAACTTCGCCTTAAAGCGGACCTTTTCCAGCAAGATCTTCTGGACGAGTTCCGCTTTTTTGGTATGTTAACCCGCGCCCAAATTAAGGCTCAAGAACCGAACTTTGCCAAACTTACTGAGGAGTTGAGTCGGCAGAAATTTGAGCTCTATAAACATTATCCCGATGAGTTTTTAACCAAAATTGATAGGGGGCGCATAAAGGAAATAACGCGCCAAATTAATGAGCGGGCGTTTGAATATAATGTGCTTGATCGCCATACTCTAGAGTCGTACTGCGAAAAGCGAGCCGCCATCTTTATCCTTCAAAAGTTGAACCGCCTATCTTATGCAAATGCTGAATTGATCTACTATTTGCAAATGAAGGACGCTTTAACGATTGCGCAAATTCGCTCACTTGCACGCTCTGAGCATTGGCAAAATCTATATAGTGCGCGCAACCCTTTTCGACACCCACTCACTGATGAGGAAATTGCCCTCCAATCTTATACTACCCTTTATAAGAATATTGGGCGGCATCCTGATTGTCCTTACGATATTTTACATGATGATGATTTAGTAGATGGTTGGCTAATTAGCCAAAATAAAGAGCGGTCAAAGAAGCAAGTTAGTTACGGGGCAAAGATTGATTCTGCCAAGGAAATATTCGTCATGGCTAAAGATCAAGATCACGCCAATCACATTTATGATATGAATTCGGATGAAGCTCGCGCTATTCAGAATGTTCGCTTTAAACAAATGAAGCGGCAAGGTACGGTTCCGTTCGGTAAGTTTGCCGACGTACAACGCGAACGAATAATGGCGAATAATGCCGGGGCGCGATAGAACAATGGCAAATAATGCCGGAAAATAAAAATACTATGCCAATAGGACTGGAATTAGAATAATGAAAGATAACTTGAATGCAAAATACCGGCTTAAAAACGGTGTAACTACTAGTATAAGAACGGTAATGATTGGGGCTATTGCCATTATAGAGAAACACTTTGCGGACGAAATAGAAAAAGATCCAGAAAAATGGAACTTAGTGCGCGAAGAAATACTGGGACGCGGGCATTCCTCAATGGATATTGCTATGCGTCATTTTAACCATTACAACGTAACTTTTAAGGATTTTGTGGGAGATTTTAAGAATGAAAAGTGAGACTTTTGAAGTAGACGGCAAGACTTATTCAGTAAGGCTACCTAATGCGCGTGAGCGTGAAGAAGGTGAGCGGATTCACAACCGTGTATTTGCATACGCCCTAAAGACGGGCGGACTTCTAGAGGGGCAAATTATGTCCGTGGCACGAGAACACGGCTTATGGAATGAGGAAAAAGAGGCGGAAGTCAAGGCTATCCGCGAAGAGCTTGCCGAAAAAGAGCGGGTTTTGGATGAGGGCGGCATTGAATTGGATGAGGCTAAGGCTATCGCCGTCCATATGAAAGAGCTGCGCACCAAACTATTAATCTATAATTTGATGCTGGAGGAGTTGCGGTCTGAATCTGTTTCTCGTAAGGCAGATAATGCTCAGGTTGAATACTTCGTTTCCCGCTGCACATTATGCGATGGCAAACAAGTTTATAAAGACCTTGACGATTATTATCTACAACAGAATACGCCATTAGCCGCGTCGGCGATGGTTGCGTTTTCTAAACTGTGGTATAACTTCAATGCAGACGCCTTTAAATTTCCTGAAGATCAATTTATGGAAGAGTATTTTAAGGATGAGGTTGTTCCTACTATTGTGGAAAAACAAAAGAAACCGTTCTTAAAGAATGGTAAGCCGGTTGAACCCGTGGCGTAAATAATAAGTGAGTAATAATGGCAGATGTACAATTAGATGCTGATCTTATAATCCGACTAAAAAACCTGGATAAAGCCTTAAATGAAATTAAGCGCAAGCTCTCATCTATTAATCTGCCCGAATTCAAATTCTCAGCACAAGCAGGGCGCGATTTTAATAACTTTATTCGCGTCCTTAGTCAATCTGGACCACAAGTTCAGGCGGCTGCCCGCAATATTAATCAGTTTACGGCGGCAATAAGTGCATCGGCGGGGAAGTTAAATGCGGCGGCTCCGGGCTTACGAGCCTTTGCTTCTGCTATGAATGCGATAAATGCTAGCTCTAGATCTAGTGCGCGTGGCGTGCAAGAGGCTACCAGCCGGATGGAAGATTTGGGTCGTCAAACTGCCCTCACGCTTCGACGTTTTGGCGGCTTTTTGGTTGCCCGCAATCTAATTTATGGGTTGGCTGGCGGCTTTCGTTCGGTAGTATCTGAAGCTATCACTTTTGAGCGAGAGCTCTCTAAGATAGCCCAGCTCCAGAATAATACGCTGGAGGGCACGCGAAGTCTAGGGCGTTTTATTGGTGAGCTCGCAATTAAGTTTGGGGCATCAGCTACTGAGCTAGCGCGGTCTGCCCAGGTTTTGGCGCAAGCCGGTAAGAGTACCGCCGAAATTCGTACCATTTTGCAGGGGTTAGGTCAAGCCTCGTTAACTCCTACGTTTGGTAATTTAGAAAAGACTACTGATAGTTTATTGGCGGTGTTGGGTCAGTTTAATATTAAGGCGGCAGAATCTGCTGAAGTATTAGATGTTCTAAACGAAGTAAGTAAAGACTTTAATGTTAGCGTTGACGAATTGTTCGAGGGCGTTCGTAGAGCAGGTAGTACGTTTGCCGAGTTGTCCGGTGTTCGTCAAGGAGTCAAGCCCGGCATTGATTCACTAAAAGAATTCGTTGCTTTATTTACCGCCGTTATTGATACGAGCCGCGAATCTGCGGAAACAATTGGTACTGCCTTTAGAACTATTCTGCCCCGTTTATTAAGGGGTGAAACGCGCGAACTATTAAAGAGGGAATTAGGGTTAGATCTATTAGATGATCAAAACCAGTTTATTGGTCCCTTCAAAGCTATCGAAAAACTATTTAATGCGTTATCACGCTTTAGTGGGACCGACGTTGGTTTAACCAAAATTGTGGAAGAGTTGGGTGGTAGTCGTCAGTTTAACCGCGTTCTACCTTTGATTTTGGAATTCCCTAAAGCCCAGCGGGCGATGGAGATTGCCAGCCGTTCATCTGGTTCGGTTGCTAAAGACACTAAGGTGGCGTATGAGACGTTAGCGGTCCAACTACAACAGATCCGTGAACAATTCTTGCAATTGGGGCGCGACCTAACTGAAAATGGCACATTTAAAGTATTGGCGGATAGTTTTGTGTTGGCGGCAAAATCTGCTGCCGTCCTTGTTAAGTCTCTAGAGCCTCTACTACCACTCATTGTGACATTAGGTACGATATCTGCAGGCAAATCCTTATTATCATTTACGCGAGGTGCCTTCTTTGATAATGCATTCGCGATGGGTCCCGTACGTCGTGCTGGCGGTGGCTCTATTGGAAAAATTGATGCTTTATTGACGCCGGGCGAACTTACATTCTCGCCAGATGCCGTCCGTATGAATGGCGAATCTGCCCTTCGTCGTTTCAATGCAACGGGCGATATTAGCGCACTCCGTACCCTAAAGGGAGCCTCAATCGTGCCGGGTTCCGGTAACGTTGATAGCGTCCACGCTAATCTAGAGCCGGGCTCGTTCGTAGTGCGTAAGGCGAGCGTACAGAAGGCGTTAGGCTTTAAGAAGTTTGCAATGGGGGGACCGGTTAGATTAAATCAAGGGGGGCAACCAGCTAATATACTACAAAGTTTATTGTCCGTTTTTACGAATCTGGATAAAAAATCGCGTTTATTAAATCCTAAAGAAACAAAATTATTAGAACCAGTATTACAAAAAATTGCTAAAATGCTAGGAGCTAATGATGACAGATTTCGTTTTATAGAATCAAATGCTCCCTATAGAGGGATAGCGCAGCCAGGTAGAGGGTTTGTGCTAAATACGCGATCAACAGAGAGCGATCCACTCTCTGTAAATAATCGTACTCGCACATTCTTACATGAAGCTTCTCATTTTACTGGAGCTGACACTACTCGAATTCCCGAATATGCTTTTGAGAGAGGGGTACAGTTTTATGGTAGAAGACGAAACTATATAGCTCAAAATAACCCCAATAGTCTCTATAACACCCCATTCCCATTAAAAGAAGGGGTGGCATCTCAATTTAATATTACTGATGAATTAAATGATCCACGAGCGCAAGCAGCATATCTCAATAGAATTCGCTCTAGTAATAATCCGAGGCAGGAATTTGCTGCAATAACACGCGAAATTGCCGAAAAAAATGCTTTAAAAGGAGCTCCTAAAGTTTTTCAAGATTTGAATCCGCAATTACGGACAGTGTTTTTTAACATACAAGATTCATTTGTAAAAGAAGCAAAAAAAATTGGAGCTAGTTTTGAGGTAATAAAATCCGAGTGGATGACAGTCGTTAAAAGATCTAAAGATCTAAGTGAATTACAATTAAATAGCAATCGTAGATTGCAATCCGTGCTTCAGCCAGCATTTTCAGGCAATAAAGATTTTGTACAATTAGATACAGCAGAAAGAGCTAGTTATGCAATTGCGCAAGGACAATATAAGGGTACGCCGCCAGAAATTGCTGCAAAGTTAATTGAATACGATCAACAAAGACAGGGATTTAGAGCATCACGTACTGTTGATTTAGCAGCATATAATGCTTATGCATCTCAACAGAAATCTGGATCTAGAATAGGGAGAGTGTTGAATGGGGCTAAAGCAAAAATTAATTATGGGCTAGATCGTACGGCGAGTTTCTTCCAAGGAACTAATTTAGGCTTTAATGATCCGCAAACTATAAGTCAACTAAAAGCGGCAGCTCCTGCAATTGCGGCAATCAGTGCTATGACAGCTGGCGGCTACATATCTAGTGGTGCTAAAAGTAGTGGCGCTGCAGGCTTAGGTGGGGCTTTATCTGGAGCGGGAACTGGCGCATTATTAGGTTCTACTATTCCTGGTTTTGGAACGGCTTTAGGAGCATTAATTGGTGCATTATCGGGGGCAATTCTATCTGTTAAATCGTTCTCTGAAGAATTAGAGCAAGCTAATTTTGATAAATTGCTTCGTGATTTTACTGCAGGAAAAGCAACTCCTGAAGAAGTCTCTAGTAAGTTAAATGAATTCATTAATCAAGGTCCAATTAATAAAAGTGAAAAAATTAATTATATTCAAGATAAAGACCTTGTAAGAACAAGTATTGCGTTACGTGAACAATTTGCCCCATTTGCGGAGCAGCAATCTGTACTACTACAAGAAAAAATAGTACAGCGAGCCCAAAAGGGAGAAAAATTAAATCCTGACGCCCTCTTAAAAGAATTAAGCCCAGCCCAATTAAAGGTGTTGGCAGCTGGTGATGTTCGTCTACAATCTACCGACAATGAAGGGGCGGCACTCGCTATTGGAACGGATGTCGCTAAAAGCTTAATCAAGCAACAATTGGACGCTATTAGTGCTACACAGCGTGTGGCAGAAGCGATGCGTCGTTTAGGTCAATCTACCACACTCTTAAGCAGCTTGTTCGAAGCGACCGATGCGCGTTTGCGTGAGACTGAAGTTACCCTATCTAATTTTTCCAACAAGATTGATAGGATTGTTAATCCGGGCAATATTACTACTGATTCACGTTTTAACGTCTTTTCGAATGTGGCGGGTATTCCGCAAAGCCGCGTTATTGATGAGATTGGTAGAATTGAGCGTCGTGCTGGGGTTGTTCGTAGTACTGCTGGCGATGCTGCCGTTTTAGCCACCCAATTAATTAATGAGTTGCCCGCGCAAATAGCCGCCGCACAATCTGCAAACCCCGAACAAACAGTAGGTGATTTTTTAACGGGGCAATTTAAAGGGGTCCCGGCTGGGCTAGTAGGCAATACCTTAAATAATCTTGTGAGTACGATTGGCGAAGAAAGTCTTGGTAATGTCGATCCGAAAAAGTTAACGTCGGACGTTTCGGGCGCATTTGAGCCAGCCCTCAAAATATTCGAGAAGATTGCCGACTTAATGCAGCAAGAGCGCGATCTAGCCGCGAGCGCCTTACGAGAGCGTGCGAATGTTGGTAGTCGCATTATAGATCGTAACCTCTCAATTAACGGATTAAATGATCAAGCCAGTGATGCTCGTTTAGCTTTTTTCCGTGGTGAAACTCCGTCCATTGGCGAGGCACAAGCCCGTCTCAATCGAGATGTTGCCGCAATTACTGGTGGTCCTACAGATGCAGCATCTATTGCCGCCGAAATGGATCGTCTACGACAAGGTGGCGTCCAACCAGCGGAAGCCGAACAATATAATCGTTTACAGCGGGGATTGGAAACACTAGCAAGTGATACGCGAGTATTAGATGCTACTATGCGCAAAAGCAATGAGCTGGCTCAAGCAGCACAGGGCTCAAAATCTTTCCTGGAGCGCGCTTTAGGTGGACCTGACGAAATCAACAAAATTAATCAGGAAGCTCGTGACTTACAAGCTATATCTCAAGGACAGCAATTAAGTGGACCGCGTACGCTTGCAGCATTGCGTTTAAGTGAGCAATTACAGGGCGCATTTACGCCTGAACAGATACAGCAGCAATTTGGAATTAGCGCGGCTGACTTTCGAAATAATACAAATAGTTTATTAGGTCGTAGTGCTTCAGCTAACTTTGCCGCCAATAGTGCGGGCTTAGCCAACGTCATGTCGCAAAACCTGCAGCCTAATCGCCAACTATTAAATAGTCAGATGCAAGCCTTAGCCACACAACAAGGAGCTCAGGAAACCCTGCGGTCGTTTGACGAACAAGCCGTTATTGATATTGATAAAGCCCTCAAAGAAAATGCCGCCTTTTTCTCAGACGCAATTGGTAAGGCGTTAACAGCGCCGCCAGTGCAAGAGTTTACGAATGCAATTAATACGCTTGCTAACTCCGAATTAAAATTGGGCGGCTCTGTAGATGTTGTAGTCTCATTTAATAACCCACAAGGTGTATTATCTACTATACAGGACGATTTGAAAACCTTTGTTAGTCGTGTCGTAGACGACCGCGTTAAAGTTGCACTTAGTCAGCAAGTAGCAAACGCTAATACAGCCTAGCTTAATAGAAAAATGGGGGTAAGATTTGAGCGTATCAATGACTTTTGGGAACTATACATTTGATCCTGTTCCTCAACTTACTCTCTCTATGCAGCACGTCCGCGATGAGTCGGGCAACCTTATTGATATTTTAAATACGGCACGGCTGCAAGGCGTTTTATTGTCATCTGACAAGCCGTCTCCGGGACCAGCTACCTTATTAGACCTCCAAAATGATATGAGGGTGGCGTTAGGCTCTTGTAGTGGGTGCGACCTATTTTCATTCTCATGCGATGAGACCCCGCTTATTTCTGCTTATGCCCGCGTTAACTCCCTAACCTTTTCGCCTTCTAGCAATAATTGGGTATTTACCGCCAACTATGAGGTTGAATTACAGTGGAATGCGGTTTCCGACATCCTTTTAATGTCCGGCTTAAACGCTTCCGGTTTGGGCAATTGCTTAACCTGTTTAAATAGAACGGAAGAAAGTTGGTCAGTTACCGTTCCCGAAAATCCACAGCGATACCTTTTGACGGGTTGCACCGCCTCGGGTTATAATCGGGACGTTTTAGAGATTTCGCATACAGTATCCGCACAAGGCTACAATTGTTGCGTCGATGGCAATTTAACATATGGGTGGTCTTCTGCAAAAGACTGGGTGGAAGCTCGCCTCGGTTATACTTCAGGCATCCTATTAGATGTTAGCGGCACCTTCAGCTTTATTCCCACGGAATTTACCGCCTTTAATCATAAGAGGACGGCAAATGTAAATAAGGCGGCTGGCTCTTACTCTGTAGAAGAAAATTGGTTGGTAGTTGGTAGTTCTGGCTATCCCGTTTGTACAGAAGATTTTTCCGTATCTATTGAGACAGATAATACGAGTCGCTTTACCAATATAAGTGTGCAAGGAACTATTACCGGGCTAGACAGCCGTGACGCCAACTTTAAATTAACGAAGACAAAAATTGAGTCGGCGGAAGAATGTTGGGATGTTGTAGAGCCCATGTTATACGACCGCGTTAACTGTTTAGTTAGCACTTCCTGCCCATTAAGAACAACGCCGGTTAGAACCTCGGTTTTACGCAGCCCTACGCAAGGCACCATTTCCTACAATTATAGTTATGATAATAAGCCCCAATTAGTGAGCGGCTCCCTTAGTGAGCAAATCAGCGTGACCGATACGTTGACGAGCGAGCAGGTCGCCCAAATTCCCATTATCGGTAGACGAGCAGGACCACTATTATATCCACTCCGATCAAATAATGCGTTAGAAAAAAGGGCTAGTATTTCTATTCTTATGGCAGCTCCTACAGGCTGTTATAGCGCGGATCCACGCACAGCTTTTTGTACTCTATATAATACGCCTAATACCTCCGGCATCAATAATTTATTGTGTTGTTTAGAAAGTGGAATGAGTGCGGGGGGGTATACATATTATAGAACGAGCGATACTCAAGACTTCAGCGTTTTAGATGGTCAGCTGACTCGTAACGTGACCTGGGTATATACTCCCACTAATTGTTCAGGTTCTGCCCCAAGCAGTTTTTGTTAAAGTGAAAAGATTATGAGTTGTTGTGATTTACAAGCGGTCCCCCTACAAACGCTATTTTTGGGGTGTTCAATTACGTCCTTCTCTACCAGTTTAGGGTGGGGTGGTACGCAAAGTGAGATTTCTGTTAGTTTAGTAGAAGATAATTGTGCCGGTACTAAATTGTATTATACGACCTGCTTAACGGCAAGTTCGGGTACGATGGCAGATTTAGGCTTCTTCGGCGAAGATCGCTATCAGCGTGCAGACGGCTCTCAATACTCGTCCTGTATAAAAGAGGATGCCGCAGATACTAAAATAAGAAATGCCGTCAATATTATTGGGTTACCCGTATACTTTCGTTTGGGCAGTTTTGAATACGCCGGTATTGTCTCAGATTGGACAAGAACTAATTCTACTTCAGCCCCGGAATACCGCGTCAAGATTGTAGACCCGCGCCTAATTTTACAAGGCGTCCAACTAATCATTGATAGTTATACCGGCAGTGTGGCGGGCACTATTGCAGTAATCGATGGGGGCACTGGTGAACCGCAAACCAACCTCTTTAATATTTATGGCTATTTAGAGCAATTTGGGATGATCTGCCCATCTTACTCTCAATGTTCGCCCGGCATTTATAATACGACGGCAACATGCCCTACGGCTACTGACGGGTCTGTATTCGGCACTCTGGTTGGCGGCTATGGTGGTTCTCTCGTCAATAATAATGGGATGCCCTACAACCATTTAATAACGGGCTTTAACTTTTTAGCGAACGCAACACCCGCCATTCAGAATTATTGGAGTCCATATGGTCGCGTCTCCTTCTTCGCTTCTGACATTAGTGCGTTAGGTGGCAGTGGGTGTGGATTAATCCAGCAAGATAGTGGCGGCTCTTATTTCGCCAACAAGAACTATTATTTTGTAGATTTAGCTGAACTGCCCGCGTTCCCTGATAATACATACAGAATTAGCGGCACCTCTATTAGTCTATTAGATTTGATTACGAGAGCCTCTGAAGACTTAAACTTTGATTTTTATTTTGAGTTGTTGCCCGTCAAAGACACTGGCAATGTTTTATCATCTAACTGTATTGCTAAAATTATAAAATTACGCACTGTTAGTCGATCTACACAACCATCTCTAGATCAAATCTGCGACTTTATCCAGAGCTCTGATTGTATATTAGAGAGTTCTATCGGTCAAGAATTACGCAATGAGACTGTTAGCAAATTTATTATCGGAGGCAAGAAACGATCAATATACCAAGCTGTATCAGGCTCTAACCCTGATGGCGGCAGTACGAGTGACCTAACTAGCCTTGATTCCTATTATGGTGGGATAAGAACTGCTAGTGGGTGTGATCAAATTGACGACATGATTGTGCCCTACTTTGGGACCGACTATAATGGCGATCTCATCGTACCCTGCCTAGTAAGTGGGGTGTGGGAGTTCGAAGCTCCTGTCTGGGGCGTACAAGGCGAACTACAAGAGATATCTTTCTCATCAGAAACTGTCACCCTTAACGAGAATGAAATTCGGGCGGCTCTTAAGGGGTATGTTGACTGGGAAGCCTATTGCGCAGCATTTAATACGGATACGTGGCAAACCATCTATGCTAGTGAGAGTGGCATTAGCCCGCTCATTGATCTAGCGGGCATACAAGCTATTAAGAATGCCGGCAAAACCCCACTACCACATGATGGAGCAAATCCTAAGCTCGGCAAATTCCGCTCTAATATTGATTCGTCAACTACGGCAAAGCAAGAAGATAAAGAGGCGATTTACAATTGGGTGCGCTCTTATGGCGAATATTACGGCTCTAAGTTTGCCGTCCGCGTTCCTTTTACTTGCGTTAAGGTAGACCCGGATAGCCTACAACCAATTATAAGTGAAAGACCTACTAATGATGGGGGGTGGACTGAACAAACAACTGTTTTAGACTTACCTAATGGTGGACCTTTATCTTTGGGCGTGTTTGAATATTTAAACTTCTTCCGTGATGAGTCTAATAAGATTGGTCCATTTGTTCGTTATGAAGACGCGGTCCTCTTAAGTGTAAGCAATCTTAATAAGGAGGATTATCTTTATAAATATGGCATTATTAGTGGTACGCCAGCCAGCGGTAATGGTCCGCCTTCTGGATCTCCATCAAGTAGTATTTGCTATCAAGACAGTTTAACAGACATCTTATATGTTTATTATATTGACCAGTGGTTGCCCATTAACCAAAGTTGCGTATTACACGGTTCAGGCTCTCCAAGTATAAGCGGCTCACAATCAATTTCCGATTTTTGCCCCGTATATTACGATACGAAAAACGGCGACATTTATATTGCGGGCGATGCCTCCTACACAAGTCCAACCGGCGTCGATGTTAACAGTTGGAATATTCAGGCGAGCCTCGACCTCTATGTTAAGGCTCAAGTACAAGAAGAGTACGTCTATTATGATAAATCGAACTATTTTGCCCCGCGCGTTGTGGTGGAGGTACCTTCCCCAGTTAGTTATGTAGAGCCCGACCCAACTTATATTACGGGCTTACAACGAGCCGGAGAGGCGGTGGGCGATATTGATAAGGATGTCGTACGCAAGACGGGCGGTGATGCCCTCTTCTTAAGTATGGAAAATAGGGCTGCTACCATTTATGCGGCGGCAATACCGTTAGAGCATCATACGCAAACTTATGGTCCGTGGTACAACCCCACAATAACGGGGCGGGTTGAAATCGTCAATGATGGCGAAATGGTGCCGTGGCGTTATAACGGCTATCTCGGTTTAAATATTGCGGCGGCTAATTTAGCGAACGAATCGCGCGTAAATATGTACAGGGGAGAGTTAGGCTCTATTACCGTGCCGGGCTATCCAACTATTCCGTTGGGGGCAGAACTTAATGCTATTAATGATGGTTATTATACGGGCGAACAACTGTTGGAAAATAGGACGCCCTCGTCAGGCTCTGTTAGTGGGGTCGATTATAACAGCAATCTAATTAGCTCGTCTTATGCCCGCTTCGCTTTCCCATCAACGTGGACAGGCTCATATGGTCCCAACGTAACCGATATTGTAGTGACCGGCGACAGCACTGGTTTTAAAACCACTTATAATATGAGAACGTTTGCCCCTCGCCGTGGATTCTTCGAGAGATACCGCGCTCAACGCTTGGAGGCTATGAGCGTCAGAGCTAATAAAGTGGTTGACCTTTTACGGGAAGAGGAAGAGGCTCGTAAGCGCCGCCTATTTTTTGAGGGTAAGGGGCGTAATCGCAATCAGGCAAAAAAGGAAGATCATGACGTTAAAAAGCGCGGCAATTCTGCCCCCCTCTTTGTTGGTCAGGAAGTCGTAAGCGGAAGTGGGCGGAGAACGGCGGTGGCAAGTATGCCCATGTCTCAAGGTAGCTATGAAGTCCAGCACAGTTATGACAATAAGGCTATTATGTCCTTGGACGGATTATTGCGCCCCATGTCTATTGATGGTGAGGGCGGGCTAAGTCCATTCATTCGTTATAGTGGTACGTCCGGCATTCTACAAGATGACCTAAACCCGTTTACTAACCCTTCAGGATTTTCGCGTAGCAAGGTAGCCACGGAACGTAACGACTTACCCAATATCGGGCACGACTTTGAAGTGTTAGCCCGTAGTGGGGCTGAACAAACCGGCTTAATTAATCAGGCGGGCAGTGGTAATACGCAATATGCTAATGATTATCGCCCAATGGCTTTGCGCGGTCCCCTCATTGTTAAAGGGTGGGGTTATGACGTAGATGGCTATCCCGTCCCAAATAAAGTGGATACGGAGGCTAACGCAGCCAGCGGTATATTTGCTACTAGCGGTTTAGATGCCGACAAATTCTTAGACGGACATTTACAAAAACCGCACACTTGGGTAGTTGCCCCGGTAGATTTACGATTAGATCGTGATCGCGGTGTGTGGGTAACCGGCGATGGCACGGCACGCCCGAGTAGTGGGGCTGAGAACGACCGCATTATGCTTATATCGGTTACCGGGGCTCGCGATGATTGCTGCCTCTATAAAGGCTTTATGCGTCCCGTCACCATTAATGATACGTCTTTCCCGTGTGACTTTACTATGAATTATGAGGAAGTATATATCTTCCATCATTGCGACATTTTAACGCCGCCAGATTGTATTATGGGCAAATTCTTAATTTCGACAACGGGCACAACTTGTACGCCGAGTGGTGCCGCTATCTATCAATTTATGAGTATGGCGGTCCCAGAATCCGAACCCACTCCATGTGATTGTTGTTGCCCCAAGAATGACCCGGCAATTGTGGTTAAAGCGAATATCCAATCGTCTTGTGGTTCGAGTACATGGGATATGGTTTATTCAACCGGAATACAAAATCATCCAGAGTTAGTAAGTTGCACGGGCGGCTCTTATATGGATTCGGCTGGTCTATCTCCATACGATGGCTGGTTAAGTGAGCCTATAACTTGCACCGTTGATTATCCCGTTATCTTACGCCAAGTAACATTAAATGTTGGAGGTGACGAAGACAGTATTTATTACTTTAGAACAGATTATTCAACGTGGGAATATTCCGAGGTTTACTACGATGATAATGGCACTTTGAAAATAATGCCGAGCGGCTTCTCATATGTTAGTGATTTTGGCGTACAGAGAATATTGACAGATGAAAATAATGATGTGGTCTACGACTCATTATCGCTCAAATATAGAATTGCTATTCAGTGTCCTGAGATTGAACGAGAGATAAGTAATATCAAGCCCGTTATTTTTCATTTGACCCCCGATAATTATCCTATATCTGGGGTTATTGAAGATCACCAATTATTACAAAAGAACTTAGGCGACTATTGCGCCTTCAATGCCGAGTGGTTCTATTTTGATGTGGATTTTGGTACCGGCGAAGATTGCACAGCTACAATAGATGCCCCAGGTGGTGGCACTTATGAACTTAATCCATGGGTTGTCCACTGGTATTGTATGTGTCCATGTACATCTGGTACGGGAGACAGATTGACATTAGACCCAGCTGATAAAAACACAGAATGTTATGTTCCTAATGCGAGAGTTAGATTTGATTGGTAGAACTAAAGGTGTATAAAACAGTAGGAGTTGTATATGACCATATCTTATCCCGATAATACTAATAATAGAGCCGCGATTAGTGCAAGCGGATTAACTGATAGCACAAGTTCATTTGATATCGTTGTCGGGGGGAGCGAACGAAAGTTGACGCTGGCTGAGCTGAAGAAGACCGGCGTGCAGGTCGTCAATGTTAGACAGTATGGTGCGGTAGGAGATGGAGTAACTGATGACACAGTTGCTTTCAGCGATGCGGCAGACGCTGCTATGGCTTCTGGATATCCTTTATATATTCCGCCTGGCAACTATAATCTTAGTGCTTGGTCAGCAAAAACACTAACTGCTGATCTCGTAATCGTAGGTGCTGGTCAAGAACTAGTAACCATATCTGGAAAAGATACAACAACCGACATGTTTTCGATGCCTCCTGGTTTTTCATTTATATTGTCTGGTGTTGCGATTAACACATGCAGATATGTTATTTTTGTGGAAAGTAATCCAAGCAGCGATCATAAAATGCTTGTAGTGGACAAATGCAAATTTGCTTCGCTGTATATGCCCGTTGGTGATGCTGGAAACTCGCTTGTCAATGCGATGGATGGATTTCGATTTACGTCATGCGTTGTATCGGGCTGTAGCGATGGCGTGCGAATACGTGCTAATCAGCTTAAGTACTGCGATATTTCTCAGAACGATATTAATACAATCTCAAATGCTAGTGGATGTAGTGGTATTACTGTGAGCGGAAACGCTGACAATGGTTCTGAGTTTGTATCAATTACACGCAATAAGATCCGCGATATCACATCGTCGGGAAGTTCTGTCGAAACACATGGAATTATTGCTTATGGACGGGCAGTGATTATTAAAGGAAATCGAATCGAAAATGTAGGTAACGCAAACGGAACGTCAGATGAAGGCTTATATACTAAATCGCAAAACTGTGTTGTTTCAAATAACGTCCTAATAAATGCAGGATTCGGCGAGGGGTGTGTCAACATTAAAGGCAACAATAAAGGAGATGTGAGTGGAAGCGCCCCACTTGGATATGCGTCAAGCATCACTGGCAACACGATAGTTGAGGAGTCTTCATCAGATGTTATCCTGTTGCAGGTTCATAGGGATGATTGCGTAGTGTCTGGTAATGTTTTGCAGGGAGGCTTTCGCGGAATTGTCATCACGGGCAGCAACGTGCTGGCTAGTAGTAATGCCATAACCGATGCCACATCAACCACGTCAGGAGGAGCTGCGATTCGGATTCAGGATGCTAGCAGAGTTCATTTAATAGGAAATGCAATCAAAAACTGGAATCATTACGGTGTGCATATCAGAACAACTACAGGTACTCCTACTGACTTCTTTGTAGCGTCCAACAAAATCGACGACATTAACAATACGGGATATGGTGTCTACGTAGAAGCAAGTGTCGCCACTACAAACCTTATCGCTCGCGACAATCACCTTCGTGACACAGCAGTGGCTGGTTTTGCTTTTTCTAGCGCTGGTGCCAATATCTCTGTGTCGCAAGTGGTGAACAACACATTTACGTCTTGCGGAGTCCCGATAGGCAACCACTCTAGCGGATCATTGATCAAGCGAGGTAACATAGTTGATGGTTTGTCAGTATCAACAGTCAGCGGTGCATCGTTCGCACGACCAGCCACTGATGTAGCAAAAACAAACAACGGTTCGACGACTACACTTAGTGCGATTTCTGGAGGTGTTGCAGGTGATTCGCTGACTGTTTTAATCGGCGACTCCAACACAACCATCGACTTCACCGGGACTACATTGAAGGGAAATAACGGCGTCGATTGGACCCCAGCCAGTGGCGACCACATGGTATGCACATTCGACGGCACAAACTGGTACTGTATCGTAAGCGAAAATTAAATATTTTATGACTAAACTTTTCCGCTTCCTTAAAGAATTAGCTCGCTGGGTCTTAGCTGGACGCCCAATCCGTTCCGACGAACAAATGGGGAAAATCTTTTCTATCTGTGAACAATGCCCGGAGTTTGAAAGATATGCTCCGGGTTGTGATTTTGGACACTGTAAAGTCTGTGGCTGCAATCTTGATAAAACAGATAAGGGGCGAAATAAGATTGCGTGGGGAACTACAAAATGTCCGCTGAATAAGTGGGAGTAAACTCACTTTTTATCGTGCAATATTGCACTCACTTTTTATTCTGCAACTCGTTCAACTTCTCCAACAACTTAATCCCGTGCTCTTTAGTCAAGCCGGAAACCCCACTCTTAAATAAGTCCAAGCTAACTCCGGCATGTTCCGCCAAGAATGCCTCAACATCCAAATTCATCTTCTTGGTCAAATTCTCCACGGCTCGCACTTGTTGTTCCGTCAACTTCTCATAATTAGAATCATCACCCAGCATTTCTTCATGAGTATGAATTTTAATAGCGAGCATCTTCTTTAAGGCACGCCCAAACGCCTTTGTCTCCGCAGTAGCTACGGGATGGAGTGAGAACGGCTTCTTCGTATTTATATCGGAAACATCGGCAGCACTCTCATAAATGCCGCTCGCATTAGATACGCGAACATGAACTGTGGCGGAACGATCTCCCGGTGAGGGCGAGTGTACCACCTGTACATGAACGTTATACGGTCCAAAAATTAAGCCGCCAATTCGCGCTAACCCATCCGTCGAGGGGTAATTTTCGATAAACTCGTCCTTCTCTAATAAAGAGAGAACGGCGGGCTGCCACTCTTTTGTAAATCGCTTTGCCATCAAGTCGGCTGTCCACTCTACTGATCCAACTACTAATTCGCCTTTATCTTTACTCATATGTTATCCCCATTTATAATTATTACTTCATTATCAATTAAGTCTAGTGCAATTAGAATTTTGCGGCAAATGTTTACACACTTTATACGGCTTAACGTCCGCATATGTTGGATGCGAATTACAGAGCCCCCATACGCTAACACTCTACCATCTTTCTTTTGATCGTACTCCACCTGCTTAGTATAAGCGTCCTCGGAAAAATTATTGCGGAAATGTGAGGGACCGTCAACCTCTAGTACGACTGAATGCTCCGGTAGGAAAAAATCCGCCTCTAAATTCGTATTACCGAAAATCCCTTTGTAGTGATGCTCATATTTAATATTTTGCTCGTCTAAAAACTGCATAATGAATTTTTCTACTTTAGATCCCTCATCGGCAGCCTTACGAATAGCGCGAGCCCCTTTTTGGGCAAACTCCTCTTTATCGTCCCGCTTATTAAAATTGTCGCGGTGCTTTTGACGAATTTGCTCCCGCTTTTCATCATCAAATGTTTTCCAATTTAAAGATTGCGATTTACCAATCTTATCCTTTTGTTCTTGAGTGAGGGTAGCACCTGCGCGTGGATGCCCCTTCCGCTCAATTCTATATTTGAGTGACTCCTCTTTAGTCATTAGCGGAATTTGATTGCGCGAACAAAAACGCCATAGTGTAGTTGAACTACTCCCAATCTCTTTAGCAATTTCGCGCAAAGATAAATGTTCCACCCAATGTTTGTCTGTAATGTAATCAATCAGTTCTTGTTGTGAAAAGTCGGCAAATTTCTTCATAATTCCAGTTCCTAATAACGTGCGGCTTTTTCCACACTTTACTGACTACTTCTTCTAGTTCGGGCTGACAAGCAATTAATAGATTTGACGCCCCCGTAATATCAACGGCATTAAATGCGTTTGTGTTCCAGTCCACATGATTAATATAGAAGGCGCGCTGTTTTGGAACGGGGCACTTACTAAGATAGACCGCGCTAAAAGTATCGCCGGCAATAATCGGTCCCGAAAAAGACCAAATATGGTGAGAGGCTAATACTGGTACGCGACTATATACGTCTAGCTCACTAATATTATTTACGAACAGTGTGAGCGGATTAGTTTCGCCCATCCTAAAAATTTCAGCCGCCCACGGTAACCGCAGATTATCAATATATATACCAATCATGATAGCATCCTTAATACGTTTTCTGCCAAATTGGCATATGTCATAATCTTACTCTCATATGGATTTAAGACCGGCTTTTTCTCATTTAATAGCTTGAAGATAACCTCATTAATATTTGAGGCGTTAAAAGTAGGGATGCCGACTGAATTTGGCGTGTCTGTAATAACGCGGCACCCAATTTTTGCAAGGTCGTATGCGCACTCTAAATTTGAGTCAATACATACGCCCGCAGATAAACAATAGCGGCTTACCTCGTTTGGCGAATCAAAGCGCCCAATATAGCCTGGATGAGTTAGTGGTACAGAGCCTGCTGCCCGAAACGTCTTCCCCTCTACATTAATTTGGTTTAAGAAGTGTGGCGGTGCCCAATTAGATAAAAAGAAAATGTCGCACGCTAAAGAGCGTTGAGGCACTTCTACGGGGTATCGCGTTAAGTCAGCACACGGCGGAATTGCTTCTACCGATAATGCTTGCCGCTTAAAAACGGAGGGCTGCTTACACTTAAAAAAGAGCATGGGTTTATCTTTGACGGTTTTAGCGACATCAAAGCCCAACTTATCACTTTCTGTAAAGATGTAAGCGTCTACGTCCATAAGCCGAATATCGTCTTCGGCGGGATTCCATAAAACGACTTCGTGCGTGTGCGGCATATTGTTAGCCAGCCCCGCACAATCTCTATCACTATTCAATTGTATTAAAATTTTCATCTAGCGTTTTTAATCCTGTTTGATCCATTTCTTCTAAAATTTTGCGGAGTGGTTTAATTACCATTGTATACACGCCATGCGGGATAAGCAAGAAGTCTTTCGCTTGGATTGCCCCAAAACGTAAATCCTCCCAATGAATGCGGCGATTAAGCTCTAACATAAAGCGGGATGCGGAAGTATTGAGAGTGTCATCCACAAACATATAAAATTGCGATTTATGCTGATGTAAAATTTCGTCGCGCCAATCTGGAAGATCTGCTAGAATGGTGGTTACTGACCACTCAAAATCGTGCGGAATTTCCTGGAGGGCTTTTACCGCCTCATCGTCATATTGTTGATAGCACACTACAATTACTTTGCCCGGCTTTAACTTTTTATCGTTGTACGACATTAAAGAGTTTAGCGTATTTTCTAAGGCTTGGCGATTAGTCCACTTTATAATAGTTATATACTTAATTTCAATATCTTGCTCAAGTGAGCGTAGCGCCCAATTTAGGTCGCGCTTAAAATGACAATAGCGGTGGACTGCCCAACATTGTTCGCCGTTTACTTCGGGCGTTAAAAAATATTGGTCTTCGGGTAGATCACGGACATTACAGCCCACCTGTACATTACCGTCCATCTTTTTAAATAAACAATCATTACACTTAGTGACTTGCATCTGCATTATTTCCTATTCTATAATTGCATTACTCTATTTATAATTAATGATTCGCTTTTATTGCCCTTGCCGCGTTCGCCAACAAACATCAATTTATTGCCCTCAAATAGTTTATGGCGATATTCTAGCCAATTTTGCGGGAAGACAACGCCGCTTACCTTATTGGTTGAATCTTTAAATTCGATGAATGCCATTTCTTGACCGGGCTGTTTCCCTTTAGTTAGGATAGTTTTAACGCGGACGACAGTGCCAACAAGCGTATACTCTTTACATATTTTGCCCTGAAAAAATTCATAACAAGTGCAGTTGGCAATAGACTCATCTACCTCACTTGTAGTAAAGGCATAACCCATATACTGGATTTCCCACTCAAATATTTGGTTGGGCGTATCCCTTAAACTGTTTGGTGGGCTGCCGTACTCATTCAATATAGTTTGCAGCTTAGCTAATGAGCGTACGTTTGCACAATAAGTGCTTTTACCACTCCCTAACTCTACCATTTCAGTAAGTGCGTTTAGTGTGTTACGCTCTACTATATACTCTTGTTGTTTCTCCGTCAAGCGATTAAAGATAGAGAGTTCAAAAATCATTCGTGATCGCGTTAGTAGGGTAAAGTCTAATGCCCCGCTATAAATTAGGGCGGAGGCTGCCCCACTACTTGTCTGACTTAAACACTGCATTAATTGGGTCCATGTTAAAGTGGCAATATCACGCCCACCGACTGCCTCAATTAACTTCTTTAAATAAGATTCGCCACACCCTTTAATGCGACCTAATCCATACTGGATACATTTATTAGTGAGGGTAAATTCCTCATTCATTAGGCGTAAATCAGGCTTACATATCTCCACGCCAAAATTCAGCGAGTCATCAATGACGGCACCAATTTCCTCAATATCTTTAGCATGAACAAGTTCCGCCAAAAAGAAAGCGCGTGGAAAATGGGCTTTAGCATATGCACTAAAATAGATGGCGTCTAATGCATAACTAATGCCGTGGGAATTGCTAACGCAAACATTATTAGCGCAAAAGATGTGATCTTCATTCTCTACCTCAATATCAATCGTCTCAATAATTTGTGGAAAACTGCGGCGAGCCACATAAGTGTGACCAACACGCAATTTTTGTTTATGAGCTTCCTGTATTGGAATTAAACCCTTCTCCGTTAAAACTTTATGGTCGGGAGTACAACGTAAGGCAGATCGGTCTGAAAATTCGTATAAGTAGGTTTGCCTCTTACCATTATAATATTTAGCATTCACTCGCACATAGTTAGATTGGTGATCTAGTATATAGGTGCCAACTTTCAACTCTTCTAATGTAACTGACCCAATTTTAGTATGAACTAGAGTTTTTGGACATAAACATTTATTAAATGAATAGCGCTGACTTGCCTCAATAATATTGAAGACGCGCTCGGCTTGTTCAGTAGTAACTCGACCCGCCTTTTGTGCCCCCTCGATAAATTTAGACTTGAGCTCACTCATCAATTGGACATTCTTTTTGCCAGCTGCCTTCCGTAAGGCGTTAGCCTGTTTGCCATCAAAGCCGGCAATAATGGTGGATGCCGCCATCGCTTGTTCTTGATAGATAAAGACGCCGCGAGTTGGCTCTAATACTTCATGTAAAAGTGGATCTGGCGGAACTGGCTCTTCCAGCCCATTCTTTCTGTCGAAATAGCGAGCCTTGAGAGTTTTACCGTCTAATTCGGCATCTCCACAACCTGGGCGTAAAATGGAACTAACATCAGATAACTCCTCAATATTAGTTGGCTTACATGCCTTAGCTGCACTTTGACCAAGAGGAGTCTCTAACTGAAAAATACCTTTAGTAAGACCACTACCAATTACTTCCCACGTTCTAGGGCAATCAAGTCGTACGTTTTCCGGCTCATAATTAATGCCAACAATCTGACCGTCTTCAAGTGCGACTTCTAGCTCACAGCCGCACTCAAAGCGCTTAATAATCTTTTCCATAGTAATGCCTTACAATCAAAAGTTAAGTAGTGGATTCGACTTTGGCGGACCACTTTACTTTAGGAGCAATTCTTTCATGGAGCCCTAAAAACTTAACAATAATTTCAGAACAGTCAAGTACGTCTTTAATAGCGTCGTGGGCACCAGCTTTATCAATACCGAAGAAATCTCGCAAAGCATCTAAGCTTAAAGAGGTGGGTGGATTTGGCGTGAATAAAAACCAGAGGCGGCTAAAATCCATCAAGTCGAACGAATCGCGCCGCGAAAAATTCAAGCTCCCATACTTCTTGTTATATCGCTCACAAATAGGTAGATCATATCCGCGAATGTTTTGTCCGCCAGGAATTGGAACTTGATCCCATTTAGCATTCTTACTAAAATTCTTGATATAGCGCTTAAACTCTTCCCAAGCGTCAGCTTCATTATATCCCGCCTTCCATCGCTCTAGAACCTTCTCAGTACTAATTCCTTGGATATTACTATGCCAATTAATGGTATCTTCGTGATTTTTATAATAGTCCTCATTCTCCATCTCGTTCGGTTTTACATCCAAATGGAAAATGTCATCTTTGAGAATGGTTAGATTTCTTAGATCGATAGGGATTGCCGCAATCTGCACTACATTACAGGTTTCCGGCGATATCCCGTCAGTTTCAAAGTCAAATACAATACAATATCTATTTCTATTCATATAGTCTTTCTTGGGTTTTAATCTTAAGCTCATTGCTTAACTCATTGCTTAGCTTATTGCTTTGCTTAACCACTAACAGCAGGAAGCACTAATTCCACTTTTTCTGGAAAAGGCAATTCGACCTGTTCGTGTGCGACCGCCTTCTTTTTCTTTTTAGGCAGGTCTTCCTCCCTTACTTTATCCACCATAAGCATGACGGGCAACCTACATTCTGTGGAATCCGACAATTTAATTACTTTGCCGCTTTTTTCGCGATTGTGAACTTTACGATAAACTTCATTATTGTACTTAAATAGTTCGCCCGCGTTTAACGTAGTTAGCCGGACCATACTTCTACCTCCTGATTAAATTCGAAAATTTTCTTAATATCTTTATTGCCGTCTACATGCGCGTTAAATAGTATTTTGCAACACGACTTCTTGACGGGGGTGACTTTTATCCAGACCATTTCATTATAGCGAAATTTTTCGCCAATCGCCAAATTCTTAAAAAGCGCCATTTTTAACTACCCTTCTAATCAAATCTGCTTTATCTAATAGATCAAGACCGAGCAAGTCCAATTTAACCAGCGACACTTTTTCAGCGTCGTCCATATTGAGCCCGACCACAAATCGTTCAGCAGACTCGTCCCAGATAAGGGGGGCATTCTCATAGATAGGCTCATTTGATAGTGCATATGCAGAAGCATGTCTCCCCCGCCCGGTAATAGTTTGATCTAATTCGATTGCTAGCTTAAATTCTTCTGCGTAAAGCCCTTCCATTTTGGGAGAGCACCATTGATGTAGTTCATCTATATGATTGATACACCATAAAACCATGCTTTTTGACCCTACCTCCTCAAACTGCTTCTGGAGATAAGGGGCAATCTTGCCTTCAGGCGGCATTAGCTTAGTTATATAGTTTTGCTCGCCAGAATCGACGCCACGGGCTCTCAGGGCTGCTTTAAGGGCAGCTGGACCTTTTAGGGTGGTAAAGGTAGACAATTGAGCAAATCGGGTCAATCCGTATTTTTGCCCGGTATAATTGATGATCTCCTCTCGACGGGATGGTGGTAAGTCAACGTCAATATCGACCATATCTCCCTTACGCTGAGGGGTATAAAATCTTTCAAACAGTAGGTCGTATTTTAACGGATCAACATTAGTAATGCCAACCAAGTATGAGATCAGACAGCCAGCAGCCGATCCTCGTCCAGTGCCCAGTAATATGTTTTGTGAGCGTGCCCAACTCATAATATCTTGCATGATCAGGAAGTAGCCCGACATACCCGCCTGACTAATTACATCCAACTCATACTTTATTCGCTCTACGTAAGCGGGATCATTTAGGTTGCGCCTCTTATAACCATCCCGGCATAATTGGCGTAAATATTCATCTTCGGAATAGCCGCGCGGACAATCAAAGTGGGGAAGTTGCTGCCCCTTTAATATCTCATAATTTTCGATCTGTTCAAAGATTTTGCCCGTCTCATCAATTTGCTCTTGCGTATATCCTAACTCTAATAGTTGACGCTCATTATATATGAATCGCGTATTATCTGTTAAGAGGGTATGATCACTGCTAACCGGCATCTTTAAATAGTTGGCGGCAAGAATTCGATTAATGCCCCAATCTTTCTCGTTCAAATAATGATTGGGTGTAATTGGCACCGTCTTAAGTTTGGTTGTCCTACCATTCTTATCAATGAGATTAAGTCCAAAGTATGCCGTTGGCAAAAAGCGCTCAAATATATCAATGAAGTTGTCCACAATAATAATTAGGTCGGGCGTCACGTTCTGAATAAATTTAAATACTTCGAGGCGCGGACCATTTTTATAATCTTGATTAGCTAAATATACTAATTTGAGCAACTGCTTCCAGCCAGCCAAATTCTTACATAGAATGATGATGTGGGCTGATTCGTCTTCCCCATATACGCGCAATCGCATTCCCATTATGGGGGTTAAGCCCTTCTCTTTCATGGCTAAGTAATACTGGATAGACATATAGAGTTGGTCATAATCTGCCAGCCCGATAGATGCATAATTATTTTCGGCGGCAAATTGAGCCAGCATTTTTGGCGTAGTTTGAGATAAGAGGGGCGACCCATGTGTGATGGCAGCGAGAGGAACGTACATAAATAACCTTTAAATAGAAAGGGGGCGCGAACGCCCCCATAAAGTAGACTTACACAATTTTAGAAAGGTAAATCATCATCAATGTTGACGGGCACCGCAGCTACTGCCGCACCCTTCTTAGCCGGCTTCTTTTCGCCGTCAGTTGCCGTGGCATCACCATTAGAATTATTATTGCCATTACTATTGATCAGTTTAAAGTCGTCACAATTAAGGTCGAAGAAGGTCTTACCACTTTCTACCGTAGTTACACTGAGGCAGCCGCGAACAAAGACTTGAGCGCCCCGCTTAATAAAGCGTTCTGCTGCACTAGCCCGCTCATTCCAAAACGTAATATTCATAAACATGGAGCTATTATCACGATAGCTAGTGTCATGAACTGAATTGAACTTAAAGAGCTTGCCACCCTTTACGTCTCGCCCCTCACCATCCGAAATAATCTTAACGACTGCACTAAAATTGTTCATATTAACCCTTCAAATTTTCAACGGTTGTTTGTAGTCCGCGATACTTTAAAAATGTTTTGGTGGCGTCACACACGCACACCTTGTCCTCAACGGGCGGGAAATGTCCGCCGAACTTATCATAATCTATATCGAGGTGACCTTTATCCCACCCCTTAAAAGTGGTTTTCTTAAATGGACAAAACGTACAGTGGAAGCCATAACGGGTTTCCGGCTGCTCAATTTCCCTCAAGCGATTGATAACCGATTCGAGCTTCTTGAGAATGATTTCTTCCTGGGCTGCACCAAAAAAGTCGGTAAATACGGTATCATGGTTAACATACCAAATATTTACGCAAATGTCCTCATCGGGATATTTTTGCTTAATTGCCATATAATACATGCACAATTGTACATCTTTAGCAATAGCGGCGTAATCCTTCTTTTTGCCAGTCGCCCAATCTTTGGGTTGCCCAAATTTGTAGTCCAGATAATTAAGGATACCATGCTGGTCACGAAAAATCAAGTCGATAATTCCGTTAACATGGATATTGCCGTCCTCCACCTTCTTACCATTTAAATAGTGGTATTCAGCCCATGGCTGATCCAACTTCATCATAAAGAATTGTTCGGGCGAAATTATTTCAGCATGATTTTCGGGAAATAAAACGTGGTTCATCGCCTTTTGAATATTGGAGACGACCTGGCGATAATCCTTATCTGTCCAGTCTAAGTGGGCTTCCTTCTGCACAAAATGATCATAAACGAGCTTAGTCCATTCGTCCAAATCATACTTCTGCTTAATAGTGCCTACTATATCATCTTTGCGCGTTTTCTTGCCCGTCTGCCTCAAAATCTTCGAGTGGGCTACACATTCCAATATATAATGGCAAATAGATCCGATTGCGGCTGCCTTACCCGTTGGCTCCCTCATTCCCACAATATATTGAAGGAACCATTTCATCTCGCACATATCAAGCGTTGTAATTGAGCTAGCGCTCAACTTCTTAACTGGTAGCATACAGATAATCTTCTTTCTGTTGGGGCTCTTTACCTACTCTCACTCTCTCCCAATAATTAATGCGGTCGATAATTTCCTTATATCGTTGTGCAATATTCTCAGGTGTTACCGACATCAATTGTTTGCCGCGAAGATCGAGTTGAGTATTTAAAGCCCGTAGATTTAATAAGTTAAAGCCGCTCCATTTTAAATGAGGGATGTGCGAGCTCAATAAGTGAACGAATTGGGTTGCGGTCATATCACCTTTTAGTGGCGGCAGACCATACTGTTTTAGTGGCGAAGTCCATGACCATTTTGGGTTGGGGGCTTCGTCAATTGCCGTAATGACTTTATTGATAATATGCGACCACGTATATTTTTGCAAGACTAATTCGCGCGAATTTACAGTTGGTCTTTCTAGAGCATATTTAAGGAGGGCATCTGACCATATTTCAGGATCAATACATACACGGTCTGCCATGACATTGTGATCAAAGTTTAAGAGAACAGGAACAGGATATCCGCCGAATCGTCGAACTAGTTCGCCTGTTGCCGAATAATCAGTGCCAATAGTGTATATATTACTGGCAGCTGCCTCTAATGTCACAGCACCGAACCCCTCGCAATTATTTACAAATCCATATGAAGTAGTATAAGTATGGTCATCTTCGACCTCTAACGTATAGGTATACTCATCATAATCAACTTCTTCAATAGATTTAATTTGTAATAAATAATTATCTCCCACTAATATATTTTTAGTGCCTTTTCTTTTTTTATTACACTCATCTATTTCTAAGTTAGCTGTATTAATTTCAAAGTGATATTGCGGCTTTCTATTACCAGATTTATTAACTATACAGCAGTTGAAGGTGATGCCGTTATTAATTAATAAGTGATGCACTTGTTCTGCTAAAACTGGTGATGTCGTACAAAAAACATTTACTGTAACATTGTTCTTAGTTGAATAACAACCATCTCCCATTAATAATCCAATCAACACCTCTTTTTGAAGGTCTATGGAGAGAGATTCATACCAATCCGGCAGTTTCTTGTCTTGTGATGAAGTGTAAAATAATTCTCTGAACATTTTGGCGTGACGTTTAGAGTATATAGATACATCAATCGCATTACGTCTTTTGTATGGTCGAGTAATTATATTGCAATCACCTAATTGTTTAAAAACTTCTTGAGTTAGTTGTATATTTTTTTTATCCTTAATATTAGATGTTATATATACGTCAGCCATTTTTTTAGATGCATATCCATCTGCAGCAAATAGACCGACAAATCGGCAAAAATCCTTATCTATATTTATATTTCTTACATATTGCCTTTTATTAACCCCTATAACACAATCCTCACAAACAATATCTTTATCTAGTGCATAATCTTGCAAATCAATAGATGGTATTTGGCATGCTTGTAATTCAGATGGTAAAACCAACATATCCCCAGGTTGGAGCGAGCCGGCTTCAATTACTTCTGAAGCTGGTAATTTTTTATTATTCCTTAATAAATTTCCTATTGTTTCTCTAACACTTCTTCGTGCATTAACAGTTTTATTAGTGTAAGCAAATATAGGATGATTCTCAGTAACCATCAAAGGCTTAATATTACCATAAGTTAAAATCTTTAATATTTTTTTAGGTTTACTGGCAAATAAATTAGTTACCCTTTTAAATCGCCTCTTATTAGTATAGACAAAATCGCCAACCTTAATATCCTTAATATCTCTCCATCCCTCTATAGTGAATACGGGCGTATCACCTGCAAAACAGTTTGAACACTGTACATAACAGTCCATCAAATTATATACCTCGTTCAGTTTTTCGGGCGTTGGCGAGAATACCACATTGGGTAAAAATGCCGTCAACTCCCCACTAAACGGAGAATATGTTCTATCTTCCTTATAGGTTGTGATGAAGATTTCGCCGGTCTTTCGACACATATAAGTAAATAGGACTTTATGGGCTACATCCTCACTTAAGAGATGTGTGGCTAAATTCCAGCCGGCATCTGGACTACTAGTGTGCAAATATAAATAAGAGCGGGCGGCGATTTCGGGCGGAGCCTTCTTGAGGAATAAACTAAACGCCCTCATTAGTTCTGGAAATCGTTTGCGCAGTTGGTTGCGGGCGACGAACCCAAAGATAATAGCGTCTTCTGGCAGCCGATATTTACGCCGCAACATTGATTTGTCTAGCGGCTTCATTACGTCGGGATCAATTCCCATTCCAATAGAGCCCTTGCAGGCTAAGCCGCACTCATTTAGGTAGTTTGCCGCCCAATCCGTATAAGTGTATAAGCTGTCAACCTGGGCAAAAAGCTGGAGAAAGTCTTGCCGTTGTGGAATAGAATCTACCGTGGGCGAATAAATAATGGAGTAATAAGGGCGTAAAGGGGACATGATCGTGTGCGCACACTGCCACGGATCGTCCGCACCGAAAATGTGGGTTGCGCGGAAGTTATTTACGATGGACTCCCACCGCCACACCCCATATTCGTTTGCCGGATTATTCTTATATTCATTAAAGCGCGGGTCTGTAGGTAAAACCGCTGTCGGATAATACGCCCACGGCACCCTATTTCTATCCTCTATAGTTCCGCCATAGCCTACTTCGGCAACCTGGAACATTCCACTCTGAATTAGCCCTTGTAGAACGTGCCTCTTATATACGGCAAAACCGCTATTAGCCGTGGATGTATCGCCACCAACCAGTATTCGTTTCATATTTTTCTCCTATTCTTTATTATAGGAGTAGGGGGGTGGTTGTCAAGATGGTGTATTTTATTTTAAAGGGAATAGTAAATATGTCTAATGGTATTCGGTATAGCGATAAAGAACAATCATATTCAGTAGTTAATGTATTGCAGTATGGCGCATTTGGCAACGGCACTACTAATGATACGACCGCCATACAGAATGCGATTAATGCCGCTAGCACACTTGGGTTGCCAGTGTATCTACCAGCCGGGATATATAAATGTTCTACTTGGTCATCATTTGATATAACTGGCGATGTAAAGATATTTAGTGATCATGCAACAATTATATTTCAATCAGGCACTGATGCTACATTAAAAATAAACGCTAATGTAGAAATAGTTAATTGTATTCTTGATTTTAGCGGAGCCCAATATGGTATTGAATACCCTAGTACCGCTAATTTAAAATCATTAGAGATAACTGGTAGTACGTTACAAAATGCTGATCGATTAATTAACGGCTTAGGCTCACCAAGTGGCGACCATTTATATATCAATAATTGTAATTTTACTAATTGTTCTTATGCTATTGGTGAACACAATCAAAAAAATATTAAACATATAGCTATACAACATAATAGATTCACTAATTTAGACGAACGAGGTAAATCTACACAAGTAAATGCTGTAGCATTGGGTGGAATTTGGTCTTCTTTAGATGAGTTTTATAATCAGTCTTGTATTGTAAGCGATAATGTTTTCATTAATATTGATAACACTAATGCATCTGAAGCTCATGCTATAATCAATTATTTACCTTATGCTATTATATTAAGTAATTATATATATAATATATCGGCGTCTGGCAGTGATGGGGGTGAGGCAATATATAATAAAGGATATGCCGCCGAAATCATTAATAATTATATCCATAATGGCTGTGTAGGTGGAGAGGGCGTTATTGCTGTAAAAGGGGGCGACCACTGTACAGTGATGGGCAACACTTTAGTTTTTGACAATAATCCATCTTCTGTCAATGGTATTTATGTTCAGTCAGATCATAATTTAATTAGTAGTAATAAAGTGGTAGGTATTAATGGAGCTCGCTTAAATGCCGCGATTTCTATCGCCGGCGGATTTGAAGAAGAGATTATAAACAATTCCATCTATGGTTTTAATGTTACTGCAGGCATTGGTATTGGTTTATCTCAAAGTACATCATGCTCTATTAGAAACAACACTATTAAAGATTGTTCGCCCGGCACTAGTGGTGGTGTATTTGCCGCAATAAAAATTACTGCCCCCACAAAACTAACTAGCGTTTCCTGCGATCCAACAACAGACATTATTACGAAAGCTTCCCACGGTATCACAGAAGGTATACCAGTTGTTGTTACTGGCACTGTAGTTCCAAGCGGACTAAGTTCTTCATCTAAATATTATGCTTATAACGTAACGAACGATACTCTCAAACTTAATGCACAACCTAACGGCTCAGGCGTAGATATTACATCCAGTGGTACTAGTGTTAATATACAAGTATTGTGCGACAATATAATAATTGATGGCAATATTTTAAAGCGATTAGGACCTTCTTCGCGCGGGGTTTATATTAATCGAACAGGATTGATGCGTGATATATATATAACCAATAATATCTTTGAGGGGGTTGTTGGATCTTCTATTTATATGGACTTAAGTGGTGGTGATGACGAACCTAATGGTATTTTTATTGAAAATAATGCTTTCCAAAATGTTACTTCAAATTCTGCTTATGCATTAGCTGCTATGGAGCTTGGTAACTGTAAAAGACTATATATAAATAACAATAGCGTAAGAGATTACACTGGTCAAAATGGATCATATAATACTGCCGGCATTTTATTAGTACATAATGTGGCTGGCGAAAATGATATTACGGATATTATTGGGAACGAATTTGTCAATATAACTAATACAGCGTCCGTCACGCGCGGAAGACCGATTAATATTTCAACTAGTTCTGGAACTATTCAGTCATTAAATATTATTGATAACGATTTTACGAATTCTTATTATGGAATCAATCAGAGCACTAACATTAATCCTATTAAATGGACTTTAAAAGATAATGTATTTAGTGGAATTACTGATGTTATCAACGGGACTTGGGTTCATTCAAATGTATACACTTTTATTAATAATGAGGTTAGCGGAACATTTCCGTCAGAAATCAATGTTAACTCATTATCTGTTTTAACTGCATCTGATACGACACCATCTGTTAATAATGCTGATAGCGCTAAGACCAATAATTCGTCAACTACCACTATTACAAATTTCGATGATGGTTACGACGGTCAACAATTTACCCTTCGCGTAGACGCAAACACAACAATTCAAAACAACGCAAATATCAAGTTAAATAATAGTGTCAATTATACACCACCAAGTGGTGGCATGATTACTTTTTTGCGTGATGGTAGTGTGTGGTATGAAGTAAGTAGGACGACATTCTAGGAAAATACTATGTATAAATATTTGAACGTTAAAGAGAATTTTGGGGCTAAAGGGGATGGCGTCACTGACGATACGGCAGCGATTCAGGCGGCATTGAATGCAGCTTCAGGAACTACAACATACGCAACCTCAGTATATATTCCAGCTGGCACTTATAAAATAACTGGCATTACACTACCAAGTTATATTAGAGTAGATGGAGCAAATAGAGACTCTACTATTATATTATATACTGGATCTGGAATTGCATTACAAAAAAATAACGCCAGTATTACACATGGAGTAATGTTGTCTAATCTTACAATTCGTGGTACGGATGGTAATGGTGGGACTGGATTAAAATTAGATACATTTCGACGTGGTATTTTTAGTGATATTACTATAGATATGTTTCGAAACGCTGGCAACACTGGTGTAGGAATTTTATTTGATAATCAGTATGGTAATTGCGCCTTTAATCATTTTACCAATTTAGAGATTTCTAATTGTGATGACGCTTTTGTAATGGATGGATCTAATGGCTCTCATTCTACTGGATATAACCATTTTGACGCTACCCGTATACTAACTGAAGTGCGAGGTATGAGACTATTGAATACAGTTGCCGATGCGAGCAAATATAATGTATTTAATGGTGTTACTTTCCAAAATAGTGGATCTACTACTCACTGCTTAGAAATAGCGGGCTCTAGCAATCTTTTTAACGGAGTTGTAATTGATGGTAGTCCAACTACTAAAGTGTTATCATTTGATAAAACAACGACGGCTGGCAATAGAATTCAATTTCTTTTAGGTTTTGATGTCTCTAAATATAGTAATGCGTGGACAACGGGAACGCCGAATACTGTTATTACTGACTCATCATTTGTAGGGTCACCAGGAAAACCACTAACATTTACTGATGTGTCGGGAGCTTTAGATGTACGTTTTACAAGCGGTGGCACTAATCAAGCGCTAGAGCTACAACTAGGAAATTCCTCTAGTACTCAACAATGGAGATTGATACAACAAGCTAGCTCTTCACCATATATTTCTCTTAATTATGGCTCTACACTTAGCCAAAGATGGGATCGTAGTGGTAATGTCGGTATTGGATCAACTGCGATTTCAGCAGGTGGTGGTTCTGGCGTTATATATGTGGCTAATTCACCAAAAACCCCAACATCAAATCCGTCAGGAGGCTCTCTATTATTTTCCTCTAATGGCGAATTAAAAACTTTGTCTGTTAGCGGATACGAATATACAATTGGCGCCTCCCCTCAAGTCATCAATGTCAAACAGTTCGGCGCTAAGGGCGATGGCGTGACGGATGATACATTAGCAATTTCAGGAGCTATTTCAGTTGCTAATAACAATGTCGTATTTATGCCACCGGGGACTTACATTGTAAGCTCTATGTTAGCTTTTGATCGCGATATGACATTGTATGGTGATAATGCCACTATCCGTACAACTGGCAGTGGTATAGGGATGTCATTTTCCGGCGATGTTGTGATAGACGGAATAACTTTTGACGCTAACAACAATACAATAACAGAGCGTATGTTAAATATGGCGGGCGCGTCTACAGATAAATTCGTAGTCCGTAATTGTAATTTTAAAAATATGAAGTCCAATACATATGCATATGGAGTTAATATTGGTCTTTGCGACACTTTCCGTATTGATAATTGTAATTTTGATAATATTAAATGTTTAGCAAATGGAGTGGTTGGCGATAGTAATGGCGCAGTTCGTGCTATATTAATGAGCTATACTTGCAAAAAAGGAATAATTAATGAATGTACTTTTAATAATATTCACAACGTGACTAGTAGTGGCACTTTTGCTTTTGAGGATGCCGACGCAATTCAATTTTCAGTTGGCGGTGGAACTACACAACATATCGACGTGTCCAATTGTCAATTTAGTGATACTGGAAAACGTTTTATCAAAGTACAGGGGTCAACCGGTTCACGTTACACTATCAGTAATTGCATGATGTCGTCTAGTTATGTTGGCACTCCAGATGACAATGTTACAAATTACAATGGTATGTTTTGCGCGATTGAGGTATTTGCCGGGCAAACCTTAATAAATAATGTGCAGTTTTTAGGGGGTGTGTGTGGATACTTCGTACAAGCCTCTACAAGTGCCGTTGATGGTTTAGAAGTAATAAATTGCGTTTATCATCCCGAATATCATCGCTACTCTTTAACTGCACAAACCGCTTTTGCGTATATTGCAAGTAATACTAATAATAATGCAAAATTGTTATTCTGCAATAATAATGTCAAAAACACTTGGTTAGGCATTAACAAATTAAATGGATCTGCCTTGCTAATTAATGGCAATACATTTGGAACTCAACACCACTGTATTACAGCTGGTGGATCGGGCATTTCAAATTGCTCTAATAATTCATTATACTTTTTAGCAGCCTCTAGTGCAATTGATAATCCTTATACTTATTATTTTCCGAGCGGCGCAACCAATGGAGTATTTTGCGGCAATATTGTAGAAGGTTTTGCGGACGGCGTTTATATTGCACAACAGCCAGAGCCGCCAACTTATAAATTAGTTGTCACTGACAACATCTTTAATAATTTAACGCGAAATATTTTCTCGAACTTTTATGGTGCGCGTTCACCTTATGTATATTTTGATAATAATTTACCAAATACTATCGTCTATACTAATAAAGCTGGCAAGGTGCATACATATAGTACAGCAGCTCCAACTACTGGGTCTGGTTATGTTGGTGATATAGTTTGGAATACTGCGCCATCAGCCGGTAGTTATATTGGATGGGTCTGTACAACTTCTGGCGCGCCTGGGACATGGAAAACCTTCGGTCCTATTACTGCATAAAACTATTTCCCAATAACGTCAAAAACACCTAAACCAACAACGCCCTCATAAACCGCTTTATTTAAACAGCGAATATCAACACATTCCCTGTTATCGATGATGGCGTCCCAACCTGTATAATTTTTAAAGTCGTTTTCACTAGCGTGTCCATCACTATTAGTGCCACGCAACAATTTAATATTTAAGCCGCCGGCTCGTTTAATCGCATCCAACTCATTGATAAAGCGAGCATCCGCAATAATTGCAAGCTTTACGCTATCCATCCAAATACGATTAAATAAGTACTCGATAAAACAATTCGCGTTAATTTTGCGGAATAATTCTGTGCCCACATATTGAATGAGTTCGCGCACCTTCATAGGTCCATCTTTGTGATATATAATCGGCAAAGTATAAGATGTGTCGGCTAGATCTGACTTACGCTCTAGAAAGCGGGTCACCATATTATAAAGGGCTTGGTCGGTAATAACGCCCGGCATATCGCGCCAATAATAGCGTGTAAACGCCTCCTTATTATACATAAGATCGTTCGCACTAACGCCGAATAAGTTATAAGCAATCTCTTTTAGATAGTCGGCAAAGTGGTAAATTTTAATATAGCGGGGCGCAATATCATTAATGTTTTTGACTTTACCGCCAATTTCTATTTTGCCGCCATTTGTGGAGTGAAACTCATCAATAAAGTTATGGGTGACCAAATTAATGCCGGCGATAAAGTTAGCCGACGAATCTTTGCCGGACCCTTTTTCGCCCGCCAGACCAATTAATCGCACACCTCTTTCAATGAGGCTGTCACAATGTGACTCAAGTATTTTACTGGACATTCCGCTAAATCCTCGTATTCTATTTTTGGAATAATAATATTATATAAGCCTTTTAGGCGTTCGACAATAGATGCCGTGGCTTTTTTCCCCGCCTCGTCGTTATCGAGCGCGAGTACTATATTTAGGACGCCCAATTGAGCTAACAACCTCATTTGACCAAACCCTAATTGTGTCCCGTATAAGGCAAGCCCGCAATGGATACCGGCTTCTTCTAATCGCCAAATATTGCCGGGGCTCTCCACTAATACACAAGTGTTCGTTTTACTGATCTCGTCTTTAGCAAACCAACTATTGTATAAGGAGTGATTGCGCTCAAAGGTGTCGTGTAACCATTTCGGCTCCTCATTAATTAGGGTGCGGGCAGTGCAACCCACATAAAATGCGCCGCTTAAATCGTATATGGGGACTACCGCCCTATTATAAAACTTTGAGTTAGGATTAAGGCAGGTGCCCACATCATACTTTATTAAGATTTCGGGCGAAAATTTACGTTCATCTCGAAAATAAGGGTTGGGTATATCTAGCCTTTTTAATATAGACTTACGTGAGATTTTGCGGGCGGGCTTAGCTTTAGGGTCTAGAAAGCGATAATTAATTGTGCCGTCTTCTTGTGGCGTAAGCTTTATATAGCGGGCAATATCTTGTTTAGTATGAGGCAAACCCTTTTTTTTAAGTAGGAGTTTAACTAAGCCATATAAGCCCATATTATGCTCATGGCACCCCGCCGTAAAACACTGCCAACAACCACTCTCATAAATAGTGAAGGCGGTTTTATTATCACCATCATGGATGGGGCACGCCCCTGTCAATCTATTACCATAATGTCTATACTCAACATTAAAGCTGTCGAGCAATTTTTCTATTTCGCGCATATTGTATTTATTGCGTGTTGTTAGCCGCTCTAATATTTACGGACAAATCAGTCTCTTCAATAAAGGCGCAACTTCTTACGGCATTCAAACTAATATATTCGCCCGGTGGAAGTCCTGCACCATGTCTACAGCTAATAGGGACCAATTTAAATGTGCCATATTGCTGACCATCATTAGCGACCTCTTCGGCAGACTTAGGCTTTAGAATGGAAAAGTTGGAGCATAACCAAATAATGCGGTCTGATTGACTAACTACGGCGGCACTCTCTCCATCTATACCATCGCGGTTTAATTGGACAAAACTTAAAATGGGAATGTCATATGCCACGCTAAAATTATGGAGCTGCGTCATCATAAAGCCCAGCAATTGGTGTTCCGCCAGTTTTTGTAGCCCCTCACTATCCATCAATTTAAGGTAGTCATAGACTATAACGCAGGGGTTAGCTCGTCTGTCAGCATCTACGCCCACTGTTTTAAAGATCCAGCGCCTCATTACCGACAATTGTTCTTCAAAGGAAAAGCCGCTAATATTCTTATAGTAGAATGTTTTGCAAGTATCCTTCAGCTCATTAACGCTTTCTAATACATTCGCTAGCACTGAGTCTTTAGTGGCAAATTGACCGGTTTCAATATCGCGAATAGGCGTTTTCGAAAAAGAGGCAAGTAGGCGTGGCTGTTGATCTGCCAATCTCATTTCCGTATCCATGTAGAGGACGGGCAATCCACTCATGGCAATATTGCGCGCCATATTTAAGGCTAAGCCCGATTTAAAGCCTTTAGCTCGTGCCCCAATCATATTAACTGTGCCGCCACGCAAGCCGCCACCAATTACGGAATCAAAAAATTTGAAGCCGGTAGCAATGCCGGGCTGAGCGACCGGATTATCTTTTAGTTGGTCTACCAGCTCACTAATCCCCTCAATAATAGGCGTTGGATCTGAATCTTTTTCATCTAACTTACTGGCAAAATTAAAGACGGCATCTTCGGCGATAGAAAGAATTTGGGCAACATTTTCTGTGCCCGTTATCTCTAAGAGAGAGTCTTGCGCACTCTCCAATTGTTTATGGAGTAGGCGAGCGATTTCCAGCTTACGAATTTTAATGGCAAACTTACGCACATTTGCCGTGTTCACATTTAAGTCGATTACTTGACGAAAGTGAGTGGCGCACTCTGCCCGGTTTATAGCATGAGCAATGCCGAGCTCATGTGCCGCCGACTGTATTGAGGCAATGTCCGGCTTTCTAATCTTATTTACATCATATATATGGCGCAAACAACAAAAGAATAATTCGTTATAATTTTCTAAAAAGGTAGTGGGGCGAACTATATCCGCAATTTCATAAAATGTATCAATGCCGCCATTATAACAGCAAGCTAAAACCGCCTTCTCAGAGGCTGGATTGGCTAAGATCATCGGCGTCCTCCACCAACACATTTAGGGCAAGTATACGAATACTCGTCGCGAGACATGAAGAAGACCTCGCTTTTCTCCGCCTTGCACTTCTTCTTACAAATACTGCACTCTACATCAACTAGAACTTGGCGAGCCGCCTTACGTCTATTGGATGGCTCTCGCCCCTTCCAAAACAACTCGTCTATTTTCTTATCTTCTTGGCAAGCCGTAAAGAATTTAGAGTCCTCAAATTTATTTTTAGAAGACTTACTAGCTCGTTTAGTCCTCCTCTTATTAGCCTTTGCCGGACTTACATTTTGCGGTGATTCTATAGATGCTGGCTCGCTCTCTTGATTATCTAATGAGGATAGTGCCGCCAATAGTTTTGCCTTATCTTCATCACTTAAATCTAATATAGCCTTAACTGCTTGCTGAATTGACATAAGAACTCCTCATCATAATATCGCTAAAATTTCTAACTAGTAAGGCTACACCATCTAATTCATCTACTCGGATTTGTGCATTATTTCTAATTTTGATAGCCTTGTCTACAGTAGGATTTTCGGCGGCAATTTTATAAATCTTAATATCCGCCTTAATCATTTCGCTGTAATTATCCCAGTATTTTGATGCTACGCTATTAATAACAGAACTTGCCCAATTAATGCGGGCTCTTTCTCTATTAATAAGTCTTTGCACATAAATACTAAATTGGGACAATCGTAGGGCGGCTGTATGACGATCTTCGCGCGACATAGCCTCTAGATCATCCCTATCCATTAATAAATATTCAGATACGTCGCCCGTAAATTGATTAGTTGCCCCCCTACTATTAACATATTCATCTAAGATCTTATCTAATTGCATCTCTAAGTTTGTCTGCCCACTGCTCTCTTGACTCATTATAATTTAGCTCCAAATATCTAATGTGGTTAATTTCACACCACTCTCGCTTAAGTGAGTCGTTCAGGCAAGCCCGTCCAAATCGATGTTGGTGTTTATGATAATGTGGGATATACTTAAAGTGTTGTTGCCCATGCACCTCTACTACTAGTGTAAGCATGGGTATCAATATGTCAAGATATAAAGTGGTTCCCGGCTTAACTTTGACTGCTACCTCCGTACAAAATGGAAGCAGCGGATATATTTCATGCAATAATGTTATAGCAGACTCACACAACTTTGATCGAGCCCGCGTTCTAGACTTTTTCTTATTAATATTTAGTTTAAAATGGTTGCCGTTTAAATCTACAACGTCCATTATAGTAGCGTATCTTTTATTTTCTTTTGTAAAGTATTGAAGGCGTCCGGGTCATTACGTAGATGAGCAACTAACTTATCTTCGCCATGGAATTTGGTTTCTTCGTCCAAGTAGAACCATGAGCCCGCCGCTTTTATAATACATAACTCTATAGCAAGTGGAATTAGTTCCGCCACTTCATCTAATCCTATACCATAGCGTAATTTACCAATCCCTTCTCGGTTAGGCGGTCCTAATGCCGAGTTTTCACACTCCCAATGGATATCCTGCCCAACGATTTGGTCGCCCTCTTTCCATTCAGTTGCCCATCTTGCTGCTAGCTTAAAGCTGTTAGCATATTGAATCTTACGACCAGATGCCTCAACTTTTGTTGCCATGCCCGGTCCCTGATTTGCGATATCGTGAGTAATACCAATACAGATATTATCATTCACGTTTAAGACGGGTAAAGCGCGCTTGCAAAACTTACTAAGTGTCAGTGGCATTGAATCGCGCGTTCTATCACGAATATCGGTCGTCATATTGTCTTGCGAAATCAATTGGGAAAAGGAATCGAAGACCACCACAATCTTCTTTTCCAACTTTAACTTCAACTCCGCAATTGCAATAAATTCTTCGCCGGTCAAAATCTTTTCATCGCTATGAGCGCAAACTTGAAATTTTTCAGGTGATAAATCTAAACCCGGAATAGATAGAAGGTCGCGCTGTGTAAGTCGTGCCTCAATATCTAGATAGTAAATTTTATAGCCGGCTTGTTGTGCCTTCTTAGCAAAGTGCAAGCAGGTTGTAGTTTTGCCAGCCTTATATTGTCCGCGAATAATAATGAGGCTGCCACTAGTTACGCCGCCGCCCAAAATATTATCTAGACAGGGCGAAATAGGAATTAGCGTTCTTTGGCGATCTGTTACGTGGGAGGCAGAAAAAATTGTTTTATTGGCTAACTTTAATAAATCTTTGTCAACTTTACTAGCCTTCTTATTAACTACTTCAGTCTCTTCTGATTCACTCATCTAATTTACCTAGAGCGCCTTTCTTTCTAATGAATACACCCGATGGGTGCGCTGTTTCTATTGGTTGAACTACTTCTTCTATGAGTTTTGCCGGCTCTTTTTCATATTCTTTTATTAGAATAATAAGCTTCTTGATATTCAAACTATAAATATATTTAAGCTCATTTATTGCGCGTAGAATTAAGCCGGGATCATATTGCTTAACGAGTTTATTAGCTATGCCTAATTGATAAAAATAATACTGCTTCCACAATTGTAGTGTGTTCCAAAAGAAACGCGGCAGCTCTATTTTAAGATTTGCCGCGCGCCTTTCACACATTAGTTCAGCTAAATATTGGGGCAGCGTTACATAGTTATCAGAATACTTAGAGGGATAGCGAGCTTTATTCGTTTGGCTTGAAGACGTACTTTTTTTCTTGGGGGTTCTTTTCGCCAATCTTCTCTCCTTTTGCTGATGCCGCACTAGTCATAACAGCCACCCCTTTATTTCCACCCTCGGTAGTGGTGACCATAAGCTCGCGAGGTCCAATATTACGAATTACCTCATTATAGATTTCGTCTACTGGCGGCTTAGAACTGACATTAGGTAGAGCCTTCTTAATCAGTCGTTCTGCCACCTCACCATGGATGCCTGCTTTAGCTAACCTATTAAGTAAGGCTGGCTTATCAAACTCTTTAACGGGTGGTTCTTCCGGCTTAATTGCTACCGTCTTATCGCGCTTCCTCTTCATTTTGGTGGCATATTTTACTGCCACTTCTTGCTTATCATCCTCAAATTGAGAACGAATATAGTTGGGGCTATACCCCTCATTAATTAAGGACTCAATTGCGATTTTGTCTACGTTAGTTAGTTCCACTTCCAATATCCCTTCGTGCTAATGTTAAGAATGCTAAATTGCGCGTCTTTAAAAAATGGGCGTAATGTGCAAAAGTGCTATAACTTACCTTTAAGTATTTCCATGTAGGAAGTCCATTACGAATTCTGCCTGCAGTGTTTACGTGCGTGGTATCGAGCGGATTAAACAGCTCGCCATGCTCATTAATACGAACATAGAATCGCCCACCCTCTTTCTTTGCGCAAGCTAAACCGCTGTTCTCTTTGCGATTAGTGGCGGGAATATCGTCATACATATAGTCGTGATTACCGCGCAAAGTAAAAATTGCGTCACCCGATCTGGCATCGACAGGTTCCGGCGTCTTTCTCTCTACACGAAATACATCAGTATCACTAAACTTCATATTTATTCACCTTTTGGGATATAAGGATTTTTAGTAGGCTTTCGTCTATTCCGGCTCAATATTTTCTCTTTTTGATCATCCGACATTTTATCCGCATTCTTGTCAGCAATAAAGCCTAAAGTGCGTGGCTGTTCATGAGTATAAACGTTATCGGCATACCAATCGCGATCAGTAATAGAGGAACACTCAGGACATTCCTGGTCTTCACCGGCTTGATCTCTAGATTTAAAAACCTCAAATTTGTGGTTACAGTTCGGACAACAAAACGAATAAATTGGCATTTAGTTATACACCCTTTTTAAGGTTTCCGCCAACCTTATTGATTATAGAGTAAACCCCCACAAAGGCAAGGGCAATTACGCTCCATTCGAGTCGCGGATCATATTTAGTTTTTAAGGCGTTACAATGTACGTCGCGACCAGCATTAGCTGCTGCCTGCTCTGTGTTGCCAGCAATCTCGATCAACTTAATATTGATTTGACGCATACTAGTGCGCACTTCTGCTAGATCACTTAGCATTCGAGTGTTTTGCTCAACGATTTTTTCTTGAGTGTTTTGGAAATCCACCCACTCTGGTACGCGGATATTTTCAGCTACTGCCGGGGCTTCTTCTTGTGCTACCACAACATTAGCCAACGATAAAATTAATAAAAAAATATATGTTTTCATAATAAGTGCCACTCCTCTAATGGAATTAATCTAAATCTAAGGTGCTTGCCACGATTATAAGCATAAGGACTAAGATCGACATGAACAACAGGAAGTTCGTGCTCATACCCTATAGATTGCCAAAAGTATGTAGACCCAACCTTAATGAGTTTACCACACATTCTTAATCTATCACAATTCTTATCTACTAGCTCTCGCTTTATTTCCAATGCTGTATACTTTAGTTTGTTTACGGCGAATATTACACATACCAATGGTGTCCGCCCACACCATATTAAAGAAGGCAAATCCTATATCTGTAGAATAGGCTACTACCCCCTCTTGTGTCAATCTAATAATTTTGAATTTTCCACTATCGCCCATATAAATAGGTATTCCAGCAGTTGATACCCATACATCTGAGCAGATAATATATACTTCATCCCCAATTTGTAGGTCGCGCCAGTTCAATTCTATAGAATGTGCGGGCGGTCTTGGTGCTCTATCCTGCTTTATAGCATAGCCGCAGTCCGTGCATAAGTTGAAGCGGCTATCATTTAAGATGCCGCAATTCTTGCATTCTATATAGCGGAACTTTCTCATACTTTCTCTTTAGGGGCTTGTCTCATTTCAGCGGGCAAAAATCTATTCGCAGTATTCTGCATAACTCTACTAAACCAATCATAGAGCGGTTTAAGGATATCGTCAAGACAGGTTGCTAATAAAGATAGCGGAAAAAGTAAGGCGTGCATAAATAGAAAGTGAAAGGAGGGTTGAATTAAGGACGTAACCCCGTCTTTTGTCTTGGTATATTTTTCGGCATAATATTTAGACTCACTAATTAGTTTGCCTCGCCGCCTACATTCTAACACCCACTTAATAAAAAAGTAAAGAGTGGCAAGCCCGCCATATATAATAGACGGGATTTTTAGTGCCTCCCAATCAATGCGCTCATTCAACTGTAGATAGCCCACAATAGGCAGTGCTGTAAATAGTGTTAAAAAGAGGATAGCCCATAAATCATCATCAGAAGAAATAAGGATATTGAGGGCGATAAATGAGCTAACCAAAATCATTATGGAAATTAGTATTGTTTCAATCATTTTAATTCATTAATCTTTTTGCAAATTCTAAAAATGTGTTTATTACGCTGTACATCATCTTCGCCCATCCGGGCTTTACCTACAGCTTCATCTTCTAGTTTATCGAAAATTTTGGCGAAAAATCCTTCATTGCCTCCATTTTGATAGCGATCACCAATAGCTAAGAATTTAGATTCTTTATCTAGTCGAGACAATAATAAGAACCAGTCTTCCCTAGAGAGCTCTTGAGCTTCCTCAACAACGAAGAAGGTTTTATAAAGTGATCGTCCACGAATAATAGAGCTGGAAGTAAATTCAATCACTTTGTCTTTCCAGAGTTTTTCAAATTCAGACTTACCCAAAAACCTAATAAAGTATTCTACAGCCTGATCAAACATCGCAATAGACTTATCTTCCCAGCTGCCGGGCGAAAATCCAAATTCTTTAATTAGGTGGCGAGTAGTTCTAGCAAAAACAATTTTATCCACTTTTCCTTTTACTAGATACTCACAAGCCAAACCAACCGACATATATGTTTTGCCAGTACCTAAGCTGCAATCAGCAATTATGATCTCATGCTCATTCACTGTCTGTATAAATACTTTTTGATTATGGGTACGCCCAACAACCCCCTTAAACGCCTTCGATTCTTTACTCATTTTTGGTGCCTTTGCTGATGACTTCACGTAGCTTCTCTAGAAGAATATCGTCCACTTGAGTAATGTCAAGTCCATTTCTTCTAAATTCTGTATAAGCTAAAGCCATCAGAAAAACACCAATACTTAATTGTAGATTAGCGGTCAAAGATAAGAAGGCTCCGACCACAAAGACAACGGCTAGACCAAGGTTTTTTGTCATATTGAGCCCTTTCTATCATAGAGTACACAAAATTGGTGTATAAAATTCTAGGAGACCTCTCAATGTATACTGTCGGCGATATTCCAGGCGTAGGCAATCGCAATATTGTTGTTCGCGGCACTGGCGACTCTGCTATCGATAATACTAATTTAGATAATGCTGTTGCCCAATTAAACAGTTGGGGAGAAGGCACCCTATGGATTGAGGGCGACGTTTATTTAACGACGGCTAAAACATTTACTGCCCCGATCCATTTAAAGGGCGCTACTGCGGATGCCCGCATTATCATCACAAATACTAGCGCGAGTTTCGTAGCATTTGGCTGGAACGTCAATTATTCGCCAATTACCGCTAGTCCGCAATATACAGTTACCACACATAAAAATCGCGCGGAATATGTTACGGTTTCTGGTACGGGCTGGACTCCCACTGAGGGCGACTGGTTTGTTATTTGGTCAAACGACACCCTTACAGACGTAGATCCCCATAATAGTGGGGGCGCTCAAAAACCGCTCGAATTACATCAAGTGCAGGAATATGATGCTACATTAGGTAGGGCATACACTGAAAGCCCAATTATTGACTTGATTAGCTCTAGTGGTCGATTGGTCGAAATTACAATGCAAGAAAACGTTGTAGTTGAAAACCTTAAGATAGACCATGATGGTGGTCAGGATGACTATGCTACCTGCCTACAATTTCGCCAAATCAATGGGTTAACCGTTCGTAATATTCGCACTGGACGAAAAGGCGGCGGAGCTATTTGGGTCACATATTGCGCTAACGTAGATATTAGTAATGTGCATATGGAAGGCACTGAGGCAAACGAGCAAGTATATGGCGTCTTGGTCGGAATCGTCAATAATTTAACATTTAGAGATTCTGTAATTTATGGTACGCGGCACGCCTTCACTACTACGTCCGGCTATGGATCGGGATCTAGTCGGTGGGGAAATGCTATTAATTGCATTATAGATAATGTTACTTGTTATGTAACTGATAAAGTGAGTAGTGGTGATGCTCATACTACTAGAGTGGGCTTAGATACTCACGCCGAGGGTTGGGGTATAGTCTTTAAAAATTGTAATGTGTTTGTGATGGGCAGTCTAGCAAACGTCGGCATACAAAGTCGTAGTAGAAATACCCAATTTTTGCGATGTCGAATTATGGGCTCTTATCCCGGTTCTAGCGACACTGGTAACTCCGGTAAAGGTATGCGTATCTATGGATCGAATCACACGGTAGACAGCTGCGTATTCGACGGATGTTGGCGCGGCATTGAAGTCAATTATATCAATTTAGACCGCACGAATAGTTTGACGGTAACTAATTGTACGTTTGCGAATATGAATGAGGAAGCTATTTACGTTAATGCTGGCGCTAATCATACTTTTAGTAATAACGTTTTTAAGAATTGCGGCAATGTAACTAGTAAAGAGATTGTGGACTTTTTGACGGCTAGTGGCGGTCATCTTGTCACAAATAATACATTCATAAAAAATAATGCCAGTATTGCAATTAATCAGCGCGATCACGCCACCACTGATATTAAAGTGTTAGGTAATACCTTTGTTGGGTTTAGTTATCCCACTTCTAGTGGACCGCTAGGCTTTAGAGAGTCTGGAGTCTACGGGCAAAACTATGAGAAGGCATACGCCTTCAGTAATGTTTATGATAGTATTTCGTATGGTGGACGAAAATCTGGTCAGGACGCACTCGGTAATATTAGCGGGGTTCAAACTATAGATTTTAGTGCGGGCAACTACGATAATAAGACGGCGGTTTTAAATGGCAATCTAACACTTAGTGCTAGTGGTGATTTTGCCGGCGAATATTATTTACTAATATCACAAGATATTGTTGGCAGTCGCACTATTACGTGGTCAAACGTCAATTGGAATGGGACTGATCCACAACCTAAAGCGAGCGGTTTATCCGTCTCATTATTCCAACTGTATCATGCGGGCGATGGTACATGGTACGGTTTAGGTTATTTCAATAATTAAAATGATCATTTTTGAAGACGATTTTGGTAGCACTGAAACTACAGAGTTCACCCAAGTGTTAGGTGAACTATATGCAATTTCCAAAGAGAAGAAAAAAGTTAAATTAAATAAGCCTTTTAGAACGCCCGGCGGTCCTAAGAAGTTTGGCGTCTATGTAAAGAATGATAAGGGGAATATTGTACTTGTGCGTTTTGGAGATCCAAATGCCAGTATTAAGCGCGACGATCCAGCTCGCCGCAAATCATTTAGGGCGCGTCATAATTGTCAATCACCCGGTCCACGTTGGAAGGCTCGATATTGGAGCTGTAAGATGTGGTCGAATACGAATGTATCTGATCTGACGTAATATTTAGTTCTTTTAATTTTTTAATAAATGCTGCGTAAGCCTCTTTAGGGGGGAGTGGAATTATAGCGTGCTTTAAAAGCGGGTATCTTTCATCTCCTAAATATCCCCTTAAATAATATGACTCTGCATTAAACACAAGCATATCTATATATTTTACGCGAGGATCTCCGCAGTAAAGTCTGATCTTTATTTTTTCACTTAAGCATTCGCAAATATTATCTTCTACCTCATTTATTGATAGTATTTTTCCATGAGGCGGAACCCCTACAGAAAAGTTTTTTTTGATTGGGCGGATAAAGTCCCCGAGATAAGCCTCACTTGCGTCGTGGAGAAGTGCGGATACTACAATCTCTTTTGGATGTTTTAATAAATACTCAGCTACTTCTGCACATATTACTGAGTGTTGAGCCACACTATAAAACTTTTCTATTTGCCCGCCAAATCTACAGATATTAGAAAGACCGCGCGCAATATCTTCTATTTCAATATCATCGGCAGTCATATTTAGTGGGCAGATATATTTGCCTGTATATGTAATTGTTGTAGTCATTTTATAATATCACACATGAGGTTAGTGTTAACAAAATCATTAAGAGAATGGCTAGTATAATTGCCCCAAATACCGATTTAACAAAATGCGGAAAAAAGAAGCAAAGTATAAAGCACAGTATAAGTAGTAGTGGAATACTTAACATAATAAACAGATCATAATAATGAGAGTGGCGGCAATAAAACGAATTCCATCAAAAAAAGTTTGCTCAGACTTATCCATTGGGCGGAACAATAGTCCGCCACTTATATCTGGCAATAACCAAATTATTAAAAGGATGAAGGGGAGTTCGCCCATTTAAAACAGCTTTACTAGAATTATTAAGAGAAGAATTATGGCGACCGCACACAGTAAATCATAAGCCTCTTTCTCATCCTCTTTTATATCTTTAAACATATAGCCCATTAAAATTATTAAGACGCTTGCACACAATGATATTGATAGCCATATCTTAAAAGATAAGATGTCAGCTACACTAAATAATGACATCGCACGTTAGTTTGGGATGACTCTTATAATTATGCAACTCAAAATCTTTATGAGTCCAGTTAAAAATGGAGAAAAGTTTCTCATCAAGAAAATCGGGCAATACTAATTCGGGTAGAGGATAAGGCTCCCTATTCAATTGTTCGTCTACTACATCAAACTGATTTTCATAAATATGGCAGTCTGACATAATAGCGGATAATTTGCCCGGCTCAAAATTGCCCTCTTTAGCCAACAAACTGAGTAGAAGTCCATAAGACATAATATTGGCGGGCAAGCCTAATACGGCATCTGTAGATCTCATAACGAACAGCAGATTTAATTTATTGCCCGTCACATTTACAATAAAACATAAGTGGCACGGGACTAATGCCATCTCCTCAAATTGATTTGGATTCCACGCCGAACATACCATGCGGCGGTCATATGGATTTTTATGTAGTGTCCTCACTATATATTGTAGTTGGTCGTACCCCTGACCGTTAAAACTGCGCCACTGACACCCGTAAATTGGACCCAAATCGTCACACAGCCTTTGGTAGTCCATTTTCTCTAATTTAGACATTGGGGTAAAGTCGCCGGTATATTTACAGTCTGCCTCCCACATTCTCTGCACTTCTTGTGGATTGCCCCACTCATCCCAAAAGTGGCAGCCGCGCTCTTTATACCACGCCTTCTCTCTAATGCCCTTAATAAAGCCCTCTAACTCAATTGCGACCGACTTCTTAGGAATTGTCCGCGTAGTTAGGATAGGGAAGCCGTCAGCCATATCGTGCTCAAAATGGACATTAGCTAACGATAAAGTGCGCACACTACCATCAACTTGTCCTACATTACCGATGGATCGCGTTGGATACTTCTCTTCACCATTTTGTATAATTTGGCGCAATATATTTAAATAACTATTCATAGTGGATACTTAATTTCTTGTGCGTTGTTTAATTCGATTTCGCTTTTAGCGATATTTATACCAACCCTAAAACCCATTACAAATGCCTCGATTTCTGACTCGGACGGCATTCTATTATATTTTTTTAGAAAAAACTGGAAAAATTCTGTAGTGGAGGTCGGCGGTGCCACGGCGCGGTAAGCGGTAGTATGTGACATAAATGAAGAACCGGCTTTCTTTGTTTTTGTGCCTCTTGTATTATAGCATGTGGGCGTCGATTGACTATAATTAAATCACTATCCTCAACGATTTTTTTATTGTGGTATTGCCAACATTCCCTACTATATTCCTTATTAGTGTGCGTAATACTGTCAAACCAATTTAATGGAGTAATAAAGAACTTGCTCTTTTTAATTTGTGGATACGGCAAATATAAATGTATATGGATTTTTCTATCTTTAAATTGTTTTAAAATAGTGGCGTCTAGTGCAAGGTCTCGACCACTCACAATTAAATCGGTCACCTTATTACAATCTAAAATGCCATACCAATTAAGGAGGCTTCTTGGTCCTACGTATGCAGCTTTCATTCTTGTTCTTCAACCCATTTAGTGGTGGAATCTTTAATTAGTCCAAATAAATAGTAGGTCGCCTCTAATTTATAAGTGGTCACTATCTCCACTGGCTCAGTGTATCGCCCATTATATACATTAATGAGTTTGCGCTCTATTTTTTTTTGCGAGTATTTTTGGGGGCAATTTATGTAGCCTACAACTACTAGAAGAGAGGTAAAGAAAAAGATAGATGATAAAATTAGTATTGGTCTATCATCTTTATGTTTGATTAATGGGAGGCAAAGTAGAGTAGTAATACCGCTAACTATAAGGATTCCGACCCAGTAGATGTCAGCCATAATTCCGTTTCCTGCCCGCCTAACAATAAATAGTTGATATAGCCAATTGTATTTTCATTAGCTTGAGCAAAGCGTTTGCGGCTATTGTAGAGGCGTGCCAGCACTTTCTTTTCATCATTGGAGATAAAGTCGCCTTCAGCAAGCTTTCTACTTAAAGTAAGCACTAATAGGTTTTCGCCGCCCTTACCGTATTGGGCTCGTAACTCCAGTCCGCGTAAAGCATTAGTTTGCATTTTTGGGGTTGGTAGTGATGCTTCGCTTGATTTTGGTGGTATCCATTTCCATGATATGGCGGTATTAGAGGATTGGAGATCTTCTTTTTGGCTCAACTCAATTGCTATGCCCTGTTTTTGAGCTTTCTGTTTAGCGTCATCCCCCACATAACATTCGCCACTATCACCCCACTTATAGCCGGGCTTACCATCTTTTTGACAGCGCTTAATGGGCATAATTTTTCTCCATATACTTTTAAGAATCTTTAATATATACACTTATTTGCCTTTAAATTTATTCACTTAGTTTAGAATTCTCAAGTGCTTTTTGGACGAACTTTTCTTCGTCAAATTCAACCTTTCCCAGAAAGGCTACCATACGAGCATTTGGCATAATATATTGTCGTATCTCTTTTTCATTAGTGCTTCTATCAGTTTTGCCAGTACCATTACACGACCAGCATTTGGGATTATGGCTATGGACTTCACCTGTCCCATCACATGTTAGACATTTATATTGCATGTTAAAGCCTACCAACTAACTGAGCTTCTTACTTCTGGACCGCTAGTTACATAATTACCATCATCATCATATAATGTAAAATAATGCGGTTGTCCACAACATTCACATCCTACATCTGTACTATTCTCGCCAGTTATGTTTTCCCATTCATCCACAGCATCTTGTAGAGATAAACCGGTACGATAAGCTTTAGTAGCTAGAGCGCCAAGAAAACGAGTTTTGCAAGCGTCTTTAAAACTTCGATTAGGATCGTCTTTAATCCAATCTACTTTCCAACCCGCATTTTCTAAGGCAAGCCAATCCGCGTCGGTTAGCCACCAATGTCCGCCAGAATTATTAGAATCATATTCTACCTTCATAACTGTCTACCTTAAAAAAGAAAAAGAAAAAGAAAAAGAAAAGTGGAGCGGGCGGCATCGCAGCCGCGTCCTGCGGATTCTCGCTTATGGTACACTAAGGCATTTTAAAGCTCAAACGAATCCCAGTCGAAACTAATTCCGCCCCTATAATAAAACCTTTTTATTCTTCCTCCCCCGACTCCTTATTATAAGCCGCCCATCCCCAAGAGCCCTTAACCGTCTTTCGTCCATTTTCATTGAGGACATACTCACCATCTTTTTGGACATATCGCTTTGGAAAGAGTGCGCCATCTTCCGACTGACCAAATGCCAACTTCGACCGGCAATCCTTATTTTTGCAGACACACTCCGCGTATGAATACTGCTTCTTACCTTCGCCAACTGTGCGGACACGATATGCGTATTCTGATCCACATTTTGCGCAAGCTGGCTCACCAAACACTTCTGTGAGAGATGCCAATTGTTTAAATAAGTCTAGCTGATTGTCAGCTTCTGCCGTAATAACTGTCGTTGGACTAACTCGTACTTGAACTTTCATTTTCCATTTCCTGTAAAATAATACTAAATAAAATTAAAGAAATGGCGGATAAGTACACCCACCAAAACTCTACAAAGGCTTCGCTCTCACTTAATTCGGGACACTCTACCAACTGATAAGTACGAGCTAAACTAATTATAGCTAAGCCGCCAATAAAAGAAAAGAATTTTACCACAATTCGTCCATTAAATAATAAGAGTCATAGTATTGGTCATCAATCTCGTCAAAATCAGGACCAATTACTTCAAATTCAGTGCCGCGCACATTTACTTGGCACCCCGCTAACTCCTCCTCTAATACTTCGGCAAACTCCTCACTAATCGCCGGCTCACCATTTTCAAACTCTAAATAGAAAAGGGCGTAAGCCTCATGCCACGCCCCATCTCGGTCAATATATAAAGGGCGAACTCCCTTAAACCCACATTCCTTAACTTTATTTAGAATCTTTTTTACCTCGATCATGACCTGCTCTATAAAGCTGGGCAACGTCAATCCACCGTTGTAGTGTTATTCGTTGCTGTCTTAAACGCTCGTCATAAACGTCATACGGTTCATTATTAAATCTATGTTCGCCAAACTTTTCTACTAACTTCGTAACCCTCGTCCAATTGACGTTCTGTGAATTTTTCGACTCAATTTCAGAATATTCACGCCCACGTAGAAAGGCATATGCTAGTTGTGCCCATCGAGCTTCTTCTCGCACATCAGTACGCCGATGATGATTTAAGCTTTCTCGAATGGTCTCGTTTTTAGTTTTCTTCTCTTCTTTACGAATAATGCGGGCTTCTACCGCTAGACTTTTGATTTTAACTTTTAATTGGGGTAAGTATAACATATTATTTTCCTTCTCTTTTTTCTTTATTTCTTGTAAGAAAATTAACCGATAAGAAAAGGAAAGGGTTAGGGCGGTCTAGAAGATTCACGTCATCTTTTTGTACTCCTTATATTCTTTAATAGATTGGCAAGCTAGTTTATCTTTACATTTATTTTTATGAAGGCGTCCTGTATGACACCATATACAAGTACATCTATGACGAACTGCCATATTTACAATCAGGTCAGTGCTTGCAATGACAGTCGGTTGAGCCGCAATCAGATTCGACGGAGCAAGTACATCCATCTTTACATTTATCACAGCCGCATTGGCAGGATACTTGAGCACAACCAACAAATAGTAATAGAAGTAGAGTAATAAAATGTTTCATAATGACCTCTCTACTATATTTACACCAAAAGCACTAAAGGTAAAGGGTGTAGAGGGAATCGAACCCACTTCTCCGAGATTGAAAGCCCGGTGCAGTGCCATACTGCGATACACCCCAAGGGGTTAACCCTTCACAAAGTCGGCAATTAATGCCGGGACATTTGTATCAAAACCTACAACGTCGAGCGAGCCCGCGTCAGAAGGATCGGCAATACTAAATCGCGTAGCTGTCATCCCGCAAACCACTAGCTTAGCATTGTTTTTAGTCTGCTTACGATAATCTTTAAGGGCTTGAAACGGATGTACTCGACCAGCATAAGTCTCATTATCAGTTAAAACGATAAAGCAGTCCACATCATTTCTCTTTTGGAGAGCGTCTACCATAGGTAGTGAGCAGTCAGTTCGCCCCCAAGGCGTCCTCAAAATCGTGTTAACTACCGTCTTCAAATCCATATTGGCATTCAAATTAATATCTACCATACGGTCGTGAAAACCACGAGTTAGCGTATAAGGCTCCCTCTTAATACACGTCATTGCCATAACTGCCGCCCCAATTACTGGGGTGATCATTGTACCAGCAATAGTTCCACAACTCATCGATCCAGAACAATCAATACCAAGGTAGTATCGCTTATTAGTCGGCTCCACATTCTCAAACGCCATATAGAACGCATCATCTAAACACTTGACAATATTTTGATCGACGGTCCAAGTATTTGAGCCTAACACTCCCCTACCATTAGAGTAGGTGAATAAAGCGTTAATAATGGTTAGCGGATGTACCTTCGACTTTCTTACACTGTCCTGAGATAGTGCCTGAATTACAGAGCGAGAGCCAGATGAGAGCGGCTTTAGTAAGCCAACACTACTCATTTTGCCTAGATTTCTTAACATAGCAATCATGGGCATATTCGTTAGTAGTGCCTCCCAAACCCGCACACTATTTAAGTGTGACGTATTTAAATGCTCCCTAACTAGACCATACTCATTAATTAGAGTAATAGCCCGCGCCTCATCACAAACCTTAGCCTCTTGTACCGCCGCCAAATAATCGTTCGTCTCACTCTCTAACTCACTTGACTGCCAAGCCTCATTTTGACAGATATACTTAAAAACGTCGTTTAGCTCAGCATTATCGGTTTTAGCGTGACACAACCGCAGAACGTCGCGGTGAGTCCACGAATTGCGGTTGGCATACTTCGTTGCCTGATATGCTACACTCTTGGCATCCTTATTCAAATACCAGTTTGCCACAACCGACTTAAGGCGCTTACCCCATCCCCGCAATGAGTTGGCAGACTCCACAAACTCAAATAATTGGGTACCAGTCTTACACACTACATTTAGACAATCGCCAATATCATAACCATTAGAGATTAAAAGTGCGAGTGCAAAAATGGACGGGCTAGTCTTCGGTGCCCGATATCGGAAAGCCTTGATAGTGTTAAGGGTCTGCTCTAAATTGTCGGCGGCACAAGCCAATACACATTGAGCATTCTCAACGGTCATCTTTTGCTCTCTAGCGTAGTAAGTGCCCCCCTCATTGCCAAGCACTAAAAAGCGCTCTAACGTCTTCCACTTATCCAGTGCAAAAACATAGCCGCCTGCATTATTCTTCACTTGATCGTTCTTTACCTTGGTAGTCTGAGAAGTCTTAGTTAGGTGCTTAGCGTACATTTTAAAATCCTTTGTGTAAAAAAAATAGACAAGTTGCTTAATTAGGAGGACATCATTAACAGTGATAACCTAATTAATTCGGTCTATAGCCGCGACGTTAGGAATCGAACCTAATCTACTCACTTAACAGGTGATAACGAAATTTAATCGGTCGTGGACAAAAGCTAAACTTCGGGTTTAGTGTGCAACCATTACACTTCGTCGCGTCAAAAATCAAAAAACTGCCGCCCTAGGAATCGAACCTAGTCTACCCGCTCCCAATGCGATAACGAAATTTTATCGGTCGTGGACAAGTATTAAACTTCGCGTTTTAGGCGTGCTGCCAATTACACTAAGCGGCAAAAATAAAAAAAAGACAAGGTAGTGTTAGTGGGAGGTACATTATCAAGGTAACCCATTAACGTCGGTCTTTTTAGTGGGCGGAGTTGGATTCGCACCAACATTCTCCGATTTATAGTCGGCGATATTACTTATACGACCCGCCCTTGTATACTACTAATATATCCGTCTCACTTTTAAAAGGCAAGTCCGTTTGCCAAATTTTTTCAACTTTTCTTCAATAGCGGGAGCGGGATTCGAACCCGCGACCTTTAGCTTATGAGGCTAACGAGCTTCCTCTGCTCCATCCCGCAATATAGTATTTATACAATCAATAGATAAGGCTGGCAATAGTATAAATGGTAAAAATACGATAACTATTATTAGCGTTAGTATACTTGGGGCTTTATCTTTTTGACAATTATATAAAATAATATTAAGTATAATTAAAGCACACCAAATAGTTGCAATTGACATTTTAACCCTTGATATAGTTTATAAGGCTCTATTAGGCTTAAGCCCGACATCGTTCCGCAATTTACCTCAACTAATACCCATGTATCATCTTCGCGCTGAGCAATGTCTAAGACATAGAAGTTGCAGTGCTTACTAGCGATTTTAGCAATCGTTTTCGCTAAGTCAATGGCGGCTTTTGGCGTTTCACTCTTAAGTTCATCGGCAATACTCCAATAGTAGGAGTGAGCCAACAATTCATTCTTATAGAAGAAGAAGCGGTATTCATTGGTAAATGGCAGTCCATTAATACCAATTTCAAAAGTCTTGAGCTTCTCGTATCGCCGATATAGTACGCCTTGTGAGCCAATTAAGGCATCATTTAAGAGATCGCAGCCAATCCGTATAGCTTGTTCGCGGTTTGGCGCATACATTTTGGTATTCCACTGCCACTTTTTACTATTCGTCTTCCCCTTAACTACATAAGCAATATCGAGGGGGGCGTGAGCAATATTATGGATAGTCCATGTATCAAATGTAAATTTTCTTAAATCATTATACCAGTGGAAGTCAGCCACCCATTTGTGTTGTTCATAACTATTGATAAGGGTGCCGCCTAAATTTTTAACATCCTTCTCTAATTCGTCATAATAAGGGAGGGCGGAATAACGCGGAATAACGAAATCGCCGGACTTAATTTCAGAGCGGCAATCAATTAGGTCAAAGAATGGTGCCGCCCCATCCTTTTCTTCTTGTTCTACGACGCTGTTTCTAAATAGTACTTTCATTGAGTTTGATCCAAGAATTTTCGTGATAATATATTGAGACTAATCATAAAAATCATTATCCCATAAATCATATTGTCGTCTCACTAGATAAAATTTCTGTCTAAAAGAGACATTCATAACACGCCACTCTTCTTCAGAGTATCTATTAGATTTACTATTATTACATTTCCAACAGCAAACAACGCAATTATCTACTGAATAACCTAAACTATTATCTTTTCTATCTAAATTGTAGCCCCATCCATTTTTTCCAAGGTGGAATTTTGCAAAATTAACATATGTATAACAATAAGAGCAATAAGGATTTTCTGTAAACTTTACAAAATCTTTATAGGAGATCGAGTTAGATAGATTTTTTCTTTGTGCTAATGCAATAAATCTATTGTATAAAGCCTCATACTCTCTTAGGTTAGTGCCGCTCCATACTTTGCGAGCTTTATCTAATTTTATCTTATCCGCACATTTTTTACAAAACCCAGACCAGTTTTTAAATGCATATTTATTTATAGTAGCGGTATTCTCACACTTAATACACTTACATTTATAGAATGGAGTTTTTTGTTTTTTTTTGCCTATATATTTATACACAGTTTCTATAATCTGACTACTTAAATCCACTTATAACTCCATATTAAAATCAATCTCATCTAAATCATTGAGGCTTGCTCCAATTTTGTAAGAAGTGATTTCACTTTCTTGCGGTGCAACCTGCACTACTTCCGAATTCATCCACGGCTCAATCCATCCTCTAATTGGCGACCGCTTGATATTAAATTGTTTAGGTAAACCAATCATTTCCATGCGCGAGTCAGTTAACCATTCAATATATTGGGACATAATTTCCGAATTTAGACCTAATAATCCTCCATCTTTAAATAGATAGGAAGCCCATGCTTTTTCTTCATTGGCAGCGTGATGGAACATTTCTATAGCTCTATCACTACTATTACGAATAGCGTCTTGAAAACCCTCATCTGGTGAGTTACGCAATATATTAATAATATTTTGAGTTATAGATAAGTGTACTGCCTCATCTCGTTTAATTAGTTTGACAATATCGGCATTACCGATCATCTTTTTATTTTCGCCGAAATTAAACGCACACACAAAACTAACGTAAAATCTAATAGCCTCTAATATATTAATAGATATTAAGGTTAGATATATTTGTGTTTTGATATCATCTTTAGCGTGCATCAATTTATTATATTCGCCCGCTACACTTTCACAACGCGCTAATATCTCGGCATCTAATAAACATTCATCTAAAATAGAAGACGGGTCAGCATAAACGTTTTGAATAATATATGTATATGCATAAGAATGAATATTCTCAAAAAATTGCCAAGTACTCAAACACACTTCGAGCTCTGGATTACTGACGTATTGTGTCACTGTAGGTACACCACGCGCAATAACAGAATCCATCAAAGTTTGGAATTGTAGATTTTTGGTAAAAATAAACCGCTCATTCTCTGTCAATACCTTAAAATCATTACGATCTTTTATTAGCGATATTTCTTCTGGTCGCCAATACAAAGATAGTTGTTTTTTAAATAGATCTAAGAAAATTTTATGTTTCGGATTATCATACCTTTGTAAGGCTAAATCTTCGCCTAGAAATAAAGGTTGAGCATGGTAATTTTTATTACTAACATTTAATATTGTTTTCATACAGAACAACCTCCGCCCACACATCCACCGGCTGCGTCTTCATCGCCATCCGGGGAATTAGCGTAATACAAGGTTTTCAATCCATATTTATAAGCAATCAATAAATCTTTTACTAGCTCACTAATAGGAATTAAGCCTTGATCATATTGCGTATAATTATAATAATGATTAGTACTGATAGCCATATCAATCCATTTTTGTAATGTTGCTGCTATTTTTGTTATATGTTCATTACTAGTCATTGTAAAAGCTAAAGTATAGTAATTTTTATAACGCGCATAATTTGGTACAATCTGTTTAAGAGTACCATTTTTCGCTTTTTTTATAGATAATAATCTTCTTACTGGCTCTATACCATTAGTACTATTTTGAATTACTGAACTACTCTCGCATGGCATAATAGCAGTTAAGGTAGAATTTTTCAAGCCATACTTTTTAATTTCTTCTCTTAACCATTCCCAATCCATACTTAATGGTCTATCTACTAATGATTTAGCCTGAGTATTTGCCCAATCTATTGGCAGTAAACCATTTGCATATTTGGTCTCACTAAATTTTGGACATGCGCCGGTATTTTTAGCTAATGAACAAGATTCCTTTAATAAAAAGAATTGAATTTTCTCCATCCATTCGTCTAGTAATGGCAAGCACGCCGCATCCTCATAATATAATTTATTTTTCGCGAGAAAGGCTGCCATATTAGTAATACCTACACCTAGAGACCTACGATTTTTAGCAAAGTTCTCTCCGGCTTTTACTGGGTATTCCTGATAGTCTATCAAATTATTTAATAGTTGTACTATAATAGTACAGGCTTTTTCAAGCTCTTCATCGTTTTTAATCTCTAGTAGATTGAGTGCGCCGAGTATACATATACCAATTTCTCCATTATTATCATCTAGATTATTTATAGGAATTAGTGGGTGTGTCACTTCGACACATAAGTTGGTTGTCTTAACATCGACCGACCATGATCCAGCACTATTAATATGATCAGTATTTGCTATGTATATTCGTCCAGTTTCTAATCTCTCTTTTACTAATCCATGAGCTAAATCTCGCGCAGTAATAATTTTTTTAGTTACATTAGATTGTTCATAATGCAAATATAAAGCATCAAATTCAGGATGCCCAAAAGCGTCATATAAATCTGGACATTCATCAGGAGAAAATAATGTAATGTTTTCGTTCTTTAATAATCTCTCATAAAAAAGCTTACAAAAATGAATGACATAATCCAGTTTTCTGACGCGATTTTCATCAGTGCCAGCATTATTTTTTAATTTGATAACATCTTCAATCTCTAGATGCCAGAACGGAATATTAACGGTTGCCGAACCACCACGAATTCCATTCTGTGAAGTTGATTTGACGGCAGACTCAAAAACTTTAAGAAAAGGAATAACTCCAGTTGATATTACTTCGCCACCACGAATTGGACGATTGATAGCTCGTAGTTTGCCAACATTAATACCGATCCCCGCTCGTTTAGCTGTATACTGTCCGACAGCACTAACACTAGCAAAAATAGAATCAAGACTGTCATCTACATCAAGTAGTACGCAAGAAGCAAATTGTTTAATTTTAGTTCGCACGCCACACATAATAGGTGTGGGTAAGCTAATTTTAAAAGTTGAAAAATAATCATAAGCATCTTTAATTTTATTTAATCTATCTTCATCTTGACTAAATAAAACCATCGCGATCATCATATACGCGAATTGCGGCGTCTCATAAACCTGCCCAGTTTGTCTATTCTTGATTAAGTATTTATCGATAAGTTGTTGTAGCCCGCTGTAAGTAAATCTACTATCGCGGCTATGTTTAATATAGCCACCTAATTTATGAATTTCTTGCTCTGAATACCAAGATAATACTTCATGTGTATAATTATCTAAATCTACCATACTACGTATATAATCAAAAAAACGCGGAGGTTCTTTTTCCCCCCATACATCTTTTCTTAATTTATAATTTAAGAGGCGGGCAGCGACCCATTGGTAATTGGGATATTCTTCAGAAATCAAATCACTAGCAGATTTAATCAAAACTTGATGTATTGTATCAGTAGATATACCGTCATATAAACTTAATTCTGCATGTACAGCAATATCAGACACTGATACATCAGTAATATCTTCGACTGCCCAATTTAGTACTTTATGAATCTTATCTACATTAAACGGCTCAAACTGTCCGCTCCTCTTTTTTACATTAATTTCCATGATGCTCTAATTCTTTAAAATTAATTTGGCTTTGTATTTTTCTTATCTCGCTCATCAACCACACTACTTCCAGCCACCTCGGAATAGATTTTAAGCGAGCTTCGAGGGCGGCGAGTTGATCTTCAAGTGTCATATAGCAGTATACACACCTTACTTAATTTGTTCCAGCAATTTCTCGATATTTTTTACGTTTTGGTGGATGAGCTCATAGTTCTTATGTAGTCCTTTTGCGCGAGCCCTTTTGATTGGTAATTGCTTAATGAGGGAGCCTTCCTCATAGCCGACTACTTCCACTTTAGCATCCTTACCAGTGTCCTCTTTAATATAGCAGCTTACATAATATTCAAGCTCACGAAACACGTAGACGCCACTACCATTATAAGCTACTATACAAATACAACCATAATCTTTAGCGGCAGTTTTTACATCAATTCGCTTACCATCAAAAATAAAGTCATATTTATCGCCGCCCTTTTTGTAAGCAAAGTTGTAAGGCAAGCCGCTAATTAGGTGGAATGCCATTTCGCCCAACAAGCCCGTCCTCTCCACCTTTATCTTATCGTCTTTCGTATTAATTAAGCCTCGCCCATAACCACCCTTTTTACTGGAAGCCCAATAATTATTGGCGGCATTTAGACAAACATTATAATGTTCTTCATCTATATATACTAACATGTGATGATCAACTCATTCTTTTTTCTTTGACCGGTTATTGAGTATGATGCATCAACCTCATGTATTTTTGCAAAACTATAAAATTGGCGGATTGTGGGATGATCGTCATATGATAAGACCCAATTATGACTGCTATTAAATAGAGCCTCAGACAACCTCCAATGGTCCGATGCGGTAAAACTATGTTGATATAACTGAGGTCCTTGCTCAAAGTAAGGCGGATCTAAATAGACAAGCCCGGCACATTTTTTATCGGACAACACAGCCTCAAAATCCCAAGTCGTTATCCTTACATCACCAATCTCTTTTAAGAGGTTATGAACGTCAATAATGCGCTTTGATATTTTTTGGGGATTCCAGCGACAAGCCACATTATATTTAGATGTTTGCGCCTTACCACCAATTGGACCGCCAGCCATTACGCCTAATCCAGAATAAGAAATTTGGTGAATGGCTAACTTAGTTAAAGCAATATCAGTGACATCTTCTACGCCTTTTGGGGGTGAGTCTAAACTCTCTAACGCACTCTTAAATTTATAAAAATCATCTACACAAGGCTCATACTTTTTTATCTTGTGTAGAAATTTTAAAGGGTAAAAGTAGACCGCTTTCCAAAAGGACGTGATACCACAATCAAGATCATTCATCCATAAAGATTTTAACTTCTTCTTTTTTATAAGGCGTATCGTTTCATTGCCAGCCCCGCTAAAAGGTATAATCAAGTGTGGTTGGAATCGCTCAAGTAAGAACGGCTCTAACTTTGGATACAATCTAGATTTACTGCCGGGGAACCTAAACAATTTTTACTCCAGAAGATGTTAGCTCAATATGACTTTTAGTGTGTTTATCTAGCGCCTCTAACGTTGAGTCTAAATCGCATCCCTCTATATTTCGCTCTTGTGTTGCTAGTTTAATAAAGCGTGCTACTTCCGAACTATCATTATTCAGCACTTTGAATATCTTCGCCCAACTCTTGTTCTTGAGGTGCTTCTTGTCGATCTTTTGCATTTTTAGACCCTTTAGCTTCTTTCGCTTCTTTTGCCTGTTTTCTTTTTTGTGGGACTACAGAATTTCTTACCCACATATCATAAAGCATATCGCCGTTATCTGCATAGAATGTACGACGACGAACTCTACCATCAGCCGTTAATAGTGGCTCACCTAATTTATTCCTCATTACGATAGAAATCTCAAACATAAAAAACCCTCCAAGTATATTTTACACCTGGAGGGCTTTATGACAATAGGATATATAGAAAAAACGGTTATGCAGGAGCTCGTAGACCAACCGTGTCTGGAACCGTGATATCAGCCGCCTTAACGTTACCTGCCACGTTTAAGATTACCGTGTGTCCACTGATTGCGTCATCTGTTGCCAGCGACACGTTCGTAGTGGTTACGTTACAAGGGCTAACAGAGCCCGAGAATGACTGCCAGCCAGCTGCATAAACTCGTGAGCGATAGCCACGGAATTGAGCCAAGCTGGAACTCCCATTACTCTTGCCGGTTTGTAATACCGTATTTCCCTGACCAGCAATTGAGGTTGTAACTTTTTGCATAATATATTGGCGTTGGGAAACCGGCGTAAATGTGCCAGAACCAACACTATATTTTGCGTTTGTCAAGTTAATGCCGGTACAGCTTAGGTAGGGAACATCCGTGACTGTGTATGTCCCAGATGATCCGATCACACCATATGTGCCGTTGTGCGGGTATGACGCTCTAAGAATTTGAATAGATGTGCCAGCTGCATAAATAGTATCCAGCTCAAAGGCAGCATTACCATTCCAGTTTTGCATATCTGCTACGGTGCCACTAGCAGTGCGTAGAATTTGACCGCAATCTTTGGTAGGTACTGCCTGATTATCATATTTGGTTGGATTTTTCTGCGCAACCTCAGTAACATCGGTTCTGCTGCTCAAGCTCGTAGCCATCGAAATAGCCGACTTGTTATTATTGACAGTAGAACCTGAAATATAAAATGTAGACATCTTGTGTCCTCCTTTAATAGGAAGTACACATTTAGGCAGTATCCTCGCTTGGCGATTTACGTAAACCCTTACTACGAAAGAGGTTAGATAATTGTACCCGGATTTCTTTCTTAACTTGGTCTACATCAAATAGGCTGCCAAAGTTTACGATTGCTCTATAACGCGATACCGGAATTAGTCGTTCTACTCCATCTACATTAGATATAGTGCGCAATCTTCGAGCCGATAAATTAAAGTTGGTTTCAATAACATAGTATCTAAAGGCTTTATTGGCGTATTGTTCAATAAAGGTTTGAAAGAATGATTCGCCCCCCTCCTCACTGTGTGGAGAGAACATACTACCTAAATCAATTTCTGAGAATTCAATTTGTCTACTCATTTCATTTCTCCACCGCCAAGAATTTGTAAGGCGTCGATAAGGGGCGATTCATCATAATGCGTCGTTAACTTCTTTAATAGTTTGATAACGGCGGTTGCGCCGCGATGATCTTGTTCTTTTGACTTAATCATCTCTTTTTCATGGTTGCGCAAACAATTCAATATATCACCATTAAGTTCGCCACTAGTAAGTAAAAAGATAAGCTCCGCTATATCAGTTGCTTTACGTGCGGGAAAATCAGACAACATATCAATGTATATATCGCCCTTACTATCTAGACCAATTAGCATGGTAAAATCAGGGTTATTTGGGATAGAATCCATCGGCGAAACCTTTCTCTATAGCTTGAGGAGCTGTTAAATACCAATCTTTCTTTATATTCCGTAAAAATGTCGAGCGAGCTATCGTGGACCGCCGCAAATATTCATCAATCATATTACTAAAAATGTGCTCACTAATTTGGTAGGCGGCTTGTATATTGGTGGAAGTAGCGTCCATCACACAAGACCATTCGTGCATCATTAATACAGAGTTTTTAGATAGAAATCTGTAGTCGGCAGCCTGCAATAAATAAGAGGCGGCAGAAGATGCCTGCCCTAATACAACTATGTTTACTATGTACGGCATAGCTCTAATTAAGTCAAATAAACCTGCTGCCGAATGTAGTTCGCCCCCAATAGAATTTAAATAAATAGTGGCGGGCTCTTTATTTTCGTCCCTCAACAATAAAAGATTTTTCGCTAGTTTGACGGCAAAATCATCATCAATTTCGCCGAATGCCAATATCTGGCGAGATCCAATTAATAATCCATCATCGGTAAGGTCGGCGTTATGCCCATGACGGCTTTTGTCTTTTTGACCAGACATACATTGGTTTTCCGCGTTTATCGACTTGTTTTGCGGTAGTATAGTAAGATCGATATGATTGTACTACATCACCACATTTATGTTCGTCAGGCATCGCTAAGTAATGTGGGGTTAAGCCACAACTATCAAGGACGGGCGGATTTTTTTTACACCATAATATGAAGTGGGAGCAAAAATGTTGGTTGCCAGTTCTATATGTATATTCTTCGCATAAACCTATAGAGTGGTCAAGTAGCCATTTGTAATTTTCGTACGAAAGTTTTGCCCACTTTGTACATCCGTGATGTGGATATCCATGACCGCGAACATTACCTTTTTGGGTAAGTGGGGCGTTCGCAAGCACGTCAAGCGGATATAAGTTTGCCAGCATAATACATGATTCTGATGGCATTTTAACAACGTGACGATCAATAAGGGACTGGGCTGCTATAATGGGATTATTGTGAACTGCAAAAATGTTCATTGAGGTAATTACTATCTAATTGATCTAGGCTAATGTTTCTATCATCTATTAAATAGTCGTATACCGGCTTTTCACCTACTGACAAATAGTGATATTTAACCCCCCACTCTCTTAATTGTCGTGCGGTAAGATCGCGTATATAATTGCGTAAACACGATCTAGAGCCTCGCGCCGTATAAATAGTGATGATATGACCGCTATCATATAGCTCATTAATTTTGGCTATTCGATCTGGATAAGGGGTAGCCTCTTCGTAAGCTAACCCCTCCGTCTTACAGATAGTATTATCTACATCTACATAGAACTGCATTCTAAGATTTTAGCTGCCGTATTTGCCCAAGAGAATTTGGCGGCAGTTTTTACCCCCTCGCTATTATTATGAACTCTATTCTTATACATATCCCTCATATATTGAATAGTTTGGTCAATTTGGTTTTGTCCAATAGTCGCCCACTGACCCTGACCATTAAACCATAGATTGTCTATAGCAGGTTCGAGCGTGTCGATTGCAACCAACTTAGCATTCTGTTCGGTGCAAAACTCGGTGTGTGCCGAGTAATTCGTGGTAATAATAGGCTTATCACACGCCAAAGTTTGTAGAATCGGTAAGCCCCACCCTTCAGCCCGCGTCAAAAATATGCCGCAATCCATACTTCTAATAAAAGCCGCTAAATCATAATCAGTATCCTTCATGGAGTGGATTGTGATCTTATCTCCTAGAGGTGAATTAGCATACATCTCGCGAAAATATGGCATCTGTTGTTTAATCTGTGGTAGGGGGGAATCACACATTACATGCAATTCTACCTTATCCTCTTTATTAAAGGCATTATCTAATATAGCCGGCAATAGTTCAGTACATTTACGCCGCTCAATTTTCCCAATAGTAAAGAAGCGATAAATGCCATCGTCCTCTTTTGCCTTAGAATAGAAGATATTTGAGTCTACGCCCAACGGCACAATGCTAGTTGGCGTCTTAATTCCATTTTGCTCAATTACGTCCTTTCCCCATTTAGATGTAACAAATAGGCGGTCGGGAATCTCGCAACTTTTCCGGCGAATAGCATCAAACTCATTGATTTCAAAAAATGGGAAAGCAATAGATGGGGTGCCATGCAAGCAATCGAATAGATCATACTCATGCCAAATGGTTAAAGATGGCTTATCCTTTTGGAAGTTTTGCAAACGACTATTAATTGCCGCTTGACAAAACTGATAATCATTAGTTGTTAGGTGAGGTTGACCAACTGGAAATAACGCGATAGACTCCCCACTCTCATGGAGAGCCTTCGCGATATTAAAGGAGGCATGACCATAGCCCAACAAAGTGTTAAGTGGACATTTAATGTTCAAGAAACCACCCTGTTAGAATATCTGTAATAGGGAACGTATTTAAGATTAGGAAATCGTCAATACCAGGAAAGAAAACGCAAACATCAATTACATGTACCATATGAAAAGTTTCCTTGATAACCAGTTAGGTTACTATAGTAGTATGCTTGTGGTGGATGGACAACCACAAAGCCGGGAGCAAAGAATGCGCGTTGACGAGGCACTACAAATGTGCGCGGACGAATAACTGGGTGTGCATAACTCCATCGTGGTTGCCACACCCGAACATTTGCCTGCCCAAATTGCCACGGCTCAATATCTGCCTGCCCACTATTTAGATAGGAGTATGGGGGCTGATAAAAGCTGAGGCGGCTTACCCTATTGCCGAATGTGGTTGGTCTATTAATGCCATAATTACCACTAGGGCATTGAGCGTATGCTGTTGTAGACACGAATAGTAGAAAAAGCGCAATAAAATTCTTCATTATATTTTTATCCTTTTAAATTAAATTAAGCCTGTTTGATCTCTTCAATTTCTTCTTGTGAAAAATCTAGATTAGATGCTGAGTCGTTATACGTACATCCTTGCGCACGCATTGAACGATAACTATTAAATTTAGTGCCGCTATAATCGTATGCAGCCTTAATAGAGCCCGACGTATTACTAAAAGTAACGTTCTTACCAGCATCAAATCCTAAAGATGAGCCAGTAGTGATAACGTCAAAATTAGTTCCCACGAATACAAATTGCCACCCCTTCTCCTTCTTAGCGTTGATAAGGTCGCGTACATTTTGGTGGTTATATTCCTTGCTTGCATTTTCCATGCCGTCCGTGACAATTAAAAAGATAACGTCGCGGTTACGATTGTGCTTATCAATATAAGTGACGGTCTTTCCAATTGCGTCTAAAAGAGGGGTGCAACCGCGCGGCTCAATATTAATATTTTTTACCTGCTCCATATTTACATTATCATAAACCAGTTCGAATGGGGCGATATCGTCAAATTGAACAAAGGTAAGAAAAGACTTTGGCAGCTCTTTTTGCTTGGCAATGAACGATTGGAGTCCTTCTTGATGATCATTTCGGTTGGACGACATTGAGCCGGAACGATCAAGTACAACTACTACGTCCGTCTCCTTATGTAATTGTTCTTCTAACCTGCGGAGCCTATTCTCTATATCAATTAACTTATCACTCATATATTTATCCCCAATATTTCATTATCAAAAATAGAACACTAATGGCTACAACTAGTAAAACCATAAAATTGTAATCCGAATCTATCCAGCCCTTCAATTCATATTCACGCCCATCTACATAGAATAGTAGAGTGGGAGCCCCAAACATCAAGAGCCAAAACACAAAAAAGGCGGCATATTTTAAGGAGTGCATATTAAGCTCCAGATGAGCCAAATCCTTTTGCCCCACGATCAGTCTCGTCTAAAAAATCAACCTCAACAATATCAACATGTAATACATCTTGACTTAGTACTTGAGCAATTTTATCGCCCGGCTTAATTATATATTTTTGCCGCTCGATTTCGTCTTGCACCCTATCATTGAATTCTGGCTTACCTCCATACAATCCAATAATTTGAAGTATACTGCCAACATTGAGGTTTGTCAAGCAAATAATGAGTTCGCCCGAATATGATTTATCAATTACGCCGGCTAAACGATGAATTCCTTTACTACCTAAACTACTGCGGTCCCACACTAAATGGTGCGAGTTACCTTGAACAGCAATCCCGGTCTTTACTTTTACAGTTTCGCCGGGCAATATTTCCACGTATTCATCCGCATACACGTCCCATCCAGCATCTGTAGAGTGTGCCTTAGTGGGAAGTTTAGCCGTATCAGTCAATCTTCTTACTTTTAGTCGATCCATATCTATTCATCTTTTCTAGTAAAACTTGTTTTAGTTGAGGATTGGATTCACCTAACACTTCAACCAACTCATAACTTTCGCGTAAATAGTTTGAGGAAGTTGCAATTTTGTTTCTGCTGATATTATCTAAGCGGTCACATAACTTAATTTGCTGTGTTAGATTATCGCATTTAGCTAGTCGATCTAGTTCACGCTTCTTTCTAGCTTTACGATTTAGCGCGGGATATTTATCCTTTGTAAATTCATTTGTTAGATTCAGAACATGATCTACTACAAAGTCGCCAAACCTTTCCCTTAAATGTTTTTCAGGGCATTCTGTATCCTCTAATACGTCGTGCAGTAAGGCAATATTGCGAATTAAAATTTCATTGTAATCGTGGATGAAACAGAACGTATATGCTGCCACTCTAACGGGATGTAGATAATATGGTTCGCCATCATCTCGAAACTGATTTTTATGCCAGAACATACAGTCTGGTAGAGCATCAATCATTGAGAATTCTACTTCTCTGTAAAGGGGCGATCCATTATAAGTCCCTTTGTCTAAGCTTCTAATATATTGATGTAGCCGGGCAATCAAATTTTTGGTATATAACATCTTTAAGTCCAAAGGCGTGAATAGCTTTTAAACACCCAATACAAGGTTTAGAGGCGCCTAATATAAAAACGCCATCTATTAGTTTGACTCGGCACACATAAATTTTACACTTCTTTAAATGTGGTGCCGGATACCTTCTTAAGAAATTGTGAATAGCGTTCACTTCAGCATGGTTATACAAAGCCAGGTCATGCTTCTTAAATTGCCGGGCTAGGCGGCATGAATTGTAGGAGTTGTGTCCTATACTCATTATTTTGCCCCGGCGTGTAATAGCTGCTACTACTCGGCAACGTGCTGTCGGTTTGAGTTTGGTCGCCACCCCAAACAGTTCCATCATTATGCTGTTCATCTTTATTGATTATAATTGTGGGCTTTGCAAAAGTGATTCCTAAAATAATTCCGACGACAACAGCTAATACGTGTGTCCCGACTAAGATGGCTAATTGAGCCTTTGATCCTAATCCTAATAACTTTTCTAATAGTGCTAACATAATTTTTCTCTCTTTAATTTTATTGATGGAAAGGACACAAGCCGGACTCGAACCGGTAGATTGCCCAGCGCAACTTGTGTCTGGCGTGGTTTTATGAGCGTCGTGCTAGAGCCTTACGGGCTCGCGTCCGCGTCTCATCAATACCGAATGCGCGAATAATTCGTCGCGCGCTAGTGCCGGAAGCCTCAAACTCTCGTCGTGTTAGCTTCCCCTCACAGAAAGAGCGTAGCCGGTCTACGCCAACCTCATTTACTACTTCAGTCCAATTAATCATATCTAAACCTTTTAGTGCCCGTGCTAGGGCGATAGTCAAACCAAGTCTCCGTACAAAAGAATCTTTGAGGCTGCATATTGTTCCACCATGCGCCACTAACACACCATCTTTAAAGATGTCTACTTCTGTAGCGCCACCTTTAGCGTGAATATCGCTGCCGTCATAACCGTATGATGCAGCTTGTGCTCGTGTGAATGGACCCACTACATAGGTCTTATCACCAATCTTAATGTTGTAATAACGAGTGTGCTTTACGAAGACTTGCAAGCCTTCTTGTCGTAATTCTGATACAGTCTTCACTGAGTCGAACCTTATTTACGAGTCTTGTTAACAGGAAAATACTTCAGAACAAAGTTAGTTAGCTGCTGTTCACTTTGACCTCCTATAATCTTTTCGCCTCGGATAATAGTTGTCGGAAGAGATGTTACACTATTTATTTTAGCAGCATTCGGGCAGTCGTCAACATCAATTTTGGCAAAGAACACATGCTTGTTTTGGTCAGCCACCTTTTTATAGATGGGGGCATAATTGCGGCATGGTCCACACCAGGTTGCCGAGAAAACCTCTACCACCCGAGCTCGCTTAAACTTCTCCTTAAATTTATTATACTCTTCGTCACTGTGAAATTCCGCGTAATTTTTAACTGGTTTCCCCGGATTAATGGGGGTAGGGGCAACTGGAGAAGGTTGTGGCGGTATAGGAGAGGATTGGACCTCACATCCGCAAATTAGTAAGGTAAAACCAATTATTAGCCATCCGATTTTCTTTGACATTTTTTGCGCCTTCCTTGGTGTAGTACACCTTATAGAGGGTTAATTTTATGGACTTAAAAACTGTAGTCGCTATTGCCGCACTTATATTTGGTGCCATCTTAATCTTTGGACCACAATTATTGGCGATTTTCTCCAATATTAAAAGTGAGGCGAAACCTATATTTGAACAAGAAAAAAAGCCTGATATGAGCGACATCGAGTGCTTGGAGTCTTTAGTTAAGTTGGTTGAGGATAAGGAAACGTCAGATTATCTTATTGATAAGGTCGCCCCTAAATTAATTAGGAAGAGGCTACAATGAATAGCAATCAGGTTGTAGGGGTACTATTAATAGCCTCTAGCTTATTTTTACTATTTGGCGAAAAAATTGCGCTTCCAGGACCATCGCCATCTAATCCTGTAAATCAGCAGTTAGTTCAAGAGATTAAATCCGTAATGGTTGGACCTACTGCTAGTGAGGATGCTCAAAATCTTGGGCGGTGTATGCTGGCATGTGCTAATCTATTTGCTCTAGACTCTCAAAGAGAGACGCCATATTACCAGAATATGGAATCAATGAAATGGGCAATTAAGAATGTTGGTGATTTGAGCTACCCGTTGGGGTGGAAAATGTCGGATAAGTATCCGCAAGCTCCTCAGAAGTTAGGTCAATGGCTTGAAAGTCAGGTTGGCAAAGAGCCAAGTGGGGCTGTTTTAGTAGAAAAAATGCGCGAACTTGGATATGCCTTATTGGAGGTATAATGTTTAGATTTCTTATCATTTGGATTATTTGCGCGTCAACATTATTTGCACAAGATAATGCACCTAAATTAAATTTTGGTTTATTGCCGGTTGATACTGAGCTAAGTAATGAAATTGCACAAAATGTATATACGCAACAATTACGCAATTTAGTTAAATATAATGATGATGGCGATGCTCTTATATATCGTTATTATTACAAAATAAAAGAGAAGTATGGTTTATTAACCGAGCTAGAAAAACGCACTGGTCGTATAGCTAGTATGGACCAAGGAGACACGGGTAGTTGTGTTGGCTTTGGAACTACTAAAGCCTTACAAATGACGGCTGCTTGTGATATTTTAGTCCGTGGCGAACCCGAAACCTTTAAATTTGATTTTAGTCCGAATGCTATATATGGCATTATTCGATACGATAATCAAGGTAGATGGGATGGGGCTACTGGGGCATGGGCGTCCGAATCATTAAAGAAGTATGGTACACTACATAATCGTATTTATGGTAATCTCGATTTAAGTCAGGCTACTCCACAAAACGCTAGACAGTGGGCGGCACAAGGACTACCTCGCGAACTAATGGAAGCCGCAAAAGAACATTTAGTTCTAAACTCTGCATTAGTAAGTACGGTAGATGAAGTAAAAGCTGCATTACAAAATGGTTATGGCGTTATATTATGCGCTAACGTCTCTTACAGTTCTACTCGTGATAGTGAGGGCTTCTCCAAGAGAACGCCAGAGGGGTGGTCGCACTGTTTGTCGGCTATTGCGTATCGAGGAGCTGGGTCGGGACGTGAAGGATACCTTATTGGAAATAGCTGGGGTGGTCCCGAAGGGACATGGATTAATGGTCCTATCTATCCAGACGATATGCCTTTTGGATCATTTTGGATAACTCCAGAAAATTTAAGTGTACATTTAAAGGGGCGAGATTGTTATGCAATAGCTGGATATAGCGGTTTTAAAAAGCGACCGATAACTTGGCAGGAAATTTTTAAAGTTGGAGAAGAGATTAATGTCGAAGACAACTAAAAATGGTGTATAACGTTCCAGGAGGAACAGGAAGTGATCGATGAACTAATGTCAAATTTATCAAAAACCGCTATTCTTGGCACCGCCTTATTGGGAGGGGTCGCCATGTATGATGAAATGACCCCGCCTGCCGCTACATATTTTCAACAAGTACAAGTCGAGTCTCAATATGTAGACAATAAAGATGATGACGAGACTGGTCCTTTTAGTTATTCTAAGGTGGAAACTCCAATTATTACTAAAGATACTCCAGGCGTCTTGGTGGATTTAAAAAAGACTCCAATTCCTGTACCAGATTATAATGTTGGTCCAGATAATTCTACTTCTTTATCCCAATCTAATTTTGGATTGGTCAATAAATCTAATTAATATTAAATTCTGTCAACATATTATACGGATGCCCGTGACCTAAATTGTTAAAGCGGGTATTTGCCCCCTTAAGTATGATGGCAAGTGTTTTAAATTGTTCGTAATAAAGATTGTAGGGATAGCTGGTCATATTCTTTTTACCGACTTCAAAGGAGTGCATTGAGTCACACCCTATCGTATACTCTTTAGAGTACCCGTCAACGCCCACAAAGTCCACTGTGTGAGCCTCTAATAGTAGTAGTAAAACTAGTAGGCGAGCGCCAACGCCTAATTTTGAGTCATACCGCAATCTTAATTGTATTGAGCGACCAGGGTATTTTTGTTCAAAATTGTTGACGCGATCTTTAGAGTGATCCCACATAAAGTTCTCAAAACAAAACAGCGTATTGAACCTATTGATATAGGTAGTAAATTCTGGGCGATCAAAATCACACTCATAGCTTAGATGAGCAAAATCTACACTAATGTCTTTTAAGCGTGGATGTAAGAAAAAATGATTGCAAGTAAAGATAAAATCATATTTAGTTTGGTCCCAATCGCACGCATTTGTAGTTGGTCCACCAGCTATTGCTAGCACTTTTTTCCCCTTCACCTGACCAAATAAAGGGTTTTCCTCATACATTAACTCTTTTGAGATAACTAAAGTTTTATCACTAAAATATGAATCACAATATTGTTTGAAAAAATCTTGACTATACACCGAACCGATTTCTTTCTTCTCTGTCTGGCATAGCAAAAATTGGGCAGTATTTTACATCCATAGCGTCCCATGTTCTAGGAGTAATACCGTATGCCTGCATAGCGTAAATTAAATTCTGAGTAATATATGGTGACATATTCAAGCGATGACCATGCCATTCAATCCATAAATGATTAATGTATTTAATACTCCCGCCTTGTATCATATGTGGGAGCACATCATACTCAGCCCCCTCAATATCCATTTTGAGGATAATAAAATCAGCGGGATTAAAATTATCCTTAATAAATTTATCTATATCAAAGCAATCTACGGTAATTTCTTCTCGTGGATAATAATTTGGTTTGCCGGCTTCTAGTATATCAGCCCTAGTCTTTGATAGAGAAGAGCCGCCATCAATCCAAAATTTATAAAAAGTGCGCTGGCAATCTTCAATCCATACTGCTTTATTGATTAAATCTGGACAATACGCATTAAGCTCTTTATCTGGCTCAAATGAGAATATTTCATATGTGTCGGCGTTTTGTATTTCGGCTAAAAACTTCTTTCGAGAGCAACCACAGTGACCACCACAGTCTAAAAAGATTTTTCTACTCATGAATGCTCCTAAAAGGGTTCTTTCGATCTATATTCCCGCGAGCGGATAATCTATTAAAGCCGGGCTTACCATTTCCTCTTTTATGGAATCCAGATACGTCTACGAAAATAGTGGTATACTTCTTTCCTAAGATAGGTTCTGGCTCTTTAAACTCGTGCTTAAAATCTCGAAAATCACCCTCGTTAATTGTCGGTAATCTACAGGATAAATCATACATAAAGCGTAGACGCTTTTCATCATTAATGTGAGTGCCCTTTGCATAATGCAGTGGGGCATGATCGAGAGTTATATCAGTGAGGTAGACCCATATCTTACAAGTTGGGTGAAATGTATCAAAATGACTATCACATTGAACATCAGTCCCACGATAAGCAGGCATACTTTGAATATCTAAATATTCGTACGATGGTTCCTTATCATCCCCAAGGGTCATTTGAACAATATTTCTATATCTATCATTGACTTTCAGCCTACCATTAACGACATCACTGTCGGAGAAAACGTCATCAAGTACAAGGCAGCCATTCTCTCTAAAACGGCGAAGCAGTTCGCTATCATAGGATTTTGCTCTAAGATCTTGTCGTGCGTGATTAATCCGATGTGATAATAAGCAGCGTAACGGCTGTAACCCCTTTTTATTAAGATCGTAATTAAAAATGAGGCGATCCGTAGACCATACAGTAGGCGGCAACTCTTCTATTAGTTTATCTACTTTATAATTAGATATCGATTCTAATAAAGCTTTATCTTCATCTTTTAAGTATTCGTACATATTATTGTCCTATATGTAAATTTCTATTATTAGATTAATCTTTAATTCCATAGTAATTATTTATTTGGCATAATAATTCATCATCAACTGAATATACTGGAATTTGATTCTCTACAACCGTATTTAGTGGCAGTTGTAATTTTTTATATAATTGAATGTATCCATTTTGATCAAGAAGTACGTATTTATGTTTTAGTATTGTGTGAGGTATTAGTTCTGGGTGTAAATTCTCATAATAAGTATCTAGAACAAATTGGACAAATTCATTAAAATCTTTGCGCTCTTTTTTTGGAAAAAAATCGTATGTGACACTATATATTTTTTCATTTTTTACATACCGATCATAATAAGCAGACAGCTTCTCTAGTGGCGGCAACGAAAACACAAAGTGCGCATACTCAGTTAAATCTTGTAGGTGTTCGGTTGGGAAAAAATCCAACATCTCTTCTTTTGTTTTTTGAAGTTTATTTAAAAGATTGTCGGAAAGTCGGTACTGAGATTTGATGCTGAATAAAGAAATAAGAGCATCGCTCTGATGACATTTATCTAATACAGTTAGTGTTGCTTTATATTGATAATTTATAATAGAATACATTTAATCATTTCTTAAAAAACATGAGTGGGGATGATATATTTCTTGATCAAAATTGGAGCGTATGGATTTTTCTATAATAGAAAGTTGTTCTTTCGAGTTTACAAATTTGCGAGGAACAGTTCCCCATAATTTTGAATGTATATGTAAACCGACAATTTTATTATTAAATATCACAACCTCCAGTGGGTCCCCCACCTTACGCATATTTCTTACAGCCTCGAAAGAGTTACAAATATCACACTTTTCATCAAAACAAATAGTGAATTGAGCTTTTTTATATTGATGTGAGTATTCATAAAATGGGACGCCGGCATCCATTATAAATCGTGAATACGGCTCTTTTTGTAGTGGTGAATAATAAAGCTGGAAGAATCTCTCTGAGCATTTTCGCGGATCAAATGATATCTCTTTCACTCTATCTAAATTTATAATAGAAAAAGACATATGTGGACAAAGATGCCATGCCGGCATATTGCTTTTATATATATTCTTGTGCGAATTAGCATATCCGTACGGAGGACCCATAATATCAATATTATGACGCTCCATATATTCTATTAATGGCTTGATTTGACTTACACAAAAGTAATCTGCATCATACGATATGCCATATTTTGTTTTTACATTTATAAGACCTACATCTAGTGCAGCGCCGTGATGATTTCCGCCAAATGGAGTGTTGCTAGTACCTTTTGGGTCATTGGGGTGTTTATTACGTGGTGTAAAATAGCATGTTTTCCTATCTATACCTTGAATCGTAGTTATTCTATCGCTTTTATATTTATATTTTTCATTTTCGACGATAATAAAAGTTTGTAAGTCATGATTATTTTGAAATAAAAATTCAGTATTTACTTTTAAAAGTTCGTCGGTTCGATAGTTAACGCTAAAAAATGTATACATTATATTCTTTATTAAGATCGCTTAAAAACAATCTATTTATTTAAACATAAAACATCAATCATAAGATTTCTTTGAAAGAAACCGTACAACCAATATCTATCTATTTTATAGAAAGCATTATTATAATATATGTAAGTATCATACATATAGCACAACAAATCTACTAATAGATTTATAGACTGATTGAAAAACGCCTCGTTAGTCCATTTATTCAATTCAATTATCATAACACGCACGTTGTTAAAAATATCCGGCGATGACATAATAGTATTATACTCTGCGCCCTCGATATCCATTTTGATAAAGTCTGGCTGATAATCTATAATGTCAGATAATTTTTTTGTTTGTACTATTGTTGAGGTATGTTGTGGCAGATTAGCGTTTATATCACTAGAACACCCACGTTTAAAATTTGTAGTAGTTGTGTAAGCGCAGGCATGATAATCATCGGTATAAGAAAACTCAACAGGATTTCCATCGCCTAAAAATTCACAATATACTTTTGGAGCTGGAATATCATTCAAAGCAAAATTCTTTTGTAATAATTCTACATTATTTGCACTCCCCTCAATACACTCTACTTGTTTTGCTAGCTTACTTAGTAATAAGGAATGTATTCCAATATTTGCGCCAATATCTAAACACGTCATATCGGGCGACACAAATCGCTGCATCATAGATTGCACATGAGGTTCGTATTGTCCAACACTGAGCATTTGTTGTATACTAACATCATTCGGTGGATTTTCTATCTGAAACTCAAAATCTAAACATTTAATTCTATTAATCATATTACTATTCTCGGTATTTCGTCTGATAAGCAACTATTGCCAATAATATTCCACGTCATTCCATGACTTTTTAACCACTGGTTTAATGGTCCACTCGCCTCTATATTAGCAATATTATCCCACGGGAGTGCGCCCGGATTGCCGGGGTTACTTAATTTTGGTTTACCCTCATCCCAAAAATGCTGGTAATTATTAATGTTTACGAGCCCATTTACTAAATCCCACCCAATTGTATATAGTTTTTTAAACTTCATAAACTGCACGAATGGGATCGCAGATTCTCCAATAATGCCGGGATAACACTGCACATTTAACGTTTTGTCTAATGTGTTAGATTCAAAATCTAGAGTAAAACACGTAAATGAATCTTTCACAAGAGGCTTTTCAAAAGGATTTGATACCTTAATAAATAGGTCGCAAGGCTGTTTATCTAATAAGACATTTTTAGGCAAATTGCAAGACAAAATAGAAAATGTATTACTGTAATCGAAGTACACCCCACTCTCGGAGTAAGGTAAATTGCAAGCATTTGCCATAGCGACATCAGTTATATCACCGTATTTAAGGTAGGCAAACTTGATTGCTATAACAAATTTATTCTTACAAAAATCGCGAATTTGTTCTTCAGAAAATAGATTTAAGGATGGACCGCATGATAGTATCACACACTCCTCTTTATTATTTTTATCTCTTAAGTTATTCAGATTAGCCCTATATAATTCCTCACTATCGCTCATTCTTAGATAGCTCCTCTAGTACGTTCGCAATCTTCCTATCATGTTCGACAATCTCACCAATAATTTTTTTGGTTTCGACCGGATCTAATTTAATCGCGAGGCGTACAATATCCATCCAATTCCTATTATTATTTGCCCGAATTTGTTCCATCTTATCGATTAGGTCGTTATCATTCATAAATAGCTTTCCATTATAAAATCGTCTTGCTCAATATCCACATTTACGGACTTACCGATCAGATCGAAAAAGTTGGCAGCCTCTACTGCGCCTTCAGGGCATGGTCTCTTAGTCGTGATATTTTCTTCACTTAATATGTCGCCAGCTTTAATTGGCGTTTTTGCCACGACCGATCTTGTGCCTACCTTAAAAGCTTCCTCACTCATTGTAAAGTCTGATGTCCTATAAGTCAAGCACTGTTCGGCAATTCTTATATTATTGACCATCTCTTTCAATTGAGTGGGGTTGACGGCAAAGTGGTGATCGGGACCGGGCATATTATTGTCTAGCGTGAAATGCTTTTCTATACAGGTCGCCCCCATCGTTACTGCTAAAGAGGGGACTAACGACCCAATAGTATGATCGGATAATCCGTAAAAGTTCTGCACCTGCAAATTACTTTCCTGCCTTTTTAACATCGCAAATAATGATAGAGCCTTCAACTCATTCAAATTGATGTCAGTATACGGAGTAGGATATGCATTATTGCAGTGGAGTAGGGTTAGTTCCTTATCATTTAGTGAGCGGACATTGTCATATATCTCGCACCATATAGAGTATTTCGCTGATTTAATACCTAAAGATACAATCAGTGGAAGTCCGGCTTTAGCCACGTATTTTAGGAAGCGTGGGTCGGTAGATTCAAAGCCAGCAACCTTTAATCGTTTTACGCCAAGCTCTACTAACTCATCTACGGCTGCCTCGTCAAATGGGGTAGACATAAACTCGATACCGTTGTCATCACAGTACTGTTTAAGAGTTCTATGCCAAGATCGCGGTAATTCATTGTCTTTAATAATTTGTCGTATATTTTTATAATTCGCGAAATCTGGCGTATTCTTCGCAAATAAAGTGTCAGCGGCAAATGTTTGAAATTTAACGGCATCGCATCCAGCCTCTACTGCCACATCAATTAGTTTGAAGGCGTTGTCTATGGATCCGTTATGGTTAGAGCCGGCTTCCGCAATAATAAAAGTCATAGCATTGTCCTCAATATTTTTTCTAATAAATCCAAATCGCGACTTGGCATTCCATAATCAAAGTGCTCATATTTTGGTAAGCCAATTATTCTTGTCTTAGCTCTATGCTTAGTGATACGCTCTAAACATCCTATGACATCCCGTAGACAAAAACATGACATATAAGGAGTGTAAATGTCATAATGCGAACGCATATTATCTATTACAAAATTCGCCGCATTATTAAGAGTGATTAGGCGGCGCGTACAATATAGGTCTGTTACCTCAATTTCATCGCCATTAATTATATTAGTATACCACTTATAGAATATGGATTTTTTGCTCAGGATATGACCTAATCGGATAAATACGGCATCACCTAACAACTCCATCATTTGCTTAGTCCCGCCATAGACTGAAAGTGGTGACCCAGCATCTAATGATGAAATGCAGATTGGTTTTGCGCCAGACAGCCTACACTGCTCAAGAACATTTAGTGACCCAATCACATTAGTCTTAATTGCCTCTCTTTTTTTATTTTGGCATTTAAAGGCTCCATTTAGGGCGGCAGTGTGGATAACGAAGTCCGGCTCTACTTCTTTAAAGACATAACTTAATTTACACTTATCTTCTATAGAGCCAATATAATTAGCGTACCTATGACTAAAGGTAACCCCCCCAATTTTTTTTTGAATTTTAGTAGCTAAAGTGCCAGCACCAGTAATTAATATTTTAGGCATTTAGAGCTCTCCCTAAGAGATTTATCAAAGCGTCTTTATCTTCATTAATGAAGAGATCTGATCGTAACATCTTGCCTTGGTATGGGGTTGGGTGTACTCTCTCAATTATTTGGGGGACAACGCGCAATAATTGGGTGCCAGGAATCTTATAAGTCCGCGTAAACTCCATCTCAGTCAGCATTTCCTCGTGGATTTTTTCGCCCGGTCTAACGCCACTAATTTGAATGTCAGCTTTCTTACCCAAGATAATTTCTAATGCCTTAATTACATCTATCATGCGGAAGCTATCCATAATCGGAATAATAGATTCGCCGGAAGCACCATAGAATAAGCTGTCCTCAATTAAGGTGACTGAATCGTCTAATGTAAACAAGAAACGGGTACACTCATCACTAGTTAGCATAACGGGTTTATCATTTTTGATGGCGTCAATCCAGATAGGGACAATTGAGCCGCGACTCATTAAGACGTTGCCATATAAACAGGTAATGAATTTAGTTTGTGAGCGCGTTCCCCATTCCGACCATATAGAGCGAGCAATAGATTTTGAGCACCCATACACTTGGGCTGGGTTAACAGCCTTATCCGTACAGATAAAGAGGGCGGATTTTACGCCGTTTTCGTGGCAAGCCCGCGCCACATTATCGGTGCCAATTATGTTAGTTTTTACACACTCCATTGGATAGAGCTCTAACAGCGGCACCACCTTCTTGGCTGCCGTATGGATTACTACGTCAGGTTTATGGCGATCAACAACAGCATTAAACCGATCAAAATCTCTTATATCACCAATCTCACTTACGACAAATTTAGGTAATAAGCCGTGCTTATATTCATCACGACTGTAAGCAACTATCTTATGATAATTATTCTGGAATCTTTTGATTATCGCGTGGGCTAGAGAGCCCGTCCCAGTTATTAGTAGAGTCATAGTTACACCGTATTTCCGTAATATTCTTCTTTTTAAGTCCGCTTAAGAGCTCATTAAATGGTTTGACTTCAATTATTTTATAGGGAGCTTTTGGTTTGTTCATGATTTATAGATTGCCTCAGCTATCCTAAAGTCTTCCTCATCGTCAACGTCAAATAGCTCCATCTTATTTTCAATAAAGTAAAGGGCGGGATCGTTTTTTCGGAAGGAGCCTAAATAAACACCGCGCCGCATTTCCTCACACTGACCAGCATATAAACAGTGGGCAGCCACATAAGTTTGTTTGTGAGGATATTGATCAAACTCTTTAGTGTTAAAAAATTTAGTGCCGATTGGGTAAATATTACCGCTAGTATCCCACGTATAATTCTTAAGGCGGTATACGCCAAAAGCGCTATTGTAACGTGACTCTACGAAAAAATTAGTGAAATCCTCAATAGTATACTTACTAAGAATTGGTAAGCATGGATTAAACATTACATAGCGTTTGAATGGTAGTTGGCATATCTCCCAAATTTTTGCCACATCATTATCGGAGTTAGCAGACTCTTTACTTCTAAGATAGATAGAGATGTCATAACGTTCAGCAATCTCAATAAGTTCTGGCTCATATACGGAAACCCACTTTTGTTCTTTTGGGAAGGGAAGATTGTGCAATTTTTCACAAGCTATATCCCATAGATTACGACCACCAAACTCCTTAATCATTTTGAGTGGAAGTCGTTGTGAATTAAGCCGGGCTTGCGTAAATATAAACCAGTCGTTCATTGTCGATCTAATCTCATTTTATATCGTCTTTTTAAATAGAGGAATGATGCGGTACTATTCTTGTCTACTAAGAAGAAGGCGCACTGACCACAATCTAAAATCTTTACTTCATGCTCTGACATCCAATTCATTAAATCGGGATTAGTCCGCCATTGTGGACACACATCATCATAAAATGCGCGATTAATCTCGATGAGTTTTTGTGGCTCTCCATGTAAGTATACAAGATTGGACTCATTTAGTGAATAGGTAATTCGCGGCAAATTAAGATTAACTGCATTTAGATGCAAGCTCACTAATATACTGAGTAATGCTATCATGGTGAGATCCTGTAAATTGTCTTACTTGATTTACGATCGTCAGAAAATCGTCAAGCAGATCGTTATCCTTATCTGCCTTACGCTCTTCAAGAGCGTCTTGAATATTTGGAATTTGATCCTTTAAGGCTTTAGTAAAAATGTCAGATCGGAAATCGCTGTCATAGATTTTAACTAGTCGTTCTATATATTCAGAATGTTCATCGCAGATTTCCTCAATATATTGATCGATTAAATCATATTCTTCCGTACTTAACTTTAACATCTTTCAACGCTCCCGCAAAATAGTAAAGGGGTTCGATCTTCATCTCGAATTGTTAGGGCTATAGCTTTAACGCGAAAATTTTCTTGAGTCTTTTGGTTGATTATATTGTACCCCCAACTATAAGGTATATCTTTTTTTACCGCATTCATCCATTCGGAAAGTACTAAATCTCTTTGTGATTCATCGACGGCACTAAGCCAGCCATGCCCAAGCATGGCTTCTGCCTCCATACCAAATAAGTCACATAAAGCATGATTTACCCAAATACATTCTCCATTCTTATCACATTCATATAAGCCAATAGGATAACTATTTAGTAGTATTCTTATACGACCCGTATTCATTAGGCTTTGACGGTGTAATTCTTGAACGTATGAGGTAATACGCCGCCCATTAATTTTTAGCTCTTTATCTAACTTAACAATTGCATCATAATTATATTCGACCTGCTTAGATATAGCACCAATTTTAACCAGCAAATTAATTACATCTTTTATTGAGCTGGTGATAGCTATAATAATATTATGTAAAAATCTAATATTAGATATTAAGATTAATAAGAATGTAAAGACGGCAACTAATTCAAATATTGGGGTCATTTTCGTTTAAGTGCCATTCTTTAAATGGAAAGTGATTGCCAAATATCCCCAATTTATGTTTTTTTGAGTCTAAAAATATATTGATGTCGTTAGTATTAAAGTTTGAACGACTATAAGGAAACTGACCTAAATAAACATCTTGTATTTTCCACCACGTTCGACCATTCTTCCATGAGACAAGCACGCAGATATATTCTAAGGTGTGAGATTTATTTTCATATAACACTCTATGTTTAATTAGTGCTTTTATCTGCATAAAATTATAATCTCAGTTTTTGTCTAGATGGCAATTCACTCTCATATAAACGTTTTACTCCATCTCCCTCGGCTTGTTCCAATAAACGAATGCCAGATGTTAGGTTTAACAGACCAGAAAATTCAAAGCTTGAGCTTATATCAGTGCCCCACATTTCGCGGGATAAACAGAAGTGGACCTCAATATAGGTGGCACCCTTATAAATTGAGGCTATTGTGGGTATTACTCTCATGTCGTGGTTAGAGAAGCCAACCTCAACGTTATAACGGTCTTTAAGAGTTTGTATACAATTAAGATTGAGTTCTGAAGTCTTACATGGATAAGAACTATTGCAGTGCATTAAGATTAGTTGGGCGGGATCTAAGTATGATTTAGCCAACCTTACAAAGGCGTCTACTTCTTCCAGCGTAGACATCCCAGTAGAGGCGATAACCTTTTTATCAAACGTTCTTGCCCAATCGCAAATCTCTGAGCAAAGTTCTACATTAGTAATAGCACAACTGGGAATTTTTAACCACCCAATTTGATCTGTAAATTCGGTAATATCTATTAAGCTTTGTACATCCCAAATAGAGAAAGACTGGTCAATTCTACAGTCATTAGCAATTTTGAAGAGCTGGCGGCAATCTTGAATAGAAAACTCGGTCAACTCCTTATATTCTAAATAGGTCATCTTACCATCTGGCGTATCCCTAATAACCCCTTTTTGGGCTTCAGGAACAGCTAAGGCGGGCGTTCGTTTTTGCCATTTGATAGCATTACACCCACAGGCGGCAGCAGCTCTAATCATTTGGGCGGCACAATCTAGGTTGCCCGCCGCATTAATTCCACCCTCAGCAATTATGTATGTTCTACCTTCTTGATTGTGTGGAAACCAAAAATTTTTGAAACCCATCGCGTAAATCTCCCAACCAACATTTTAGCAAGCTGACCATTTAAAATCAAGCCAGAAAGCAAAAAAATAAAGGGCGAGAGTATTATAAAAATTATCTCATAAATTATACTATAGTAGTATCCATATTTGTAGAGTTGAAAAGTGTAAAATGGACATTCATCATCCAAAATGAATAGGCGGAATAATCCATCAGGGATTTTGGATTGTTGAGTACGAGAAATACTTACCCATTTATATTTAGATAAGGTAAGCCAACACCATTCGTATGGTTGATGTTCTAATTTATAGATTATTGCCTGCTTGCCAGCATAGGTATACGCCTTAATTTCCATGATTAGCCCTCATTATTAATGCTGGAGATTATATCAGTCCATACACTCTCTTTTTTTCTTATTTATATAATATGCTGTGCGTTTGACTGAATTATCAATATATGCGGGCATGTGTAATACTACCCTTTTCCTTATCTCCATTCTTACTCTCTGTTCATAATCTTCATACTTTTCGTACTGTGGGATTACTTCAGCCTTTTCTTTCTTATTTACTTTCATTATTTGATATCCAGTTATTTTCGCTGGGTATGTACGATCTGCCAAACGAAATTGGTGATAGAGAAGTGCGTTGGTAGTAAGAATACTACTGGTAGAATGTCGTCAAGACGAACTGCGCGAGATAAAGACTTTCCCTTTCTGTTTACCTTTATCTTTGTTTCGCTTTTATGCTCAACAATCTAAAGTTAAACTTCAGTGAAAGCGCTTCGTGGGCACCCCCTAGAAAAAACAAGCAAAAAAACAAAAAAAATGGATAAATTGTCCAAACTTTTTATTTTTTACTTTGTAGCCGCCGAGCGACCCCGTTTCCGAGACCGACATCCACAGGATATTCGGGCTTTCACCGACTTATCGACTGCAAGATGCACGCTGCAGTGCCCACTTAGTTCCCCTTAAGGTTTCCCACGCCTGGGCGGTCTACATCAATCTTGTTTAGCTTCGAGTGTCTGAGGTTGTCTCTAAGCGTTACGGGTTTGGCTTAACTGTGCCTCGTCAGGCACATCTGGTTTTTCGATGAGTGGCACCAGCAAACTACATATATGAGATATTACACCACTTCTAATATTTGGAATAGTCCTAAAAGGTGTAAAACTTGATAAAAGGAAGAAAAAAATGCCAATCCATTATAGTGAAAATCTAGATAAAAGAAATGCAATAGCGGCGAGCGGGATTAGTTCGGACAGTAATCTACTATTAGATACTTCTTATAATGGGATTGAGAGAAAGCTGTCCCTTGCCGAGCTGAAGAAGACGGGCGTTCAGGTGGTCAATGTCCTGCAGTATGGGGCTGATCCAACGGGGGCAACGAGTAGTTCGGCGGAGTTTGCGTCCGCTTTTTCTTCGGCCATCGCTACTGATTCTGTGATTTACATTCCAGCGGGAGCATACGATCTCGATTCATGGACAACTCTGACGCTTGGATCGGGAGAATCGCTGACAGTTGTATGTGACGAAGGCGCTGTCATTGAGTCAGATCGTGCAACAGACTTTATCAGATGTGGAACGTCGTCGACGCTAGTGTGGGACGGCGGGAGAGTGACGTCGTTTAACTTTGGATTCGCGCCATACGCAAATTCAACTGGCGGAAATCGGTTTGTAATAAGAAACGCTGAGATAGACGATTGCGTTAGAGGCATAGCTGACGTTGGGACATGGTCAGGAACATTCACAGAATTTCGCGTCGAAAACTGCAAAATTCATGACTGTGACACGTTTGGAATCCTAATACGTGCGACTGATTTTGATAACGCCATCATCGACGCAAATGACATTTACTCCATCGGTGGCAATCAGACAAACGTGGCAGCAATATCATTCGGAAGCGGGCTGTCGCCTACGTCGGCAAGGAGGTGTGTAGTCACTCGGAATCGCATTCATGACATTTCGTCTAGTAACACAAGCGGAGGGGTGGAGATTGGTGGGATATACGTGCTGTGTGACAATGCAATAATCACACACAACCACGTTAGCGATGTCGATGCAGCAAGCGGAACCGACTGCGAAGGCATCTACGCAAAAGTTAGATGGGGGGTTATTAGCAATAACTCTCTAGTCAACGCCGGCGAGCGTGGTGAAGGGTTCATTGCTGTGAAAGGAGAAACTCGCAGCGGACTGAGTGGGACACCGTATGGATACTCGATGGTGATCAGTGGCAATCACATTTCGGCAACCAGAGCGTCCACAACGAACAATACAGGAATCTACTGTGCAATTGCAGACTGCCTAATATCGAACAATGTTATTGATTGCGATGGCGGCAGCATGTACAGAGGAATCGTCGCCGCCCAAGAAAACATAGTTGTCACGTCTAATGCAATTCGAGGTCTGTACCATGCAACGCAGTCTGTCATTGGGATAACAACTACATATGACAATGCAACCGTGACAAATAATACGCTGTGCAATTTTTCGACGATTGGCAGCGGCGGGATCTACGCCATTTACCTGCAAAGCGCCGACAACCAGATATGCAGTGGTAACAACATATATTCATTGACAGGTGGGACATCGCAGCAAGTTGCGATTGGCACGAACCAGACGTCATCAATGGACAACATTCGGATATTTGGCAACACAATCAGAGACTGCTCTGTCGGCATTTATCTAGGCCTTACCGGATCAGCAATTGCCACCAATGTTGACATATCACACAACTTTATTCATGGCCTTGATCGTGCGTCGCTTCTTGTCGTCGGTATATGGTGTCAAAAGGCATCGGGCCTTACCGTTCGTTACAATACGATCAAGGACATAAACTCTGACGACTCCGCTTTGGATGCACGTGGAATCTATCTTCAAAAAAGCTCTGGTGTGACGTTCACTGCTGTCGAGTGTATCGGAAACATCGTAGATAACTTGCAGCACTCTACGAATGCGGCAAGGGCACGGTCGACTATGATCCAGTTTTCTGACGCCGGATCTGACGTCGTGTTTTCCAACAACACAGTTCGGAATAGCGGAATCGGATTCTACGGAATTTCGGTATCCAACATTTCTGGCCTGACCTACTCCGGAAATCGTTCAATAAACAACACGACTGACTGGTCTGGGTACACATTTGCGACAGATGCGATAGTCTCAGGAAACACGGCAGATGGTGCAGTTCAGTTCAGCTATTCCACGCCTAGCATTATGACCGGAACTGGCTCGCCAGAGGGCGCAGTAACCGCACCGATTGGTAAGGCGTACCTGCGAACGGACGGCGGTGCATCGACAACGCTTTATGTCAAAGAGTCTGGCACAGGCAACACTGGATGGGTAGCAAAGTAGGAGCAATCGACCCATGACCTGCATTCCCGAGAAATCAGCAGCGACCTTTGACGAGGACTGATTACAAGGAACTAATTAATGAACATTTCAAATGAACTCGAATTATCTCAAGCACTATCTAATCCTGAGATAGACTCCATCGAACTAATTAATCCAATAACAGTCAGTCAGTACTACTCAATCAACCGAGCTTTATCATTCCACGGTAACCACCACCTCATCACGTTCTCCAAGAACGGCTGCCTCCACTGGAATACGCAACCAACGGGCTGGTATACCTTTGGCGGACGAGCCGGCAGCGAGCTCGCCATTACAGACGCTCCACTTACACGCGGTTCATATGTTCTCTGTCAATCCAACGACAAGATTCAGGTAGAGCCTCACCATAAAACTGGGGCACAATACCCACAAGAACTACATTTAGTCAACTTTATTAAAGACAAAACCGTTGGTCTAGATAACAACTTAGTCGATGATATTAACGGAAATTGCTCCATCATTAATTTATTAGATGGTATCAAAGTGGATGGCATCCGGGCAAACTACGAGGGCGTTCAACCAAACTATGCAACAGCCTTAAAGTTTGATGGGGTAACAAATCTAGAAATAAGTGATACCCACTTCCTTCGAGAGGGACCGGGGGCAATATGGATTAATAATGGCTACAATTGTCATGTGACTTGCCGCATTGACGGAACTGTCGCCAGCGACAATGTTTATGGATTAGTTGTGGGAACCGTCAACAATGTCTTTTTCAACAATTGCTTGATTACGGGTTGCCGCCACGCCTTTACAACTACGGCGGGAACTAGTAAGGGTGTAGCTCGATGGGGTACGCCACAAAACGTGGTCTTAAACAACTGCATTATTAATGTGCCTAGCAAGCTAGAGTTAAAGCAAACGCGCGTAGGTTTAGACACTCATGCAGAAGGATATGGCATTACTTTTAAGAGCTGCCTTATTAATATTGGATCTAGCGCAACTAATTATGGTGCCTTTATTAGAAGTCGCAACGTCGTCTTTGACGGCTGTACATTTAATGGTCAGAACTCTAAAGGTATTGAGTTGTACGGTCCCAACGCTACAGTGCTAAATTGCACCTTCAATAATTTGTGGTATGGCGTTGCCACCAAAAAGATCTATAAAGATTACGCCCACAATGCTTTAGTGGTAGGGTCCACCTTTAATAATATGGCGGGACCCGCTATTGATTTTGAGGTTGGCACTAATCATAAGGTTGACCGGCTAACCCTTAATAATGTTTTATATCAGCCGGGCGCTAAATTTAAGGCGGCAAAATCGATTAATGGGCAATATGTGGCATTAAGTTAGTTTAATTTCGAACGCTTCTCCCCTACTCATTTTTACACAATCAAAGTGAGTTCTAACCTCACCATTTACAGTGAAGCCTCTTTTTGGTCTATAATTGATTTTTTTAGGTAAATTACTACATAACGTTGACAATGTTGATGTATAGCAAAGACCCTCCAAAAATGCGTGAACATTACGTCGTTTTGTCTGAATCGCTTTATCTCGCCCGCTCTTATTAATTACTACCTTAACGTCCCGCATTAATAAAGTGTCAGCATATCCTATAACGAGACCGTATTTTTGTAGGCTGAAACCGCCGCGCTGTAAATTGCTATAAACGCGCACTTTAAAAATGTCAGACGCTTTAACTATTTTATCTCTTATTCGTAAAGAATGACCTAGTAGTCTCAATTTAATATTACGATTACCATCTGGTAATATTCCACCAAACAAACATTTGGGGTATAGATCTTGTATTTCTTCTAGCGTTATATCTTCTGGGAAGAAATCCTCTTCATAATTCCATATGTCTTCACCAAAGACTCCATGAGAGACCTTAATTTTACTACTATAGAATCGATTATCACTTAAATCGGCATGATTAGTAAGATAGAAAACTGAGTTCATAATAATTCATACTGCTCAATATTAAGGGTGCGCTTACCAGTATTATGCATTATACTAATGAGACCTAACTTAAGTAGGTATGGCTCAATCTTCAATTTGACGGTTTTTTCCTCAATTCCTAACGTGTGGGCTATTGCCCGCACGCCAAGTATACGTTTTGCCTTCAATAATTCTATATATCGTATGTCATCCTTAGTAAGCCCGTTCCGATCTATACCGAGGGCTTGCATCGCCTCCTCAATAGAATACTCATTAACGATTAGTCCCTTAACTTGGCAGTAACGAGTGACCCAATCCATATAATTCTTAGCCTGCCGTGGATTGCCGCGACAATACTTAGATAGGCAGGTGGCATATGACATACCATTATGTTCTAATATTTGCGTAATCTCCTCATCATAATAATCGCGCAAATAGATAATGTGTTTAAAGCGGCTTTGCATAGCATTAGTTAAGCCGTGCAATTCGGTGGTTGCCCCAATCAAAGTAAATGGCGGTATTTTCTTTTTATAGCCAAATATATCGCCATAATTAATATAGTAGTCTTCCATCGCAGTATATAGCATTTCTTGCGACGTTTTCTTTAAGTCATGTATCTCGTCCAAAAATATAACGTCGTTCTCTTTGACATCTTCCAGCGCCAACATTAGCTTGATTTTTGCCTCAGAGCTAGACCCCGTATAGGCGGAGTTTACCTCAATAAAGCGTGTGCCTAATTCAGCGGCGACGGCACGAGCTAACGAGCTTTTTCCTAGTCCAGGTCCGCCCGTAAATAAAGTGTGGGGAAAGGTAGAGTTTTTGGAGCTCTCAACTAAAATTTTTAAATTATTAATCGCCTCGGGTTGCCCCAAAAAATTGTTCAGCATAAAGACCTCTCATGTTGCCTTTTTGTCTATCTATATATTCGCGATCCATGTAGCTAGCCGTACGAATAAACTGGCGGGCTTTGACGCGAAAAAAGCGGGCTCGTTCTGGAAAAATGCCGGGTTCAGTCCACGATATATTATAATAGCCGTTGCTATACGATACATCTGAAATGTGGGACGAGCTTCGCCAATCTACTACAGAGTCCCCCTTCCAAAAAATATATTGAGTGTATTTGGTTGGGATGACATAATTATACTCAATCACATCTACAATGTTGGCGGGCTCTCCAACATGTCCCACCAACATCGCTAATAGAAAAATCATTTGGGTAAGCCTTGTAGTTGTAGTACAGTGTTCTTAGCAAACACCGCCATACTCTCTTTAAACTTTTCGGTCGCCGCCTTTTCTTCCTCGAAGTTTATGCGGAACTTATCTAGCTTATCCTCAATCTCTTTAATCTTATTTTGAGTGGCTTGCACTTCCTCCATTACACTATCAAACCGCTTAATAGTTGCGGCAACCTTATCCAGCTCATTTTTTACTGCAAAGATGCCGGCTGCCACTAAGAATAGAGATACTGCCATTAGACCTTTAGACATTCTATCACCAGTACTTTCTTTATACATAATACTTTACATTATCACAAATCAACCAGTGGATAGTGCGATGATCCACGAGCCTCAACTTATTATCTTCCACTACATCAATATCCACGCAGTAAGATCGCCCCAATAAGGGCTCAGCTTTAGCAAGGTAGCCACGCAATACGCGCCGCTCACCACTTTGCTTTTCAAATTCTACCGACAAAATCTTCCCATGACTCGTCAATAGTTTTTCTACAATTTCCGTTTTACTTACCTTTTGGGTGCTTGTAAACTCATTCGCCCTTCCAAGCGTACTAATTAGTTTTGCCCCATTAATATAAAAATCCATATTCTTTTCATTATCGTGTACCCTGATGGAATCCCCATTAATTTCGGTAACCACACAATTGTACACTAGTTGAACAGCATCGCCGCGATTCATATTTTATTCCTTACTTTAAATGATCTTCGTGAAAAGGTATGCGTAACAAACCTATACCATCCATAAACCACTTTTTTTTATCACTAATAGTGAAGTCTACATATAAGTTATATTCAATACTATCGCCCCTCAATTTTTCTAATTCCTCAGCCTTACTTATTTGTGGACAAATTTCTTCCCATACATACTTTAATCCTTTTTTCTTTAGTATAAACCAAACACAGCGCTTTCTTATAGGCTGTACGCTTTCTAGTATAATATTGAATGTTATTTTTTTATATACGTCCATTACAGTAAATGAGATTCTTTAAATGGGATTTTGATTATGCCGACACCACTCGTAAACCATTCAGTCTTATCACGGATTTTAAAATCGACTACTAAATCATTTCCACAAATTTCCATGAGTTTCCTATATTTTTGTGTGTCAAACATATCAGTTTTTTTCTCTATCCAAACATATTTTAAACCTTTTTTAGTTAATTCAAATAATAATTGTTCTAATGTTATACCGTCTTTATCATAGAGATAAAAACTAATTTTTTTTATTACTCTCATGAATGCAAAGGATATAAAACAATATCCACCCCCTTATTTGCGCACGCCGTGCATTTACCACACTTACTATCACTATGTATGGCTGGGCATACCACCACACTTTTTGTCTGCCTCAACTCTTTAGCCAGCTCGAAAGCCGGACCAATATTATGTTTGCCGGGAGTGTCCCCAACTACATATGCTGCACAATCATTAAAGGTGGTTAGTTCGCTTTTTTTCTGAATGGTACGCCTTACGACAATAGGTAAGTCGGCAACTATTGATCTATATAGACTTGCTTTTCTCTTGGACTCAACCGGGCAATGTATTTTAACGTTGCGATCTATTAAAGATTTGCAAAAATCATAGAATGCCTTTTTATACTTCAGTGAGTAGAGTAGTGGTAAGCTCCCAGACACAGAAAAGCGAAACCATTTTAGCGGCAAATCGGTTAACTCGTGCGCCGCCCCATTTAGCAGGTTGACTGGATCAGTTCTTCTATTTCTAATCAACTTTTTATAATACGCCTTATAGCGTTTCTCGGGTTTTTCCGCATAACATAGCCCTAATTGTAACATACGGCAGCTTTTTTCGCAAAGACTTTTTGCACTTAATCCAAAAGATAGTGCTGCCGACTCCTTAATCCCTTTGGAAAAGTGGCTTATTTTCTGCCTCATATAAAACTAGCTCCGGGATGTTTAGGTGTGACCCACATATTGCTTCTAAATAATGTTCAACCCCATCAATTTCCACAACCCATAAATTTATAGCTCTCCTATCTTTTATTTTTAAAGAAATATTATTATTCTTATTCAATTTAATTCCCATAATCTAATCCAATCATGATAATGAGAAAAGTTAAGTCTAATAAAGTAAGAGCGGCGTCCGCCTTAAGTGTAGAAATAACTAAATGTACAATTATGAGCGCAATAATTATTTTCATAATATGTCTCTAAAAATAAAGTTGATGCGTTCCTGCCTACTACCCATACCAGCAACCGCCTCAATTACTTTACGCACATAAGTATCGCCCTCCTTATATTCAGGATTATTGTTGTAGACTTGTGGTGGTACTGGCAGTTCGCGTTCTACGCGAGAGAAATAGCCGCCAAATTTAAAGCGGTCAGGATACTCCTCCCACACAATTTCTTTTTCTGCCAACATTTCGACCAATTGATTTGTGCTCTTTTTAAAGCACTGTGAGTCTGAGAAGACGGAGCGCGCAGCCATTTGAATGGAATTGCGGGTCGCATCCATATCTCGCCAGACCACATAATTTTTTGCTTCATCTAGTGAGGGGACTTGGAAACAACGGCAGTCGAATTGTGCGGGGCGTTCCGCCAACTGATTAAAGTGATAAGTGCATTCGGATGCTAGTACGCTAACTAACTTTTGCACCTTACCACCGAAATAAAATTGGGATCGCCAATCGCCAACTAACATGAGGCTAATTTCGTCTGACTGAGTATAACCCCAAACCGCATTAGTTGATTCCATCAGGGCGATAGTGACTCTATCGAACAGCTTGAATAGATAGGTGTCGTACGGCTTTTTCATCCCATGCGTATAACTGTGAAAATTACGCCCATCTAATCTAATTATAATTGGCAAGCCCGGCGTAAACTTAGAGCCGTCTTCATAGAATTTCATACGGTCAGCTAGATCCATTTTAATATAAATCCTTTTCGCGGAATTTGACTGCGTGTTTAAGCCGACCATTAAAGTTAAAATTAATGTCGCTAAATTTCCTATAAATAATTGGCGTGTTAAATTCTTTCTTAGCTATATTTTTCATCTTCTCTAAATTGAGAGAGCGTGTATTTGCGTGTTTTATTATGAGCCAGTAATAACTATCATGATAACGTATTAGTTTGGCTTGCACAATAAAAGGACCAAACCGCCATAAGTTACGTTTTTTGCGACCTACTTTACTTTTATTTTCTTTAAGTATAGCTGTGCGTACCTGCGGGAATGATTTAGTAAAAATTATAGTTCTAATTACATTCATAATAAATCTTTTTCTGTAAAAGAAACTAAACTACTCTCTTTATTGCGTTTACCTCTTCCCACCTGATTGATATGTTTGTATAAAAATTTATATTTTCTGTTGGCGCGATTCTTACGCTTATCTAAATTAAGGGCAGTCTCTCTATCGTCAATATCAATTACCTGCCACCAATATTTGTTATCAATATAACGTAACTCAACTATATATAATGGGAGCCCAAATACAGTGTTATTCCATCTTTTTTTTATTTTTCTTTTTCGAATTCTTTGATTTATTATATCTTTAGCTTGTTGCCCCCACCCTTGCAAAATTAATGTACGGCGTATTTTCATAAATCATTTCGTCTTAGTGGAGTAAAGCGTGTTGCCATTATAGATATGCCGTGCTTTTTATTTACCAATACGCAGTTCCAGTTTCGTGATCTTATCTGAGCGTGGTCTCTATAGATTATTGGATAACGATTACGTATATCTAAGGGGAGCCTATTCTTAATTTTATCGAGATTTTGATGTCGCGACATACCCCAGGGAGATAACATCCAACAATATTTACCGCGAAATTTTCGTAATTCGCCAATAAATACATGTTGTGATTTAGTATATAATGAGGCTCGCAATAGCGATTTGCGCTGACGTTTATTTCCATATTTATAGACTTTATTATAACAACTATATAGACTACTTATCTGGCGCATTCTATCTTTAGTTCTTTTATTAAAATTGCAAACAATAACAAGGCGTTTTATCTGCATAAATCACGCTGCCGTAAAGGGATTAGCCCAAATACTGAGAAGAATAATATTCTGTTCTCATGATTATATTGTCTCTCTTTAATAGAGAGTATCCGAACAAGCTTAATAGGCTTATATAGACTATTCCTTTTATAGGATGTCCGTGTCCTATTTTTTATTTTGTCTAATCCGCTAGGATAAAAATAGCTCGCGTCATTAAGATCTAATGTCCAATAATACTTATTATTAACTTGAACTAATTGACAATTCAAATACGCCAAACCATAAATTTTACAGAATATAGATCGCTCGATATCACCGTGCCGCTCTCTATCAAATCTAGTCAAAAATATTGTTTTACTAATCATTATAGTAGGTCGCGCTGTGAGAATGGGAAGAACGCAATAGGAAACCCAAGACCATCTATTTCCATAAATATTTTTTTAGTTTTATATAAAATAGGATATAACTTACGGCATCTATTACGCTGATGGTCAAGATTAGACCGTGATGTCCGTACATTAGCTATTCCTTCAATACTCCAGTAATATTTATTATTTATCTTAACGAGACGTACTATGAATAGTGCGGGACCATAAAGTATTTTATATCTGTATTTTGTATCTCTTGTTTTACGAAAGTCATGAGATCTTATAGCTTTATCTGTAAAAATGACGACGCGCCTAATATCCATTAATTATTCTCTTCGTTATGATGATCTACTAATTCGGGGTCCACATTTTTAAACCGCTCAATAATTTCATCCAAAGAAAAGGGGCGTTGCTCAACATCCCAACCTACATCCATACTACGTCCAAAACCCGGTAGCGTGCCATGAGAGTGCCCATATAAATGGATCGCGCCGTGATGACTTTGATTCCACACCCGCATCCCATAATGAAATAAGCAGAAGAGAATGCCTTTATAGCGAAACTCTTGGTAATGTTTTACCCATGTGAATAGTTCACTATACTTATGTATATGGTGGTCATGATTACCTAAAATAATGCGCACATCCTTACAATTAATTAGGCTGCGCAACTTCGGCACATTCTGATGACCGCCAAAACTCCAATCGCCCAAATGATAGAGGGTGTCATCTGGCATCACTACATCATTGATTGATTGAACTACGGCTTGCGTCATTTCTTCCGGCGTATCAAATGGTCGAACTCCGCCATTTTTCCACTTAGTGGTCCCACTACACAAATTTGTGTGGAATCCATGTATATCTGAAACTACATAGAGCATATCCAATTCCTTATATCAAACGGCTCATAAATATATTGAGGCTTAAACTCGTTTGGTCGTTCGCAATTACATTTTTTGCAAGCCAATACAATACCGAGTTTTTTCTGGCATAGTCTACGAATATCACCACGACAATACAAGTGCTCAATCGTAGCAAAGTTACTATTTGGATAATTATCCATACTCATTTTAATGCCACAATAATAACAAAGCCCGCCTTGAGTCTCAAATAATCGCGCCTTACGCTTTTTTAATTTTTGTCTATCTACCATGTACTGTTCGCATTTTAATTAGGTCGGATGGTGAAAATTTAATAGGACTAAAAGCGGTGCTGAGTCCAGTGGGAGCTTGTCTATAGAGGATTGGTAAATTATGCTTTTTAGCATATTTGATTGCTATCAATCGTCGCTTGTCATAATTTAATATGAATTTAGCAAAAGAAAAATCAAGATCTGACACCCATAAATACCTATTATTAATAATCTCTAATTTCCATACACGAAGCACCCACCCAACTCGTATCGTTTTACGATACTTCCTTCTAGCGTGCAGAATCATATCATTATTTTTAAAAACTATGATGCAGCGAATATCCATAAAGAGTCCTTATAAAAATTTTATTACGAAATCTGCCGTTAGATAATCGGCTGGTTTTCCGCCTTTATTGTAAGCTGCAAATAAGAGATATTTCCACTTACATTTATCGACGGCTTGTGCGAATTTTTTACGAGACTCAATATCGTGAAAACAGTGCCAATATCTATTTACCTCGTCCATATGTATATTTATACGAGCCTGCAATTCGTCCGCCCGCTCTCTTAAGAGTGGGAAGTAGGCGGCAACCTCATCTACCTCTCCATCAATAATTAATGGTATAACATTTTTATCTAGTAGGACGTTACCATTATCAAATAATCGATGGAGCGCTACGTATTTATCACTCTTAACTTTTAGTCGCATACCATCAACATCTTTAAGGACAACCCCCTCAAAGCCGGAATACTTACGGGCTTCGCCGGCAATATAATATTGGGCATCCATAAGATCATAAAATATGTGGCGGGCTGGTCTATTTAAGCCGGTCTCTTTAGCGAGCTCATCTACAATATCGTCATGTAATTCTACTGTACCTTGAAAAGCTGCCAGCAACCATAAATCCACCTTAGTGTGTTGTTGAACGACGACATTATAAGGTGACGTTAACTCACAAATAAAGGTATAAGAGCGTAGATCGCACTCATAAAACGTCTTTAACTTGGAATTTACTACGTCAGCCCAAGTATAAGGAGCCCCATTAATTATGGCATCCGCAAAAGAATTGCGCGTCTGTATTTTCCACCCATCCCAGTAGAAGATCTTAATGAGGGAGCCATCTATTTTATCAAAGGCGGTAACTGGCATATCCCAGCGAAACTTCTTAGTGATCGCTAAAGCCTCACCGGTATTAAAGAAGCGCGGGAACGAGCGAGCAACCAATTCGCCCTGTTTAGTTACAGTTAATGAGCGACACTCGCGCACAATTTCATCTTCTTTAGGAGAATTGAGCTGTGAATAATTTAAGATTATGCGACCATCAGCGTGCTCGTTCAGTATGATGGAGCGATCTAATAGAGGCTGAAAGCCGTCACGCTGAATTAATTGGAGAGTTTTCATAACTGTTATCTACACACCATATTAAGTCTTGATCTTTAGAACAATAGCACTGTAAAGTATGACCCAACCTATTTAGGTCTTCTTCTTTAAATTCAACAAGTAAAACATAGCAATCATTGACATCTGATCGACCGGTTCGACACCATCTCTTATCTTTACAAAAGATAAAATTAGGTGAACCACCAAGAAATAATTCCCAATCAGAGCATATTAATATAAGTCGGCTTGGTATTACGTCTTTACACACCCAACAATATTTACTGTTAGCCGCGCTATAATATTTATTAGATTCAGTAAGTACAAAATTGCCACAAAATTGAAACGGCTGCCCAGTATCACTTTTTAGATTGAACTGACATTCTATTATTATATCCATAAATCACAGCCGCCCACAATTTTTTTTGTTTTAACAGAATTGCTCGGCATCCATGTTAATATTTTACTATATCTAGACGTATCTGTGCAACTATATTGCATAGTCTCTCCTAAGAAAGCTAAGTCTTCTTCCTGAAAGTTGAAGTTGACACGCTTTAAATTAAAGCTATTGTAAAATAATTGAACGTCTCTTTTTTCGTGATTAAAATATACTTCCACGTCTTTATAATGTTCTATCCAAACTTTAGTTGACCACCAAAAAGCGCCTTCATTATTTACTAAATAGATAGTGCGAATGTAACCTTCTGCATCTAAAGCGTTTATATATATATCCATTATTTTTATTTCGGAATTATTATATCAATAAAATTAAGTATGGATAACTTTTTTGGCTTTATCAGAATTGATAGGCGTCCAGATGAATGATGCATTATACACAGATTGATGCAGGCAAAATTGCATAGTATCTCCCAATAAAGCCAAATCTTCTTCCTGAAAGTTAAAGCGGACTTCTCCATAAAGGTCACATAGGTTTTCCCTATGAAATAGCCGAACCGATCTTTTTTGGTAATTAAAATATACTTCTACATTTTTATAAAGTTGTATCCAATATCGAGTTCTCCACCAAAAAGTTCCCTCATAATTTACTAGATAGACAGTGTGAATATAAGGATCTTCACTTACAGCATTTATATATACATCCATAAATCACATTTTAATTCGCGTTAGCTAATTTGGTGTAAACCACACAACCATTTTTCCGTCTGGCTCTTTTTTAGTATGCATTTTGCGACAAATTAATTCCAGATCGCTCTCTATAAAATCTAATACTAGATAATGCGTTACTATTGTGCAGTTTTTAAAGATAGGGTTATCCTTAATGTGTTTAAGTACACCCAACCAATATATTTTTCTAGAGCTGCCATTAAAACAAATAATGAGTTCCGATTTAATAAGATCATCGTAACTATAAGTTACCATATTCCAATAGTATTTCTCATCATTTTCTATTAATTCCATTTCAAATTCACTATTGTAAAGTGAGACTTTCATATTGGGGTCTCATAAAAATAAATAATGGTATTTCGTATATATACTGTTAGCGATTTATCAATATATTGAAGGTCCGCCTCTTTAAATTCCATCAATGTTATTGCCATTCCGTCTTGTATAAGGCGATCCTCTCCTAAAAAATTAGCCCCACTTAACGGCGGCTTACATTTAAACAACCACCAATAGGTGCCGCTAATATTACATAAAGAGAGTAAGTTAGATAGAAGATAATCGCTATTAGTCTCAAGTAGTATACAAACTTGCATTACGATTACTCACCACACAAACAGCCCAAGCAATACTTGGGCTGTATTATCAGATTGACTAGTCATGATCAGAATAATCTGTCGTCTTAATACTTTTATCCTTATAGATGGTTACCATAGCATGGTCTCCATATAGATCTTGCATAATTTCTTCAGGAATCGTCCCAATTAGTTGGCGTATCCCATTAAAAAATGTCTCATACGCTGGGTCATAATCTGGATTATCTACCTCGATCCATTCCTTTTTATCATTTTGTTTATATACTCTCTTTCGCTCTTTTGTAATAGGATGACCTTCATCAATTTCTTCCTCATGCTCGTCATTAACGTACAAATAATCTGAATGTACGCTAAATGTACACGGCTCTCCATCATTAAAGTAGTCGGTGTATTGGACCCACCCAACAGAGTCTACGTCTGGCGGAAAATCTGGAATAGAGTTCGCCAGCTCTTTCCCTACCCGTTGAGTAAGCTCCTCCTTCTTTTTATTGAACTCATTAATAATTCTAGATAGATCGTTTTGTACAGACTCAATCATTGCTTAAAACCTTTTTATGAGAGGAAGGGGAACCACTAACACCATTATTCATCCAGGGCTGGAAGCTCAAATGTTCCAGATAATCTTGCAAAGATGGTATAAAGCGCATCCTAAAATCTTCCAAGATGTGTCGCTCGCAAATGTCTTTTACAGACACTTTACGACCATCACTATTCGTAATGTAATTACCAAAGAGCGGCACCATTACTTCCATTACCCAAAACATATGGTGGGTTGCAGCACGATGTGCGTTTGAGGGAAAATAACCCTTAGAACAATCCATCTTTTCATGGATGGCTAGATAATCTTCCAACTTACCGCCCCATCGTTTTGCCGCACTTTCTGCGTGTACATGCGGAGCAGACATTATTCGATCTCCAATACTTCGAAAAAGGAAAGGTGAAGAATTTCGAACGCCTTTAATACAGTGTCGTCGGGCGTGTCCTTAGAAAAGATGCGCTGATTATAAAGATTCCGTGAAAACGTTATACCAATTTCATTTAGCTCTTTAATTTGGTCGTCCGAAATATACCTTTCGTAGGTATAGTCGATATCACGAAAAGTTTCGCGCGGATTTATTTGTTGTAGAGTTAGTTGATTAGCATACTCTTGAGCCTTTTTCTTGTCCTTAAATAGTTTAACCGGTTTTTCATAACCGTATTGATCGTAAGACTCATCATTGTATTGCCAGCCGACTTCCATAACTATAAACATAAATCACCCTAGAATTGCCCGGATTTGTTCCAATTTAACGTTAGCTGCATTAGGACTTTCTACTTTGTGTGCATAATGCCTCTCTAATAAATCTATCAATAATTGTTTAATTAGTGGCTCATCTGGTTTGTCAGGTATAGTAGAACTCACCAACAATTTTTCTATTCTCTCAATAATAGAGTGGGCTAAACTTAGCACAGCGTCCAGTGTAAACTCGCCCCTCTTTATCGCCTTTAGTACCTCTTTATCTCTCCTTAGATCAAGGTTACCATCCTGCAATATTTGCTCACAATAATAGCCAAGTCTAATAGTATGACTAGCAAACTTCAAATCATATCCGTGTTGTTCTACAACCTCCTGCCGTTTACCCGTTCGCGATCTCATTTTAGTTAGCTGGCTTAACATATAGCCGCGAAATTTGGGCACACTCTTCTTACTTAGGAAGGCGTGACGGTTATCTAAGATTGGCTGGATTAGTTCGGAGCGATGAAGTACGCAATCTTGAGGCGCAAACAAGCATTCTGTGACATTAGGATTGCCGTCCAGGGCTAGTCGCAGAAAGCGGGTAATTCCAAAAACCTGAAAGTCATAATTGTCAACGTGATGCTGTTGCCAATTTTCGAAGTTCGGAATATGATCGAACCCATTAATATAACCAGCCGTATGCGGAAAAACCACGCTTTTGGGCGGTATACATATACCATATACGTCCTTGTCGGATGAATTTAGGTTGCACCCATATAATTCAGATCCATGAATATTTAAGTAGAGGAGGTTGTCTAATAACCACGGAGGAGGCGAAATCTTTTTGCTTGCCTCCATTTTTTTTAATTCTTTTAGCATCAAGTCATACCTACACAATGTGTGCTAATATAATCAAAATCTTTTTCATCAAATACTATACAATTGCCGGCGATGTATCTTATTTCGCCGAACACCAGCAATTTTTTCATTTTATAAAAGCCGCTTAAGTCTGATATCTCCCAGTATAATTTTTCAAAATCGTCACGACGTAACGTAAGAGTAATTGGGAACCACATCGCGTGATAAACACACGTCATTTCTAATTGCACTATCATAATACCCCCGTGGGGAATCGAACCCAAGACCTCCATCTCGCGCGTTTAGGTCAGAAGCTTAGAAGGCTCCTACGAGCTGCACGAGGGCTTTTACTACAACTCTTTATCATCGTCCATCGGCGTAAATGTCATAGAGAGGCGGCGATTTTCTCCCTCCCCCTCAATCCAGCCCGAGACCCAATAACGCACACCGCTAATTAGCGCGTCCCCCTTATAGTCTGGTTGACTAGCATTAGTTTTATCCTTCTTAAATACAGCGCCGCGATTATTACTTTGTGTTAAACTCATAAAACCTCCAATTACCATTCAACATAATAGTCTGAATCTTCACCAAACTCACTAATAAATACTTGTGTTATCTCATTCTGCCAATCATTGCCGGCATCTAATAAAGATGAGTCTATTTGTATAAAGCACCCATTATGAACATCAACTTCACGAATTAGAAAATGCCACCAATCTCTATACTCGGCATTAATATTGCCGCGAAATTTACCTAACGTGTCTCGTATTTTATAGCCTAATTTACGCTCGATAAACTGGGCACACTCATTATAATCATAATACTGGCGCGTTTTTAGTTGCGGCTTCATTATCTTGCATAATCCCTATATAATAACGGCGTAGTAAATTTTCATCTATCTGAAGGTATCGTCGGTGTTGTCCGCCTAAATTATACCACGTTTCCCACCACGGGCTATCTTCTTTGACGGTAATGCCGAATAAGTGGAGGTCGCTAAATTTGCTATATTTTTTCCACACTTCGTCGATCACGCCAATGTGCGATGGTTTAATAGTAGAAGGATGATACCTTTTACTCCACCCTTTGCGTAGGGTCGGACCAGTCCATTTAGCATAAAAGAATTCATAGCACAACGGCTCATTGAATAAGGCGAGATGCCAACCTTGGGCGATATAAATTAGGTTTTGTATACTCACTTGTAAAGAGGTGTCCATATCCTCTAATGAGGTCTTATAGTGGCGACATAATTGCTTCGCAATAATTTTAGGCGATATACCATTCATTGTAGTAAAAACCTATAAGTGGTCTCTAACATATCTTGCGTAACATCAATATTCTTTGCCACATATGTATTAAGTAGTAGGCATGTCTTTTCTGCTGCCCGATGCTCCCACTCATAACCAATTGGGAGCTTGCTATCGTATTGACAACTTGAATAACCGAAGAAAAAGCTTTTATAATTTACTGACGTGATAAAGCATTGTGCTGTACCACTAGTAATATAAAAAGGATAGCCGTAATGACAAAATTGTGGGGTACCCGGCTTAATTCTCTGATGTATAATTTGACGGCACCAATTTTGAATTAGTAGATTATCAGTCTGTCTGTGGGCAGTATAAATACTTTTATCTAATTTTATTAGATCCCCCTCTTTGACATCACGAAGAGATACATATTGGTTTTCATGCCACGCTTCCGGGGTTTTATATCCGCTGAATTTTAAAACTATTTTGCGCATGAAAGCGTTCCAATAAAAATTGAGGGGGCGAAACACCCCCGATTAATTAGGTGATGTAGCCTCTTAAGGCTTTGGCGATCTTCTAATTATTTATTAAAGAGTGGCGGCGAAACGCCGCCGCGTGATAGGCGTTGACTACACTTTATTTTAACGCCTATTCCTACTAGTAGCTCTAAGCCATTTCACCAACTAGATTAAACGTATATTTATTTCTAGCGGTGACTCCACGCATAGCTAAGGCAAGCCGCCCAACCATCATATTTGAAAGGATGCTTGCCATGTAGAGCGTACCACGGCGGGTACAACGTCCCTGAATAGCTTCCTCATCAGAGAACAATGTATTTCCATATTCTTCCAAGGAGTCGCGATTGTAACAGAACACATGCCCCATCTCAGCGAGCATACGACCATCCAAAAAATATTTGATTGATTGATGTCGCTTGGCATAGATCCAAAGAGAGCGTCGTACGTCCATACGATCTACACAACTAAATAGGACGGTCGCATTAAAATCCCGAAATTCGGCAGGATTCCACGGCGTCTCCTTACTATTAATAGATAGACCAAAATGGTTAAGAACCGACTCTTGTAGAGCCGCCACCTTCTTCTTGCCAATGTCGTTTGGACTATAGCCCTGTGTCGCGACATTAGATTGATCGACAAGATCCATATCACAGACCGTCACATCTTTAGCCCCCATCGCACTAAGAGTGAGGGCTACTTGCCTACCGATTGCACCAACGCCCACAATCAGAATGCGTTCGTTTGCGAGCTGGGTAGCGTCCATTAGTTCTTGTTGTCTGTCGTACATTATTCTGTATACCTTTGATAGAATTCAAATTCTTCGTCCGTCATATCCTTAACGCTTTTATTCTTCAAAAAGTTTTCGAAGATCTCATCATCATCTAATTCGTCATCCAATTCATCCTTTACATTCATATAATTATGGTTCTCACTAGCCCACCGCTCACGGCTTAGGAAATCACTTTCAGTAGCTTGAAAGGCGGAAGGTAGTTTGTAGGGATAGCCAGTGTTAGCAGTCTTACCATTCGGGTTAAGCGGCAGTCCAATCCAATTATTTTTCCATTTCTTCTCCTCAACCTTTTCTTTAAAGGTAGCCTCCAGCTCATCAAAGTCTACCACCTCACACGGTATTTCCCAATCAACGTCCCAGTCGATCTCACACTCTACGCCGGGTCCTTGATTTAGTTTAATGTAGCCATACTTACTATGGTCCTTCGCAATAATAAGCATGGCAAACCACGGGTATTTTTCCGACAACTCTTTAAATTGGTCCCAGTCGGTGCCACTTGGCTTCGGACAATTGCCGGGATGAGTGTGCAAATACACGCGGAAACATTCATTAGGCGAATAACCCGCCTCAATCATTTCATTTAAGTATTCCTCCATTCCTTCCTTATCGAACTCAAAAGTGGCACTACTGCTCTCTTGCTTTAGTACGACGAAATCCGTTACAATATTACCATCTGTAATACAGAAGCCGCCAACCTCTACATTCTTTTTGAGAAAGTAAAGGACTTTTTGGTATGCCGCCGGTGAAAAGTAATACATATATTTATCCTGGAAAAGTTATGTTGATTTTAGTCACACGTACACTCGTGGTAACAACCGCATTTGAGATAATCACAGTCGTCTACATTACAATATCGGCTATCAAATACATTATTTAAAAAATTATATGTTAATTTAATAAGTTCCTCTATCTCTCCATATTCTAATGCCTCCATCATTGGGATATGAAAAGAGCCTAAACATGGCTCATCGCCCTCAATATGTGGATGAGGATAATCCCGCCAAGGATAATCCATGGACTCGAATCGTGGTCGTTTGTAGTGTGTTTTGTAAAAAAAGATACAACGGAAGCGCCCCAAATCAACGCCTTCGACGACTGAGCGCAAGACAAAAGTGATGGCGTTCTCGTAATATCTAATCGTACTATTCTTGATAGACGACTTTTTAAAATTACGTTTACCGCCCGCACTTAGCGTTTTAAGATAGTCCGATTTCATCTTGTGCTCCACATTCGCAATTGTTTAAACAACCACAGTCTAGGTAATGATCTTTCCAGTAATCCACACTAATATAGATTGAGTCTGGATTATACGACGTTAAAAACTCGCCAATCATTGTTAGCATTTCTGCTATATGACCAGATCGTTGAAAACGATAAAGTTGGTTATAAAAATCGCCCAAGCATGGACCACTCTCCAGTATATGAGGGTGCTCATACTTTCTGTCAAATCCACCAGGTTTTTGTCGCCAATTATCATTAGTTAATGTTAAATTAATGGAACTATATGGCGTAATATCTCTAATGAACAAGTGTGCCTCAAAGTTTCCAATGAAAATATTTTCGCCGTTATGCTTAATGTGAACGGCTGGGTATTTATACCTAATCATCCACCTATTAATATGTCTATAATCCTCAATAGTTGCGCGAGGATCATTCTGCAAGACTGCTAATTCTGCCTCAACCGTTCTTTGGTAGCGGTTTACCCCACTCTCTAAGTCATGTAGCTCGTAGATTTCACGCTTGATTTGTTCAAGCTCTAAGCTCATATCAATGATGAGGGCTTTAGCTTCATTAAATTGCGTAAACGGCACACCATTCTTCTTATCTTTCTTAAATTGCTCCAATCTTTCATACTTTTTACGGATAGCCGAAATAGCGTTACGATTACGAATATGCATATATAAACTCCCACAAACGGTGGGGCAAAATGCCCCACCGCATTTAACAGAAATGTTATGCGCCCTTAATTTGTTCGGGCGTGACCGTCAACTTAACTCCATCTTCCATCTCATCGTCGAGAGCAAAATCAATTCGTTCTCCGTCGAGACGTGCGGTGAGTACCATACCGCTCAAGCCAACCTTGTTAAACTCCAGAAATTGACGATAGGTAGTCCCATCGGGAGTTTGGGTGTTGAGGATAGGGTCGTCGCTCATGGAATTGACGAGAGTAACATTAAGAGCCATTGTTCATAATCCTTCTAAAAATGTGGGCTTTTAGTGCGGCACGCGATCCCCGAAACGTTCGGGTAGGTTTACGTCGTCGTCCCGTCCTAAAGCCGTCATACGTCGCAGTAACAATTGGGTAATAAATAGTACCTTCAGCTAACCATTCACAATGCATTGGTTCTCTACATGCCACCCACTCCTTTAAGCCGTTAACTTGATTATTATTATTTTGATGTTGAGCTGCCCGTAACTTACGGCGTGATTTACGAGTTGCTCTAACATCATGATCTACAGATAGTCCGGTAATGATGCGGCGATTTTTATCAGATTGTAGGCGCGTCTTCTTCTTATTAATTTGGAAGCCGCGAGCCATTAATTCATCTATAATAATATGCTGTAGTATTTTTATCTGGGTTAGCTCACCACTGATAGTAATGTCGTCGGCATATCTTGTATAGACGCAATCTAAAAATTGGGCACACTCCTCTATCCATAGATCGAAAGTTCGTAACGCTAAATTTGACACTGTTGGTGAAGTTGGCAGCCCTTGTCTGGGGGCGCCGTCCACTAACACCTTTTGTAGTATGTCCGTTGGAATATCACTTAATAGATTTGCTCCTATACTATCAAAAAAGTCCTTAATATCCATACAAAGTGTATATGGTTGATTAATGTGCTCTTTTGCGTTAGTGACGCACGATCTACTAAATAGAAAACCGTGAACCGAGTTTGGAATACCCAACTTGAGGTAAAGCCAATCTAGTTGTCGTTTGATTAAATTTAAACGGTATTTTTCTTCTTTGTTAGGGATGTAAAGTTTGCGTGTCTTACTACCTTTTTGGATGTGTGCAATTCTCATATGCGCCTTTACGATGCTGTTTTCTCTTCTCTGAAGAGAGAGCGGCTAAACTAAAACAAATGGTAACTAGACGAAACAATCTAGTGGAAAAAAGCTAAAGGCAAAAGTGGGGGAGCATTATAGCGCTTTACTTATTGGATTCTAGTTCGCTACACTGATCTATATAACTCAAATGCTAGACGAAACATCTAGCTAAAAACTATATATAAGAGCCTCCCCTTATCTTAATAGTAGTTTGGAAAAATAGTGGAGCATTATAGCGTCTATATAGTTGTATCTATGTAACGCTACTTTAATCTATAGAGCCTATGCACTAGACGAAACATCTAGTTGGGGGCTATATATAAGAGCCTCCACTTATTTCTTTAATTTTCGAACGTGATTTGGAGCGCGTTGTAGCAGGAGCGAACTTTAGTGAGCGTAAGCCCCAACGCGACACCACATTCCAAGCAAACAAAACCATTTGGCGGCGAAACACCGCCAATCGGAAACTTCCGAGCTTCGAAAATTTAGATCAGACTTTAATACGAACCGTCTCTCCCCACGGCGCTACTTGATCTGTAGTAGCAACCCAAATTGTATTAGGTCGTGGGTCAAAAGCAAAACTATCACACATATCGGTTAAGCAAATAATGGCTTTTGGGTTGTTAGTGATAGCCTCAAACGCTTTTTGAAAGTTTGTGCCACCACTCTGTATTTGTGTTGGCAGCATAAATTCATTGCCATTGTAATCTTCTACTCTCCATGGGTACGACTCGAAATAGATTACTTGTGTGTGTACTGGTCTGAGAGTGCTCACTAAATAGTTTACCTCACTCAGCATAGCCACGCATTCCGCCTCACTAACCGAACCTGATGTATCGATTAGTACGGCAAGATTACCAATTCCATCCTTAATCATGGCTGGGCAGTATATTTGTCGTGATATTGCCCGCCTGTTTAACTTTTCCCACGATACGTGACGCGGAAAAACCGGTGCTAAATGGCGACGTAGTTTTGATCGCCAGTCAATTTGCTTCTCCTTAAGTTTGTTGCAAAAGTCTTCCAGATAGCCCGGAAGTTTACCAGCATCCTTAGCTACTTTGTAGGCGGCATCTACCATCCGCTCAATGCGTCTACGTTCCTCTTGTGTTTCGCCCTCATCTGGGTCTTCGCCCCACTCGTATCCTCCCGTAGAATTTTGCGGCTCTTTCTCCCACTGTTTATCGCTACTATTTAGTAGGTCATCATACACATCTTCTTCCAGCCAGCTTTCGCTATTATATTTCTCATTTCGCAGAATGTCGTCTGGCTTAGTAAGATTATATGCTGAAGACGCCAAATCTAATATATAGTTGATCTTATAGTCACACGCCACATTCCATAGTTGTGGATCGCGAAACTTACGCAGCAGGTTATGTTGGCGGATAACATGCTCCATCTCATGGATGGCAACATACATTAGTAGACTAATATTATTAGCGTGTTTCTGTAGAAAATCGGGGTGGTACCAAATACGGCGACCGTCTGTTGCCGCTGTAGGGAATGGTAGATCCTCCCGTATCCCCCACTCTAAGTACATACCGATACGACCATAAAAGGGCGCTTTTGTAATTAGTCGCCCAATAATCATATCAAGTATGTCCTGATTTGTTAATTTAGCCATAGCAATTTCCTTAGTAATATGTGCTAATCAGCGTATTAATCGCATTAATTGAGGTGCCGCGATCTAAGATCGAGTCGCGCAATACTTCCCACCGCTCAGAGATATCTTGCAGTATATTGCAAATTACCTCAATATCGGGATCTTGCGTAATGTTTAGCGAGCGAATAAGCTCAATAGCTTCCAAGTTTTTACGAGGCACCCGCTTATCCATTTGGCGCTTTGTGTTTTGTAGCGTGGCTAGTGTTGTTTCAGCCCGCTCTTTAAGGCGGAACTTCAACTCGTTCTTGCCGCGTTCCATCACACTATTTATATGCTGGTTAAGCTTCTCCTGCAACCCCTCTTCTTGGTCGCCCATCAAGCCGTCAAAACAGTTGTTGGTGGGTAGTGGCTCTAAGTGGTGCTCAAACTTAAACTTAGCGCGAACCTCATCGTCCGAAAGAATTTCAGACTCATTAATAAGGCGGCTAGTAGTACGAGCCTCGCTAATCAGTTGAGGATAAGCCGCCACAAATTCTTCAACCTTCTGATTGAATTCTTGCTCTAGTTCACTTACCTTACCCATAATAGTCATAAATGACTGGCATGGGACTAACATAGAGCCATCCCTATAAGGGAGGGACATACGGCGAATTTGAATGCGGCATGTTTGAGCAAAACTTTTCAATTCGTCGAGCATTGCGCACTTACCGCCTAGCAAGTTCTTGATAAATTTGCCAGCCCTATTATTACTTTCATACCCCTCCAGAATTTCATTAGATAGAGCCCTATCAGTCTTTTCGGCTCCCCAAACACTAATATTGAGATGCAAAACTAGAACTTGTTCGTGCAACATAATAAAACCCTTTAAAAAATAGAAAGAGAGATAGAAAAAAAGGGGGGGCTTGCGCCGCCCCCTTTAGTTGGAAGCTACACAAAATATTTGTAGTTGGTTACAACAAAATTCTTGCCGGCAGTAGTACTATTCATAATCTTAGGATTACGTCGGTACGCATCCTGCATTGCCATGATAGCATAACGCCGATCATTAAGGCGACCAAAATATTTGAGAGCATTATCAATAGTGTTCTCATCAATCTTGGCACCAACGGCGGTAGCAATAGCATACATGATATCAGTGCGTGTATGAAGAGTTGCCGTCATCGGATTCTTCAAAATATCTTCGACATCGACATTATTTCGATAGATGTCTAAGAAGCCGACAAATTCGGTTCCAAAACCGGCACCGATAATACCGTTACATGTTACTTGAAGAACGTCGGGATCAATACCGCTTGTTAGCATATTCGACAGTTCTTCAAGGGATCGCGGCGTACAACCACCAGATGGATCGTCTAAATGAGTTCCATCTAGACATGAGGGGAAATTACGCACAAATGCCGTGACTTGCGGACTAATTCCTTGTTTGATAGCCCACTCCAACCACGCCTTTTCTGATGCCACAACGTTAATGTGGACGCCCAAGCGGTCGCGTAGAGCAACGCTCATATCGTTAGCGGCACACTTATCTTCTAGGCGATTACCGGCTGCCATACGAACACAGCCTGGAGGTAGCCTGTAAGACCCAATACGCCCCTCTAGAATAAGCGAATAGAGGGTGGCTTGCATAGCCATTTGTGCCGTATTGATCTCATCAACAAAGATGAGGTGGCGACCCTTAACCGGCAATCGTTCTGAAAAGGCAAATCGTGAAATAGAATGAGTGCGTCCGTCTACGTCCATAGAATCAACGTAGGGAAGCTTCATATCAATTACGTCATCCTGACTAGGATTAAACACAATAACACTATCGAACAAACCACTGCGTTCGGCAGCCTGATGTACAAGTGAGGTTTTGCCAACGCCGGGCTTACCCCAAAGCATTGCGCGACTACCACTTTTGATGACGGCATCCAGTACTTTGGCAGCCTTAATTGCATCAACCGTAATTGGGTCATAAATCGAACTCATAATAGAATCTCCCTATTTACTTGTTAGTGTCGTCAATTTCAGTACGGATAAAACGAACGGTTGGATCACCCTCAAAACCAAGAGAGATTCGTCCGACCGCCTTGGTTACTACAATTTCGCAAATCTTTTTCCCGTCTTTGTAGACGCGAATTTTTTCGTCACGCTTCCTTGTTAGTACGAGCATAAAATCACCAATTTAATGAGGCGGGATTAATTTGTGCCGCTCTTAAATAATCTAAGACGGCATTCACATCAACAGGTTCGAACCAAATCTTTATTTTATCACATATAATTCCATTATCCTCCCTTATATATTCTATCTTATGATTGATAAAACGTAGTTCAACCATACTTAGATAAAGCTGGCATTGATTGCGTGTTCCGATTGCCAGCTCTATTTTTAGGTCGCCAATTTGTGAAAAAATGCTGTAGCGCATCATTTTACTACAATGCTTTATTGAGACGCTCCCTAATTTCTGCTAGGGATTGTGAGTTTACTAGAATGCCATTATTGAAGACTGTTTTTAACTCGCCTTTGCCCTCTTCTTCCCACGTACACTCATCCTTGAATTTAAGAGCCTCTCCATCTTTATACACTTGAATTAATCCTTTTGCCGACTTCTTCAACTTGTCCTTGTCGGTAACCGGATCTTTATAGATGTTACGCGGCTCTCCATTTACTTCGCCATATGTTGCCTTCATAGCAAAACCATATTGGTCGCGCGTTGTATACGTGAATGTGTATGAGCCAACACCATATACCATATTAGTAGAGGCAAATACGTTAGCCTTCAGTCGTTCACAAATATCCTTAATTCTATCCATATTGATGCCATCACCATAGATAGCGCCAACCTTTGGATTTAATACTTTATAGCCAGTGCTGCTGACTGTGCCACCAAATTTATCCCACAATAATTGGATAACGCCGCGCCTTTCTTCTTCTGTTTGTCCATTAGGATCACCACAAATGATGTTGGCGGGGTCTCCACTATTTCCAGAAACTAAAACGCACCTGTTTCTTTTGACTAGAATTTTTCCTGAAGGGACTTTTACACAATGTACATAACCAGAGTAATATTGAACGTCTTTTTTCCATGCTTGACCACCAATTTTATTATCCTTCATAATATGTAATGTGCAAACGTCTGAAAAATAAGGCTGTCGATTATCTACATATTTTGACATTAAACAACCGTATCCAGCGCCTATTGCAATCTGTTCGACTGCCTTTGCGACACTCTCCACGGTTGTGTCAAATTTAAATCTATTATTCGACCTTCGTGTTGAGTCCCAGTACGAACATTCTTCTATAAACTCTTGACACCACTCTTTAGTTAAAGACCCAATATTAATCCAATTAAAATCTTTTTGAAAAGAAAGTCCTGATGTTTTTATATGTATTTCTTTTTCTTGATTTTTTAAATTATATATTGCGTATGATAAATTACATGCGTTGCATATTTCTGTTATGCGATCAATTTTTCTCTGTTTACTAAATGTAAATCTAATATTATTAGATTTTGTACAAAAAGAACCATCTGCTTGAAAAGCAATTCGCAATCTATCTATATTAGATAGTTTAATATCAGGATTACTAACTGCACATGCCGACCTAATCATCTTATAATTATGAGTAGATGGTAAAGATGCGGCATCAATAATTTTATTATGACTTTTATATTTCGTCACCATTCTATGATTTGGAGTAACTAATAAGTCAACTTTTCCATAATGGTCATGAATGTGATACATATCTCCACTATAGTGTTGATGAATTATTCTATCAGGCGTCACAAACTCACGACTTCCATCATCTAAAACTTGAGCTACTAGATCAGTCTCTATTAAGTCTGCAAAAAATTTCCAACCAGTACTAGTGAGTATTTGCGTTTGATCATCATAACAATCAGGGCGCACCACAACTTTTCCATCTCTCCCCTCAATTTGACTCTTTAATCGAGGTAAAAAGTCCGTCAACACCTGCCACAAGTCCCACGTATCACTAACAATAGAAAGGATGCCAGTAGGATGAACTTTAGTAATTAGGCGCTCAAATGTCTTAAACTCATCCTCTTGCGTACCGAGCGACATGCACGAATGCTCCGTTGCAGCGACCGATCCACCTACGAATGTGTTTCCAGCCTCATAGTACTCCTCCAAAAAATCAATTGCGGGAACTGTATCAGTGCCCAAGAAAGACAGGAGATGACCCGCCCCACTCATACAGGCGTGCTCTACTCCACCCATTCCGCGCATAGAGAAGTCGTGGGCTTGCCAGTCCACAAAATCAATTTGCTCTGGATTCGTTTGTTTAGCAAACTCCCTTAATACTTTTCGAATTTCGAAAGAGGTGGTCGCTGATGTACATGGCACCCAATACGAACACGAAATGAGCGTCTCCAAATAATTGGTTAGCCAGAAAAATTCCGGCTTAGTATTATAAATTGTCATCATTGGCACGCCAATAGGGCAGACAGTACCCTCTGGTAGTGCCTTAATACGAATTGGCAGATAGCCCAAATTATGGAGAGCTTCAATGTGGTCAATGGATACTGCGCCCTTACCCAAACTAGTATCCATCCGCCGCTTATACTTCTCTAATACTTTATTGAGTGGTTGAAAGAAGAAGGACTCATTCCAATTTTTAATCAAGTATTCTTTAATGCAGTATTGCAAGCCAAACTGCACAACACCTTTAATATTTGGATCACGCGATTTGCGCGGGGTCCAGTTAGAGTAAACCATCTCCGTTCCATTAGGGTATTGAACGCGATGAGAGGTCTTGTAAAAGTCGATTAGATGGGGGGCAAAAAGCTCCATTATATTCTCCTTAGCATGGGATGATATTGAACGTATACCGGTGGATAACTAGTAGTTGTATAAATTGTACGGAATAAGTCCTCAAACTTATCTAAGCCTTGAGAGAATATACCGTGACTAACAAATAAATCAATATTGGTAGCTCCACGAGCCTTTAGCACGTTAGCTAGACCAATAAATGTGCCGCCCCCATCACAAATATCATCAATGATGAGGCAGTCGCCCGAACAATCGTCGGCGTAAACTTCAAAGCCTGACAACTTGCCGGTTTGTAAATCCCTTACTTTATCACAAAATACGATACGCGGCTCTTGCTTAAACTGAACATATTTTACGTCTGCCATCACCTTTTTTCTAGCCCCTCCATCTGGGCATACAATATAGTCATAAGTAATAGGAATTTTTCTTAAAAATATTCTATCAAGTACTTCTACATTATTTAGTAAGGCTGGCGTTACATCGCTGTGCGGGTCCATAATATAGACGGATTTAAAGCCAACACTATTAATAATGTCGCAAAACACTTTTAGCGAGAAGGCTTCACCAGGATTACATACGCGGTCCTGCCGACCATATGGTACATAATACATGATTAAATTTATATCAGAATAGCCCTGTCTCTTTATTGCATCTGCGTAAAGAAGAACTAACATCAGGTCATCTGAACTGGTTATTCTCGCATATATATTTGGCTCTTTTTCCCATTCTATATATACGTTCTCATAATCATTCTTACTTGTATTTGCATTAATTTCGCCGCCGGGGAACTTATTCATTGTGGACCTCTATAAATTCATTATTTTGATCTAATTTATACCAAGTGTGAGCCTTTAATTGACCGGGCTCACTACCAGTAAAACCAACTTTATATTTTAATATGTCGTTATCTATGTAACCGAGAGCTATGAAGCTATGTTGACCTGCACAAGCTTCACAGTTAATTCCAGCACAAACCGCCGGCGAAGAATCTCCTGACGTGCTCGCGGAGCTATAATTTCCCGACGTGCTCGCGGAGCTCCTAGCCCCTGACGTGCTCGCGGAGCTCCCAGATCCCGACGTGCTCGCGGAGCTCCTAGCCCCTGACGTGCTCGCGGAGCTCCCAGATCCCGACGTGCTCGCAGAGCTATAATCTCCCGACGTGCTCGCGGAGCTCCCAGATCCCGACGTGCTCGCAGAGCTCTCATATCCCGACGTGCTCGCGGAGCTCCTAGATCCTGACGTGCTCGCGGAGCTATAATCTCCCGACGTGCTCGCGGAGCTCCTAGCCCCTGACGTGCTCGCGGAGCTCCCAGATCCCGACGTGCTCGCGGAG